>Ga0209751_10004733_pt1 | contig 12938 bp, 21 predicted proteins | sample RifCSP13_1_FD_184019 | JGI IMG/M metagenome (GOLD analysis project Ga0209751, IMG submission 184019) | Soil microbial communities from Rifle, Colorado - Rifle CSP2_sed 13_1 (SPAdes) (version 2) | ecosystem: Environmental > Terrestrial > Deep subsurface > Rock core/Sediment | place: Rifle... | reverse complement strand
GTATTTTTGAGATGAGTTTTGAGTCGCTTATTGCCTTCAGCATATAGCTTACGGCCTTCATAGTATAGTTTATTGCCTTTAGCGATTAGCTTATTGCCTTCATCGTATAGCTTACGGCTTTCATCGTATAGCTTATTGCCTTCATCATATAGCTTATTGCCTTTAGCGATTAGTTTATTGCCTTCATTGTGTAGCTTATTGCCTTCATCGCGTAGCTTACGGCCTTCATCGATTAGCTTATTGCATTCAGCGATCAGCCTACGACCTTCAGCAATTAGCTTAGCTCTCTTTTGAAGGACTTGAGTTAGGTTCATAACGTCTACAGTTCAATGGATTGCCTACCCGTAGAAGAGAAAGGCAGGTACTTCATACGATTTCCAAAGCCTCTTTCGCTTTAGTGATCTCAGTGAACACCATCTGCTTGAATGATCGGTCATCCGTCTTCTGAGCATACCTCTCGAACTTGACTGCATTGGACGCAATCATCTCGCGCAGCACACCTTCGTCGCAAGTCAGAAGCTCATTCAAGAACTTCTTTCCGATCTCGTCCCGACGACAAGGGGCCATTTTTATAGCAGTCTTGCGCACTGTAGGAAGCGCATCCCAATGCTCCTTGCACAAGATCGCACGCTTGCCGACTTCATCTCGACAGATAGCACAGGTTGCCATTCTCAGGTCTCCTCATGTTAGATATAGGCCATGAACTCGAATGCGATTAAGTCTTCTTGCATTCCAAGCACAGTCTCGACCCTCCAAGTGTGTTCTCTAGTCGGGTCAGATCCTCACGTAGTTTAGACCACGGAGCGTCGAAGTCAAGTATGATCTCCGAGTTGCGGATAACTATGTCAGGCTCGAAAATTGTATGGTCGGCTCTTTGCAGGTAGCCAAGAGCGTCAGTCGCGATCTTCTTAGCTTGCTTCTCCGTCTTGATGTTGGGATTTTGGATGTTCCAGACGTTGCATGCTTTGTCTTTGCTCTCATCGGTAATGATGCACAGACTCTTAAACGTGTCGTCGGGGGCCCAATACATGAACTCTAATCGAACCTGATTGAAGTCCAAGTTATCATACCAAGTCGGCCAGTGCTTCTCAAATTTCGTCCTACCGACTTCGTTACAGCATAGGCAGATGTAGGTGTGCCCGACCCAGGACAAGAATACACCTTGATTGTAGTCTTTGCACTCATCGTTCAGGCAGTAGCCCTGGCTGAACATTGCCTTAGTTACTCCCATGCTGCTCCAAAGTACTTATTTCTAAATTTTCATATAGCAAATTGCTATCTCGACCACCATGGCCGGGACAATGACGTCTTCGATCTCTTCGAACAGATCTGACCCTTGACAGGGATGAATGATCGGTTCAGTGTTCTTCAGCAAGTTCTCACGTCGATTGTGGAGGTTCTTATCGATGTACGTAGTCAACACACTTATCTTGTGATTCTTGCCGCGAATCTGCTCGACCATAGTTACGCAATTGCGGCTCTTGAACCTCACGAACGCATCTATGAATCGCTTGCAAGCTAAATGACGAAGCCGGCCGGTAGGTGTATGAATGGCCCATTCACCATAGACAATGTGCCACTCAGGGGGCTTGTGTTGGGACGACGAGTGCTTCGAATCCACAATACAGTTTAGGTCTGGTAGCCTTCCATTTGCCTCACCGTCGCGTGAATTAGTCGTCATCTCAGCGTCCAAATCTGGCTGCTCACATTTCTCCCATTTCACCGTCTTTATTTGAGTAGAACACTCGCCGTATCCTGGCATCGTGTAGGAACTTGCGGCAGATCTTGCATGGCTTAGCCATTGCCCATCCACCCGTCTTGTTTACGCGCACAACGTACAGGTCGGCACCCTCCAAGGCATCGTCCGGCACGCCCATACACGCATCAACCTCAGCATGCAGGGTTACGGTGTACGATCGGTCAGGGTTGAATCGCTGCATCCTCGGATGAGTGCGATTGCTATTGATCCCGACGCTGATTACCTGTTTGCCTTTTGCAAGAACTGCGCCGAGCATGAACTTGCCTGTGCTTTTGCTTGCCATCGAGGCAGCCAGATTGCAGTGCCATATGTTCATTTATTCTTCTGAGCCTCGACGAGGTCACAATTGAAGAAGTCACCCTCATAAATCCAGACGCGGCAAGAGGACAGGTAACCAACGTCTTCCTCTATCGCCACTATCCTTCCCTGGTGAAAGAAGAAGTAGCAGTTCTCCAACTCTACGTACTCTTCTTGTCCGTCCGTTGGGTGATATTCCAACCACTGGTTTTCTTTGTACGTATGGTTCGGTTGGTAATCGGACTTAAAAATGAAATGGCCTCGAAGTCGGGCGATCCGTTCGAACTCGTTCTTGTACATCCCCTCTGTGATTAGGGGAATGGCCATTGCTGCCTTAGCCTCTTGACTGCACTGGGAATCGATCATCTCCTTAATTCCAATCGGTGTGATGTCTGTAAATTTCTCCTCATGTTCGATCTTCTTGCCGTCTTCCTTCGCGGCTTCGCCGCTGAGGTGGTAGTAGAGCACCGCCGGTACGTATACTGGAGCCAGAATGCTCTCGACGCCGTATCCGAGACCAATGAATAAGAGAACAGAGAGTGCGCAGTAGACCTTGAGGATCGTGCCAAGACCATTCATTTCATTTTCCTTATGTTGATTTTATTTAGCGGCCGGGAAAAACCGAGAAGGGTCTGCGTTTCTTCATATCATCGATGATTTGCGGCAACTTGCGGATGTGCTCGTTACAATTGAGGAAGTCGGCACGTTTCCGGATTGCAAGCATGTTGAATCCTATGATCCTCATGAATCCTATCTCATACTTGCAGGCCAGCGCTTCCTTCTTTTGATCGCGTTCGCTATTACTGCCAACGCTGTAGATAGACAGGCCCCAATTCGTTAGTCCTCGTTGTTTCTTTGTGGCTGCGAAGTAGTGGCCATATTCGTGGATGATGTTTTGTTTCCGGAACATACCATGGGGTGGATAGTAGATAATGCCAGGTTCGTAGTGTACAGCCAGCATCCTCCACGTATAAGAATCATATGTGGCGACTTTCTTACAAATAATCCCAAGGTACATCTTGCCGAATTTGACAACTTGCTCGATGGTAGGATTCACGTCTTCACCTAGGGTAATTGATGCACTTTTAGCGCCGATATTGCCTGAATTGCTTCTTCGATGTCGTCCTTGGTGAGATTCGTGGCACGGCAGTCTTCACTTACCATCATACTAATGAATATCTTGGATGTCAAGTCTCTGCTAGCTCCCAACACTTCAACCTCTTGGAAGGAATTTGCATCGAATATCCAATACCCCGTAGGCACTGCGAGAGGGTCCAATCATTATTCAGTATCGAGGGACGGGCATCATCTTTATAACTCAATACCTGTGTATTGTCCTACACCGTTGATTAGAAGGATCTCAAACCCACCAAAATCTACTAATTCGTATTTAGTACCTTTGAAGTGGCTGGTGAGTAGCTTACTGCCTTCAATGATTAGCTTACCGCCTTCATCGTATAGCTTATTACCCTCATCGAATAGCTTATTGCCTTCATCGATTAGCGCATAGCCTTCATTGAATAGTTTACGGCTTTCATCGTATAGCTTACCGCCTTCAGCGAATAGCCTACCGCTTTCAGCGAATAGCCTACCGCTTTCAGTGAATAGCCTACCGCCTTCAGCTATTAGCTTATTGCCTTCAGCGACTAAGCTGGCTCTCTTTTGAAGGACTTTAGTTAGGTTCATAACTCAATACCTGTGTATTGTCCTACACCGTTGATTAGAAGGATTTCAAACCCGCCGAAATCTACTAATTCGTACTTAGTAGATTTGAGGTACGTTGTTAGTAGATTAGAGCCTTCATTGCGTAGCGTATGGCCTTCCTCGATTAGCTTACTGCCTTCATTGAATAGCTTACTGCCTTCATTGATTAGCTGACGGCCTTCATCGATTAGCTTACGGCCTTTAGCGATTAGATTATTGCGTATATCGGTTAGCTTATGGCCTCTAGCGAGTAGCTTATCGCCTTCAGCGTGTAGATTACAGCCTTTAGCGTATAGCTTATCGCCTTCATTGATTAGCTTAGCTCTCTTTTGAAGTACTTGAGTTAGGTTCATAACGTTAAAGGATCTAAATTACTAGGGGATCTGCGGCCGAATTGAAACCATACATGGGTTCACCGAAAAACACCATGTATCTATGTGTACGATCAGGCAGCCACGGAACCATAGCCCAAGTCTTCCGGGATACGGGACCTTTGATATCAGTTTCAAAACTTAATCCACATTTACGTTATCCTAGGGATGGGCTAGCGCCGCATCATTATCCAGGTTCATCAATTGCAGTGCGCCAGCGAATGCATCCGCTTTTAGCTTGGCACCCTGACCACTCAGCCGAGACTCGATTCGAGCATCTTGTTCCGAGATACCCACGATGCTCTTGCGGACCGTTTTGTAGTAGTCGCCGAAGATCATTGCAGCCACGAGAGCACCCAAAAGCGTACCCTGACAGGAAGGTAGATGAGCAGTTAGCTTGTGGTTCTTGTAAATGTCGAACAGACGATCCCTGACATTTTTCGTACGTACAGCCACGTCACTGCCATCTTTGGCAGGTGCGAGCATGGCGAAGTACGTTCGAGCATCGTCCTCGGAAAGTTTGATTTGAGGGAACCGCGTAAATGCATCGGCGTGATCCTGCCATACCTTGTTCATCTTGCGTAGGGTAGCAGCCGCATCTGCCAGGCGATTCTTGACGTGAACGCTATGCCGAATTTTGATGATACCCAATTCGCTGGGGAGAATCGTCTGAGAGCGTTGATGCACAGGCGAACACATGACCGTGATCGCATCACTGCCATCATGAGACGTACTCACAGTGAAGTAGCATTCCACCATGTCATCCCCCCCAAAGATCACACGATTCGGAGCCTTGAGACTCACGAACAGATGCGCACCCCCGAGCGTACAACGGCCCCCGTTGAAGTTGAACTGACCATCGGCCACCAACTCATCCAGGAAACGCAGAGTAGAGTTGTACTGTGAGACACCGTAGCGCGCCCCGACGATGCCCAGTGGGAAGTTGTTATCCCCCCGAATCATTGCAGAGTAGCCAGGGATCGGCATATGTCCGAGCGCCATGCTCGGAATCTTGTGATAGACGGGCCGTTTCTCGACCGTGAAGTCAGCACCGATGTCCTTCAGTAGGTCATCGATGGTGCGTGGATTACCACGCAAGGAAGGAAACAATTCACGCATTGACATAATTTCTCCTTTATCGGTTGATCTGTGCCTGAATACTGCAAACCGTATTTGTCATAACTCAATACCTGTGTATTGTCCTACACCGTTGATTAGAAGGATCTCAAACCCACCAAAATCTACTAATTCGTACTTAGTAGATTTGAGATGCGTTGTGAGTATCTTATCGCCTTTAGCGATTAGCTTACGGCCTTTAGCGATTAGCTCATGGCCTTCATCGCGTAGCTTATGGCCTTCATCGATTAGCTTATAGCTTTCATAGATTAGCTTATAGCCTTCATCCCATAGCTTACGGCCTTCAGTGCATAGCTTATCGCCTTCATCGTATAGCTTACGGCCTTCATCGTATAGCTTAGTGCCTTCATCGTATAGCTTATGGCCTTCAGCGCGTAACTTATTGCCTTCATCGACTAGCTTACGGCCTTCATCGAATAGCCTACCGCCTTCAGCTATTAGCTTATTGCCTTCAGCGATTAGGCTAGCTCTCTTTTGAAGGACTTTAGTTAGGTTCATAACTCAACACCTGTGTATTGTCCTACACCATTGATTAGAAGGATTTCAAACCCGCCGAAATCTACTAATTCGTATTTAGTATCTTTGAGGTGCGTTGTGAGTAGTTTATCGCCTTTAGCGTGTAGCTTACGGCTTTCATCGTATAGCTTATGGCCTTCAGCGCGTAGCTTATTGCCTTCAGCGATTAGCTTATAGCCTTCATCCCATAGCTTATTGCCTTCATCGTATAGCTTACGGCCTTCATCGTATAGCTTAGTGCCTTCATTGATTAGCTTAGTGCCTTCATTGATTAGCTTAGTGCCTTCATCACATAGCTTACGGCCTTCATCGCGTAGCTTATAGCTTTCAGCGACTAAGCTGGCTCTCTTTTGAAGGACTTTAGTTAGGTTCATAACGCCCCAAAGAACTTAAGAATCCGTCTCATATGGTGAACCCTGTTTTCTCCGGTAACGGTAAGAGTTCGATCTTGTACTGTCCTGCTCTGAAGTTGAACTGTCGGATGATGTCCTCGGGGATCGTCAATCCGCAGAGACATGTTGGTGGTTCCATTATTTTGTATGTTGTTACTAAATGAAAATGGAGGTTTTTTATATCATGATGGCGAATATAAGGCCGCTCTGATTCTTTTTTTCCAAAGATAGTAGGAGCACAAGTAACCACCATCCAGTTATTTGTTTCTTGGTCGTTTATTTCTTGATTGCTCATTAGAGGTCGCCCATTTACAATTGGATTGTTCGTAATTTCCGTTATTGTCGATGCGTTCGATTGTTGTCCCAATAGGTCGGTTCCCCATATCAGAATGGAAATTCTCGAAGATCATCCATCTACTACAGACTTTGATTCCTCTGCCTCCATAATCGTGAAATCTGTCATTGTTTAAATTGTTACACCGCTGTATCATATGGTCCCAGGAATTATAGGTTAGACTACTGCTTTGCCCGTGCGTGGTTGCTCTTTGCTTGTTCTTTTCTAAAACAACCGCAACTCAGTGTATCCCCTGATCGCAAAGCAATCGCACTGATTAGTTTCCTTGTGCCGCAATCACACTGGCATATCCAGATGGTTGATCCTTTTGAACTACGGAGACCTGAATCTTGTAAAACGACAAGATGAGTAAATCTAATATTGGTTATGTCTTGTGGTTTACCTGCCATATCATTCACCTTTATAGGTCAACTTTTATCACTTTCCCCCATGGGGCAGTACCTTGGTAACCGCTCCCTGGTTGACACCAAACAACTGGATACGATGGGGCTTTCTCAGGGAAAGGACCGCATAGATCGGTAAAACCGATCAGAATCGCGGGCTTAGTGCGCATCGTATCTTCGATGTGATCGAACAGAACATTGAAATCTGTGCCTCCGCGCTGTACCTCTTTCAAGTGGCTGAGATCATTCATCTTCTTGACCCCGGAGAAGTAGATCTCAGCGTCGCCTAGGATCAAGTGAACCTCAGCGTTGCATAGCTTGGCAATCGCGAAGGTTTCGCTCAGGCAGCGTTGAAGCTCTTGATCGGACATAGATCCCGAAGTATCGATGTAGACCACAGCAGTGGGCGTCCTTGGAAGTCTGCCGGGTGTTCTAACGAGGCTTGCACACCGTCTACCAATGCGTTTCCACGTATAGGCATCCTTGATGACTGACGTTGTAAAGGCGCGAAGCTCATTTTTCCAGTTGCGCTTAGACTTCAGCAACGTGGTTATGTACTGATCCAAGGCACCGGGGAACTTTCCTGCGGTCTTAGCGGCACAAGCAGCACTGGCAATCTTCTGAGTCCATTGCGCGCGCTGCTCTTCGGTCATACCGCCGCTATTGGACATGGCACGGCCCGTGTTGGGGTCCTTACCCTTAGCGGTTGCCTTCTTGATGATGCGAGCACCAGAATCATCCCACCACCGACCATCTAGGGCACCCTGTCCGCCCTTACCCTTGCCGGGCTTGGTAGGACCGCTGTGTCCCTGATTTCCAGGTCCGTTTCCGGCACTGTTGCCATCATTTCCCATGCCAGATTCGGCCATCAACTCTTCCATGGTTTGCCCCATGGTCTTCTCGGGATTCTTGAGTAGGTAATAGTATGCCTGCTCAGTAGTGCCCTTGCCGAGCATATGCCACAGCCTCTCATCCTCATTTTTGCTGTTAGGTGCGCCGTAAATCGGACGCCCCCCCTCCAGCGCTTCCTTGGAACAGATCGGCATCTTACAGTCGTCTACCAGGATCGGATTGATACAGGCATCGGCTGCGATGTTCCAGGGCTTATGAATGACGCTCATTGGGGCACGCCCGTGACACATTTGAACAAGGTGCATGATCTCATGCGAGTAGATAAATACTAGATCCGAATCGCTACAGCGAGTCGCGAAGTCAGGATTGAGGTACATGTGTCCGTTCGCATCGACTGCGGCAGTATGTATCTGATTCGTCCATACTGTCGCAAGGCTTTGTCCCAGGCGACAGAAAAACGGGTGATGATTATGCAAAAACCATCTCGCTCTAGCCATTCTCTTTTCGAGTATCTCTGTATTGCTCATGCTGCTACTAGCTCCCTTTGTAAACAACCGCAGCTTCGGGATGCACCAGATTTCAACTTATTCGTGCATACGTAATGGGCAATGCCGCAATCACAACGGCATTGCCAAACTATACAGGTGCCATTTCTCATTTCAGTTGCTCGGATGACAAGCAATCGACCAAATCGTTTCTGTGCTAATATACTTGGATGTCTGCCTTTTTTCATCTTAAGGATTTAGCCCCTTCAAGAATATAACCCTGTTCCTCTACAGCCCACACGAACTCAGGCGAAGAGCACACGTTTCCACGGAAGCTCGGATCAGGGTTGACTCGAACGATGAATCGAAGCATGGCATGGATCAGAATCATCGACAGGTCAACAGGCTTAATGCGCTGAGCGTACTGCAATGTCCGAATCACGTTATCGCTGGATGGACGCGCTATGACGTAGTGAATCAGCGAAGACAGAGTAGCGTGTAGAACATCGATCTTACCAGAAGACGGAACAGGACATCCCTTGGGATTCTTGAGGATGTCCTCAGGCGGAATCAGCGAAGTGATGTTGGCCAGGTACGCGGTGTACTCAGTTGCCCATTCCTTGCCAACGCATCCAGCTATGACGTTGTGAAGGAGTGGATGATCCACTCCAACCGCAGCCTGCAACTTAGATGCCATCTCGATCGAACGCGGAGTAGCGAATGCACGGCGCAGCTTGTTTGGATCGAACTGATAAAGCTGCTCAGGTCGAGTCCGAATATAGGAAACAAACTGAGGCTGAATACCCGCCTGCTGTGCCCACTCGATCCAAGCTTCATCGTCATGCTGTACATCGATGTGAAACATGCGATTTGCAAGCGCTGACGGCAGATCATGCGCAGCCGCGCGATCTTCTACGCGGTTACCTGTACCTATCAGAAGCACGTTGTCACGGATTAGGATGTTCGCAACCTGTCTTTGCTGAAACATGCGGAAATAGGAGGCGAACACAGAGTCATTTGCAGTGGTAATATCATCGAACAGAGCAACTATAGCGCCCATGTTCTCAGGATCAGCGAGATCAGTCAACTGCAAAAAGTCTTCAGGTGCATAGAACACCGTGGTCTTCTTGGCCTCGTTACAGTGAGGCACGCCGCTCAGGTCCGTGGGATCTTGCGTAGCTGCGAGATAGACACGCAGCTTGGCATTGAGGCGCTTTGCAAGCTCCTCTGCAATCGCAGTCTTGCCGATGCCCGGAGGACCGCTGAGCATGATGCTCGTGCGAGCCGGGAACTTCATGACAAGATCGAGGATCTGCCCCAATCGCATCACGTTGTTCAGGTCATTCTCTTCAGAGGCTTCAATAGTCATTTAGTCTCCTATAATACCACGTCAACCCGCGCATGTCCTGGTTGACGTGGTACTGTTTGGGGTTTAGTCGATACTATGAATGAAGTTTTCGATGCGATAGGCGACCATGCCGATAGGAATTTCCCCCTTCAAATTATCTTCAGCATAATTTGAAGGGTTGAACAGATGTTCAGCTTCAATAATAGTGATATCGAAGAAGGATGAGATAGCCTTGAAACCCCGGCTTTTCCGATACACAGGAATCAGACCGTGATCTGAGTTCCTATCGATACGCAGATTGAACCCTTGATGAGAGAACAGATGCGCGGTATGGCCAATAGCACACGCTGAAGTCACGCACTTCAGGTCCGTCTTGCCCTTGAACACTCCAGGTTCGTTCAACGCGCCCCATGTATACATGTCGAACTCAGGCGCATTTCCCTTCTCGATCTGGATACGGACCTTACGTAGGTGGTCTACAATTTTTTGCAATCTTGCCTTTTTCATATACTCCTCATGTTGTTTTGGCGTCGCCCCCCACCGTAGAGTGGCGATCATCGCGAAAAAGTGACGCCGAGCCTCACCAATGGGTGTGCTACGGGTAGTAATCCGGTGATTCGATGTAAAGTGGTCCAATGGCACGGTACCATCTAAACTCACCATGCTAGAAGTGAATCCACCAGCATGAGAAGTTGATTTCAAAGTACCCTCCGCGTACTTGGATGTCAATAGGTCTCATTGCTCGTTTGTGCTGTTACAGGGGACGCAGAGAGTACGAAGCCATTGGCGCTCACTGCGAAGTTCGCCCGGTTGACCGCATCTTTCGCAGATGGTTTCGGTCATCCTCTCGTATACAGTGGCAATCTCCCATGCCTCCGACGGTCCAGGTTTGAGATAGATTCGGAGTGTACCGAACTTCTCCTTTACCTGAGCGATGAGCATGCCCGCGAACTCATTGCGGAGTCGAGTACAAAACTCATCTACTATGGTGACCCATCCAGGAGGTAGGTTACATCGACTGACATCCTGGAATAGATCTTCATTCTTCGCGAAGAATTCATCTGGTGTCATGTTACTCCAAGTGGCACGCCTAGAAGGACTCGAACCCATATTTGTCATAACTCAACACCTGTGTATTGTCCTACACCGTTGATTAGAAGGATCTCAAACCCACCAAAATTTACTAATTCGTACTTAGTGTTTTTGAGATGAGCTTTGAGTAGCTTACGGCCTTCATCGATTAGCTTATGGCCTTCATCGTATAGCTTACGGCCTTCATCGTTTAGCTTACGGCCTTCAGCGATTAGCTTATAGCCTTCATAGATTAGCTTATGGCCTTTAGTGCATAGCTTATCGCCTTTATTGAATAGCTTATAGTCTTCATCGATTAGCTTACGGCCTTCATCGATTAGCTTACGGCCTTCATAGATTAGCTTACGGCCTTCATCGATTAGCTTATAGCCTTCATTGAATGGCTTACGGCCTTCATCGTTTAGCTTACGGCCTTCAGCGATTAGGCTAGCTCTCTTTTGAAGGACTTGAGTTAGGGCCATAACGTCCCCGGTATTACTAGGAATATAGTACTATGTTGCCAGGTTCACGATATCCTTGATACTATGAATTAGCCAATAATTGAAGTCAGGGATGCGTATTGAGAAATTTCAACATGACGCTTACCCCGTGAATTTGCCGTCTTTCATTATTCAGGGTAAAGACGGAAAGCCCTTAGCCCAGGAGGGCTACTGAAGCGAATCCAACTGCGCCATGCTACAGCCGACCATGACGAGCCGCTTGGGGGCGGTTTTGACCTTCGGCATAAATTTTGCTCTAAGTGTTCGACGTAGAGCAATACCTATAGGTCCAGGGAAGTAGTTCGTACTATTGAAAATCACGAACCGCGCAATACGAGCAGAAAGCTTGCGACTCTTACGAGTCATTGGTTACTCCTTAATGTTTGTACTAGAGGCTTCTCTAGGAACAGATATTTCCTATCGGTTCGCTGTACCGCGTAGTACAAACTTGCCGGCCAAGATAGTCTGTTTCGCAAACGGTTTGCAACATGTAACAGCATTCGCTGTTCCTGCAATCATTAGGCTAATGAGAATGAATGTAGCAATAAATAGCTTCATGTTACCTCCTAGAAGTAGAGTGAGCGACGGATGCGCTCATCTACGCACTTATTCTTACAGAAGTCGAAATCGACATTGCCGATGAGTGCGTAGCGCGCTCCGCAATTCGCACATTCGTTGAATAGAGTCGGATACAACCGAGTATCCTGCACTTGTCGAGCCTTAATGATTACAGTTGCCTCTTCCTTGCGGAATTCGGCAGCATCGTAATCGCGCTCTAGTCGCTTCTTGCCCCTGACATGCTCTCGGACCATAGATGGTCTCCTATTATGAAGGCTATTGCCTCTTAAGCCTACGCATGAGCGCAGACTTTATCACTGCGTTGGCGTGTTCGCCATCGGAATCAACGCCAACTACCTTGCGATCTAAGCGGGCACCAATGTACTGTGCCACAGCCGCAGAACGAGAGATACCAGCATCACAGTGTACGATAAAATCGTAGTTTTGCCACGTCTCTACGAATTGGAGGATGAGATCCACCTCATTCTTGGGGATCGGCCGGCTATTGTCATTCTTCAACCAGACGAGCCCACCATACCACCGCGACCCTTTAGGCTTCGCCAATGGATAGCCTGGCGTATTGATGCTAATGAATACTGATCGTTTGGTGGGTGCCTGTGTCTCGAATGTCTCACGAGACATGAACCGCACACAGCGACGTAACTTGATCGGTGTCATTTCAGTCTTCAAAATGAAACCATCATTCATAACTCAACTCCTGTAAATTGTCCTACACCATTGATTAGAAGGATTTCAAATCCGCCGAAATCTACTAATTCATATTTAGTATCTTTGAGATGCGTTGTGAGTAGCTTATCGCCGTCAGCATATAGCTTATCGCCTTCATCGAATAGATTACGGCCTTCATAGATTAGCTTATCGCCTTTAACGGTTAGCTTATTGCCTTCATCGTATAGCTTATTGCCCTCATCGACTAGCTTATTGTCCTCATCGAATAGCTTATTGCCCTCATCGAATAGCTTATCGCCATCATCGACTAGCTTATTGCCTTCATCGAATAGCTTATTGCCTTCATCGAATAGCTTATTGCCTTCAGCATATAGCTCAACTCTCTTTTGAAGGACTTGAGTTAGGTCCATGACGTCTCCAAACTTAAATTATGAAGGAAGGGCTTTGCCGGAATATTGCAAATCGTATTTGTTCAAATTTCAACACCTGTGTATTGTCCTACACCATTGATTAGAAGGAT
>Ga0209751_10004732_pt1 | contig 12939 bp, 14 predicted proteins | sample RifCSP13_1_FD_184019 | JGI IMG/M metagenome (GOLD analysis project Ga0209751, IMG submission 184019) | Soil microbial communities from Rifle, Colorado - Rifle CSP2_sed 13_1 (SPAdes) (version 2) | ecosystem: Environmental > Terrestrial > Deep subsurface > Rock core/Sediment | place: Rifle... | reverse complement strand
GAAGGGCCATCGCTCAACGGATAAAAGGTACGCCGGGGATAACAGGCTGATCCTTGCCAAGAGTTCACATCGACGCAAGGGTTTGGCACCTCGATGTCGGCTCATCACATCCTGGAGCTGTAGCAGGTTCCAAGGGTCCGGCTGTTCGCCGGTTAAAGTGGTACGTGAGCTGGGTTTAGAACGTCGCGAGACAGTTCGGTCTCTATCTGCCATGGGCGCAGGAGATTTGCGTGGGGCTGTCCTTAGTACGAGAGGACCGGGATGGACGGACCTCTAGTGTACCGGTTATCGCGCCAGCGGTAGCGCCGGGTAGCTACGTCCGGAAGGGAGAAACGCTGAAAGCATATAAGCGTGAAACCCTCCACAAGATGAGATCTCCCGAGCCGTAAGGCTCCTAAAGGCTCCTGGAAGATGACCAGGTAATAGGTCGGGTGTGTAAGCGTGGCGACACGTTGAGCTTACCGATACTAATCAGCCGTGAGGCTTGACCATATTTTCTATTGATGCACGCAGAAACACTGCGTGAGTGCGGGTCGGTCAAACTACCGTTTGCAGGATATTCAGCTGTCGCTGAAGTTAGAATTGAGAAGGAAGAAGTTAGAAGTAGTCCTTCTAAGTTCTGAATTCTAACTTCTCAGTTCTTTGAAAGATTGTCTGGGACGACCGCCGGGCAAAGTTAGAACTGAAAAGGAAAAACTTAGAAGGACACAGTCCTTGTAAGTTCTAACTTCTAAGTTTTGATTTTCCCGCGGACCCCAGGCAGACAAGTTTGCCGGTGGTCATAGGATCAGGGTTCCACCCGTTCCCATTCCGAACACGGAAGTTAAGCCTGATACCGCCGATGGTACTATGTGGGAAACTGCATGGGAGAGTAGGTCGCTGCCGGCATTATTACCAAAGCCCGCTGTGAGAAATCGCAGCGGGCTTTTTCGTTTCCTGCCGCCCGGCTCGCTGTCGCTTCGCCCACGCGGCGACCTGGAGGCCCGGGAAAGTCAGGAACGTTTCACCACGCGAGAGTCTTGCCACCGCAGCCGTTTTGTGGCAAGAATTTGACCGGCCCGGCGGTCCGCGCGGGAATAGTCGAGGCCAAAGTCGAAAGGAGTAACCGTGGCGTACACCTACCACGAACTCAAAGAAAAAACGATCCAGGAGCTACGCGAGATCGCCAAGGGCGTGCAGCACGAAACCGTGCAGGGGTTCTCGCAGATGAACAAGGATCATCTGCTGCCGGCCCTCTGCAAGGCGCTCGGCATCGACATGCACGAGCACTACACCGTGATCGGGATCGACAAACCTGCGATCAAAGCGAAGATGCGCGAGTTGAAGGAGAAGAAGGCGACCGCACTCGAAGCCGGCGATCGCGCGCTCCTGAAGCAGCTTCGGCGGCAGATTCACGGGCTGAACCGGCAAATCAGGGCTCACCTGAGCGGGTAGACGGCGATCCCAGGGTTACCGGACGAAGACTTCCGAGACAGACGCTTTGGCGAACTCATCGCGACCTCCATGTCCGTAGATACGACGGGGTCTCCAAAAGGTCCGGTGCCGGCCATCGCCTGACTTACACTCGACCTGATGGACGATGGCGAGCACCGGACGGAAGGTGCTGACGCAAGCGACCATTCGTCAACAGTCGGAGGAGCGCGATGTTTTCCAGGAAGGCGATCAGCATTCCATCGAAGGCCGGGGCGCTGCCGGGACGCGCCGAGCGTATCGAAGTCCCTGCGGCGCACTTCGTCAACGGCCGTCCGCTCGAGCCTCCGTTTCCTGAAGGGCTCGCACGAGCCACGTTCGCGATGGGTTGTTTTTGGGGAGCGGAGCGCAAGTTCTGGCAGGTGGACGGCGTGTATTCGACGGCCGTCGGGTACACCGCCGGCCATACGCCGAACCCCACGTACCGGGAAGTCTGCACCGGCATGACGGGACATGCCGAGGCGGTGCTCGTCGTGTTCGATCCGAAAGTGATTCGCTACGAAGATCTGCTCCAGACCTTCTGGGAGAACCACGATCCGACCCAGGGGATGCGGCAGGGCAACGATGCCGGCACGCAATATCGGTCGGGGATTTACTGCGACGACGACGCCCAGCGCCGCGCGGCCGAGGCCTCGCGGGACACCTACCAGCTCAGGCTGACGGCAGCGGGATACGGCGCCATCACGACCGAGATCCTCCCGGCGTCGCAGTTCTATTACGCCGAGGAGTACCACCAGCAGTACCTCGCCAAGAATCCGGGCGGGTACTGCGGTGAGGGGGGTACCGGTGTGACGTGTCCCGTCGGAATCGCTGTCTGACCGTCCCCTCGGCTACCGCGTCCGCAGTTCGTCGTAGATAACCTGCACGTTTGCCCTGAGCCGTGCAGGCGCCGGCGCGGCGTACCCTGCGTACTTCGCGGGGATGCTCCAGCTGCCCGCGACCTCATCGACACTCCGGCCGGCTTTCATGGCGTACTGCACCGTCGCAAGAAACTCGCGGTTGAAATCCACGTACTCCTTGAGGTCGTTCGGCGTCATCACGGTGCTGTGCCCGGTGATGATCGTGTCGACGTTCTTCAGACTGCTGTGGGCCCTGGCCAGCGTGTCGGGGATGGCGACGCCGCTGCCGCCGTTGTTCGCGTCGAGGAGCGGCAGGTTCTTGCCGGAGAAGACGTCGCCCGCATGCACGACCCGCAGCGCGGGAAACAGCACCCAGGCATCGCCATCCGTGTGGCCGCGGCCAAAGAAGAAGAGATCGATGCGATCGCCGCCGCTGCCGATCGTCATCGTGTCTTTGAAAGTCCGCTTCGGCGCACCCCGTCCGTTGTTTGCGACGAAGATGTTGGGCCTCGGTGTGGCCGGCGGCGCTATGCCCGTCGCCCCCACCATCTTCTCCATGTTCGCCCTGGTATTTTCATGTGTCACGACATCCACGGTGGCGGGAAACTCGACGTTGCCGCTCACATGGTCGCCGTGAGTGTGGGTGTTGATGATGGTCATGACGGGTTTAGGCGTCAGCTCCTTGATCTTGTCGAGGATCGACTGGCCCCAACCCGGATTTTTCGTGTCGACGACCACAACGCCGGTGGTGGCGACGAAGACGGCGGTATTGCCACCGCCTCCTTTCAGAAGGAACAGATTGTCCCTGAGCTTCTCGACCTCGACAACGCGCGGGGCCGGCGGCTGCTGATATGCCGCGATGGCGAGAGACCCGGCGCCGGCGGCGAGCAATCCGCAGAGTACGGCGATTCGTTTCATCACACCCCTCCCGGGAAAAAGACACGCTGGCCGAACCAGAACGCTCCGACCGCCGCCACCACGATCGATCCGACGACCACCAGCCGTTGTCCGGCCGCTTCGCTTCGACCACGGAGCAGGGCGACTACGGATGCGACCGCGGTGATTACGACCAATTGACCGATCTCGACGCCGAAGTTGAACGAGAACAGCGACCATCCCAGCTCGCGCGGCGGCAGGTCCATCTCCCGCAGGACGTTGGCGAAGCCAAAACCGTGGACCAAACCGAACGCGAATGCGATCCAGCCGCGCACATCCCGTCCGCCGTGGACCAGCAGGTTGTCCGCGCCGACGTACACGATGCTGAGCGCGATAGCCGGCTCGATAATCCGCGCTGGAGGGTTCACGATATTCAGCGCGGCGAGCGACAGCGTGAGGCTGTGAGCGACGGTGAATGCCGTCACGACGAGCGCCAGCCGCCGGACTGTGCCGCCGAGCAGCAGTAGCCCGACGAGGAACAGCAGATGGTCCGGTCCAATCAGAATGTGACGGATCCCCGCCGGCACAAACCTGTGGACGACCGCCAGTACGCCCTGCCGGGCGCCGGCGAAGTATTCAAAGCGCGCCTTGCCGCGATCGAGGATGGCCTGCGTGATCGTGTCGCCTTCGTAAATGTTCACGAAGGTCTGGTGAGCCGGATCGTACGGAAAGAGCGATGCGGCGACCGCGACCGTACCCGGCGCGCGATCAAGGGTGAACCGGACGCGCAGCCGCACCGATTGCCGATCCGCGACAACTTCCGGCGCCGACCAGACGGCTGTGAGCGCTCGCCCGTCCGCGGCAATCTTGATCCGGTTTGAGAGGATTGTGACAATCGAGCCGCTGAACGAGGATACGACGGCCGGATCGAGGAGCCGCTCGATCGGTTGAATGTTCAACTCGTGCGCGACGTCGTAGATGTGCGCGATGAGCGTCCCCTCGATCTCCTCGCCCTTCAGGCGCAGATCGAGGTAGCTGAAAGGGATGGGATGAGCCGATGCCGGACGCGCGACGGCCAGCAACGCCAACACCGCTGCGATACCCAGCCGTTTCATGGGGCGCAATGATAACGTACCTGTATATATGGAAGTTGCGGGTGGGGCCTTTCACCTCAAACAACATCTCTCCCTCGCGCAGCAGCGTGCCGTCGTCGAATCCTGCCGCGCGCTGATGGATGGCGCGGTGCCGGGTTACGTGCCCGTCGTTCGCGGCGGCGGCAAGATGCACGTGCGCATGCTGTGCCTCGGCCGGCATTGGAACGGCATGACGTACCGCTACGAGGAGGCGCGCAGCGACTACGACCAGCTCGCCGTGCCGCCACTGCCGACGGAGTTTCGCGATCTCGCGCGGGACATCGCGGCGTCAGCGGGCATGAAGCTCGACGCGGATCTGTGTATCCTCAATTACTATGGGGCCGAGGGCCGCATGGGTCTGCATCAGGATAAGGACGAGAGCCCGCAGTCGCTTGCCGCCGGCGTGCCGATCGTGTCGATCTCTCTCGGCGATACGGCTCGATTTCTGTTTGGAGGATTGCGCCGCCGCGATCCGGTCGAGCCGCTGCTGCTCGAGTCTGGCGACGCCTTTGTCTTTGGCGGTCCGGCCAGGCTGCGCTATCACGGCGTGTCGCGCATCGTTCCAGGCACTGCGCCACCTGAGTTGGGGTTGGACGGGCGGTTCAATCTGACGCTGCGTCAATACTGACCGCTCTCAAGAAGCCACTTTGTGTTCGAGCAGATTCGTACCGCCGAGGATCCACGGGTAGCCGATTACCGCGGTGTGTCCGACCCCGAACTTCTGCGATCGCGGAACCTCTTCATCGCTGCGCTGACACCGCGCGAGCCATCGGAACCGCTCGACACGTTCGCTTCCCGTCCCCGTGCGCCGAAGCTGGCGCTCCTCGTTGGCGCCGAAGGCCCGGGTCTCACGGCGGCGGTCGAATCGACAGCGGATGATCGTGTCCGCATTCCGATTGCGCGCGGTATCGACTCGCTCAACCTCGCCGTGGCGACCGGCATCGCGCTCGAGCAGCTCACACGCGATACGCGCGGCCGGGGTATACTCGCCGCGCAAGAGACCCAAGAATAGACATACGTGGCCGCCATACCTGTCGAGTACGCTTCCGAACGCAAGATTCGCGAGCGCAACAAACTTCATTACCGCTTCAATCACTGGCCGATCTGGATCTTCGTCTTCTTCATCGCGCCGGGCCCGCTGACCTTCGATCTCTTCGAGCGTGGCTTCGACTATCGAATGGCGCTGTGGCTCGGCGCCGTCATGGTGGCGACCGGCGTTGCGGGTCTTCGCGGCGCGCTGCCGGGTGTCGAGCCGAAGCCGTACATCATCCGCTTTACGGAAGACCGGCCGAATCCGTTGTACCGCCGTATCTGCTATACCTTCGCGTGGAGTGAAGCGATCACGTTCGCTCTGCTGAACATCACGGGACTGGTCGTCGCGATCATCACAGGACAGTGGTACTTGAAGCAGATCTATCGGTACGCGTACTTCCCAATCGCTGGTTCGATCTGGATCCTCGGCGCCCTCGGACGTCTCCCGCGCGTGAAGCCATCGACCAAAGGCGAAGGCCACGAGCGGCGCTACTTTTACGGATCGGTCTGGGCCGCCTGCTTCGCCCAGCCGGCGCTGTGGCTGATGTGGTACGTCGTCCCACGGGGGCGGGCCGGCGACACGTTGAAACTGGCGATTTTCACGGCGATTCTCGCGTTCGTCGGCAACCTCGCTCATCTTGGCAAACTGCCGCGAACCCGCCCGATCGTGCCCGGCGAGATTGCGGTTTCGGACTGACGTGATGGCTGGAGCCGCTTGACGCGGACAAATCCCAAATTGCGAATCCCGAATCCCCTCCGCGAGGGCTGGGAAGGCTGGGACGACTACGCGCCGTTCTACGACTGGGAGAACGCGCGGACGCTCGGGCGGCGCGACGTCCCGTTCTGGCGCCGCATCGCGCTCGAGGCCGGCGGCCCCGTCCTCGAACTTGGATGCGGGACGGGACGGATTTCTCTGCCGCTCGTACGGGCGGGCGTCAGTCTGGTCGGCGTCGATCGCTCCGCGCCAATGCTCGCGCGTGCCACGCGCCACGCGAAGCGTCGACGAGTCCCGAATCCCAAGTCCCGAATCCCACCCCGTTTCGTGCGTGGCGACATCCGCACGCTGCCCTTCGCCCCACGCGCATTCAACGCCGTCATCGCGCCCTACGGCGTCCTGCAGTCGCTGCTTGCCGATCGCGATCTCGCTGCCGCGCTCGACTCGGTGGCCCGGGTACTCGAGTCTGGCGGCATCTTCGGGCTCGATCTCGCGCCGGATGTGCCGAACTGGCGCGAGTACTCGAACCGCGTGCAATTGCGTGGACCGGCCGCACGAGGGGTCCACTTCACCCTGATCGAGTCGGTTCGACAGGATCGCGCCCGCCGGCTGACGACGTTCGAGCAGCGGTATGTGGAACGGCGGGACGGCCGGTCTACTGAGCACCGGTTCGAGCTGACCTTCCGCACGTTGTCGGTTCAGCGGATGACGGATCGACTCAATCGGGCCGGGTTTGTCGTCGATCACGTACTCGGCGACTATCGTGGCCGCCCGTGGGACGAGCGCGCGGATGTCTGGATCATCCTCGCGAAAAAGAGGTAGAATTTTCCAAATTTTGAGGAGTTCTTGAATGTCCGGCCATTCCAAGTGGGCTTCGATCAAACACAAGAAGGGCGCCCTCGACGCCAAGCGCGGCAGGATCTTCACACGCCTCATCAAGGAATTGACGGTCGCCGCACGCGCCGGCGGCGGTGATCCGGACATGAATCCGCGGCTGCGGACGATCATCGCGGACGCGAAGGCGCAGAACATGCCCGCTGAAAACATCAAGCGGGCCATCCGGCGCGGCACGGGCGAGGAACCCGGCGTGTCGTACGAAGAGGCGCAGTACGAGGCCTACGGACCGGGCGGCGCGGCGGTCATCATCGACGTGCTCACCGACAACAAGAACCGCACGGTCGGCGAGCTGCGCCATCTGCTCGAGAAGGGCGGTGGCAATCTCGCGACGGCGAACGCCGTCGCCTGGATGTTCCACAAGAAGGGCTACATCGTCGTCGAGAAATCCAAGGCTGACGAAGAGAAGCTGATGAGCGCCATCCTCGAGGCGGGCGCCGACGATCTGCGAGACGACGATGACAACTGGGAAGTACTCACCGCGCCGGAGATCTTTCCCGCCGTGCGCGAGGCCGTGAGGCAACTCGGGATCGAGCCGGCGAGCGCGGAGGTCTCGATGATTCCGCAGAACTACGTCAAGCTCGAAGGGAAGCCCGCGCAGCAGATGGTCCGGCTGATGGAAGCCCTTGACGACCACGACGACGTGCAGCACGTCTGGTCGAACTTCGACATCGAAGAGAAGGAGATCGAGGCCTCGCTCGCGTGAGAGTCTTTGGGATCGATCCGGGGTCGGAGCGCACCGGCTACGGCTGCGTCGAGACCGATGGATCGCGCCACCGGGTCGTCATGTGTGGCGCCGTTGGCGCGCCCGCCTCCGCGTCGTTCTCCGAGAAACTGTTCGAGATTCATGGCCGCCTCGTGGAGTTGCTGGCGGAATGTCACGCGGATTCGGTCGCGATTGAGAACATCTTCTATGCGGCGAATGTACGAAGCGCGCTGAAGCTCGGCCACGCGCGCGGCGTGGCCATGCTCGCGGCCGCCCAGGCGGGGCTGACGGTGGTCGAGTACACGCCGGCCGAGATCAAACGGGCCGTCGTCGGTTACGGGCGCGCGGAGAAGCAGCAAGTTCAGCACATGGTCAAACTGCTGCTCGGTCTCGCCGTGATGCCGACGCCGCACGATGCGGCCGACGCTCTGGCGGTCGCCATCTGCCACGTGCACTCGCAGAGGCCGGCGCGCGCCATGGCCGGTGCAGTCAGTCGCCTGGGAGCGGCGGCGACGGTCGCAGCCACAAGCAAGGCGACGAACTGGCGCCGCTACCGCCCCGCACGCCCGTGATCGCGTACCTTCGGGGACGGCTCTCTGCCAAGCAACCCAATCGCATCGTGATCGACGTGAACGGCGTGGGGTACGACGTCTCTGTTCCGCTGTCGACTTTCTATGGCCTCGGCGACGAGGGAAGCGACGTTGCGCTGCGCATCCATACTCATGTCCGTGAAGATGCGCTGGCGTTGTACGGGTTCGCCACGGCACTCGAGCTTGTCCTCTTCGAGCGACTGATCGGCATCAGCGGGATCGGTCCGAAGCTGGCGCTGGCTGTGATGTCGGGCATCGAGCCTGACGAGCTCGTACGTGCGATTGAACACTCCGACATCGCCCGACTCACGGCGATCCCAGGCGTCGGCAAGAAAACCTCCGAGCGCATCGTCGTCGAGCTGAAGGATCGGCTGCCGCGGCTTCGGCCCGAGACTGCGGCCGCCGCCGGCGATGCAAACGAGCCGTCCGCACTGCGAGATGATGTGCTCTCGGCGCTCGTGAACCTGGGATATCATCGGCCGCTCTCCGAGAAAGCTGTCGATGCCGCGGTCAAGGCCATGCCTGACGGCAGCTTTGAACGGACGTTGAAGCACGCATTGCGGGAACTCGCCAGGTGAGCGCCTGCGGCCAGATCAGTGGATAACGCCAGCCGAATCGTCACGACGGCGCGCGTCGACGAGGACGTGCAGTACGAAGCCGGGCTCCGCCCGCGCATCCTGAACGAGTACATCGGCCAGGACCGCATCCGCGAGAACCTCCAGGTCGCGATCTCAGCGGCGAAGCAGCGCCAGGAACCGCTGGATCATGTGCTGCTGCACGGTCCGCCCGGTCTTGGAAAGACGACGCTGGCGTATGTGATCGCGAACGAGATGGGCGTCCAGGTCCGGGCGACATCCGGGCCGGCGATCGAAAAGCCAGGCGATCTGGTCGGAATCGTCACGAATCTCGCCGCCGGCGAAGTGCTGTTCATCGACGAGATTCATCGCATGTCGCCGGCGGTCGAAGAAATCCTGTATCCCGCGCTCGAAGACTACGAGGTCGACATCGTGATCGGTCAGGGGCCGAGTGCGCGGACGGTCAAGATGCGTCTCGAGCGCTTCACGCTCATCGGCGCGACGACGCGGACGGGACTGCTGACGTCGCCGCTGCGGTCGCGGTTCGGCATCGTCCATCGGCTGGAGTTCTACACTGCTGCAGACCTCGAAGAGATCATCCGCCGCTCGGCGAGGATTCTCGCCATTCCCGTGGAAGATGCCGCCGCGGTCGAGATCGCGCGGCGCGCGCGGGGCACGCCGCGCATCGCCAACCGGCTGCTGCGCCGCGTCCGCGACTACGCGCAGGTGCGCGCGGCGGGAACCGTGACGCTCGATGTCGCCAACGCCGCGCTGAAGCTTCTCGAGGTCGACGAGCATGGCTTCGACGAAACGGACCGGAAACTGCTCCGGACGATCATCGAGAAGTTCGGCGGGGGACCGGTCGGCCTCACCACGATTGCGGCCGCGATCAGCGAGGAGAAGGACGCGATCGAGGACATCTACGAACCGTTTCTGATCCAGATCGGGTTTCTGGACCGCACACCGAGGGGCCGCGTCGCGACACCGCTGGCCTACGGCTACTTCGGGCTCGAAATGCCCGATGAACGAAGAAGGGATTCACGACTGTGGTGACCGTTCGGCAAACTTACGGCGAAGGTGGAAGCAGGTTTTGGCGCGCGCGAACGACCCCGCGAGTCGGCGGCCGGCCCACGACGATCCGATCACTCGCGACCTATGTGCCCCCCCGCCTTCTGACCAACGCCGACCTCGAAAGGATGGTGGACACGACCGACGAGTGGATTCTGCAGCGAACGGGCATCCGCGAGCGGCACATCGTCGATCCTGGCGTGGCGACCTCGGACCTCGGCCAGGCGGCCGCCATCAAAGCGATTGAGCGTGCGGGCCTGACCCCCGACGACATCGGCGTGGTGATCGTCGGCACCGTGACGCCGGACATGCTCTTCCCGAGCACGGCATGCCTGATTCAACACAAGATCGGCGCGCATCACGCGTGGGGGTTCGATCTGAGCGCGGCCTGTTCGGCATTCACCTACGCGCTGACGACGGCCAGCCAATTCGTGGCCTCCGGGGCCCACGACCACGCGCTGGTCGTCGGCGCCGACGTGATGTCGAGCATCATCGACTATCAGGACCGGTCGACGTGCGTGCTGTTTGGCGATGGCGCAGGTGCGGTGGTCGTGTCTGCGGCCGGCGAAAGCGATGGCCGCATTCTCGATTTCGAGCACGAAATCGACGGCAGCGGCGGCGCCGCGCTGTGCATGCCTGCAGGCGGCAGCCTGCGGCCGCCGTCGCACGAGACGGTCGAACAGCGCCTGCACTACGTCAAGCAGGATGGCGCAACCGTCTTCAAGTTCGCCGTGCGTAAGACCGAGGAAATCGGCCGGCGCATTCTCGAACGCAACGGCCTGACCGCCAGCGACATCGACTTGTTCGTGTCGCACCAGGCGAACCGCCGCATCATCCAGTCGGCGGCCGAAAAGCTCGGCGTCGACGAGAAAAAGGTCATCATCAACATCGAACGGTACGGCAACACGACGGCCGCCACGATCCCGCTGGCGCTCGACGACGCGGTGTGCAGCGGACGCCTGAAGAAGGGCGATCTCGTGCTGCTTGCCTCGGTGGGCGCCGGTTTCACCGCGGGTACCATGCTCCTCCGCTGGGGATTCTGAGTGGCTCGCGTGTTCCTGCTGTCGCCCGCCCACTGCGGCGGCAAACGCGCGAAGCAGGTCTTGTCGCCGAAGGCGACCTTTCCGCTCGCTGAACAGCTTCGTTCGAAGCAGGGCGCCAAGCTCGGCGACGTCTTCAGCTTCGTCAGCGGACTGTACTTTCGCGGCAAACTGACCTACGCGCGGCGGTTCACTGCGCCGGACCATCCTGCCGGGCCTGCCGGATCGGGCGTGCACATCATTACGGCGAACGCCGGGCTGCGAGAGCCCGACACGTTCATCACGCTCAAAGCTCTGCTCGCGTTTGCGGACGGCGAGATCGATGCGTCGAACGAGCGCTATCGACGGCCGCTCGAGCGGAGCGCCGGCGCGCTGGCGGCCGAGATCGGTCCCGATTGCGAGGTCGTGCTGCTCGGCAGCGTGGCGTCGCCAAAATATGTGGACGTGCTCAGCGGTATCTTCGGCGAGCGCCTCCGATTCCCCATCGACTTCGTCGGGCGGGGCGACATGAGCCGAGGCGGCCTGTTGCTGCGCAAGGTTCGAGAAGGGGTCGAGCTGGGGTACGTGCCGGTGGCTGGCGCCGTCCTTCACGGCCCTCGGCCGCCGAAACTCCCAATTCTGCGCAGCGCTCGTTCCTTCGAAATGGGGGTCGGCGGCGCCCCCACCCCCCCTAATCTGTAGTCCTACATAGGGTTGATATCGTATAAGACTTTGTGGTCGCCTAAGGGACATGTGTGTCTATATGGAACAGTGCTCAAGACAGCCAATTTGATTAGGTCTTATTGGGTTTGTAGCTGAAGATCCGATTATGCGGTTCCACAACAGAACACGACCTATTGTCACATCGATTACGTCCTCAGGGCGGGCTGATTCCGCAAGATACTCATTTCAAACGACTTATAGTATGAACAGGAAGCGGCTCAGCCATGGCCAGAAGATTGCTCCGCTGTTTGGCGTGACTACTCCTATGCGACGTCTCCTTCTCGCTGTTGTTCTGGCTGTCGCGTTTGGCACTCCACCGGTCTTCGCGGCTGGCGGCAAGATGCCGGACAAAGTCGACAAGGCGCTCGCCGGAGCGCTCAAGTCGGGAGCCAAAACACAAAAAGTTCTTATCACCGTTGAGCCGGGCTCGCGGGGGGCCATCCGGAGCGCGCTGGAAAAGGGCGGTCGCAAGATCAAGCGGGAGCATCCGTCCCTGAATCTCCTTGTGACCGAGTTGTCCGCGGCTGAAGTGCTCGAGCTCGTCAAGAACAAGAAAGTCAAGGCGCTATCGCTCGACGGCCCCGTTCGCGCGCATCAGGACTTGTTGACCGCGCCGATCGTGGACGATACCGCTCCGGTCTACGTGGACGATACCGCGCCGGTCTACGAGGACCCGCTTTACTACGAGGCCCCGCTTTACACCGATACGCTGGCCGGCGACGGGGCGCTGTTGGACAGCTCGCTGTCGTTGTCGACTTTCACTGATTTCTCGCTGCCGATCCTGACGACGACGGTGCGCCAGACGCTTGGGCTGCCCGCCATTGCCACTACGTCGGTGAGCGGCGGCACCGGCCTCGGCGTCGCCGTCATCGACTCGGGCATCTCGCCGAGTTCCAATTTCGGCGGCCGCATCACCGGGTTTTACGATTTCACAAACGGCCAGGGCGGCGTCTCCGTGCCGCCGTATGACGACTATGGCCACGGCACGCACATCGCCGGGCTGATTGCCAGCAGAGGCTCGCTATCGAACTACGCGATCCAGGGGCTCGCGCCTTCGGTCCGCTTGATTGGCTTGAAGGTTCTCGACGGCACGGGCGCCGGGGCCACGAGCGACGTGATCGCCGCGCTCCAGTACGTGACCGCGAACAAGTCGAGATTGAACGTTCACATCGTCAACATGTCGCTCGGCCATCCCATCTGGGCGCCGGCCGCCAACGACCCGTTGGTGCAGGCGGTGCAGCAGGCGACTGCCGCCGGGCTCATAGTGGTCGTGTCAGCGGGAAACATCGGACGCCACCA
>Ga0209751_10004731_pt1 | contig 12941 bp, 12 predicted proteins | sample RifCSP13_1_FD_184019 | JGI IMG/M metagenome (GOLD analysis project Ga0209751, IMG submission 184019) | Soil microbial communities from Rifle, Colorado - Rifle CSP2_sed 13_1 (SPAdes) (version 2) | ecosystem: Environmental > Terrestrial > Deep subsurface > Rock core/Sediment | place: Rifle... | reverse complement strand
TTGCTGCTGGCCCGATGCGGTCGCGCACCCGGCCAGCAGCAACGCGACGAGCCACGCGAGCGGCCTCATCGGTCAGCCCGCATCGCGGACGCGCAGGCCCCTGTCGGTCATCTCGATCCGGACCGGCAGGGCGCCGGGGTCGTGGGTGAAGTAGCACCACCAGCCCTCGGCCGCGGCGCGAGGCACGAGCCGGTTCCGAACCTCGACCGCGTCGATCGGATAGTCGTCATACGCACTGGTCCAGCGCACCGGGAGCTGCCAGCGGGTGGGCACCAGGTCACCGAACAGGACGGCGCGTTCGCCCGGCTCGCCGTCCACGCCCAGCAGGACCGCCTGCGAACCGCGGGTGTGGCCGCCGGTGGGCGTGACCCGCACGCCGGGCACGAGGTCGATCTCGCCCGACACCTCGGCCAGCTGCCCCGCGTCGCGCACCAGGTCGAGCTGCTCGACCTCCATGATGCCGGCCAGGCGCAGCTCATCGCCGCGAGCCGCCTCCGCCTCGGCGCGCTGGACCACGTATCGAGCATTCGGGAAGTTGGGCACGCCGTCCGCATTCACCATCCCGCCGGCGTGGTCGTAGTGGAGGTGGCTGACCACCACGAAATCGATGGCGGCCGGATCCTCCCCCAACGCCCGGAGCGCGACCGCCGGGTCGCCGCCCTCGACGCCCTTGATGTCGCGGTCCTTGTCGGTCATCCGCGCCCCGGTGCCGGTCTCGAGCAGGATCCGCTTGTCCCCGGCCTCCACCAGCAGGAGGTTGAGCCGGCAGGTCAGGCGGCCGCGCTCATCGGTCTCGGTCATCCGCGACCACAACGGGCGCGGCACGACGCCGAAGAAGCCGCCGGCATCGGGCCGGAACCACCCGGCGCGCACCACCCGGACGCGCACGCCGCCGGCGAACGTCCGCGCCTCGCCCGGGGGCGTGATCTGGTACATGGGCTCGCTCACCGGCGGATGCGGCCGCTCTCGAAGTCGCGGTGGTACAGGCTGGCGGTGGGGTCGCGCTGGCCGCGGTACTTGGACCCCAGCTTCGCGTCGCCGTAGCCGGTCTCCGCCGGGGAGCTGAGCCGCTGGAAGCTGATCTGGCCGATCTTCATCCCGTCGTACAGGGTGATCGGCAGGTTGGCGACGTTCGACAGCTCCAGGGTCAGGTTCCCCTCCCAGCCGGGGTCGACGTAGCCCGCGGTGGAGTGGATCAGCAGCCCCAGCCGCCCCAAACTGGATTTCCCTTCCAGCCGCGCCACCAGGTCGTTGGGGAGCTGGACGCGCTCGAAGGTCGATCCGAGCACGAACTCGCCCGGATGCAGGATGAACGGCTCGTCGCCGACGACCTCCACCAGCTCGGTGAGCTCGGGCTGATCGGTCCGGACGTCGATGTACGGGTAGCGGTTGTTGCGGAAGACCCTGAACCGCCGGTCGAGGTGGAGGTCCACGCTCGACGGCTGCACCGCCTCGGGCAGGTACGGATCGATCACGATCCGCCCGGCGGCGATCTCCGCCCGGATGTCGCGGTCGGAGAGGACCACGCGACCCTCGCTATTCCTCGCTGCCGCTGCGCTGGCGCATCAGGCGATCCACCTCGCGCTTGAGGGTCGAGATGTCCTCGTAGCCCTGGTAGACCGATGCGAACCGTATGTAGGCCAGCTGGTCCAGGCCGCGCAGCGCCTCGGTGGCGAGGCGTCCAACTTCTTTGCTGGTCACCTCCGGCTCACCCCGCGCGCGCAGCTGGCTCTCGATGTTGTCCGCCGCCTCCTCGACCCGCACCAGGGTCACCGGCCGCTTCTCGAGCGCGCGCAGCAACCCGCCGACGAGCTTGGTGCGATCGAAGTCCTGCCGCGATCCGTCGCGCTTGATGACCACCAGCCGCGCCCCCTCGGGCCGCTCGTAGGTGGTGAACCGGTAGCCACACGTCTCGCACTCGCGGCGACGCCGGATGGTGCTTCCGGCCTCCAGGTCGCGCGAGTCGATGACACGGGTTCCCATGGCCGAGCAGCGAGGACAGTGCATGCAGGCTCCGGCTTCGGATTACACCAGCGGTGGTACCGATGCGCACGATACCACAAGATATGGGTCAGATCCGCTCCAGTCGCGTGGCCACCGACACCTCGGCCGGCTGTCCTGGCTCCCAGTGCAGTGCCGCCTGCACCACCTCGCCCATGCGCAGCCGGGCGTGACGCAGGTTGGCGCCGGCGCGCCGCCAGACGCTCTGCACCTCCTCGTCGACGGGCGGCCGGTACGGCTCGTCGGTCATGCGACACGCTCGCGCGGCGAGCAGCAGGCCGCGCCGCGCCCGGTCCAGGTTGGCCCCATATTCGTGGTGCAGCACGTGGAGCTCCTCGGGGGCGCGCATGGCATGCATCGCGGCGGCCGCGGCCTCCAGGTCGGCGCCTGACGCGGCCAGGCGCTGGTAGCCCGCATCGGGCTCGATGGTCCGGATCCGGAGCGCCTCGACGGTGGCGGCGCCCGCGGCGACCGCCCGGTCGATGGGGGCGGTCAGTCGCAGCAGGTCGGCCCGATAGCGGCGCAGCTCACGGTGGCGGGAACGGGGTGGGCGCGGACCGGTGGGGCGTCCCGGCAGTCGCACCTCGACCTTCCTCAACGTCCCGTGCGGCGGCGAATCTCGGCGGTCAGGCGCGGCACGATGGCGAACAGGTCGCCGACCACGAACAGGTCCGCGAACTCCCCGATCGGGGCGTCGGGGTCCTTGTTGATCGCGACCACGTGCTCGGCGGTCTGCATCCCGACCCGGTGCTGGATCGCGCCGCTGATCCCGCAGCCGAGGTACAGCGCCGGCTTGACCACCTTGCCGGTCTGACCGATCTGGAGTTGGTACGGGACCCAGCCCGCGTCGGCCGCAGCGCGACTGGCGCCCACCGCGCCACCCAGGGCGGCGGCGAGCTCGCGCAGTGGTTCGAAGCCTGCGGCGCTGCCGACCCCGCGCCCGCCGGCGACGATCATGCTGGCCTCTTCGAGGTTCACCACGGCGGCCTCGGCGGGGTGCGTCTCGACGATCGCGGCGCGCCCGAATGGGCCTCGCTCCACGGTGGGGGTCGGGTCCAGCGCGGCGCGGCCGGTGCCGCCCTCGAGCGGGGCGAAGGTCCCGGCCAGGGCCATCACCACGGCCGGCTGCGGAGCGCCGGGCGACGGCCGGCTGGTGGTGATGACGCTCCCCTGCAGGGTCGCCATCTCGACCTCGACCGCCCCGGCGGTGATGCGCACCGAGCGGACTGGCCCGAAGGCCGGCAGGCCCAGGAGTCCGACCACGGCCGCCGCCAGGTCGCGCCCGTTGAAGGTCGCCGGGGCGAGCAGGGCGATGGGCAGGTCCGAGGCGAGCGCTGCGGCGAGCGGTGCGGCGGAACCGATCGCCGGCCCGGCCTCGCCGTCCAGAACCACGGCGCGGGCAGCGCCCGCGGCACCCAGGCCAACGGCCCCGGCCGCGGCCCCCGGCCCGAAGGCGGCCGCCACCGCGACGCCCCCCGATCCGCGGGCCAGTTCGGCAGCGCCCGCGGCCAGTTCGAGCGCCGACCGGGTCGGCTGCCCGTCGGCGAACTCCGCCAGAAACCAGACGTTGGTGCTCATCAGATCAGCTTCCGTGCCGCGAGCCAGTCGGCGATGCGGACCGCCGCCTCGTCGGGGCCGACGTCGGCGATCCGCTCGGTGGGCGGCTTGGCCTCGGGGGGGCGAACCTCGATCACCGTGGTCAGCGCCCCGCCGCGCAGGTCCGCGGCCGAGAGCGACAGGTCGGCCAGCGCCCAGGTCTCCATCGGCTTGCGCTTGGCGGCCATGATCCCGCGCAGCGAGGCGTAGCGCGGCTCCCCGACCTGGTCGGTGACGCTGGCCACCACCGGCAACGGTGCGGCCACGATGTCGAAGCCACTCGGCGACAGGCGCCGCACCCGGGCCTGGTCACCGGCCAGCGTCAGCTCCGACCCATATGAGAGGTATGGCACCCCGCGGATCGCGGCCACGGCGCCCGGCACCAGCGAGCCACGCGCGTCGTCGGAGGCCATCCCCATCAGGCTCACCTCGGGAGCCAGGCGATCCAGCGCGGCGGCCAGGACCCGGGCGGTGACCCACTCGTCAGCCCCGCCCAGGGCCGGATCGCTGACCAGGACCGCGTCGTCGCCGCCCATCGCCAGCGCGCGACGCAGCGACTCCGCGGCCTCGGGCGGGCCCATCGACAGGTAGGTGACCATCTCGACGGTGCCCGCCTCCTGGAGGCGCAGCGCCTGCTCGATGGCGTACTCGTCGAGGGGGTTGATCACGGCCTCGGCCGCGGCGCGGTCGAGGCGCAGGTCGGGGCGGTAGCGCTTGTCGGCGGTGGTGGCCGGCACCTGCTTGACGCAGACCACGATCCTCATCGGCCCACCCCGGCGCGCCGGAGGAGCTGTCGCGCGATGATCAGGCGCTGGATCTGCTGGGTGCCCTCGTACAGCTGGGTGATCTTGGCGTCACGCATCATGCGTTCGACAGGGTACTCGCTGACATAGCCGTAGCCGCCCAGGACCTGCACCGCGTCGGTGGTGACCCGCATGGCGGTGTCGCCCGCGATCAGCTTGGCGCTGCTGGTCCAGTACGCGAGGTCCGACGCCCCCGCGTCCACCGCAGCCGCGGCGGCGTAGGTCAGCTGGCGGGCGGCCTCGGTCTGGCTGGCCATGTCGGCGAGCATGAACTGGATCCCCTGGAAGTCAGCGATCCGCTCCCCGAACTGGCGACGCTCGGCGGCATACGCCAGCGCGGCGTCGAGCGCGCCCTGGGCGATCCCCACCGCCTGGGCGGCGATGCTCAGACGCGAACGGTCCAGGGTGGCCATCGCAATCGGGAAGCCCCCCCCCTCCTCGCCGAGCCGGTTGGCGGCCGGCACGCGCACCTCGTCGAAGACGAGCTCGGCAGTGGGCGAGCCACGAATCCCCAGCTTGTGCTCGAGGCGCGGGGCGGAGAAGCCGGGGGTATCGGTCTCGACGATGAACGCGCTCATCCCCTTGCGACCCCCCGCCGCGGGATCGGTCAGCGCGAATACGGTGACCAACTTCGCGACCGACCCGTGGGTGATGAAGCGTTTGCTGCCCGACAGGAGGTAGTCGTCGCCGTCGCGGGTCGCGCGCATCCGGATCGCCGCCACGTCACTGCCGGCACCGGCCTCGGTCAGGCCGAAGGCGATCAGCCACTCCCCGGAGGCCAGCCGCGGGAAGTAGCGGTCCTGCTGCTCCGGGTTCCCCGCGATCAGGATCGGCAGCGCGCCAAGCTTCTGGACGATGACGATCAGGCTGGTGGTGGCGTCCGCCCGGGCCAGCTCCTCGACCACGATCGCCTGCCCGACGCCGTCCAGCGCCGTCCCCCCGTGACGCTCCTCGAAGCAGGTGCCGAGCAGGTCCTGCTTGGCCAGCAGCTCCTTGAGATCCCAGGGGAATTCGGCAGCGGAGTCGATGGCCGCGGCCCGCGGAGCGATGCGCTCGGTCGCCAGCTCGCGGACCATGGCCCGCAGCTCATCGTGCTCGCGGGTGGTCCGGTAGCTCACCGTCCGAGTCTAGCCCAACCGATTGGCCGCGCTTCAGGCGGTCAGGTCGGTCGCGAAGGCGCGGAAGGTGTCGATGTACTGGTCGATCTCGGACTCGGTGTGCTGGACCGATAGCGTCCACTGGTCGTCGGCTCCGGGCGGCAGCAGGATCCCGCGGTTGACCAGGAAGAAGAAGCTGGCCGCCCACAGGTCGCCGTCGAGGCCGATGAAGTCGCGGTAGTTGGTGACCCGCCCCGGGGTGAACATGACGCAGCCCTTGGGCCCGACGTTGATGGCGTAGCCGGGCAGCTCGAACTCGTCGATCACCGCCTGGCAACCGGCGGTCAGCCGCTCGGCCAGCCGGTTGAGCCCCGGATACACGTCGCGGGTCAGGATCTGGGTCAGGGTCACCAGGCCCGCGGTCATCGACAGCGGGTTGCCGTTGAAGGTGCCAAGGTGCGCGACCCGGCTGGAGCCGCCCGTCAGCGTCGAGTGCTCGACGCCGGCTCCCTCGACGGTGCGCTGCGGCACCTGCTCGATGGCGCCCATCACTTCGGCGCGCCCGGTGAAGGCACCGATCGGCACGCCCCCACCGATGCTCTTGGCCAGGCAGATCAGGTCTGGCTGCACGCCGTAGTACTCCGTCGCGCCGCCATACGCCAGCACCACGCCGGTCTTCACCTCGTCGAAGATCAGCACCGCGCCGTGGGCCGTGGCCAACTCGCGCAGACGCTGCAGGAATCCCTCGTTGGGCGGGACGACCCCGATGTTGAACTGGACCGGCTCGGTGATGATGGCCGCCACCTCGCCCCGATGGCGCTCCAGGATGGCCGCCAGCAGGTCTGGCTCGTTGAACGGGGCGATGATCGTCTCGCCCAGCCGGCTGGCCGGCATGCCGGCGCTGGCAGGCACGCCGACCGGGGCCTCGATCGGCCCCATCGCCTCGCGGGCGGGCTGGATGCTGATCAGGACCTCGTCGTGGTGGCCGTGATAGCCGCCCTCGAACTTGACGATCTTCGACCGGCCGGTGAAGCCCCGCGCCACCCGGATGGCGTCCATGGTCGCCTCGGTCCCCGAGTTGCTGAAGCGCACCAGGTCGGTCCCGAAGCGGCGCTTGATCTCCTCGGCCAGCGCCACGCCGTCCTCGACCGGGAACGTGTAGCACGTGCCGTTGGCCACGCGGCGCTGGAGCGCCTCGGCCAGGATCGGGTGCGAATGGCCGGCGGCCAGCACGCCGAAGGCCATGTCGAAGTCGACGTACTGGTTGCCATCCACGTCCCAGATCCGGGAGCCGCGGGCATCGGTCATGAACAGCGGATACGGGTCGTAGGTCTGGAACGAGCTCGAGACGCCCAGCGGCATGGCTCGGCGGGCGCGCTCATGCAACTCGGCGCTGCGGGGGGTGCGGCTGCGATACGCGGATTCCTCGCGGCCCAGGACGGCCTCGATCCGGGAACGGTCCAACTGGCGGCGCGCGGTGGTGGTCACGATCGGTCTCCTACCTGGTGCCGGGGCGGTGCGATGCCTCCGCGCAAAGGGTAGCCGGACCGGCGAACCCTCGCCGGGCGCCGGTCACAAGGACGGCCGGATCACCCCCGGGCCCTCCCATGCGCCGGTCGCGTCGGCGAGCAGCTCGGCCACGTCGCGCACCTCGACCTCCTCGCGGTGCAGGTCGGTCACCCCGTCGCGGAGCATGACCAGGCAGAATGGACACGCGGTGGCGATCGCCGTCGCATCGGTGGCCAGCGCCTGCTCCGCACGGCGGTGGTTGATGCGCTGTCCCTCCCTCTCCTCCATCCACATCCGGGCGCCGCCGGCGCCGCAGCACATCCCCTTGCGGTGGTGGAGGTCCATCTCGACCACGGATTGTCCGGGCACGGCGTCGACAACGCGACGCCCCGGGTCGTACACGTCGTTGTAGCGGCCCAGGTAGCAGGCGTCGTGGTAGGCCACCACCGCCTCGTGATGGCGATCCGGCACCAGGCGACCGTCGGCGACCAGCCGATCGAGCAGCTCGGTGTGGTGGATGACCTCGATCCCGGCCAAGCCGAAGCCGGGGTACTCGTTGCGGATCGTGTTGAAGCAATGCGGGCAGCTGGCCACGATGGTCCGGACGCCATGATCGGCGTGTGCGGCGCTCAGCACGGCCACGTTGTCGGCAGCCAGCATCTGGTACAGGTACTCGTTCCCTGCCCGGCGCGCCGGGTCGCCGGTGCAGGTTTCCTGGGTGCCGAGCACCGCGAAGTCGATCCCCGCCTGCGCCAGCAGCACGGCCATCGCGCGCACCACCTTGCGGTTGCGCTCGTCAAAGGCGCCGGCGCAGCCGACCCAGTACAGGATCGGGCCGCCGCTGCGCGAGCCGGACTTCCAGATGGTCCGCGCTCCACGTCCGCCGTCGACATCGGTCACCAGCGCGCCGGCTGGTGGCCGGCCCAGGACCGGCACCTCGAGCCCCTTGGCCCAATCGAGCCGGGCGGACCGCGGCTGGCCCCACGGATTGCCGGCGGTCTCCATGTTGCGGAACGCGACGTTGAGCTCCTTGGGGAAGCGACTCTCCTCGAGCACCAGGTTGCGGCGGATCTCGACGATCGAATCGACGTGCTCGATCAGGACCGGACACGCCTCCACGCACCAGCCGCAGGTGGTGCACTGCCAGATCGCCTCTTCGGGGATGGCGTGGTCGACCAGCGGTTCGGCCAGGGCGGTGGCGGCCCGCTCGCGGGCCAGCCCGAGCGCATGGTCGGATGCCTCGACGCCTCCGGCCGCGCCGCCCCTGGCCGCGCGCTGCGCGGATGCCGCGGCCGCGATGGCGGTCTCGGCGGCCACGATCTGGTCGCGCAGCCCCTCCATGAAGTGCTTGGGTGAGAGCGTCTTGCCGGTCATGCTGGCCGGGCAGAACTCCATGCAGCGGCCGCATTCGGTGCACGACAGGCCGTCGAGCAGGTGGCGCCAGCTGAGGTCCTTGAGGCCGCGCGCGCCGAAGACCGGCAGCTCCTCGCCGGGGGCCGGCTCAGCCTCGAGGTCCATCGTGCGCAGCGCGCCGCGGGGCTCGAGGTTGCGCAGGAAGACGTTCGGCTCGCTGCTCAGGATGTGGAGGTGCTTGCTGTAGGGCAGGTACGCGCCGAAGGCCATCACGAAGCCGATGTGGAGCCAGGCCAGGATCCCGAACGCCGCGGCCGCCGCCTCGGACCCGATCGGCTCCAGCAGCAGCGAGAGGGGCCCGCCGACCAGGGCCAGTCCGCGGGCGGGATCATCCGGCACGACGACCCAGCGCAGGGCGTCACCGAACGCCTCGCTGATCACCACCCCGGCGATCATGCCCAGGATGATGAACGCGTCCCGGCTCAGCGCCAGGCGCGCCGGACGGGCCACCACCCGGCGCCAGATGGCATACGCGAGGGCCACCAGGATGAAGGCGATGAACAGGTTGGCGACCGCCACCGCCAGCACCCACAGCATCCCGCCCAGCGGCCAACCGATGATCGTCTCCACCAGGCCGTTGGTGAAGTAATTACCGGTGGTGACCAGCAGGATCAGGAAGCCCCAGAAGATGGCCGCGTGCATGATCCCCGGCCCCAGGTCGTTCAGGAGTCGGCGCTGCCCGATGACGTAGACCACCACGCTCCAGATCCGGGCCCACGGACGGTCGAGGCGATTGATCGGACGGCCGGCTCGCAGGATCGCGACGTGCCACCGCGCGCGCCGCCAGAAGAGCGCCACGGCCACCGCGGCCGGCACTACGATCAGCGGGAAATACGGGATCCCCAGGTCCATTGCGGGGGCATGCTAGCCGCCCGTCGCCGCCGTTCGGGCGCTGAGCGCGTCAGTGGTCCCCACCGGCGAGCTGCTCCACGGCGTGACGCAGGACCGGCAGCACGGCGGCCAGCGACTCGGCGGCGCCACGCGGCGATCCGGGCAGGTTGACGATCAGGGTCGCGCCGCGGGCGCCCACCACGCCGCGCGACAGCGCCGCCAGCGGCGTGCTCGACAGTCCGGCCGAGCGCATCAGCTCGGCGAGCCCGGGCACCTCGCGATCGATCACCCGCCGCGTGGCAGCCGGCGTGAGGTCACCCGGGGTCAGCCCCGTCCCCCCGGTGGTCACCACCAGTCGGTGCCCCGCGTCGGCCAGCTCGGCCAGGAGCTCGGCGATGCGCTGCTCGTCGTCGGCCACCACCACCGCGCCGGCCACGTCCCAGCCGGCCTTCCGCAGCACGTCGACGACGGCCGGGCCCGAGTCATCGGGCCGCTCCCCCGCCGCGGCGCGGGTCGAACAGGTGATCACTGCCGCCTCGTGGGTTGCCCGGGCGCGGCTGGTTGGCGCCACGGCTCGGGTGCCGGCCCGCCACGACCCGCTGCGACCGCCGTCCTTCTCCAGGAGCTCGATCCGCTCGATCGCGATGTCGCGTTGGAGCGCCTTGGCCATGTCGATCAGGGTGAGTGCTGCGACGCTGGCCGCGGTGAGTGCCTCCATCTCGACCCCCGTGCGAGCCGTGGCCCGCACCTCGGCCCGGATCTCGACCGTGCCGGTGGCGGGCTCGGGGACAAGTTCGAGCACCACCGCGTCGAGGGGGATGGGATGGCACAACGGGATGAGGTCCGGCGTGCGTTTGGCGGCGGCGATCCCCGCCAGCCGAGCCACTCCGAGCGCATCGCCCTTCGGCCCGCCGCCGGCGAGGAGGACCGCGAGGTTCGCCGGATCCATGCGCACCACGGCCCGGGCCAGGGCCCGCCGGGCGGTGACCGGCTTGGCCCCGACGTCCACCATCCGCGGCTCGCCGTCGGGACCTAGGTGCGACGGTGTTCTGGTCATCTGATCTCTCCGAACAGGACGGCATCGTAGAGGGTGCCGGGCTCCGCGGCGTCGGCTCCCTCGGGGATCACCAGCAGCCCGTTGGCGGCGGCCATCCCACGCAGCTGGGCCGAGCCCTGCCCCCCAGCAGAATGCGCGACCCAGCCGTCTCCCTCGGGGGTCAGCACGACGCGCAGGTACGCACGCCGATCGAGGTGCTTGGCGATGCGCTGCGCGGCGCGCGCCCGGAGGTGCAGCCGCCCGTCGCCTTGCATGCCCAGCATCCGGCGCAGCAGGGGGCGGACGAAGAGCTCGAAGGTGACCAGGGCGCTGACCGGATTACCCGGCAGCCCGATCACCGGCCGATCCCCCACCCGTCCGAAGGCGAGCGGCTTGCCCGGCTGGACCGCGATGCGCCAGAAGTCCAGCGTTCCGAGCGACTCGATCACATCCCGCAGGTGGTCGTGTCGGCCCACGCTGACGCCGCCGCTCACCACCAGCAGGTCGCCCTGCGCGACCCCGGTACTCACCCGCTGGCGGACGGTCTCCGCGTCGTCCCCGGCGACGGGCAGCGGAACGGCCTCGCCGCCGGCATCGGCGACCGCCGCCGCCAGCGACACCGCGTTGGCATCATGGATCTGTCCGGGCCTCAATCGAGCACCGACCGGGGCCAGCTCGTCGCCGGTGGAGAGCAGCGCGACCCGTGGGCGGCGGCGAACCTCCAGCTCGGCGATGCCCAGCGAAGCGAGGACCGCCAGCCCGGCCGCCGAGAGCGGCTCCCGGGCCAGCTCAACGCGATCGCCCGCCCGGGTGTCCTCGCCACGGGTCCGGATGTGAGTCCGGGCAACAGCCGCGGGCAGGCGCACGACGCCGTCGGCTTCGGTCGCCAGCTCCTGCGGCACCACGCTGTCGGCGCCGGGGGGCAGCGGGGCGCCGGTCAGGATTCGGGTCGCGGTCCCCGGCGCGACGATCGGGAGCTCGGCCGCGCCGGCCGCCACCTCACCGACCAGCGGCAGCTCGCCGGGGGTATCGGCGGCACGCACCGCGTACCCGTCCATGGCCGAATTGTCGAATGGGGGAACGTCGATCCCGGCCATGACCCAGAAGGCCGCCGGCACGCGGCCGGCGCAGCGCTCCAGCGGCAGCCGCTCGACCGCCGTCAGGCGGGCATGGCCCGCGATTCGCTCGCGCGCCTCCTCCACCGAGAGCATCGGTCGGTGCGTCAGAGATCCAGCTTGAGGCGGGCGTCCACCAGGCGCAGCACGCCGGCCCGGGTCAGCAGGCCGAGCACGGTCCGGCCGTCGGGATCGACGACGGGCAGCTGGTTGACCTCCCGCGCCTGGAGGACCTTGAGGGCGGCCTCGAGGTCCGCATCGGGCCCGATGGTGGCGAGGTCGGCGAAGCGGGTCATGATGTCGGTCACCCGCGCCGCATCCCAGTCCTCGCGCTTGACGCGGCCCACGTCGGAGAGGGTCACGATGCCCGCCAATCCCCCATCGGCGTGGCGGACCAGGTAGCAGCGCTGCCCCTTGGCCAGCCGCTCGTTGACCAGCTGCGAGACGGTCTCGTTGGGGCTGACCGATGGCGGCTCGGGCTCGAGCACGTCGCGGACCTTCGCACCGTGCAGCGCGCGCTCGAGGGTCATCTGGGCCACCGACGACTCGGCGGCGTTTGACAGGAACCAGCCGATCAGCGCCAGCCACACGCCGTTGAACACGTTGCCGCCCTGGAGCGCCATCAGCACGCCGCCGCCGATCAGCAGGTAGCCGAACAGCCGGCCAACGCCCGCCGCGTTGCGGGTGGCCTTGAACCGGTCACCCCGCAGCCGCCAGATCAGGGCGCGCAGGATGCGGCCGCCGTCCATCGGGAAACCGGGGATCAGGTTGAAGATACCCAGGCTCAGGTTGATCAGCGCCAGCCAGGCCAGGATGGCCTCGACCTGCGGCAGGTTGACGACCGCGACGATCAGCCACAGCGCACCCCCGATCAGCAGGCTGGTGATGGGCCCGGCCGCGCCGATCAGGGCCTCGTCGCGGGGCCGCCGCGCCTCCTCCTCCAGGGTGGCCGCTCCGCCGAAGATGAAGAGCGTGATGTCGCGCACGCGCAGGCCGAATCGACGCGCCACCAGGGCATGGCTCAGCTCATGGGCCAGCACCGAGCCGAAGAAGAGCAGCGCCACCACGCCGCCGACGACCCAGTACCACGCCACCGGCCAATCCGGGTAGCTGACCGGCAGCGGCCCGGTGGCGAGCGAGACGGTCACGAGCAGCGCGATGACGAACCACGAGGGATGCAGGCCGATCTCCACGCCGAAGATCCGGCCGATGCGCAGCGTCTGGCTCATCTCGCGCCGAGTGTAGGCGCTCAGCCCGCGGGCGACGCTGCGCGGCGCAGGTCTCGCCGGGCGAGCCAGGCGGCGAGCAGCGCGGCCAGCACGATGCTGGCCCCGGCGGCGAGCGACGCCTCGAACCAGAACGGCTCGGGAAAGAGGCCGATCAGGTGCGATCCGAGCCCGAACTGCCAGGTCCCCGGCGCGAAGAACAGGTTGTGGAACGCGGTGAACGCCGCGTCGAAGGCCACGGCGAAGAAGAGTCCGAGTGCGACGGCCGCGGCACCGACCGAAGCGGCACCGGCCAGCAGCAGCCGCACTCGGAC
>Ga0209751_10004730_pt1 | contig 12942 bp, 15 predicted proteins | sample RifCSP13_1_FD_184019 | JGI IMG/M metagenome (GOLD analysis project Ga0209751, IMG submission 184019) | Soil microbial communities from Rifle, Colorado - Rifle CSP2_sed 13_1 (SPAdes) (version 2) | ecosystem: Environmental > Terrestrial > Deep subsurface > Rock core/Sediment | place: Rifle... | reverse complement strand
TGTATCCGGCCCACGGATGGCTTCCCGGCGTGGTCAATACAGCGCTCACGCCAAACTCCATCGTGCCCAGGCGGATAGTCGGGTGTGCGTCACCGTGAATGAAGCGATTGATGAACGTCTGGAACATCACGTCGCTGGCGAGCGTGACACGCAGCCAACATTCGTGTCCGGCGCGCAGGCGCGCCTCGCCCCGGTGCGGCGCCGGCAGGCCGTGCAATGGGCTGAGCGTGAACGGCTTGCGCGCGTTCGCATCGTGCAGTGCGGCCGACAGGTCAGGATCGACTTGTTCTACGAGTTTCAGGAACGCTGCGTGCGCGAGGTGGCCCTGGGTCTGCGGGATGAGGCCGGCGTGCAAGGCGTGGAGGCGGATGAGGGAGGAGTAGAGGGTGGTCATTTGGTCGGGTAGTCGGCTAGTCTGGTGGTCGGGTGGTCAGTTGGTCGGATGGTCAGTTGGTCGGGTAGTCAAGTGGTCGTGTTGTCAGCGGCATTGCAATTCAGCGGTTGAAGGTGTATTTCATGCCTTGCGGAACGCGCCACGTTTGCTTGTCTTCAGTTTGCCATGTCCACCAGTCGCATTTGACTTGCGCGTGGTCGACCAGGCTCGACGGCGGCATCGAAATCAGGTCGAAGCTGATTGAGTCTGCGAGTTGCGAGTTGCGAATTGCGGTATAATCCGACCCAAGCAGCCATGTTGGCTTTGAGGTACAGCGTGGTTGTCACCAAAAGTTGAGGAGGCGAGCCATGGCCGTTCAACCTCCGACTAAGGATCAAATCATTGCCGCGCTGGATGAACTGCCGCCGGAGACGCTCTCCGAAGTAGGCGAATTCATCGAGTTCCTGCGCTTCAAGTCCGGGCAGCCACCCAAACGACTGATCCGGCTCGGCGGGCTGTGGAAGGATCTCCCGCCGATCACCGAGCAGGATATTGCCGACGCGCGGCGCGAGATGTGGAGCAACTTCGGCGAGCGTGACGTATGAGCCGGTGGGTCAGCGATGCGCACGCATTGCTCTGGCATCTGTATGCTGCCCCGCAACTGTCCGCCCGTGTCAGAGATGTCTTCGAGCAGGCTGATGCAGGTGAGCATATCATCATCATCCCGGCCATCGCGCTGGTCGAAATAATCTACCTCTCTGAAAAAGGAAAGATCGCATCCGACGCCGTTCAACGGGTCATCGATTTGCTCCGCGCCGGTTCGGAGAACTATCAAGTGGCACCGCTCGATCTGGATGTGACCATGGCCCTTGGACGTGTTGATCGCAACACAGTTCCCGACATGCCTGATCGCATTATTGCGGCCACTGCACTGCACCTGGACCTTCCCCTCCTCACACGCGATCCCAAGATTGCTGCTTTGAATCTGTTTACCACAGTGTGGTGACAACGAGCACCGCACGAATAGATACACGGCTCGTGGCATCATGCACAAGCTCGTTGCACACATACTACGTCCCTGCGTGTGCGGGATGACGCTGTCGTGCAGGGCGTAGAGGCTAATGAGGGAGGCATAGAGAGTAGTCAGCATCATTATGCAAAGATTGCGCCGTTGGTTGATTTTGGAACTGTGCTAAGGAAAAACGCTGCCAAACCAAAGGCTACCGACCAAAATTGATCACCAATAGTTGATCGCCCATTCAGACCTATTGGCCGAAGTGAATACAATTGAAACATTGGAGGTAAGTTGAAGTCAATCGTCAAGTCCCACGGAGCCATTTGGGTGTACCAGACAATCAAGGTGCGTTTAGCAAGAGCAGCATTGACAGTTTCGAGCGAACACGAACTCTCGGCGCCAATCTCCCAATCCGCGAGTTTGAACATTGACCCACTTTGACGCATCAGTTGGCTTTCTTCAATCTGAAACCAGAAGTGGTTAACCGAATCGGTCAATCCCTCTATCTGTAAATAGCCTAGAGGGGTCGCGCGTTCTACTCGCCGAAGGAATCTCTCCGCTCGAACTCCTGCTTTTTGTTTGACGATCTTCTCAAAGCGGTTTTTGCTCATTTCACGAAAGACCGTTCGACGTAACACAAAGGGTAAGTTGTAAAGTTTGAAAGGGAATAACCCGCGCCGTTCATCAAGCGTGTCGTATAGCGCAACCTGAAACTCGCCTCCACTCCGGAATGTCTCTAAGTCGTCAAGATACCAATCCCGATACATCTTCCCATCGCTACCCTTATGTTCGTTCGTGGAGAGGCCAAATTGCTCCCATAACTCTTGCTGGCTCCACTCAATCCCACTCCCAATTGCCGCTATCTGTTCACTTGAAACATCGCGACGAGTTCCGCGATACAGCTCACAGATCACACGGCGTAATCGTTCTTCAGTCATCTTGCGATTGTCACTCAACCCAGAGGTAAGTATCCGTTTTTTCGCTGCTGCCGCCTCATAAGGTGAATAATTTGTCCAATACCTTCTGAACTCCTCTCGCGGTGTATAGGCGACTTCTATTTGGTTCAAAACATCTTTGCGAGACAAATACTCACTTGCGTTTACGCCCCTCTCTTTTATTTGTCTGGCAACCTCTTTTTGAACATAGTGAGGCACCATTGCCCATGCAAAGTTGGGGGGGTAGATATTTACATGTTCGCGCCCACGTCTCCCCAATCGGCCTAAGCGTTGCGTAAACTGTGCTCCTGAACGCGCCTCAAAAACAATAAAATCTTTGGCCTTGTTACCTGTCAAATCAACGCCGACGTCAATCGTGGTGGTTCCCACGGTGAATCGTCGCTCGAGGTTTCCGGCGCGGTCGGCTTTGTCCATATATCCGTGAATTTCGCCAACGGCAGCATCGCCAAACTTTTTGCCTAACCAAGCTGCCAGTACTTTTGCGTCATAGACACTATCAAGGATGAATACCCCGCGTGCTGTCGAATACTGGTCAAGATATGCGTGTACCTCAGGCCAGACAATAGACTGAATAGTGTCTAACCCTTTCCAACGACTCAGGTCAGTTGGTAACAATGTTAGGCTATCTATTGGTTCGCAGACAACACGCCCGGAGATCGTGGCCTCAGCCGTAACATCCTCAACGCGCAGACCCAACCGGTCTTCAGCCCACGCGCGTACTCCGCTTGGCGTGGCCGACGAGAATATGAAGAGGTGGGGTTTATTAGGCGCTAACCGAGCAATTGTCCCTACGATGAACGCAACATTCCCTACCTGTTTGGTATCGTATAGATGGAACTCGTCAAAAGCAATCACTGGATATTCATTGAGTAATGCCTGAAAGATACGCTCGCGGTAGCCAACTTTGGAGCTATAGCCGTAGAGATCATAAGCCATCAGATATAAAATGTCTGGATTCGTCAGCAGCGCTTTCTTTTCCCACACGGCCATAATCGGCTGAAGCGCTGCCGTGTGGCCTCGCACATGCATCACATCTTGCCAATAGTCCAGTTCATCACTGTCAATTCTCACAACATCATCTTGTCTCAGGTACGCACGAAGTGCGCCTTCCTGGTCGCGGATAAGCTCGTTAGTAGGATAAATGCCTAGTGTTAGCTGCCCATCTAAAATCGCTGGAGCAAAGTTTGCCATTGTCTTGCCACTGCCTGTTACACTGGCATTCAAGATGCACAACGTCTCATTCTTTGCAATGGCCTCGCGCACCAAAGCTAGGGTGCGGCTTTGGTGCGCGTAAGGCTTTAGCCCACCTATGAAAGGGGCCTCAAGTGTCTCGTATCTTAGCCCATCTACCAGGAGCCGCATAGAGCCGTCTCCAGAAACTTGAGCGCTTCCAGGCATCGCTTGCACTTGAATGCCCTTTTGTCAGCGGCAGAGAGATAGCCTGCCGCAAGAGGCAGCACCACTCTGCCATCTGAGAACTCCGCGCGGAGATGATCAGCATTGGTAAATCGCCCCTGATTGATTAATCGTGTGGGAAGTGCGTTCGCAGTCAGGTCAAACACAGTGGGCGTGGCTTTGAGATCATCCCACGCCAGCAAAGCATTCGCTATACAAGTACCCGTTGCCCGCTCGATACGCCGGGCATGTTCAGCTCGTACTTCGGCTTTTGCCATGAATTTGCCCAGCCGAATAAAACGCGGAAGCATTTTGAGATTCCGACTGACGACGTAAAACCGAAAGTGCGCCGCCGGGCGAAGGCATTTGGCAAATCCCCAATCGGGGTAGCCAATGGATTGACCTTTGCCGAGACCATAACTCTCTGGCATGGTATTGTACTGGTTGATGAGATACCCGCCCCTCAGCAAGGTAGCAGGCGTAACATAGGCAGCTTCTGTTCGCCATGCAGCGGCCAGTTCTTCTGGGTAATGTGGCTCTTGAGTTTCGCTGTACCATGCTGAACGCGCCCAGCCGAGCGCATAGGTCAACGCGTAATTGTGAACGAATGGCCCGGTTTCGGCCACTTTCCCACGCTCGGTTGTGGCGAAGAAGAGATAGTCATGCAGGATCAAATCACAACGATAAAGGTGCATGGCTACGCCTCCTCGCCACTGCTCTCCTCGGTTGATTCATTCTCCTCTTCGCTGGGCGTTGCCTTGCCTTTGATCTGCGTGGCATAGTCGAAAGCCTGCTGATGCAACTCACGCAGAAACTTCGTGAGACTCCCTTCATCTGCGTAGAGTTTTTGGGTGTCGGCGACGAGTGCGGCCAGATGTTCATCGGTCATGCGCTTCACTTGCCCAATAGTGGCTTTGAGGCTGGTCTCGGCGACTTCCTTCCACTTCGCCTGAAAGTCCTTGTGCGCAAGATAATCGGGCACTTGCTTCGGATCGCTCTCGTTCGCGTTGGGAGCGCTGACGGCAAGCGCATCGTAGAAGCGTTGCGTAAGCTCCAGATTAGAGAAGACTTCCGCCTCGGAGAAGTAGATGCCCAAAATGTGATTGCGGACGAAACCTTCCCGGTTGCTCTCCGCACCGTAGCGAGTGGTCATCAGGATGTTGCTCAACACGTAAATGAACTCGGGTGGGGTCACATCCAGCAACGTTTCAGCAGTCGGGAGAAAGACTTGCGGTAAGACATTCTCTCGATGAGCATAGGCGCTGCCGGCAATACCGCCTGCCGTCGTCTCTTGGATTGCATTGAGTTTGATATCCCGCATCACTTGATCTTGTGAGCGAATGACGAACCCGCTGTCCGTCAGCACGCGGGCCTTCTGTGAGGCGGTTCCGGTCGTGGCAGCAAAGCCGTACAAGATACAGTCGGCGCATAGCCCGCAGGCATTGCCCATGATCTCGCACTCGCCTTGAGGGACGATGACTTTGCCTTTGGCGTCTTTCTTATCTTCCACCGGCCCAAAGCCGCGCGCTCGTGAGAGTGCCCTCCCGGTGCGTCGCTCCGGAGCAATCTGCTTGCGCTTATACATCACGATCCGGTCAATTGCCTGGGTGTTGTGCAGACCGGCTTGCAACACCTCCACGTCGAGTGTTTGCCCCTCGGTGGTGAAAATGGCGTGCGACTTTGTCTCGCGCAGCACGACGACTTGAATGTAACGCCCCTGCCGATACTTGGGGATAGGAATATTGCCTTCGGTCATCAGGAAGCGACGATAGTCCGCGACTTGCAGGGTGGTAAAGTCACTCAGTTGCATGGTTCTTCTCCTTTGATTTGCGGGCGGCTTGGTCCGCCTTGTACTTCTTCCAGGCGCCTCCAATTTGGCGGTCTGTTAGATAGTAGATTGCGTCGGCGATGGCATTTTCTTCGTGTGTGAGTCGCGCTGCGCGACCCTGACAGTGTTGGTGGAATAGGTCGAACACGACCAGCCGCGCGAAGTCAGTAGCAGCCTGCGCCAATGCTTCACCGTAAAGCGGGACAACGCCCCCATCAATGCGATTCAGACGTTTGAGCAGATGCCCAGCTACCCGTGCCACGAGAAATTCGTCGTCAACATTGCGTGGGCTAGTCTTGACGACCTCTACGGCAGTGCGCAACATCGTTTCGTAACGGTGCGCCTTGCCCTCCTTTTTGCTCAGCGGGATGTACAGCTGAAGCGAGGCCTCGGTGAGTTGTTGTGCCAGGTTCAATTTGCCCTCTCCTTTCAAATTGAGCAATAGCTCGCAGGCCCGAAGGAGGGCCGGATACACCACGAAGCCAGCCGTTTGCCGCTCTTTGTAGAAGCGAGCAGCGGCCAGTGGCTCCATATTCACTTGCTCCAAAATACCTGCAACTTGTTTATCGCGGTTGCCCTTTCCGCCCGATAAAGCCGCATTTACTTCCCAGACCGCTGAAAGCAAGTCTATCGCCTCTTTCAGATCGACCAACGCGATCACGGTTCCCGCCGGAGCGGTTAGCTGCTCATTGCGAGGCAGCACGTTTCTAAGTAGCAGGTGCGCGCCGTCCAATTCAATAATATGCTTCATTTCGTCAGGCCGTGTCAGCGGCAGATAAGGCTTGTCCGTCACATAGACTCGTACGCCAAGAAGCAGGTGAAGCAGTGTGGCCGAGTAAGCGGCCTTGGACCACATTTCCGAACGGGTGGGAGCCAATTTCTTATCCCGGCTGCTTACGGAGTTTTCGTAAATGAGAATCTGGAAGTTGGGAGAGTGCAGAGGCGCAAGTTTCATTTTCTCGCCCAACATTTCGCGCGGGGATTTTCCTGTTTTCTCGTTAACCACTTGCATTTCTTGGGCAGCCTTTTCAAAGAGTCTTTGAACTTCATCTAACCATCGATCATCCACTGCTCCATGCAAGAGCCATGTATTAGGAATAGTTGGGGCATCGGCCTCCTCGTGGTAGCCACGCCGCAGATGCAATTTGGTCACACTCTCGAAAGGCTGGAGTAGCTTGTGCCGGGCAAATTGCCAGAACTCCGGGGTAAAAGAGTAGTCAGGCAGAAGGAATAGGTAGAGTCGATCTGAATCGGCTTTGCTGTAGCCCCTGGTATAGCCAAGCCCCAATTGCTCTCGAAGTACAAATTCCAAGTAGCACATTGGACACCAGACTTGCATTTCTTTGACGACTTGACTCGGTATACGACGATTGGAAAAAGTCGTGGTGACTATACCTGCAAGTTCTATCTTTAGGATTTTTGAAGCTACACGATTGCAGAACGAACAGAGTTTGCCATAGCCGGACTTTCGTTCACGAGCTACTTGAGCTAACGGCGATACCACCGCGCGCACTTGAGCAAAGGATAGTAACAAATGCTCGTTGATATAACTGGTGATCTCGGTCTCAAGTCCCGTCTCTTTATTAGCGTACTTTAAGCGTTGGGCGATTGAGTCAAAAGGTTTTAAAGCAGCCGCAGTCTGCCATTGCAACTCACTAAGAATTACTGCGAGATCGGCGGCATCAGCGGGGCGCCGATCGGCCCCAAAGCTATGCTGAGTCAAATAATGATAAGCGATGATGATCGCATGATCAGCTTTTCCGCCGGATGTCAGGATTTTCTTATTGACAGTGATCGTTTGAGCGATGGCCTTCGGTGTATGAAAGAAATCAAAAAGCCAGTCGATACTTCGATCTCCCATTAAGCCCATTGCAATACTCTCAATTCCCATAATGAAACTGGATACTGCCTTCCATTTTGTGGAGAAGTCACTATCCTGTTCGGCTGTGACTGGAATCATATAAAGGTGACAGAAGCTCTCGACAGCCCTTTGAATGTCTACTTCGGTGGTGTTAGCATACTTGCGGGTAAGCGCTCCTCCGATGCGTTCTGTCAGAAAGAGTTTCGCTTTTTTGCGTTGCGCCCTATTTCTGAGAGCTAGTACCATTTGTTCCACATTAGCAAAAACAAAAGCATACGCCCTGAACTTTGTAGTTCCCTGTGACTCAGCTATAGCCGCCTCTGCAACTGCCAACGCTTTATCTGCAAGACTTTCTTGAATGAGATTGAAGAAGGCTTTTCCAATGCCTTGGCGCAGGCTGTCCACGTCTAAACTTTTTTCGTCTCTAGTTGGCCCGATATAAAGTACCCCGTTGGGAAAGTAAAGCAGGGGAAATAGTTGCCATGTTTCTTGCAACTCAGTGGAGATGGCTTGATGCAATAGCAGGGTAGAAATTCCCCGATAATCGTCTAACTCATGCCAGTAGAAAGACAAGGGCTGGCGAGTGAGTTGCCGCGCCAGAATCTTATTGAGATAGTTTTCGACCGTCCGATAGTCGCGTGCCGTCTGCATACTTGAAAGCGCGTCTGCGATGTGCACCCACGGTTCTATTTTGCTCGTCCCTGCTCTGGCCTCAGAGTAGTCGCCAACCTTTGGACTGGGAGAATGTACCATTGTTACACGATGCTCAACCGGGGTGGTAGTTACAAAATTTGAAATTTCCAGAGCGAGCATCTCTTCTTCAACTTGCGCCAATGGAACGTCAAATTCTCCACGCTCTTTCAGGTCTTGCACATCCGGGTCTTTGTGGAAATCATGTGTGGTGAAGAAAACCAGCAATCGACGAAAATCATTCTCCGGCATCGTGTAAATGCCGTTTATAGCCAGATAGTCCAACAACCGTGTTACAGGGAATAACCCGTTGATGATATGTGTGCGAATGGACATATCTACATGGTAATCTATACCCCGCCGCCCTTCGTATCCCGCTGACTTAGCTGGATAAAGAGCATAACCGTGCGCAACCATGCGGCCTAGAATGCCTGTCTCAAGATATTCGGTTAGCAAGTCATTGTACGCCATGTTTATTCTTTACTCATCGATCTTATCTATTCACTTGGATCTAGTGTATCACACTCTCGCCGCCCAATTGAGCGGCATTCATATCCCGTAGTTCCTCGCCATCTCCCGCACCACCCGCTTCATCTCCGCCACCAACTCCGGCGGCTCGACGACGATGCAGTGCGCGCCGTACTTCAGCAGTGTCTTGCTCGCCCAGAAGAGGTCTTTCGTCTCCGCCGTCACTTCGATCCAGCCGTCAGGCAGGATGGTCTCTTGGTGCTTGTCGAAGCGGCGGCTCGCGACGAAGCGGGCGATCGTCGGCGACAGCCGATAACGAATCTGAATTGTGCGCCGCTGTCGTCCCGAAGCGTATCGCGTCGCCAGCACCTCAGCCGACCCTGGCACGACGCGGTCAAGCCGAGCTTGTTGCTGGTCGCCGTCAGCAACTGGCTTACTCTGGACTCTAGCCATCTAGGTCTTCATGACAGCCATACAGTTGCCTGAGTGCATCGCTAATCTCCAACTGGTGCTGTACTGCGTTGTCTCGCAATTTCAGTGCCCATTCGTAATCTGCTGTACAGTGTTCGTTGTTTAGAATGCGATTACATATCCACTCAACGTCAGACCAGTAGTGTGATTCAGAGTCAAGTCGTTCAGACTCGGCTGAGAAATAGCGGTTGAGCTGTATGACAAGTTCTGCTAACCTATCTTCCGATGTATCCCGTGCGTGGGAATCGCCACCGGAGTATTTTAACAAGAGCTTCTGAGCAGTGGCTATCGAATGCTGGGCTGTGTCGAGATGTTTGGTTATCGTGGCGACAAGGCCATCGTTGATTATGTTCACTTATATCTACATTTTAGGTTAACTTCGCAATACAGTAACGTTTTCATGTGCAGTATATACCTGGGGGATGGTGTTTGTCAAGCACCGAACCTTAAAAACGACGGAGCCCTTTCAGCCTTGTTATCAGGCCGAAGGGCTCCACTACAAAACTATCCCCTAACCGGGATTCATTTACATTACCAATCAACTGCGCAAAACAGTTTTTCAATCCTCTGATCAAGATTCCTGACCACAGATTACCACATAAACCGGAAACGGTCAAAATCATCACGACACTCATGCGAAGATCGCTTCGCAGCCGCAGACGGCGCCTCGCTCTCTGAGCGCGGTGTTCAGCAGCGTCGCATCGCGCGCAAAGGCGACGCTTCCCTGTGTGCCGCCATGGGCAACATACGGCAACAGGTCGAACAGTGGCAGCAGACGCGGGTGGTAGCGCAATTCGCTCATCGCTATACCTCCAGGCCATAATTCCTAGCCATCTCCCCCACCACCCGCTTCATTTCCGCAACCAACTCCGGCGGCTCGACGACGATGCAGTTCTCGCCGTACTTCAACAATTTCTTGCTCGCCCAGAACAGGCTCTTGGTCTTGGCCGTCACTTCGATCCAGCCATCGGGCAGCACGGTCTCGTCGTGCTCGTCAAAGCGGCGCGTCGCGCCAGAGCGAGCGATCTTCGGCGCCAGCCGATAGCGGATGGGAATCGCGCGCCGCTGCCGGCCGCCAACAAACCGCGTCGGCAGCACTTCCACCGATCCGGGCACCACGCGGTCGAGTCGAAATGGCAGCACGTCCTCGTCGCTGACCGAATAGCCTTCAAAGTAAACGTGCCCATCGCTTTCTTCCAGCGCTTCCGGCTCGACGGTGTGACGGATCGGCCTGGCTTCAGGCCGGGCCGGCGACGTGTAGAGAAAGCTGATGCGCCGGCGCTGATAGTAGGCGCGGCGAATCTGGTGCAATGTGCTCTGATGGGGAGCAAGGTCGTCAAGCAGCGGGACGTTGAGCTTGAGCAACGGTTCCCGGTCAAGCTGCGGGCGAAGGTTCGGATCGACAAACGGGCGCAATCGCTTGACGAAGTCTTCAATCGCCCCGCCGTAGAGCGTTCCCTCAAGCGCCTTGCGCACTGTGGCCAGCATTTCGACGTGCTCGCGGCTGATCGGGAGGGGAAAGCGCGGCGCGATGTCGACCAGGCGGTAGCGATGGCCCGCGAAGACGCCGACCTCGAAGCCCAGGCGCTCCAGCCAGTCCAGGTCGTGCCGCAGCGAGTCTTCCGGGGCTTTGCCGTAGGCAGTTGGCCCCAATTCCTTGCGCACCCTCGCGATCAGTTCGTCGCGGGAGGCTTCGCTTTCTTCGAGCAGGACGGCGTAGATGACGGCTGCGCGGGCGAGGACGTCGATCGTTTTGCGGCTGCCCCGATGTGCGTCGGCCATCGAGATTCACCTCCTGAACTTCAAAATCCAAGCTTCAAAATCCAAACTCCAAAATCCAAAGTTCTAACGCCCAAGACGGCGCGTGCCAGGCATGGCACGTCGGCAATTGTATATGGAATGAACGCGCAGATCAATGGCTGAGGGAACTGAGGGAACTCGGGGAACTGATCGGGGTGTTGACCGGCCCACTATCCTGCGTTATAGTGGGCGCACGCTGGATTACCTGAGGAACGCACGTGGACATCCGCCTGCCGAACAACTTCTCTCCCGCTCACCGTACGATGGTCTTGCGCTTTGTGCAGGGTGGCTCGTTGGACACCGATCAACGCGCTGTACAAATCCAAGCGTTTGACTTGCTTCATCAGGCCGTAGCCGGCAGTGTCACGTTCGCTCGTTTCTACGCACGCGTTGTGGAAGAACCAGCGGCTGATTCGTTTATTACGACTCTGATCGAGTCCCCTGACCCCGAGGCTTTAGCGCCCACCCTGCGACAGCGGGTCAACCGGCAGGTACCGATGTGGCTGCGCCAGGCGGGTTGCGATCAACTCTATCGGTCGCCGGAATTCTAGTGGTAAACTATCCAGAGTGGAAAGCACGTGTCCTTCGGCGCCAACGCCAGGACAAGGAGTGAGACTTATGGACACGCGAAACCTGATACCGGAGGATTTGTCGCCCGAGGAATTAGAGAAGGACGTGGCCGATTACATCCTCCGCGACGATCCCAGCACAGGCGACCTGCCGGTTGACACCTTCATGGCTCTGTGGCAGAGATTCGAGGCTGAGCGCCGAGCGCAGGTGATCGAACTGGAGCAGGATATTCTCGGTGGTGAAGTTGTGCTCTCCGTCGCACCCACAAACGTGGCTCCAGTCGAGGTGAAAGGCAACGAGATTCACCTAGAGGATGGTCGCCGCATTGTGCTGCGCCTGCGCCGCCCGATCCGGCTGGCAACCGATTCAGCAGCAACCGGCCGTTAGCTGTCACCCAACGAGGTGGCGAAGACAGCAAAATGCTGTCGCAACTGGACATGCCATCGGATTAGAAGCGAATATGGCCGCAGAACCAGCAAAACAGCCTGCCGCGAAGATGCGGTGGGCTGTTCTGCTTCCAGCACATTTTCGCCCTAGCAATTTGGGTCCAAGGTCGGAGTGGTGGGATTTGAACCCACGGCCCCTACGTTTTCACGGGCGAGCCTGCCAGCTCGGCGACGACTCGCCGGACGTACTCGTCGACGGCCTCAGCGCTTCTCACGGCGGCGCGTTTCTCGTGCTCCGCATCTTTGATCAGGTCTTCCAGTGTCGCAGGTAACCATGCGTCGGGCGCAGCCATGTAGTCGAGCCAGTCCGGTTTCTGGAAGCGGCGCGCGCATTTGGCCGAATCAACCCGCACCATGAGGCTGGTTTCCGATTCGGCAATGTCGATGATGCGCCCCACATATCCATTGACCCTAACCAGTTCGCCTATCTGGACGTATTCCGGTCTATCGATCATAGCCCATCTCCAGGAGTTTCACGGCGAGTTTGTAAGCCTCGTATCTTCCAACCGGGCGGAACGCGAACTGTCGCAAGAGAGCCATGAGTTCGTAATGCCATCCGGTCGCCGTATACGTTTCCTCAGGATCTGGAACGTGTTCCATCAGGTTTTCCAGTTGGATGTACTCGTCCTCGGTGAGTTTCCTCATCCTCTTGTGGTCTCTTGCGGTTCGCTTCTTTTGCTTGACAATGAAGTATAGCACGATTTTGGTCCAGGGGAGCGCGAGGCATCTTAGCGCAGGATGATCGGCAGATAGACCTTGGCGATTGTGACCTCATACGCGCCCATGTCGAACTGAGGTCCAATCGGGCGTGCGCGATTATCAAGATCGTTCGGCGCACCCGTGGCGCATGCATCCATAGCCGGTGAGCCAAGCTGCAGGTGATAGTCTTCACCCACACCCGGCGACGCGAAGAGTGGATTCGTCGCGGGGCCGGCGGTGCCGCCTTGATCGATGTTGCATGTCGCCACGGTCAAGGGATTGAATGAGGCGACGGTGTTGCCCCACACGATCGTGTTGTAGAGATAGCTCTGCACGGCGCCGGGCGAGTAGCCTGCGCCACCCGTGTTAT
>Ga0209751_10004728_pt1 | contig 12946 bp, 11 predicted proteins | sample RifCSP13_1_FD_184019 | JGI IMG/M metagenome (GOLD analysis project Ga0209751, IMG submission 184019) | Soil microbial communities from Rifle, Colorado - Rifle CSP2_sed 13_1 (SPAdes) (version 2) | ecosystem: Environmental > Terrestrial > Deep subsurface > Rock core/Sediment | place: Rifle... | reverse complement strand
CCGTGGAGCGGTCCGACGAAGCCGGAAGTCTTGAAAGCGGCATCGAGTCTATCCGCTTCATTGAGGGCTGCGGAATTCAGCGTGATGATCGCGTTGATAGCGGGACCCTTCTTGTCATAGGTCTCGATGCGATCGAGGTATATTTGCACCAGTTGGCGGCAGGTGATCTGGCCGGACTTATAGGCCGCGTGGATTTCGTCGATGGTGGTTTCGAGAACATTGAAGCTCATGACCCCGCCTCCTTTGAGTGATATCGCCTCAATACTTCAGCGACGGCTAAATGTCCAGGTCTGTCTGCGCTCGGTAGTGGTTCAGTTTCGCCAAAATTTGTAGGGGCAACCCTATGTGGTTGCCCGTTCAGAGGGCAGGCACGTAGGCCTGCCCCTACATCGATGCGGCGTTGAAATCAAACTGAAGCACCACCCTACGCGCGCTTGAGGGATGAAACGGCCGCTAGGACTTCTCGCCCTCGACGGCCATAAACTGTTTTTCGATTTTTTGCCAATCGTCGAGGCCGACGACTTTATCGCGCTCTTTGAACGTCGTAAGCGCGGCGTCCATCGCTTCCGTGGTTCCGTCCCGCTTGAGCAGGCCGAGCACTTGCCGCATCGCATGAATCCCGGCCCTTTGCGTCTCAGAGGGGTAGATGGCGATTCGGTAGCCCATCTTCTGCAGACGCTCCGCGGGCAGCATCGGCGTCTTGCCGCCTTTAAAAACGTTCACCAGCAGGGGAACGCCGGTTATCTGCCGTGGAATTTCCTCCAGCTCCGACTCCGACTGCGGCGCTTCGACGAAGACGGCGTCGACTCCGAGCTTGGCGAAGGCGCGGCCTCTTTCAACGGCATCGTCGAACCCATGCACGCCGCGCGCGTCGGTGCGCGCGATGATGCAGAAGTCCGGGTCGCTACGAGCTGTGAGCGCCGCATGCAATTTGTTTTCCATCTCGGCGAGGGAAATGACCTCTTTGCCGTCCAAGTGGCCGCAGCGCTTGGGCGTGATCTGGTCTTCGATGTGGATCGCCGCGACTCCGGTGCGCTCATATTCGCGCACCGTGCGGACGAGATTGACCGCGTTGCCGTAGCCGGTGTCGGCGTCGGCGATCACCGGGATTTTGACTGCGGACACGACCTGCACCGCGCGCTCGATGGTTTCCGACATGGTGACGAGGCCAATGTCAGGGATGCCCATGCTACGGGCCACCGCGCCGCCGCTGAGATACGCCGCCTCGAACCCCGCTTCCTCGACCAGACGGGCGGAAAGGCCGTCGAAGCAGCCGGGGGCGACCAACAATTGCTCGCGCTTTAGTAAGTGCCTCAGTACCTGTCGTGGGGTCATGGTTCACCTCGAAGGTTTGGACGTTGTCCGGAGTCTTGAGTCTAGGGTCCAGAGTTGATGGACGCCAGACGCGAGACTTTAGCAGGTTGCTGAAAAACCACCTCGGAGTCCTTCGACAGGGCTCAGGACGAACGGAGGGGAATAGATATCATTGGCAATTTTCCGTTCATGCTGAGGTCCTCGAAGCATTCCGAATCTTTTTTCGTAATCTGCTAGACGCTGGACTGATCACTCGGTCTGACGACGAACATGTCCATGAACTTATCGACCGCCGTAGATTGCAACCTGTTTGCGTCGTTGCATAAATCCAAGATCTCGCGACATGGCTCCGGCGCCAGCCGCGACGCCAGATTCGCTTCGAACTTCTTCACGAGTAGCGGCATGCCTTCGGCGCGCCGGCGGCGGTGGCCGACGGGATATTCCACGACGACCTTCTCCGTCGCCGAGTGGTCCTTGAAGAAGACTTGCACCGCGTTGGCGATGGAGCGCTTGTCCGGGTCCAAGTAGTCGCGGGAGTAGCGCGAGTCCTCAATCACGATCATTTTGTCCCGCAGCCCGTCGACGCGTGCATCCTTGGCAACAGCATTTTCGTAATGATCCGCAGTCAGCTCACCGAAGATCAGCCCAATGGCGGTCATGTATTGAATGCAATGATCGCGGTCCGCCGGATTGTGCAAGGGGCCGGTCTTGTCGATGATGCGCACCGCGGATTCCTGCGTGGTAATCATCACCCGGTCCACTTCGTCCAGTCGATCCTTGACCTCGGGATAAAGCTGCAACGCGCACTCGACGGCCGTCTGGGCGTGAAACTCCGCCGGGAACGAAATTTTAAACAAGACATTTTCCATGACATAGGAGCCGAAGGGGCGCCGGAGCAAAAAACGTTTGCCGTGAAAGAGCGCGTCGTAGAAGCCCCAACCCTTAACGGAGAGCGCGGACGGATAGCCCATCTCGCCTTGCATGGCCATGAGTGCCAGGCGCACGCCGCGGCTGGTGGCGTCGCCGGCGGCCCAGGATTTTCGCGGTCCGGTATTGGGGGCGTGGCGGTAGAGGCGAAGCGCGCCGCCGTCGGTCCAGGCGTTGGAGAGCGCATTGATAATCTGCTCGCGGCCGCCGCCGAGCATCGCCGTCGCCACCGCCGCTGTCGCGACGCGCACGAGCAGGACGTGATCCAAGCCAACGCGGTTGAAGCTGTTCTCGAGCGCCAGCACGCCCTGGATCTCGTGGGCCTTGATCATGGCGTTAAGAACATCTCCGATCGTCAGCGTCTTCTGTTTGCTTCGGCTTAGATAATCCGCCAGAGCCAGTATTCCGCCGAGGTTATCAGACGGGTGGCCCCATTCGGCGGCGAGCCAGGTGTCGTTGTAATCGAGCCACCGGATCATCGCGCCGATGTTAAAGGCGGCGTGGACCGGATCGAACTGCCAATCCGTTCCGGGAACTCGGGCACCGTTTTCCAGAATCGCACCGGGAACGATGGGACCCAGGTGCTTCGTGCACTCGGGATAGCGCAGAGCTAGAAGCCCGCAGCCGATGGTGTCCATCAAACAGTAGCGCGCCGTATCGATCGCTTCCTGGCTGGTCGGCAGGTAGTTGAGTGTGTAATCGGCGATGGCGATGAGAATCTGGTCCGGCGCAGGGCGGATGTTGGAACTTGTGTTGGTCATGTGATTAACGATTCGCTATCGGCACAAAGGGCCGCGGCTCCGGCCCGATATAGTCCGCGTTGGGACGAATCAACCGGTTGTCGGCTCGCTGCTCGATGATGTGCGCGGCCCAGCCGGTGATACGCGAGACCACGAAAAGCGGCGTGAACATCGCCGTCGGGATGCCGCAGAGATGGTAAGCGCTGGCGCTGTAAAAATCGAGATTCGGAAACAGATTTTTCTCGCGGCGCATGATCTGCTCGATACGCTCGGAGACCGCGTAGAGGCGCAAGTCACCGTGAGCTTCCGCGAGTTTCTTCGACCAGGCCTTGATCACGTCGGAGCGCGGATCGGAAATCTTATAAACCCGGTGGCCGAAGCCCATGATGAGCTTCTTCGCCGCCATCATTGCCAGCACGCCTCTTTCCGCGGCGTCCGGCGTGGGAAATTCTTCGATCAGCGCCATTGCCGCTTCGTTGGCGCCGCCGTGGAGCGGCCCGCGCAGCGCGCCGATGGCGCCCGTCACCGCCGAATAGAAATCGGGCAGCGTCGATACGATCGTGCGCGCAGTGAAGGTCGAGGCGTTGAATTCATGCTCCGCGTAGAGAATGAGCGACACGTCGATGGCGCGGCGGATAAGCTCGTCGGGCTTCTTGCCGTGGAGCAGGTGGAGGAAGTGGCCGGCGGTGGTCTCGTCGTCGGTTTCGGTGTCAATGTGTTTGCCGCTCGCGTGAAAATGGTGCCAATAAAGGAGCATCGCGCTGAAACAGGCCGTCAGCCGGTTTGCGACGGCGAATTGATCGTGACCGGGGCCCTCGGGCTCGAGCGTGCCGAGCATCGAGCAGCCGGTGCGCATGACGTCCATCGGATGGGTGCTGCGCGGGATTTGTTCGAGGACGGTTTTGAGAGACGCTCGGGTTGCTTGGGGAGCCGCCCATAGATCAAAAGGTAGGCGATCTCTTCGAAACTCGAATGCTCCGCGAGATCGTGGATAGAATATCCCCGGTAGGTGAGCCCTTTGCCTTCTTTGCCGACGGTTGCAATTGCCGTCTGTCCGGCGATGACGCCCGCGAGGCCGGCCGCGTAATCCGTTGCCATCAGTTTGTCCTCCAGCCCCAATTTGCAACGATTAGCTTGTCCAATGCAAGCGAAGCTCATGCCTAGCCCGGGTTATGCATAGTAGACAGAGAGCGAGGGGTCAATCCTTCCGGGAGAAGGCAATGGGCCTGTGCCTCGAATTGGATGGCGAACCGCTTATCTTGAGCAAACAACAGTGAATAAGTAGTCGCGTGACTACGCATGTTACAAGTCATCGCAACTTTACGTCCGGATGCCTTCTCCCTCCAGGCTTCACCCCTCGCGCTATAGAGTGTTGTCGCTTTGGCTGGGTCTATGAATAATCCGGGTTGGGGTTCAAGCTGTTCAAATCGTTCAAGCGGTTCAAGACGTCCAAAGACTGATCTTCCAAGTGTCGTTTTCACCACAGGCTCTTGACAGTCCGGCGCTATATTAGGTACTCGCATGTTAGGAGAAAAATTTTTTGCCGAGGAGTTGCAATATGCCTTTACCGCAGAGTTTCAAAGCGATGGTCGTTACGGAAACGGCCGAGAAGACTTTCGTGCGCGAGATCAAGCAGCGGGAGATCGGCGACTTGCCCGCGGGGGAATTGATCATCGAGGTGAAATATTCTTCGCTCAACTACAAAGACGCGTTGTCGGCATCGGGGAACAAGGGCGTCACGCGCAAGTATCCGCATACCCCAGGCATCGACGCCGCCGGCATCGTTGCCGACAGTACGACCAGGGCGTTCACCGTGGGCGATCAGGTGATCGTGACCGGATTCGACCTGGGCATGAATACGCCCGGAGGATACGGCCGTTACATCAGCGTGCCGTCCGGCTGGGCGGTGAAGCTCCCGCAGGGTTTGTCATTGCGGGAGAGCATGGCGTACGGCACCGCGGGTTTTACCGCGGCTCTGTGCGTGATGAGATTGTCAGCGTACGGCCTAACTAAGGAGCAGGGCGAAGTCCTTGTTACCGGCGCCACCGGGGGCGTGGGTAGCATCGCCGTCGGCATTCTCTCCAAGCTGGGCTACGAAGTCGTCGCCGCCACGGGCAAGACTGATGAAAAAGATTTTCTCACCCGGCTCGGCGCCAAATCGATCATCTCGCGTGAGGAAGCCAACGACACTTCCGGAAGACCGCTGCAGAAGGGCCGCTGGGCCGGCGTGGTGGATAGCGTCGGGGGAAATATTCTCGCGACCGCCCTCAAGTCGACGAAAGACGGCGGCCTCGTCGCCGCCTGCGGCAACGCGATGTCCGCCGATCTGGTCACGAGCGTTTTTCCATTTATTCTCAGGGGCGTAAGTCTCTTAGGCGTCAACTCTGTCGATGTCCCCATGCGTCCACGCACGATGGCCTGGCAGAAACTCGCCAACGAATGGAAGATCGATCTTTCCGGCGATCTCGTCACCGAGTGCGGGCTGGAAGGGTTGGAGCCGAAGATCACTCTGATTCTCAAGGGCGGGATTCGCGGCCGCGTCGTGGTCGATCTCAGCCGTTAGAAAGCGAAGGACTTCGGGCCTCCTGGTGGCTCACGCGGAGGCGCGGAGGACGCGGAGAGAATCGAATGAGGATATTGTCTTGGAGAAACCCTCTGTGAACTCTGCGCCTCTGTGGTGAATACCTCTTCACGCGAAATCTCGAAGCGCGAACAATGTTAGATCAATTACGCGGCAAAATCGACGGTGCGCTCAGCCATCTCCGCGTTATCGAGCTGGGCGACATTCCGGCCTCTTACGCGACGCGGTTGCTGGCTGACTTGGGTGCCGATGTGATCAAGATCGAGCCGCCCGGCGGCGATCCCAACCGGCTGCTTCCGCCGTTCGCCGGCAATATCGAGCATCCCGAGCGCAGCCTCACGTTCATCAACGCCAACACCAACAAGCGCGGCATCGTGCTCGATCTGGAGGACAGTTCCTCCGATCGCCAAGTCTTCGGGAAACTGCTCGGCTCCGCGCAACTCTTCGTTGAGGCGACGCCGCTCGGTTATCTGGAAAAATCGGGTTTCACCGACGCGGGCTTTCACAAAGAATTTTCCGCTCTGGTCATCGTTTCTCTGACTCCTTTCGGCCGCACCGGTCCTTACCGCAATTACAAAGGCAGTGACGCCATTGCTAACGCCTCGGGGGGATTCTTGTACGGGCAGGGAGACGACAAGCGCGGCCAGTGCACCGCCCCGAGTCATCTCGCCTATCAGGTCGCGGCATGCGTCGGGGCGACGCTGGGGCTCGCCGGCATCCGGCACGCGCGGGAAACCGGAGTAGGGCAGCGCATCGATTTGTCGCTGCAAGAAGCGCTGACCTTCACCAACAGCAGTTCCGTGGCGCGCTACACGCTGGAGAATCGCCTCGAGCGCAGGCCCGGCGCCAGAGCTTACGGCGGCGCGGGCACCAACATCTACCGCTGCAAGGACGGGCGCTATGTGCACTTCACCACCAACATGCCGCATATGTGGAAGGAGTTCGCGCAGAACTGGATGACCGATCCGATTCTCGCCGGCCCCGAATGGGAGAATCCCAGATATCGTGACGCGCACTCCGAGCAGGTGGCAAAGGCATTTGCCGAATTCATCGGCCAGTTCACCGCTGCCGAGTTTGCCAACGAAGCGCAGCGGCGCCATCTCGCCGCCGCGCCGCTGAATACCATCGGAGAGTTCGTCGCATCTGAACAGTTGCGGTCGCGCGAGTGGCTTCAGGAGATCGAGCATCCGGTGATAGGCCGCTATAAAGCGCCGGGATTTCCGATGAGGTTGTCTTTGACGCCGATGCGGGTGCGCCGCCCCGCGCCGTTGTTGGGCCAGCATCAACAGGAAATTGTCGCGGAACTTGAAAAGTTCTCGCCGAAGGTTTCGAAACACGCCACGAATAGCGACGAGGCGCGCCAGCCCATGCTCGCCGGCCTGCGCATGGCCGATTTGACGCAACAGTATGCCGGTCCATTGGGAACGACGCTGCTCGCCTATTACGGCATGGAAGTCGTCGAGATCGAGACCGCCGTTGTTCCGAGCAAAGAGCGAGAATCGGCCGCCCATGCCGACATGAACCGCGCCAAGCTCGGCTGCACGATCAATCTGCGCCACGCCGAAGGGAAAGAGTTGTTCAAGCAGCTCGTCGCGAAGTCCGACGTCGTCGTGGATAACTTCAGCTCGGGCGTTCTGGATCGGCTCGGCTTCAGTTTCGACGCGCTGCAAGAAATCAATCCGCGCGTCGTCCAGGCCGTCATGCCGGGCTGGGGGCTCACCGGCCCGCTCAAGTCATGGGTCGCCTGGGGCTGGCAATTGCTCGGCTACACCGGGATCATGCGGCTCTGGGGTTATCCGGATTCGCCGATGGAAAGCCGCTGCAAGATCGCCTGGCCCGACCGCGTAGGCGCCGTGACGATGACCCTCGGCGTGCTCGCCGCGCTTGAGTACCAGCAGCGCACCGGGCAAGGACAGTTCATCGAAGCGGGCATGCTCGAAGCCCAAGGAGCCATGATGGGGCCGGCGATTCTCGATTACACGGTAAACGGCAACGAATGGGACGCCCTCGGTTATCGCGAAATTTTAGGCGAGCCCTATGCGCCCTACGGTGTTTATCCATGCCATGGCGATGACGCGTGGATCATCATCGCCTGCGCGAGCGATGAAGATTGGCAAAACATGGTTCGTCTCATCGGCAGCTCATCGTGGGCCGCCGATGAAAAGTTCGTGACCAAGAGCGGGCGCAAAGTGCATCGCGACGAGCTTGATCGGAATCTTTCACAGTGGACCGCCAAGTATACGTCTCGGCAGGTGTGTCGCCTGCTCCAGGAGGCCGGTGTCGCCGCCGGAATTCCAATGTCCGGAGAAGACCTCTACTTCGACATCCACCTGCGCGAGCGCGGTCATATCGTCGAATCGAATGGCCAGCCTTGGGGCAAGATGTCGCACCACGGCCTGCCGGGAATTCCCTCTCTCTCCGCCGCCAACGCCGCCCGCCCCGCCCCCTGGATCGGCGCACACAACGATCAAGTCTTCGGTCAGATTTTGGGGTTGAGCCCGGAGAAAATCGAAGAACTGAAGAAGGCGGAAGCAATAAAATGATTGCCGCTGGCGGAAGCGACCGGAGGAACAATCTTATAAGCTTTTAGCAGATGCTTAGAGCGTGTATGATAACTGCAGTAATACTCCTCGATTGCCAGAGCGATCACATTGAAACGAAAATATGATTTTCGAAACAGTAAAGAGCTTTCGGCAGCCGTCGGGCGCGCCCTACGCCGCGCCGCAAAGGTGGCACACAAGACCGCCCGCATGCACGGAACGCCGATCTATATTTGGAAGAACGGCAAACTCGTCGCAGAGAAACCGTGAGCGAGGGCGGCGATGTCGTCGAGATCGAAACGCAAAGCACAGCAACTGAAGTACGTAGAGTTGGTGGTTAAGCCTGCTGAAAGACTTGCGAAGCTAATTCTGGATATCCAAAAGCGGAAATCTGGTGCATCACGTTTGCGGTCCGTCTAAATTGCGCGGCGTGTATCTGGGACCGCAAGCGCGATGCACGATCACCAGCCACACCTGTCCCTTGACGCCCGTCCTTGATTTGCCCTATCGTCTGCGCAACTGACTTCGGTTGGGCCGGTCATCGGCCACATCTGTGATTGCGCATCATGGCGCTGAGTGGGTGTGGCCCAGCCGGGCTTTTGGCGGCGGGCGAAATTCAAAATGAAAAACCCGAGCCTCGGCCCTCCAATCTTTGCCGTAAAGGAGCAGGTATTAAGTGGCGAACGTAGTTCCGGCCGAGAGGATTGAGAGTTTAATCTTTCTCCTTCGAGGACATAAAGTGATGTTGGATGCGGATCTGGCGGAGCTTTACGGAGTTGAAACAAAATCCCTGAACAGAGCCTTCATGCGCAACCGGGAACGGTTTCCTGAGGATTTTGTGTTTCAATTGACCGAGAATGAGTTTGAAGACTTGAGGTGCCAATTTGGCACCTCAAGATGGGGTGGACGGCGCTATCTCCCTTACGCTTTTACCGAGCAAGGAGTCGCAATGCTCTCCGGAGTCCTGCACAGTAAGCGGGCCATTCAAGTCAACGTCGAAATCATGCGAACCTTTGTTAGGTTGCGCCAGCTCCTCGCCTCCAATGCTCAACTGGCTCGCAAATTGGAGGCACTGGAGAAAAAATACGATGCCCAGTTTAAGGTTGTCTTTGACGCTATCCGCCAGCTCATGTCTCCGCCGGAGCCGGCGAAGCGGAAGATTGGTTTTATCGTTAAAGAGCGGGCCGCAAAATACGGAAGGGCAGAAACTAATCCGAGGAGTCGAAAACCTCGATCGGCAACGGGAACTGACCAAAATGGCTCCTGACCCCGTTTTCCGGTTCCCATGAAGCGCAACAAAGTGATAAAGGAAACTGACCAGTTCGTAGCCGCAATCGGACGCGCCCTGCGCCGCGCCGCAAAGGTCGCGCGCAAAACCGCCCGCATGCACGGGACGCCGATCTACATTTGGAAAAATGGCAAGGTCGTCGCCGAAAATCCGTGAGACCACCCGGCTCTCACGATTCTTAAAATCCCGGCGATGCAGCGTGGATTAGGGTTTGCAAAATTGTCCCGAGCATGACGAAAATCTACACCCGTTTCTTGAATCGAGATGCTAGGCGTTCCAGCGTCCCGTCGATCAATTTACAATCGTCTCCCGTCCCGGTCAGGTATATTAAGTTATCGCGGGCCTGTATATTCACAAGTTAGGTGACAAGCTGTTGTAACCGTCGCTGTATGAATGTCATGGGTAGGACAGGATCTTTGAAAGACAAATCTGGCAGTGAATCGAATTGCTGGATTGCGCTATTTCTCATTCCCGTCTTGTTGTTACAAGCGGGTTGCGTTGTGGGCGTGGTTGATGGCGGTATTTCAGTAAGCGGCCAGGTGTATGAGTGGGTGAATCCTCCGGCGAACATAAAAACAGAAATCTACGTCGATAACTCACCTGTCCAAGACGGCAAGCTCGTTACATTGGAAGGTGCAAAAATAGTCCTTTTTCATCGCGGTGACTACTCCTGGCAGCGTATTGACGAAACGACGATTTGGAAGCACGAAACGGCATCAAAAAAGAATGGCTCCTTCAGTCTTGGTGGCGTTACTTCACCGAGCAGATTTCATGCAGCCATGCGAGTGAGCAAGGACGGTTTTTTACCCGCCGAGAAGGTATTCCTGCATGACAAGCTTTGGCATACAGCGGTAGTGATAATGGTGCGCAATACGGATCAGACACCGTGATTGAGATTAGCCTACCTTTACGGTTCAAACTGATCGCTAGAAGCGCCGCCTGAGCGTGGTTTACGCCGTCCGCAGATTGGAAACATCGATCTGGTCCGCCCGCCGCCAAAACTGAAACACCAGCGACTTGATGGTGACCGGGACGGTGCCGGAGGGTTCCAGGACTTTGCCGAGCTCGATGAAGTGGAGCCCGCGGGCAAGCCCGGGGACTGCTTGCACCGTTCTTCGACTCGCTTCCCCTCGATCGTCCTCGGGGTGGTGAGGCTGTCGAACCACGCTCGCTCAGGACGACCCCTCGATTTTCAGGCGGAACCCCGGGCGAGCGGTCACCGGCTATGGCCGGTGATCGAGTCGAGGGGTCGAAGTCGTGGAGGGTGACGCCGTCTCCCCCTCTCTTAGGCAACTTGTTTGTACTGAAAGCGAACCAACAGTTTTGCTTTAAGCGCGCTGGCGATTCGCTCGAGAAGATCAAGCGACGGAATCCGCTGGTCCGTTCCCGATTCGAGTCTTGCGATAACGACTTGGCTGCTTTGCGCCTTCTTCGCCAGTTGGGCCTGTGTTAAGCCTGCCTTCAGTCGCGCATCACGAACCAATCTTGCAATTTCGCTGATGGCTTGTTCTCTTTGGAAGTAGAAACTAAATTCGGGGTCCTTTAGTTCGCGGCTTAGCGCCTCTTTGAGCGTAACTCTATTCCTTTTGGCTTTCATGACAACAACTCCTTCATTCGCTTAACGGCGATGTCTCGCTCCTTGATGGGTAGCTTCTGCCCTTGTTTTTTGTAAGCGTGCAGCAAAACCATCTCATTCCGCTCAATGACGACATATAAAATTCGCTGAGACGAGACTTTGATCTCCCAGAGCTTGCCCTCAATCTGCCGGAACTGCACCCTAATCGCGTTAAAACCATGTTGCTCAATTTGATCGAGCCCGTCAAATACGCGCGCCCGTTCGGGTGTCGCAAGCCCCTGAATGTATCCCAGCACGGGCGATCGGCCTGAGGATGTTTTGAAAAAAGTGACCCTCATTTTTGATATATAACCCATTGGCTATAAAGATCAAGTTCGTAGTACAGCGGCGGCTGGACCAAAAAATTCATCGAAAGGGATTCCGGCTCCTTTTGATTTTAGCAATGGACATTGATGTCAGTCCGAGCACAGGCCCCGCTCGCTATTCGGGGAAGGGAAGGGGCGGGCTCTGGCCTTTAAGTATTGACCGGCCGCTGCGAGTGCGGGCGGATGAATGTTATCGCCTAACGGTATAACCCGCCGTTTGAGCCGATAATGACATTGCTACGGAATCATTTTGTTTTCAATTGACGGGTCAGCGGAATAACGTTAGGCATGCTTCGGCGATTGGCGATCTATCACAGAGATCGTTATACTATGACCTGTGATCGGTTCCTTCGCCGACAGTGGGACTGAGGACATATTCAATGGCGCCGATACGCGAGCGGCACGCAGGACGCGTCCGAAATCCCTATGGCCCAGCGCTCGGCGCAAGCTTGACCAACTCAACCGTGTGCGCGACCTTTTGAACCTCGCCGTTCCGCCGGGAAACCGGCTTGAGCGGCTACGGGGGGGGATCGAGTCGGCCAACACAGTATTCGAATCAATGAGCAGTATCGCGTGTGCTTTCACTGGGAGAATGGATATGCGGAACAAGTTGAAATCGCGGACTACCACTGAGCGGCGTCCACAACGTGGCGAATCGTTACAGTTTTCTGTGGTGCGGCGGTTACCTTCCAAGAGGCCCCCGACGCATCCTGGGGAGATGCTGCTCGAAGAGTTTCTCAAGCCCCTCGGAATCAGCCAGTCTGCCTTTGCGGTGCGCCTGGGGATCTCCTTTCCCCGCTTAAATGAAATTATCCGAGGTAAGCGGGGTATCACATCTGATACAGCGCTGCGACTGGCGCATGTCTTGGGGATGTCGGCAGACTTTTGGCTCGGATTGCAGCAGGATTGGGATCTGTGGCATGCCTTACGGAGTAAGAACGCCGCAGCAATCGCTCGGCTTGAGCCACTTCGCAACGTAGGCTGAAACGATGCCTAACCGACGGCTGGAAATTGACGCTCCTTGCGTCGCGCAACTTAGCCTTGGAGGTTCCGCCTTCCGCCGGTTACGGGTAATGATCCAGCGGTCCTCTGCTAAAACTGAAACACCAACGACTTTATCGTGACCGGGACGGTGCCGGAGGGCTCCAGGACTTTGCCGAGGTCGATGAAGTCGAAATCGTGGAGGGTGACGCCGTCGATGGCGAGGATGTCATTTTTTAAATCGAAATCGTTTTTGAGGATGTTGCCCACCAATCCTGCGAGGTCGTGATCGAAGACGAGATAGATGGGCCGCCCGCTCTTCAGAGTGCGCGGCAGCCCTTCCATCAAGCCTCGGCAAAACGCCGCGATGCGGATAGCCGCAGGCGGCCCGGCCCAGCGAAACACCAGCGCGACTTCCGCCTCCCCCTCTTTTAGATCGAAGGCCTGGAAGTGGCTCGCAATGGCCGCTGCGAGCGCGGGCGGATGAATGTTTTCGCTCAGGTCGACGGCGGGGCGCAGCGCTTGGAGGTTTTTACGCGGTAGCAGGTCGTCGTTGGAGCGATAGATGGTGTTGCCGCTCACCTGAATCGTGTGCTGCGCGGCGCCCATGACTGTGGCTCGGATGCATTCGCGG
>Ga0209751_10004725_pt1 | contig 12950 bp, 12 predicted proteins | sample RifCSP13_1_FD_184019 | JGI IMG/M metagenome (GOLD analysis project Ga0209751, IMG submission 184019) | Soil microbial communities from Rifle, Colorado - Rifle CSP2_sed 13_1 (SPAdes) (version 2) | ecosystem: Environmental > Terrestrial > Deep subsurface > Rock core/Sediment | place: Rifle... | reverse complement strand
GCCCAACACAAATTACGACAGGCTTTTCTGCTCTGAATGCTGGTTTAACCTCTGGACTAAATTGAGAAAGATTAATCCTATTGTAAATTAGGTTGATGCTTTTTGCGCCCATCTTTTTTGCATAATTTCGAATAAAATTATAGATAATTATTACTTCATCAGCGTTTTTTAGAGAGTTTGGTTCTAGAGTACTTCTTGAATAAAGTAGTTTGAGATAGGTTTTGTAATCTTTGTTTTTTCGTGCATAATACCGACGATCCCTATCATAATCTCCATGGAGTGAAATTACAAGAGGAATATCTAATTCTTTTTTGACCTGAGCAGCCAACCAACCCTGAAGAAGAGGATTATACGCTCGAAGTATATCTGGTTGAATCTGTCTAATTAGCTTAATTATTTGATTTTTCTTTAAATTTTTGTTAAGTAGATTTACTTTTCCAACAACATGAATTTTAAAAATTGCATCACCTGCAACCATTTTCACTTTTTCTTCTTCAATATCTGAATCAAAAAGACTGATAACATGAATCTCATCAAAAATATTTTTGGGATTGAAATATCTTGGTTTGATTTCCCCTTTCTGATAATACACCTCCAGCGGATCATTTGGAAAGACACATAATTTTTTCATGTTTGTTTCATCAATTATTAAAATTTAATTTAATCTACCTTTAATTTCATTTACAATTGCCTTTGCTAGTTTTCTTGTCCTTGAATCAATTATATAGGTAATCCCCAAATAACCAAAAACTCCAATAATTACGAACAGAAGAAATTCTGGAAGAAATTCAAATATACTAATTTTATAAGCAAGATATTTTTCCATCAAGGCAAATGTTAGCCCAAATACAACAACACTTGTAGAAAAATACTTGATCAATGCTTTTTTGTCAATTTTTAGTGAAAATTCCTTTCTAATTAATAAATAAAGAAATCCAGTGTACGGTATCTGTATAATGAGTGCAATTATGGCCCAATATACAACTAATTGAATTTGATCCGGAGTTGATGGAATCATTACAAATAAAATTATTGCTAAAGTAACCAGATATAGTCCCCTCTGCACAATTCTTACAGTGGGCATATAGAATAACTTGCTTCGTAGATAATCTCGAAAGGTTGCATTCTCTCTAACATCCACCTTTTCAATTCCTTGTAAAGCAGTTGAGAAGAGTTCTGCAAAGGTACGAAGAAATATCATAGGGACTAAGAAAATCATAACAGAAATTGCCTCTGCATATACGGGGTTTAAAGCAAATAAAGCAGGTTTGCTAAAAACAAATGACATTGCAGCAAGAGGGAATGCAAAATAAAAAATTTGATTCAAATTTTCTTGGAAATATTCTTTTTTCCCACTCTCTAATAATTTTGGATATACAGCGATACCGATCTTAGCTGAATGATTCACAATTCTAGAGATTGTTGTTGCTGCACTCCAATATGCTAGACCAAAGACAGAACCAGTCATAAGGGAAAAAATTGCCACATCACTTGTGGTTAAAATTGCTGAGAGATATGGGTATATTGGAAGCCAAAAAAGTTTCATCCATTTTTTAATTAATTTTTTATTAAATTTACCCTTTAATTTTTCACGTATTTGTATTACTAAAACTACAATACTACCTATTCTTGAAATGAATACTGCTAGTATTACCCCAATTAGTCCTAAATCAAAATAATAAATAACCAAAAGAGCTATTGCAATTTTTGTTAATTCAAAAATCAAATTTCCATATTCCTCATTTTGAGGTCTATACCCATGAGTAATTCCTACTAATACAGCACGGAAAAATTCTACAGGAATTAATATTCCAGCTAACAATAATATGTTAAAATCTATACCAGTTTGGAAACCAAAAAAATATGCAATACCAAAAAAAATGACAAGAGAAACAATACTAAATCCTCCACATGATATGAAAGCTGTTCTACCAGCATCTATGCCTCTGGCAATTTCTCTTGTACTCCAATAAGATACAATGGGATGAATAACTAGAACATAAGCAATTAAAGAACCAATTAGACTCCATGCACCAAATTCTTCTTGCGAGAGCTGCCTTGTAAGTATAAGAGTAAAAATTAAACCTGTAAAAATACTTGTCAGACCAACAATAAAAGATATCATTCCTGAATAAGTTACTCTAATGCCTGACATTTTGTTCAAAACATCCTATGAAGTGTTAAAATAAAGTTTAGTATGATTAAATAAAGTTGAGATTATCAACATTAAACTTGCATTATAGAAATAACGATTTTTACAAATCAAATTAACCCTTGTCTGATACAAAAATATATCATGTTTTTGGTAGACAAAAAAACAGCAAATCATATTTCTTTAAGAGAAGTTTATATTTTAAAAATTAAAAGTCTTGTTGGAAACACTTTATGGTAAAGTCATATTATCAATCAACCTATAAAACTAGAGAATTTCTACGACCAAGACTTGCAAAACACCCCAAGCTCTATGATTTTACGATATCACTAGATAGAATGTATTGTAATCTCACAGGTTTTGCACATGTTTTACCTGATTTTTATCTCATAGGTGCACAAAAGTGTGGAACTTCTGCTCTTTATGATTATCTAGTACAACACCCCTGCATTCATCCTTGTACGACAAAAGAACCACGTTTTTTCGACAAGTATTACAACAGAGGTCTTAATTGGTATAAATCATGTTTTCCATTTATTTTTTATAAACAGATAGAAACAAAATTATTTCATAGAAGATTTTTAACTGGTGAGGCTACAGAAAGATATTTTGAACATCCTCATGTACCCCAGAGAATTAAACAGATTACTCCCAAGTCAAAATTCATTATACTTTTGAGAAATCCCATCGATAGAGCATATTCTCATTATAACATGAGATATGAATCAAAAAAAGAATTACTTTCCTTCGAAGAGGCAATTAATTGTGAAGGTGAAAGGACAAAAAATGAATATGACAAGATGCTAAAAGACGAAAATTATTACAGTGTAGACTACTTTCACCATTCTTATCTTGAAAGAGGAATATATGTTAGCAAACTCAAAAGATGGATGAATATTTTTCCCAAAAACCAATTCCTTATTCTAAAAAGTGAAGAATTTTTCAAAGAACCTGACAAGATTTACAATCAAGTTTTAAAATTCTTGAAATTATCTAAATGGCAACTACCGGAATACAAAAAAATCGGCGCAGGTATGTACACACGGAATGAAATAGATCCCCAACTCAAGAAAAAACTTATAGAATTTTTCAAACCATATAATGAAGATTTATACAAATTTTTAGGAATTAGGTTTAATTGGGATGAATAAGAAAAAATATGATATCCGAAAGAGATAGAATTAAGAAAAAAATTAACCGAATTAGTCCAAACAAATGGATGGCTGATGAATTTGATGTGAGATATCTCCTGATTTCTAAATTAAAACAAGAAGAATTTCAATCTGTTCTTGATGTAGGTGGGGGAATTGGAATAATATTATCTGAATTGGACAAAACTAATTTACGAGTTAATATTGATTTATCATTCACTGATTTAAAAAAATGCATTCATGATTTAGATTCTCAAATAAATCCTATTTGTGCATCTATGACTTTCATTCCATTTAAACAAGACATTTTTGATATTGTAATATGTTCCCATGTGATTGAATTAGCTAAATTAATGGATATGAATTCAAAAACTAATCCTGTTCAAAGAACTACAAATGTTTTAACATTAGTTAAAGAAATTCATCTTGTGCTAAAAAAAGATGGAAAATTATTTCTAACTACTCCGAATTTTGCATATAGGCAGAGTCCTAATAAACTAACATATTCAGAGCTAAATAATGTACTCTCAAAATTTTTTAATGAGTTAAAGATATACTTCTACAATACACTTCCTAAATTAGCAAACAACAGGAAATTTGACTTTGCAAACATAATACCTAAAATTTGGTCTAAATTTTCAAATCCTGATAAGATTATTAATTCACTGTTAAAAGAGGAAAGTAAAAACAACTATAGTGTTTATTTTTATGCCTATGCTAGAAAATAGTCTTAACAGAGAATGATTTTATGCAAACTCAAATAAACCGGTTTCCTATTCAAACAAGACGAACAATACGTCATAAATTAGATAAACACAAAAAATTACAAAAACTAACAACCAAACTTTACTTAAAATACTGTAACATAACGGGTTTTTCACATGTTTTACCGGATTTTTTAATTATTGGTTTTCCTAAATGTGGAACAACATCGCTATACGAATATCTTTTACAACATCCAGATATTCATCCGCCAATAGGAAAAGAAATTGATTATTTTGATAGGCTTTATTTTAGAGGAAAAAATTGGTACAAAGTAAGATTCCCTACATTTTTTGAAAAATATTTTTTTACAAAAGTCTTAGGTAGGGACTTTCTTACCGGTGAAGCCACTCCTAGATATATGGTGCATCCACACGCTCTAAATAGGATCAAAAAAATAATTCCAACAGCAAAATTCATCGTTTTATTAAGAAATCCAATTGACCGTGCTTTTTCTCATTATAACATGAATTTTAGAAATGGTTACGAATATCTTTCTTTTGAAGAGGCCATTAAAAAAGAAAAGAGTAGAATAGAACGAAGATATGAAAAAATGGTAAACGAACAGAATTATTACAGTTGGGATTATGACCTATTTGCATATTTACAACAAGGAATTTATTTTGATAAAATAAAAAGATGGTTTGAAATTTTTCCTAGAGAACAATTTTTAATTTTACAAAGTGAGGATTTTCTGGAAAATCCTTCAAAAATATACTATCAAACTTTAGAATTTTTAAATTTACACAGATGGGAACCTTTAGAATTTAAATTATACAAAACGCGTTTAAACAAATCAAACAAAATAAAACCTGAATTTAGACAATTTCTTTTAGAATTTTTTAAACAATATAATGAAAATCTCTTTAAATTATTAGGAAGACGATATAATTGGGATTGAAGGATTTTTTCTACTGATCTGGGTGTGTCGTTTCAACACTATAAGACTTAGCGTAAGTTTTAGGCTTTTCGGGAGGACATTTTGTGTGAAATAGATTCCCATTCCCATCTTCTTCCCATTCCAAATTCAGTTGTCTTCCACATTTAACACAATATTTAGGTGAGGATTCCTTTTTACTCTTTGATTTTTTTACTACCGAGAAAGCATAAACACTTGTTCGATTATACCACTTTGCATAAAATTTCTCAACTAAAGTCATAATAGATTGAAAACCAGTCACAATTAGAACTCGCTTTAGATATTTTTCATTCCAAATGTGTGGATGTGAAGTACTTTTTTCGTTATCAACAGAACAAACTAGAATCCCTTCTTCCTTGAGTACACGGTTAATTTCAGATAATAACTGTCTTGAATTTTCCACATAATTGAAGGAATTAATTCCTAATACTATATCAAATGCATTATCTCTAAATGGCAGATTTCCTTCTAAATTAAGTATAATATTTGCTTTTGAATTTGGGGATTTATCAACACCAATAATTTCACATTTTTTGTATTCTTTCCAGTTATCTTTTCCTATTCCTACATCTAGTCCCAACATTTTATTTTTTGTGTACTTTTCAATTAAATTACCAATAAACCAATGTTTACTCAATTAATTTCTAAAAACTCTTCAATAGAAATACTATTAAAATTATCTTGATTCATAACAAAATATGGTTAGAATTGAAATCTATGATGAAGCACCGCCAGATTGGAATGAAAGATTATTAAATTCACCTTATGGAACTGAATTTCAAACTAAAGAGTATGCCCTATATCTTAAAGAAGCATTAGGTTGGAAACCAATTTTTACAATATTTATCAATGAAGCAGGAAAAGTTGTTGGGCAAAATTTGGTTTCAATGGTTACTGCTTCACAAGAAAACAATATTCTTAAAAAATTCTTAAAAAATAGAAGCTATTCATATCGTTGGGTTAATGGACCAGTAGTTTTTGAATTAGATTATAATAATGAAATCTCTGAATGTTTAAAGGATTTTTTAATAAATCTTAAATCAAAAGTTCAAGGAAATGAGCATCCTCTACTCAATGGAATTCTTGAACCCTTGAAAGATTCCTTCAAATTGAAAAAATGGGGTACTTTTCTAATTGATCTTACTAAAGATAAAGAAATTATTTGGAAATCATTAGATAAACATTCAGTAAGAAAAAATATCAAGCGTTCTGAAGAAAAAGAAATTTGGGTCAAAGAGATGAATGAAAAAGATTTAAAATTGTATATTAAATTAAGGCAAGATAAAATTAATGAAAAAAATCCACCTAAACCTTCTGTTTTACAACTTCATTGGAATATATTAAATCCAGTAGGTTTGAAAGGATTTTTGGCATTCAAAGATGATGAGCCAGTTGGCGCCATTACTTTTTCATCTTTTAACAGATATCTTATTGAATCAGGAATAGCTAGATCTTCTTTAGATCTAGAAAATAGGTACTATGCACAGGATCTTTTAAAATGGAAAATTATTGAATGGGGAATCAAGAATAAATGTAAATATTTTGATTTGGCAGGAGTAAATCCAAATCCTCAAAATAAAAAAGAAGAAGGAATTTTTAGATACAAAAAAAAATGGGGTGGGGAATTTACAACATACTATAAAATTAATTCCTGAAGGAATTCATTAGATTGGTTCCATTATAGATATTATTGAAAATATTTGTCTGTACTTTAATTTTTGAGAATATCCTGATAATATTTATCTAATTTATTTATAACATTAATAGGTTCAAATTCTTTTGGTAATTTTTCAATAATTTTTCCATCATGATATACCTTACAACCACATGCAAGAGCTTGCAAGGCCGTTGTACTCATATCAGGTAGGGTATAACCCCAAGGCATTATTTTCACATCAATATACACTTCATATTTTGATAATAATTCAGGCATATTAGAATAAGGAATTTGTTGTTTATCCAAATCTATCACATCAACTTGTCCTAAATTAGTAGCTACTTCAATTGTCTTATTTTTATCCAAATTATTTGATACAAAAATAAGTTTACCATTCCTTTTTTTATTATCTTTTAGACAAAAATGTTCTGTATCAACTGGATTTGGAAGGAATACTTTTTTTACAGGTTTATTGGTTATAATATAAGGCTCCATTTTTTTTCCATTATAAATAATTAAATCTGCCATACTTCTACAAAAGACTCTCATTTTATTTTGTGATCTATTTTTTTCATTAATATCACTACCATGATAGTGTAAAACAACTTTTTTTCCTGAAAGTTTGAATAATGGAACAAGTACTTCCGCTCTATGAATATGTATTATTTCATAATGAAAACTATTAAAAAATCCTTTAATCAGAAGCATCTTATATTTTCTGAAACTTTTTCCATGGTAAAATCTAGATATACTAGAAGAAAATGATTTCTTCTCATGATAAATTAAATTACTTTTTCCTTTTTTCAATTTATTATAATAATATGATAGTATCGAAGGTACTCCTGCAACATCTAGAATATGTAATACTTTAGCCATATTATTTTACGGAAATTAAGAGGTTTATAACTAGACTAATTTAAGATAGTTATATCTTTATTCAATAGGTTTTGAAAATGACTTATGGACAAATTGGAAATCTTGTAGGAATATGGTTCGCGAAGCACCCAAAATTATGGGTCAATCCACTTTCTGTAGAAAGTATTTTTAGGGCAAGTACTGGATTTCTTAGAGTTTTACCAGATTTTCTTATCATAGGAGCAGCAAAATGTGGTACGACTTCTTTGTATAACTTTATGATGAAACACCCCGATATTTATCCAGCTCTTTGGAAAGAAATTTTCTTTTTTGATAGATATTATCCAAGAGGCATTAATTGGTATCGTGCAAATTTTCCTTCAAAATTCCAAAAATTTTCTAAAAAATTGGTAAAAAAGAATTTTCTTACTGGGGAAGCAACTCCTACATATATTCACCACCCATTAGCTTCTCAAAGAGTTTTTGAAACTAATCCTAAAATTAAATTAATAATTCTTTTGCGAAATCCTATCGAAAGAGCCTATTCTCATTACCAAATGGAAGTCTCTCTTGGTTATGAAAATAAATCATTCGAGGTAGCAATTAATTTAGAAAATGAAAGACTTTCTGGTGAAAAAGAAAAAATGTTAATGGATAAAAATTATTTTAGTTATAAACGACAAATATTTTCATATCTTTCAAGTGGAATATATGTTGACCAACTAAAAATTTGGATGAATCAATTTCCAAAAGAACAATTCTTAATAATTAAAACTGAAGATCTTGCAAACAAACCACAAGAAATTTTAAACCAAGTTTTCGAATTTTTAAATCTAGCTAAATTTGATATGTCAAAATTTGAAAAATACAATTTAGGAAAATATTCTGAAATGAATAATCATATTAGAAAAAAGTTAGTAAATTATTTTGCACCTCATAACGAAAATTTATACAAATTTTTAGGCAATGATTTTAACTGGAATTAACAATTTTTTCAATAAAATTATTATTTGATAATATAAATTAAAATTAGACTGAAACCTCGATGATTGCTTGTCTATCGAATCCATGTCTTCCTCTTAATTTTGCATATACATTAATAACATTCAGTTGAAGCGAAATTGGGATTGGGTGTATTTTTACAGATTTTACTTTATAATTTTTAAAAATAGTCTGATAGTCATGTATAAAACAATATCCACCTGATTCTTCTCCTATTCTATTCTTATCATACCAGTCGATAGAGATAATTTTATTTTTTGAAAGAGAAACTAATTTCTGGATCACCTGTTTAATATCTTGAAAATCTATATGCATCAATATTTCACTTGCAAAAACTAAGTCAAACTTTTGATCAGTTGAAAAATTTTGTATTTTACTACAATGAAATTCTATTTTTTTTTCGCCTACATACTTTTTTGCATTTTCAATTTGTTTTTTGGAAATGTCAATAGCAACATAATTCTGGGGTTTTAACAAAGAATACAGTATCTTTGTATATCGTCCAAATCCGCAACCTACCTCTAAAATGGAATTAAATTTCTGGCTCTTTAACAAATTTATAACACGAACTTCCTGTGTTTTTAATCTGGCCTGTTCATATTTTGTTGGTTCTTTTAATTCATCATAATATCCTATGCCACGTTTTTTCCAATATTCTGAAACATCCAAAATTTGTTCTTATAAATGAGATTTTTGTTGACTAATAATATTGTTTGTCATAAAAAAATAACTGTATATGTTTAGATTTTGTAAGTCATTTTGGATTTAATTATATAGACTTAAAAAAATATTATTAACAATAAACCCATTGGTTAATTTAGGAGAAGATCTCATTTTTCATAAATTGAAAACTAAAAATGTTGTTTGTGGGTTAGGGGAAATTGGTAAACCAATACTACAACTCATTTCAAAACATAATTTTGTAGTTGGATTTGATATTAATGAAAAACTTATGAATAAAAAGCAATTTGATCAGAATAAGAACATCAAAACTTTAAGTTTACATATTTGCATACCATTTACGCAAAAATTTACCAGAAATGTAAGACTATTATACAAAAAATTTCAACCAGAATTAATTGTAATTCATAGTACTATTAGTCCTGGAACCACAAATAAGTTACAAACACAACTTCCAATACCTATTATTTACAGTGCAACACGAGGTGTACACAAACGAATGCTTTCAGATCTTAAAAAATATACTAAATTCTTTGCTATTGAAAATAATGCCCCAAGAGCTAAATGGGCAATATCCACTTACTCAAAACTTATGAAAAAATGTGGCGTTAAAACAAAAAAGATGAAAAATCCTCTAACTCTCGAACTAGCGAAAATAATTGTTGATACCTCTTACTATGGCTGGTTGATTAACTACGCACAACTAAGTAACATGATAGCTATAAAGAATAAAATTGATTATGATGAAATGTGGTCATTTGCAGATGAAATTCATAAATATTTAGGAAATCGCCCTAAAATGTTTCCTGGCTTTATTGGCGGTCACTGCCTTGATGGCAACGAAATTCTCTTCATCAAAACCAAGATTGGCATGCAGCCAATTACAATCAGAGAGTACGTTGAAGATGATTATCAAAATGACGTACTCTCATATGATCCAATCAAGAAAAAACCAATCTTTGATAAGGTCACAACAAAATGGAAAAGACTATTCTCAGGAAATATGGTATCTCTTACTGCAAGAACAAATCGCTCTATTACAACTACTGATGAGCATGTTATGATTGCATCTAATTCCCTATCTGAAATGCTAGCAAAAGACATCCGAGTAAATGATGACATTCCATTTATTGCAGAGCTTCCCAAAATGAATACTAAACAATCATTTGACTTTGAATTAACTAACTGGAGATTCAGATACAACATGCCAAAATCAATCTCAGTTACTCCAGAATTTTGTAGATTGCTTGGCTATTACATATCTGAAGGCTCTGTAAGCAACTATGGCAAGGGATACTCTACAAGATTTTCATTTAACAAAAATGAAACAGAGTACATCTCTGATGTATGCAAAATTTTAGAATCTCTAGGATTCAACTATTACAAAACCACACAAAAAAATGTAACACACATTGGAGTAAAATCAACTCCATTTTCATTGTTTATATCTGATACATTAGGATGTGGCAGAGAGTCTAATTCTAAATGTCTTCCAGAGTTTATCTATTTTGTACCAAGGGAGCTAAAAGAACAATTTGTAAGAGGATACTTTAGGGGAGACGGCTCATTTATGCCCTCATTAGGATTAGTGCAGGCTGGAACGGTATCTAGGATGCTTGCAGCAGGACTGGATCTGTTACTGTTATCTATGGGCTATGTAATGACATTAACTAGTGGAATTCACTCACCAAGCGTTATAGAAGGACGTACCATCAGTGGTAAAACACTGTATGCACTAGTATCAAAAAAACAAGTCCAATGCAACAAGCTTGCCTCGATATCTGGTTTTGTAGAATCTCAAATACAAAGACAACACAGCAAAAATCTCTGGCACATGCTAAATGAAAATCTCTACATGATCAAGACATCCAAGACAATCCACGAAGAAAAAGACCAAGATGTATACTCAATAGATACAGAAAATCATCTTTTTGTCTCAACTGGGGGTAGGCTAATTCACAACTGTGTAATTCCTAATTTGGATCTCATCAATGAAGACTCACTTTTCCAAATAGATAAGATTAACAACATGTATGCAAGGAAAGTAAAAAATTCAAAATTAATCCAACTAAAATACGATAAATCTAAAAAAACTTCTTATGATTTCAAGATTTTAAAAAAGAGAAAAAACAAGAGTAAATCTTCTTGAAATCTAAAAGAGTTCATACAAATATTACTCAATTTTTTACATGTAAATTATGAATCAAAGTCTTCCCTTCAATCAACCATTGCCAGAAACTGAGTTGGCCGTAGAAGCAGCTATTAAAGCCGGTAAAACAGTTATGGATGTATATAATCAAGAATTTTCATCTTCACTGAAAAGTGATTATGAACCATTAACTGAAGCTGATATCAAAAGTAATAATATTATTCAAAAAATTATCTCGAGTTCCGGTTATCATATTCTTTCAGAAGAAAGTATAGATAATAAAAAGAGATTAGATTTAAAAAAAATCTGGATTGTTGATCCTTTAGATGGAACTACTGACTTTGTAAAAAAAACTGGAGAATTCACCATAATGATTTCCCTTGTTGAAGATCACATCCCAATTTTAGGTGTCATTTATTGGCCCACCAAGCCTACATTATACCTTGCTCAAAAAGATCAAGGAGCATTTAAATCAGAAAATGGTATTTGGTCAAGGTTATCAGTTAGTAACGTTTCAGAATTGGATAAATGTAGAGCTGTAGGAAGTAGATACCACATCTCTGATACCGAAAAAAATTTACTTAATCGTTTGAATATCTCCCAATTTACTTCTAAGGGGAGCTCACTAAAAGTTGCTGATATTTCTTCTGGAAATGCTGAATTGTATTTTACTACTACTAATAAAATAAAACAATGGGATACATGTGCATCATATTGTTTAATTACTGAGGCCGGAGGAAAAATGACTGATATGCTGGGTAACGATTTAGAATATAATTCTGAAAAATTGAATCATGAAAACGGATTACTGGTTTCAAATGGATTAGTCCACAATCATATAATCAAATTTTATCGTGAATTCTTAAATGATCAAAAACAAAAAAAATTCTAAAACTAGGATTTTAAATGATTATTTGCTTTAAGATAGTTTAAAATCTGTTCAACACTCTCACCGAGAGATTTATCTTGAGTTTCAATTATTAGCTCTGGATTTTTAGGAATGTCATAGGGATCATCAATTCCAGTAAAACCTTTAATTTCTTGATTTCTTGCCTTTTTGTACATACCTTTTACATCCCGTTCCTCACAAACATCTAAGGGACATTTGACATATGTTTCAATGAAATTCTCATCTCCAATTATTTTCCTAGCCGATTCTCTATTCTCAAAGTAAGGGCTAATCAAGGAAACACTTACCGAAACGTTATGTTTCAAAAGCAGCTTTGCTAAATGGGCAACTTTTCTATTATGTTCGTTTCTGCCTTCACGCGAAAAGTCTTTTGGAGATAACCATTCTCGCAATTCGTCTCCATCTAAAATTGCTAAATTAGGAACAAATTCCTGAAGTTTACGTGCTAATGTAGTCTTGCCAGCACAAGGCAATCCAGTCATCCATAGAACAAAGCTCATCTTACAGATGGATATCTTTTTCTTTATATTTCTGCCTCGATGAAATTTGGTTAACAAAACGTAGAACTTACAATTTCTTTTTAATAAAATCAATTGACGAGATTGGAGTAGGATCTATTTTAGACAAAATGGCAAGATAAATTGAAGAGTAATCTAGCAGATAAATCAGGCTAATCAGTTTTGATAGAATGTTTCCTTTAATTGAACATATT
>Ga0209751_10004724_pt1 | contig 12950 bp, 8 predicted proteins | sample RifCSP13_1_FD_184019 | JGI IMG/M metagenome (GOLD analysis project Ga0209751, IMG submission 184019) | Soil microbial communities from Rifle, Colorado - Rifle CSP2_sed 13_1 (SPAdes) (version 2) | ecosystem: Environmental > Terrestrial > Deep subsurface > Rock core/Sediment | place: Rifle... | reverse complement strand
AGGACGAGGCCCAGCACCCGGTTGCGCTCCGCATACATCAGCGCGGCCAGGGCGCCGATGCCCCAGCCCACGATCACCGGCGGGCGCCCCAGGTTGCGCACGGCCACCCCGATATCGGCCACGTAGTCCCGCATCCGCAACGTGTCGAGGTCGACCAGGTCGGACGTGTAATGCCCGCGGAAGTTCATGGCGTGCGCCTCCCAGCCGCGTTCGGCGAAGTAGGCGGCGAACGACGACCACAGCCAGGAGCCGGTGAGGGCGCCGTGGACCAGGAGCAGGGGAGGCTTGCGACTGCGTCGTTCGGGCTGCTGGGTCTCGACGTAGATCCCCTCGGGCTCGATGTACACCTCGTCGCGCTTGATGGCCTGGACCATGCGGGGTTGTTATCCCTCCAGTGGGTGAAAGACCAGCCCGGTCAGCAGCTTGGGGTAGAAGTAGGTCGATTTTTGGGGCATCACCTCGCCGGCGCTCGCCACGGCGGCGAGCTGGTCCAGGCGAGTGGGGCGCACCAGCAGGGCGGCTCGGGCTTCGCCGGCAGCGACCGCCGCGCGGGCCTCGGCCTCGCTCCTAGTGTAGGCCAGCGCCTCCCCGGCGGCGACGATCTCGGGCCCGATCCTGAGCCGATCCTCCAGCAGCGCGGTGTGCAGCACCGACAGGTCCAGCCCGTGCAGCGCGTCGCTGCCTGGCGCGCGACGCATCCGGTCGGCCAGCCCATCGGCGTCGCCCACCAGCAGCCAGCCCTCGTTGCGCGGCAGGATCAGGCCGAACGCGGGGGTCGCCGCGTCGCCGAGCTGGGCGAGGCGAGCCGTCAGATCCTCGGGAGCCATCGGCAGGGCCTGCCAGAGCGGCCCTGGATCCGAGACCAACCCGCGCAGCAGGTCGGGCTCCACCTCGCGAACGAGCCGATGGGTGGGCCGGATCTCCACGGCCTCGTGCGCCGCGTTGACCAGCACGACCATGATCCAGTCCGCTCCCAGGCCCCCCGGGGGAGCCGCCGCGTGACGCGGATCGGCGCGCAGCTCCGCCTGGTAGGCGAGCGCCGTCTCGTAGCGGTGGTGCCCATCGGCGACCACCAGCCGCTGGGCCGCGAGGCGTTCCAGCCGATCCGGCTCGGGGGGGCGCGGGGTGAGCGTGTGCAGCAGCCCATCCGCGTCGCGGGCTCGCCAGGCCTCGACCGGCGAGCCCGAGTCGTCGGGTGCCGGCGCATCGGGGTCGAAGTAGACCACCAGGATCGGCGAGAGCTGGGTCCGGGTGGCGCGCAGCAGCCTCAGCCGATCGGCGCGTGGCCCGGGCAGGGTGTGCTCGTGGCGCTGGATCCGCGGCCCCCACGCCTCGAGCCGTAGGCGGGCCAGGGTCCCGTGGACGGTGGGAAGATCGGGCGCAGCGCGGGTGGCGTGGCGATAGTCGTAGATCGCCGGTTCGCTCCGCCGGACCAGGGTCCCGTCCGCCTGCCATGCGGCGAGCGTGGCAGCGGCAGCGGCGTGCGGATTCACCTCCGCGGAGAGCTCCAGCCGCACCGCGTTGCGCGCGTGTCGGGCCAGCAGGGCGGCCTGCTGCGACCCGGAGATGACGTCGTACGGCGGGCAGGCCAGGTCGGTCAGGTCGGCGACGCGATGGCCGGGCGCAGTGGCGCCCCGCTCCCCGAGGAATCGGATCCGATCGGGCAGCGCGGAAGCCGAGAAGCGGTCGAGGGCATAGCCGAGCCCGCGCAGCGGGCGCACCTGGGGCACGCCCCGAGTCTACCGCGCGTGCCCCTGCAACCGGTTGCGTCCATCATGCGTCTACGGTGACGATGAGCCGCCCGTCCCGGTCCGTGCTCCGCCTCGCCCGCGCGCTCCCGCTGGCGATCCTGTTGCTGTCCGCGCTGACCCTACCGGTTGCCGGGGCGGACAGCATCCGGGTCGAGGTCCGCACCCTGCTGGCCGGCCGGTTCGAGGCCGGCGGCTGGGCTGCGATCGCCGTGGACCTGGCCAATGACGGGGCGCCCGTCAGCGGATATCTGACCGCCGACGGAACCGATGGGCAGGTGCGGCGCTTCGTCGAGCTGCCCGCGGGCTCCCGCAAGCAGGTCGCCCTCTACCTCCGGCCGGAGGCATTCGCCCGGACCGTGACCCTCACCTTTGTCAGCATCGAGGGCGCCTCGCTGGGGAGTGCCGAAGCATCGGTCCGCGTCCTGGAGCGGACGACCGGTCACGTGGCCGTGGTCGGTGACCCGAACGGCATGCTCCGCCCCCAGCTGATCAGCCGCGGAACGGGCCTGCCCGATCCGATCCTCCTCTCGGCGGCCGACTTCCCCGACCGCCCCGAGCCGCTGCGCGGCATCGAGACGATCGTGTGGGCCGCCGATTCGAGCAGCCTGGGAGAGGCGCAACGCCGCGCGCTGGAGCGATGGATTGCCTCTGGGGGGCAGCTGGTAGTGCTGGGTGGACCGGATTGGCAGGCTCGGGTTGCCGCCTTCGCCGAGCTGCTGCCGGTCGAGGGTCTGCGCGGCGCGGATGCCACGCCCATCGGTTCGCTCGCCGCATGGGTTGGGGTCGAGCCCCCACAGCCGGTCACGACCGTCACCGCCGCGCTGGGCAGCCTGCCCGACGGGGCGATCGCCCTGGCCCGCACCGCCGACGGAGACCTGCTGGCCAGCGCCATCGCGCTCGGCGCGGGGCGGGTGACCTGGATCGGCGTCGACCTCGCGACCGAGGCCTTCCGGGCATGGGCCGGCGCGCCGCAGCTGTGGACCCGGGTTATCCCCGACGACCGGCTGCTGCAGCAATGGGGCGGCGGCGGGATCGTCGATGAACAGGTCGCCAACATCCTGGCCCAGGCCCTGGGCCAGCTCCCCACCCTGGACGTCCCACCCGCCGAGCTGCTGCTGGTGGTGATCATCGGCTACATCCTGTTGATCGGTCCGGTCAGCTACCTCGCGCTGCGCCGGATCGACCGCCGCGAACTGGCCTGGATCACCGCGCCGCTGCTGGTCGTCGTCTTCTCGGCCGCCACCTGGGGGATCGGGGTCTCGCTCAAGGGCAGCGACGTGATCGTCAACCAGATCTCGGTGGTGCGCACCACCCCGGATGGGACCGCCGCCGGCGTGTCGACCTTTGCCGGCGTCTTCAGCCCCACCCGCGCCACCTACGACCTCACCGTCCGGGAAGAGGCGCTCTTCTCCGCGCTGGTGTACGGCGGCATGGACCCGACCTTCGGCGGTACGGCGGCCCAGTACGTGACCGAGCAGGGCAATCCGGCGCACCTGCGGGGGCTCGCCATCGGGGTCTTTGGACTGCAGGCCGTGCGGGCCGATGCGGTGGTGGCCTTCACCCCGTCCCTGGGCGTGGACTGGCACGCCGGCCTGGACGGGATCGAGGGTCGCGTGACCAACCTGGGCGAGACGGTGGTCGAGGATGTAGCACTGATCAGCCGGTCGGGTGGGCTGCTGGTCGGGACCTTGGACCCGGGTGAGTCGAAGACCTTCCTGTTCAGTTACAGCACCATGAACGGGGCATCCGCCTCGGACCAGGTCTACGGCGCGGCGAACTGGGAAGTCACCACCGAGGGACAGCGGCGCATGCTCGTCCGTCGCCAGGTGATCGATTCGCTGGTCGGGTACGGCGGCTGGGTCGGGCGAGCCGACGCCGCGCCGGGGATCGACACCGGTCCATTCGTGATCGGCTGGCATCCCGACCTCGCGCCCCTGGCGGTCGAGGTCGACGGCCACGAGGCGCAGAACTACGCGCAGTCGGTGGAGGTGCTGTCGGGCCGTCCCGCGCTGGGCCCTGGCGAGGTCCGCCTGGCGGCGTCGCAGCTCCGCACGGAGCCGATCGAGCTGGTCGGCGAGGCCACCCAGAATGAGCCGGGCTACGTCAGCCTGGCCAACGGCGAGGTCACCTTCCGGGTCAGCCTGCCGCTCGAGGCGACCGGGCTGGCTCCGACGCGGATCACCCTGATCGCCGGCAACGACCCGGGGATGATCTTCTACGATCAGCAGAACCTCGGCTCGCTGCTGCCGGCCGGATATCGAATGGCGGTCTACGACGGGGCGGCCGACGAGTGGCTCGACGTGGGCGACCTGTCCGTCAAGAGTCGCTACGAGATGGAGGATCCCGCTCGTCTGCTGGATGCCTCCGGGCGGATCCTGATTCGGATCAGCGCCAGCGGGATCGGTGCCGAGATGGGCCAGACCAGTGTCTTCGCCTCGGCGGTGGTAGAGGGGATCGTCCCGTGAGCGAGAGCCTTGTGAGCAGCGTGCCCGTGATCGAAACCCGCGGCCTGGTGAAGCGCTATGACGGCGAGCTGGCGGTGGCCGGGATCGACCTGACCGTCGCTGCCGGCGAGATCTACGGGCTGGTCGGACCCAACGGCGCGGGCAAGACCACCACCATGCGGATCCTGGCCACCCTGTTGGCGCCGACCGCCGGCGAGGCGCGGGTGTGCGGCATCGATGTGACCGCCGACCCGATCGAGGTCCGTCGTCGGATCGGCTACATGCCCGACTTCTACGGCGTGTACGACGACCTGCGGGTGTGGGAGTACCTCGACTTCTTCGCGCGCTGCTACTCCGTGGCCCCGGCGCGCCGGGCGAGCATGATCGGCGAGCTGCTGGCGATCGTGGGCCTCTCCGACAAGCGCGACGCGTACGTGGAGGCGCTGTCGCGCGGCATGCGCCAGCGCCTGTGCCTGGCCCATACCCTGGTCCACGACCCCGCGCTCCTGATCCTCGATGAGCCGGCCTCGGGCCTCGACCCCCGCGCGAGGGTGGAGCTGCGCGAGATCCTGCGCGAGCTGCGGGGCATGGGGAAGACGATCCTGATCTCGAGCCACATCCTTCCCGAGCTGGGCGAGCTGTGCACCTCGGTCGGGATCATCGACCACGGCCGGTTGCTGCGCAGCGGCACGATCGCCGAGATCGAGCGCTCGCTCGAGGCAACGGCCATCCTGCGCATCGACCTGCTCTCCGACCCCGATGCCGCCGCGTCCTGGCTGGGAACCGATGCGCGGGTCGGCGACGTCCTGCGGGTGGACGGCGAGGCCGTCCACGGAATTCGGCTGGAGGTCCCCTTCAGCGGCTCGCCCGATGAGCAGGCGGGGCTGCTGCGAACCATGGTCGAGGCCGGACACGTGGTCAGCGGATTCAGCCAGGCCACCACCGACCTCGAAGAGATCTTCCTCAAGGTCACCGGGAAGAGCGAAGAGGAGAGCGCGGCATGACGGCGGCGATGATCAGCGCACCGATCCGCTCCTCCGCGTTGCGCGAGTTCGGCTCTTCGGTGACCACGGTCATGATCAAGGAGCTGCGCTCGCGCTTCCGCGGGCGGCGGGCCTTCATCGTGATCACCATCTACCTCGGCGTACTGGCCCTGCTGGCCTACGGCGTGTACGCCGTGGTCGCCCCCCAGGCTCGGATCAACGCCGGATTCGGTCCGCGGACCGATGGGTTCGGGATCACCATCGCCAACGCCTCGGCAACCATCGGCCAGGCCATCTTTGCGCTGCTGTCGATCTTCGAGCTGATCCTGGTCGCCTTCATGGCTCCGGCGTTCACCACCGGCGCCATCAGCCTCGAGCGAGAGAAGCAGACCCTCGACCTGCTGGTCAGCACACCGCTGCGCCCGGGTGGCATCGTGGTCGGCAAGCTCCTGTCGGCCCTCGCCTTCCTCATCCTGCTGATCCTGGCCGCGGTTCCCCTGTCCGCCCTGGTGCTGATGTACGGGGGCGCCACCCTCGACGACATCGTCCGCCAACAGGCGGTGCTGCTCATGACCGCCATCGGGCTCGGCAGCATCGGCCTCTTCTGGTCCGCGGCGGTCAAGCGCACCCAGGCGGCCACCGTGCTGACCTACCTGACCGTCCTGTTCCTGACCCTCGGCACGCCGATGATCTATGCCTTCTGGTCCGCCACCAACACCTACAACGCCGAGAACCCGTTCGGCGCACCGCGGCCCGCCCCTGAGCAGCTGCTGTGGGCCAACCCCGCGGTGGCGATGATCGACGTGGTGGCTTACACCGAGCCCGGATCGGGCTGGTTCACCCTGATCCTGTCGGGGTTGACCGGCAGCAACGAAGTGTGTGACGGGGACGTGTGCTGGCAGACCACCACGCCCAACGACGGGGTCCCCGGCCTCAAGCTCGGCGGAGCGGGTGTCACCGGGGGCGCACCGGCGAACGGTGACGATGTCGGAGTCGCGAACGACCTGCCGCTGATCGATCCGGGAGCGTGTCCGGCGAACGCCCGCTGCGCCGGACCGGGGCTGGCGATCTCCCCGATCGTGGGAACGCTCGCCGGCCATTTCTGGCCCCGCTACGGGCTGACCATGGCCGCCCTGTCCGTGCTGTTGACGGTGGCCGCGATGCGCCTGGTGGTGCCGAACGGCATGCGATTTGCGTTCCGGCGTCCGCGCCCGGGCGCCGCTGCGGTCCCGATTGAGCCCGCCCAGCCCGAACCGCCCGCCGGAGCAGAGCAATGAACGACCGCGCCATCGCCACCGCCCTGGGCACCCGACTCGGACCCGATACCGTCGCCCGCCTCCGGGCGCTGCGCCGCCGCCTGTGGCGTCGACGCTCGCTGAGGGTGGCGGTCATCGTCGCCGCCGTGCTGGCCGGGACATTGGCCGCCATGCAGCTGTTGGCGCGCACCTTCCCGCTGGAGCTGGTCGGACCGCTGATGGCTGGCGCCGCGGGAGTGGCGTTCCTGGTCTGGACCGCGCTGACCTGGCGACTGCGCCCGTCGCTGTCGGAGACCGCCCGCCGGGCCGATGCCGAGCTTGCCCTGCGCGAACGGCTGGGGACGGCGCTCGAGCTGGTTGCCGAGCTGGAGGCCGCCGAGGAACCCCCGGTTGCCCGCGATCCGTCCACGCTGGACCTCGAAGCACACCAGCTGGCTGACACCCGAGCGAGATTGGCCGTTCTCGACCTGCGCGGCGCCTTCCGGCCGCGGTTGGCTCACCGGCCGGCTGCGATCGGGGGCGTGGCGGTTGCCCTGCTCCTGATCCTGGTCATCTGGCCGAACCCGCAGGACGAGATCCTGCGGCAGCGCCAGGCGGCGCGCGACGCGAGCCGTGCGGTGGCCGAGCGGATCGATCAGTTGGCCGACGAGGCCGAGCAGCGCGTCGAGACGCCGGACCCGCGGCGTGATGCCCTGGTCGAGGAGCTTCGTCGGCTTGCCCGTCAGCTTCGCGAGAACGGTGGAGACCGCCAGGAGACGCTGGCGCGCATCGGGGCGGTCCAGGAGGAGCTCTCGCGCCTCGCCGATCCCCAGGCGGCAGCCCAGGACGCCGCCCTGACCCAGCTTGCGCGGCAGGTGTCGCGCGCGGCCACCGACGATCCGCAGGCCAACCCCGACGGCGACGCCGAGGAGGCCGCGCGGGACCTGGAGGAGCTCAAGAGCCAGGTCGGACAGATGAGCGCGGCGCAGGCCGCCGCCACGGCCCAGGCGCTCCGGCAGGCGGCGCAATCGGCGGGGGCCCTGCAGCCGGAGGTCGCCCAGCGCCTGGCCGAGGCCGCCGATGCGCTCGAGCGGGCACAGCGGACCGGCAGCCAGGCCGACCAGCAAGCCGCCGAAGATGCCCTGCAACGGGCCGCCGACGCCGTGCGCCAGGCCGAGCAGGATCGTCAGCTCCAGCGCGACGTGGCACGCGCCCAGTCAGCGCTCCAGGATGGGTCTCGCCAGGTGGCTCGCGCGGGCGAGCCGCAGCCCGGCAGCTCCGCCCAGCCAGGGTCATCGGGTGAGCCCGGTGGCAGTGGCCAGCCCGGCGGATCGGGTCAGCCCGGTGGTTCCGGTCAGCCCGGTGGATCGGGTCAGCCCGGTGGATCGGGTCAGCCTGGCGGCAGTGGCCAACCCGGCGGTTCCGGTCAGCCCGGCGGTTCCGGTCAGCCCGGCGGTTCCGGTCAGCCCGGCGGCAGCGGCCAGCCTGGTGGCAGTGGTCAGCCCGGTGGCAGTGGTCAGCCCGGTGGATCGGGTCAGCCCGGTGGATCGGGTCAGCTGGGAAGCGGCGGCGGGACGACGGTGCGCCGCATCCCGTCGGGCGGGATTCGAACCGGCAGCTTCGACGGCCCGACCCTGGGCAACAAGCCGTATGACCTCGAGGGGCTGGATCCGTTCTTCGCCCCCTTCGACCGGATCGGCGAGCCCGGCGACCCGTCGTACATCGCGGGCCAGGGCGGCGACGGCGGCCCGGACCAGACCGGCAGCGGCAGCGGCGTCGGCTTCGACAACGATTCCGTGGTCCCGTACTCGTCCGTCTTCGACCTGTTCCTGAACTTCGCCAACTACCAGCTCGATTCCGCGCAGGTGCCGATCACCCTCAAGGACCTGGTGCGCGACTACTTCAGCCGGCTCGAACCGACCACCTGAGGAGCACTCGGATGACCGATCCCGTGACCGCCACCCAGCCGACGGCCGAATCTGCCCCGCCGATATCGCCGGAACGCTTCAGCGAGCTGGCGAGCGGCATCGAGACCGAGGTCGGCCGGTTCATCGTTGGACAGCATCAATTGGTGCGCCAGACGCTGATCAGCCTGCTGGCCGGCAGCCATGCGCTGCTGGAGGGCGTGCCGGGGCTGGGCAAGACGATGCTGATCCGGACCCTGGGTGAGACGCTGGACCTGGGCTTCTCGCGGATCCAGTTCACCCCGGACCTGATGCCGGCGGACATCGTGGGCACCAACATCATCGTCGAGGAGGGCGGCGAGCGTCGCTTCCGGTTCCAGCAGGGCCCGATCTTCTCCAACCTGGTGCTGGCCGACGAGATCAACCGTGCCACCCCCAAGACCCAGAGCGCCCTGCTCGAGGCCATGCAGGAGCACTCGGTGACCGTGGCCAAGCAGCGCTACCAGCTCAGCGAGCCGTTCTTCGTGCTCGCCACCCAGAACCCGCTCGAGATGGAGGGCACCTACCCCCTGCCCGAGGCCCAGCTCGACCGGTTCTTCTTCAAGGTCGACGTGCCGTTCCCATCCGAGGCCGAGCTGATCGAGATCATGGCCCGCACCACCGGTGGCGGCAAGGTAACGCTCCGACCGGCCGCGACCGGGGCTGACATCCTGGCGATGCAGTCGCTGGCCCGCGAAGTGCCGATCGCGTCGCACGTGATGGCGTACGCCATCCGGGTCCTGCGCGCCACCCACCCCGACACCGAGGGCGCGCCCGAGCTGGTCCGCAAGTACGTGCGCTACGGAGGCTCCCCGCGAGGAGCGCAGGCCATGGTCCTCGGCGGCAAGATCCACGCCCTGCTCGACGGGCGCTTCAACGTGGCATATGCCGACGTTCAGGCGGTCGCCGCACCGGCGCTCCGGCATCGGATCATCCTCAATTTCGAGGGCGAGGCAGAGGGGATCAGCACCGACAGCGTGGTCCGCGCCGTCCTGGCCGAAACGCCCAGCGAACCGGCCGAGTAAGCGGCCGCGGCCGTGACCCAGGCACCGGCCGTCGAGGCGCAGCCGGGCGGCAGGACCGATCTCCTGTTCGACGAGGCGTTCCTGCGTCGCCTGGAGCAGCTGGAGCTGGCCTCGCGACGGCTGACCGCGGGCCGGATGAAGGGCGAGCGACGCTCGACCCGGCGCGGGCAGAGCGTGGAGTTCGCCGACTATCGCAACTACACCGCCGGCGACGACCTGCGCCAGCTCGACTGGAACGTGTATGCGCGACTGGAACGCCTCTTCATCAAGCTCTTCGTGGAGGAGGAGGACGTCACCGTCCACGTCCTGGTGGATGCCAGCCGGAGCATGGACTTCGGGGAGCCGAACAAGCTCTTCTTCGCCCGTCGCGCGGCCGGCGCGCTGGCCTACCTGGGGCTCGCCCACCTGGACCGGGTGAGCGTGGCGTTCCTGGGCGACGGGCGGGCCGACATGCTGCGCCCGATCCGCAGCAAGGCCCGGGTCCTGGAAATCTTCCGCTTCCTCGCCTCGGACCGCGACGAGCGCCTCACCGGGCTGGCGGCGGCGGCGCGCGACTACGCCAGTCGGCTGCGGGGTCGCGGCCCGTTGCTGCTGATCAGCGATCTGATGGACCCCGGCTACCTCGATGCGCTGCGCGACCTGGCCGGCACGCGCTGCCAGCTCTCGGTCCTCCACGTGCTGGCCCCCGAAGAGGTGGACCCCCACGTGCCGGCCGACGCGCGGCTGGTGGACTCCGAGACGACCCAGCCGGTGGAGGTGACCGGCGACGACGACCTGGTGGAGCGCTACCGGACCCGGCTGACCGAGTGGCAGGCGGAGATCGGTGCCTTCGTCGCCCGACGGGGCGGTTCGTACGTGACGGTGCCATCCGACCTCGACCTGGCCGACCTGCTCTTCGACGTCCTGCGCCGGCGCCGGGTGGTCGAGTGATCGCCCCGCTCGCGCTGATCGGGCTGGTGAGCCTGCCGATCATCGTCGCCTTCTACATGCTCCGCCTGCGCCGGCGCGACGTCCCGGTGGGCAGCACCTTCCTGTGGCAGCAGCTGGTGCGCGACGTCGAGGCCAACGCCCCGTGGCAGCGGCTGCGCTTCTCGTGGCTGCTGCTGGTCCAGCTCCTGATCGCGGCACTCGCGGTGGGGGCGGCGGTGCGCCCGTTCGTGACGGTCGAGTCGGACCTCGCCGCCAACGTGGTCTTGATCATCGATACCTCGGCCTCGATGGGCGCCACCGACGCGGGCGGGCCACGCATCGCGGCAGCGCGCGCCGCCGCTCGGCGGGTGATCGGGCAGCTGCCGGAGGGAGGTCACGTCACCGTGGTCGCGGCCGACGACTCCGCGCACGTGCTGGTCAGCGAGACCGATGACCGGGCCGCCGCACTCGCCGCCATCGACGGGGTCCAGGCGACCCAGCTCCCCGGCGACCTGACCGATGCGTTCGCCCTGGCCAGCGCCCTCGCGGCACGTGACGCGGACTCGACCGTGGTGGTGGTCAGCGATGCCAATGCCGACCGTCTGCCGGCGGTGGGGATCGGCGCACCGGTGGTCGTGGAGCGGGTCGGAGACACCGATGCCAACCAGGCGGTGGCGGCCCTCTCGCTGCTGCGCCGCTCCGGAGGCGCGCAGCTCGACCTGTTCGTGGCGGTCGCCAACCCCTCGACCACCGATGTCACGCGTCGCCTCGAGATCTACGCCGACGGAGTGCTGGTCGACGCGCGCGACCTGACGATCCAGGCAGGCCAGCGTGCGGAGGCGCTGATCTCGAGCGTTCCTGCGGCGGCGCTCAGCGTGGAGGCGCGACTCGCCGGCGAGGACGCACTGGCCGTCGACGATGCTGCCTTCGCCCTCGTCCCGCGCGAGGGAGCGGTGCGCACCCTGCTGGTCGGGCCGGGGAACACGTACCTGGAGAATGCGCTGGCCCTCCTCCCCCGCCTCGAGCTGTACGCCGTGGGCGCGGCCGGCTATGCCGACGCCCTGGCCACGGCCGCCGACGAGGGCACCCCCTACGGGCTGATCGTGTTCGACCGGGTGGTGGACGATCCACCCGCCGGCGTGCCGGCGCTGTACGTGGGGCCGAGCGGCGACGGCCCCTTCGGCGAAGTCGGCGCGCTGATCGATGGCCCGGCACTGGCCCGCACCGATCCGAACGACGCGGTGCTCCGCTTCGTGGACCTGTCCACCGTCCACATCGGTCGCGCCCGGACGGTGACCCTGGCGGAGGGGATGCGGCCGGTGGTCGAGACGACCCGCGAGCAGCCGCTGGTGGCGGTCGGCCGGGTGGAGGGGCGCACGATCGGGCTCCTCTCGTTCGCGCTGAGCGACTCGGACCTGCCGCTGCAGGTCGCCTTTCCGCTGTTGATGAGCAATCTCACTGACACGTTGCTGCCCACCGTGGACGGCATCCTGCCGCCATCGGTCGCCCTGGGCGAGTCGATCGTGGTCGACCTCGACCCCGCCATCAGCCGCGTCTCGCTCGGTGCTGCGCCTGACGGCGCCGCGGAGGGCGAGGCGGTGGAGCTGGACGTGGTGGGTGGTCATCTGACCCTCCCCGCGGCGCGGGTCACCGGCGTGCGCGAGCTGCGAGTGGTCAGCGACGACGCTGCGCTCAACGGAACGCTGCTGGGCCGGACCGCGGCCAACCTGTTCGACCCCGGCGAGTCGAAGGTCGCGCCCGGCGATCCGCTGCGGATCGAGGACATGGGCCGGGTCGGGCCCGCCAACGGTGCTGCCTCGCTGCCGGCGCGGGCCGAGTGGTGGTGGCCGATCGCGCTGGCCGCCTTCGCCCTGCTGCTGCTGGAGTGGTTCCTGTTCCATCGCCCCACGCGTCGGGCGGTGGCGCGACTGGTGGGACGCGCCTGATGCCGATCGCGTTCACCGACCCGACCTGGCTGTGGCTGCTGCCGGCCGCGCTGCTGCTGGTCTGGCTGGGCTGGGCGACCGCCTCGCGCATGCTGCCGCGCGGCCGGCGGATCGCCTCGCTGATCATCCGCGTGGTGCTGGTCGGGTGCCTTGGCCTGTCGCTGGCCGGGGCGCGCCTGACCCTGCCCTCGGATCGGCTGAGCGTCGTCTTCCTGGTCGACGCCTCGGCCTCGATGGTCGACGCCACCCGCGAGCAGCTGCTCGACTTCGCCCGCGACGCGGTGCAGCGCATGCCGGGGGGCGACACGGCGGGGGTGGTGGTGTTCGGCGCCAACGCGCTGGTCGACCGGCTGCCATCGGGCCTGGACGAGCTCCAGGAGCCCGCATCGGTGCCGGTGGTGAGCGCCACCGACGTCGCGGCCGCGGTGCGCCTGGCGACCGCCATCTTCCCGGCTGGCAGCCAGCAGCGGCTGGTCCTGCTGTCGGATGGCAACGACACCGCCGGCTTGGCGGAGCAGGCGATCCTGGCCGCCTCCGAGCGCGGGGTCCACCTGGACGTGGTGCTCCCCTCCGGCGAGACGCAGGGCGAGGCGCTGATCGACCGGATCGACGCGCCGCGCGGGGCGCGGGTGGGCGAGACGATGGAGCTGACGGTCCGCGTGCGATCGACCATCAACACGCGCGCCACCCTGCGGCTGCTGGCCGACGGCGAGA
>Ga0209751_10004722_pt1 | contig 12951 bp, 10 predicted proteins | sample RifCSP13_1_FD_184019 | JGI IMG/M metagenome (GOLD analysis project Ga0209751, IMG submission 184019) | Soil microbial communities from Rifle, Colorado - Rifle CSP2_sed 13_1 (SPAdes) (version 2) | ecosystem: Environmental > Terrestrial > Deep subsurface > Rock core/Sediment | place: Rifle... | reverse complement strand
CCACGACCCCGCAGGGATGGGTTGCGGCAGTGCTTGCAAAGAATCCAGCGAAATCTTGAAATATTCTTCGCCCGCCCGTGGTCCTCCGCTTTCTTCCTTGAAAAGTTGCTGGCGGGTCACCAGCTCGTGGCCGGTCACCGCGGCGATCAGCTCAATACACCACCTATGTCCCTCACCAAAGCTGGCCGGCTGGTAAAGGGCCAGGAAATCCACGGCCACCACCCGCGGCGCGGTGCGCAGCGGTATGCGATACCAACCCAGGACGCGGGCGAGCTCCAGGTCGCTAGGAGATGGCAGGTAGGCGACAAGGATAAGGTCGCTAGGATTAGGGAGGTTTGACATGGCAAGCCTTGATGCTTGCAGGTATTTTACAGCGCCTTATGCCAATCCACCGAGCGGTGTCTGGCTAGGGGTTATTCATTTCAGTAACCCGACCTGGGCATTGAATTCGTCTATTAGCGCGTCGATTTCCGGCGCCTGATGCTGGGTGCCTGTCCAATAGTCCGGGTCCTGCCATTGGGCCTGGATCTCCTCATAGGTTCTGCCCTGTTGTTCAACCCAAGTGTAGTACTTGAGGTTATGGATCCGGCGCCTGTCCTGGTCTGAGCATTCCAGCATGTTCTCCGTGTTTTCGCCCAACAGGTAGCGCGCATGGTCCGCCTTCGCTTGAGCCTCGCTATACTCACCCAGTTCGGCGTGCATTTCTTCCAACCTGCTGCCGTAAAGTTCCATCGAATCAGTCAATACAGTGAGCAACACATCGTCGGGACCCAGGTCGTAATACTTAGCCATCTTGATGCAGGAGAGGAGGTTGGCGATGCCCGAGAAGCCCAGCAGGTCTAATTGGCCGACTACATCTTCAGCCACACCATGCTTCGCCAAGTGCTTGCGCCCGGCCGGTTCATTGAACAGCCGCGCCAGATTGACCACTGCGTTGTCATCAATGTCGATCACCAGGTCCGTGTTCATCACATTGTGGATCCAAGGCACGTGCTTATCACCGATCCCCTCGATCCGGTGGGAGCCAAAACCATTCTCCAGCAGGGTTGGGCACTGCAGCGCCTCGCCAGCGGCCACCTTGCTATGGGGGAAGGCCTGCTTCATAAAATCACCGCAGGCAATGGTGCCAGCCGAACCCGTGGTCAATGCCAGGCCGCGATAAGTCCCTTTGCGCAGCTCTTTCTCCAGGACATCTTGCATGGCATGGCCGGTAACTTCGTAATGCCATAGGTAATTGCCAAATTCCTCGAACTGATTAAAGATCATCAGGTCCTGGCCCGACTTGCGCAATTCCCAGCACTTATCAAAGATCTCTTTAACGTTCGACTCGCTCCCAGGAGTCTTGATCACCTCTCCGGCCACCTTGGCAAGCCACTCGAAGCGCTCTGTGCTCATGCCCTCCGGGAGGATGGCGATGGATTTGCAGCCCAACAGTGCCGAATCATAAGCACCGCCCCGGCAATAGTTGCCGGTGGAGGGCCACACCGCCTTCTGGGTGGTGGGGTCGAATTGACCGGTGACCAACCGCGGCACCAGGCAAGCGTAAGCCGCGCCGACTTTGTGGGCCCCGGTGGGAAACCACTTACCCTCCAAACCAATGATGCGGGCCTGTGCCCCGGTCAGACTGGAAGGAAATTCAATATAGTTGACTCCGCTAAAACCCCCGCCTGTAATTTTCGGCTCATTCTTCCAAGTGATCCGAAACAGATTGCGGGGAGTTACATCCCACAATCCAACCTTGCCCAGTTCCTCTTTTATTTGCGCCGGCATTCCCTCGGGATTCTTTTGTTGCGCAAAGGTGGGGATGATGATGTTGCGCTGGCGCGCAAGTTCTATCCCGCGTTTCAAGCGATCTTGCGCCATTGTGAGATCGATCATCGTGATACTCTTTTTCTCCGAGTGGGGATGTCTTCAGGACCCTGGCGCACGATATACAACGGCCGGCCGCGGGCTTCATCGTAGAGCCGCCCGATGTATTCGCCCAGGATGCCTAGGGAAATCAATTGTGCGCCGCCAAAGAACAGCACGGCGATCAAGGTGGTAGCCTGGCCGAAAAAGGCGGCCGAGCCCAGCAGGCGCAAGGCGATGACTACAGGGATCGCGATGATCGCCACCGCAGCAGAAAAGAAGCCGAGATAGGTGGCCAGTTGCAGCGGGAAAAACGAAAAGCCGGTGACGGCGGTAAGGGCCAGGCGCAGCATGCGCGGCAAGGTGTAGTGCGTTTCCCCGGCATAGCGCGCCGCCCGGTCATAGGGCACGCCCACCTGACGGAAACCCACCCAAGCGGACATGCCGCGCAAGAAACGGTGATGCTCGCGCATCTGGTTCAGGACGTCAACCACGCGGCGATCCATCAAGCGAAAATCTCCAGTGTCCAACGGGATATCAATTTCGGTGATGCGATTGATCAGCCTGTAGAAGAACGATGCGGTGACACGTTTGAAGAATGATTCGCCTTTGCGCTTGCGGCGCACCGCATAGACCACTTCATAGCCATCGCGCCAATTGGCGACTAATTCCGGAATGACCTCTGGCGGGTCTTGCAAATCGGCATCGATCAGGATCACAGCCCGGCCTGCGGCATAATCCATACCTGCTGTCACCGCGATCTGGTGCCCGAAATTGCGGGCAAACAGCACAGGGCGGATATGTTTGTCCTTGGCAGCCTGATCCAGGATCAATTCCGGTGAATGGTCTTTAGAGCCATCATCCACGATGACTAATTCCCAGGGCTCAGCGAGTTTCCTCATGACCGCCGAGACGCGCGCAAAGAACTCCGGCAGGCTTTCAGCCTCGTTCCACACCGGGGCCACCACGGATAAAACAGGGGCCTTACTCAATGCATCACTTCGAGGGCGCGGCGCAGCGCGGACATCCTAGGCTCGATGATCGGGGCTTCAGCCACAGCCCGGCGAGCAGCGTTGACATCCTTCAAACCCGAGCCGGTATTAAGTGCCAAGACAGGGTCTCCCGCTCCGATTAAACCCGATTCCAGGGCTTTGCGCAGGCCGGCAAAGGCGGCGGCCGCCGCAGGCTCAGAGAAGATACCGTAGCGGCCTAACTCAGCTATCGCGGCCAGGATCTGCGCATCGGTCACCTTGATGTAGCTGCCGCCGGTCTGCGTGGCGGCGCGCAGGGCGCGCAAGCCATCGTTGGGCATATTCACCGAAATACTGTCAGCCAAGGTATTCGCCTCAACGGCCTGCATAACTTCGCTGCCAGCTTCAAAGGCATTGGCAACGGAGGCCGATCCTTCGGCTTGGACGCCGAAGATGCGCGGCATTCGCTCCAGCCAGCCTAATTGGTGCAGATCCTTGAATCCTTTGTGGATGCCAGCAATAATATTGCCGTCACCGACGGGGATAAAAACGCATAATGGTCTTTCCAGTTTCTCGGCGGCCAACACTTGCTCCCAGATTTCGAACGCGGCTGTCTTCTTTCCCTCGGCAGTGAATGGGTTGTAACCTGTGTTGCGACAATACCAGCCAAACTCAGCCGCAGCCTGACCGGAAATCTTAACCGCGTCGTCGTACGATCCGTCAACCAGCATGACCCGGGCACCATAGACCAGCAGCTGGGCTACCTTAGCCGGCGGTGCGCTCTTTGGGGCAAAGATCACCGCGGAAAGCTCCGCGGCCGCGGCCATGCCGGCCAGCGCCGCTCCTGCATTTCCGGTGGAGGCCGTTACGACCACCGCGGCCTTTATCTCCCTAGCCCGCGCCACCACTACTGCGCTGGCACGGTCTTTGAATGAAGCGGTTGGATTACGGCTTTCGTCTTTGATCCAGATCTGGCGCAAGTTTAGTTTGCGCGCCAGGTTTTTTGGAGTATAGACCGGCGTCCAGCCCACCGCACGCAAAGGCGTCCCGCGGAAACCCGGATCGCCAACCGGCAGCAAGGGAAGGTAGCGCCAGATGGAAAAATCAGGTGAGGCTTGAACATCACCGGGTCTAGTGGAACCCTTGATTGCAGCATAATCAAGCACCACATCGAGGCTCCCGTTATCCTTGGGACACAGATAGGTTACCTCCTCAGGGCCATATTCCTGCCCGCAGACGCTGCATCGATATCCCACGAATTTACGCAATTGCCTGTTTTTCCTTACTTAGCAACTATCCAGGTCCCAGTTTTCCCCGCCAAGGCACGCGTGATGTTGGGTGGGTCTGTGACCAAGGCCTTCTGGCCGCCGCCCTTCAGGAAACTAATCGCAGCCTGGATCTTGGGCAGCATGCTGCCTTTGGCAAAGTGGCCTTCTTGAATAAAGTGCTCAGCCTCGCCGACCGTCATCTTATCCAGGTTGCGCTGGTCGGGCTTGTTGAAGTTGATGGCGACTTTTTCCACCGCAGTGGAGATGAGCAGTAGCTCAGCGTCAATCTCACGGGCTAGCAGGCTGGAGGCGAAATCCTTGTCGATCACCGCTGCCGTCCCCACCAGGTCGCCATCCTCATTCTCCACAACCGGGATGCCGCCCCCGCCCACGCCGATGACGGTGAAATCACTCTCGATAAGGCGCTTAATAGCCTGAGCCTCAATGATCTCTTTGGGTTGGGGAGAAGCAACCACCTCCCGCCAGCCGCGGCCGGCATCCTCAATGAAATGCTTTCCTTCAGCCATGCGGATTCTTGCACCAGCCTCATCCAGGAATGAACCGATGGGCTTGGTGGGGTTTTTAAAAGCCGGGTCCTCGCGGTCCACCAAACACTGGGTCACCACCGTCACCGCATGCTTTTGCATGCCGCGGCGCTTGAACTCATTGCGCAGCGACTGCTGAAACATGTAGCCAATAGCTCCCTGAGTATCGGCGCCGCAGTAATCCAGCGGCACTGGGTGCAGCTCGTGCAGAGAGAGCTCCGAGCGCCGCAAGATGAATCCAACCTGCGGTCCATTGCCGTGCGTCACCACCACATCCCAGCCTTCGGCGATCATCGCGGCGATGTAACCCATGGTCTCCTTGGCTGCGGCAAACTGGTCTGGAATGGATTGCCGCTTCGCATCCTTGATGAGTGCGTTGCCCCCCACCGCTACCACAGCTATTTTTCTTGACATAGGGCCAAATTCTCCTCGCTAAGACATAGTCAAAGCCATCACCGCTTTTTGAGCATGCAAGCGGTTTTCGGCTTCGTCGATTACGACAGATTGCGGCCCATCCAATATCTCGCTGGTAACCTCCACATCGCGATCCGCAGGCAACGGATGCATGTAAATAGCGTCAGGCTTGGCGAGCACCATCTTTTGGGCATCGGTGATCCAGGCTTTGTTGGCATCTTGAAGTTGTTTGCCTTTTTCTGCATCGGTGGTGGTCAGCAGGGGTCCCCAGGATTTGGCATAGATCACGTCACAATCATTGAAGCCCTCATTCATTTCGTTCACCACCTCGAAGCCGGTTTTGTGTTTTTTAGCTTCGGCTTTGGCCTGCTCCATCACCTCAGGCATCAGCTCGAAGCCCTTGGGGTGGGACAGCACTACGTCCGCCCCAAAGCGCGGCAGCTGCAGCACCAGGGATTGCGGCACGGAAATGGGCTTCAAGTAGCTGGCAGCATATGCCCAGGAGACCACCACGCGCTTGCCCCGCAGGCTGCGCGTGCTGAACTTCTCCATCATGGTCATGAGGTCGGCCAGGCATTGGAAGGGATGATAGATCTCACACTGCATGTTAAGCACCGGCACCCGCGAGGATTCGGCTACCAGGTTGAGGTAGCGGTTGCCCACGCCCCACTCTACATGGCGAATGGCGATGCCGTCAAAATAGCGCCCAAAGATACTGCCCATCTCCTTCTCAGTATCCCCATGCGCGATCTGTGTGGTACGCGTTTCGATGAAGGCCGCATGCCCGCCGAGTTGCGCCATGCCCGCCTCGAAGGAGCCACGAGTGCGCGTGCTGGAGAAGAAGAACAACATGGCCAGCACCTTGTCGCGCAGCAAGGCATGTGGCTCTCCCAGGGCGCGTTTGCGTTTCAAGTTCCAGGCTACATCTAAAACAGTCTCGACTTCTTCTTTGCTGAAGTCCAGGTCGCCGATCAGGTCTCGGCCGCGTAGGTCAGTTTGCATAGTTACTCCGTTGCCCCTAAAACCAACGCCAGTAATGCCATGCGCATCACCACGCCGTTGAAAGCCTCCTGCCAGTAGCGCGACCAGCGGGTGATATCCACGTCCGGGGGGATCTCATCCATGCGCGGCAAGGAATGCAGCAAGATAGCGTCCGACTTAGCCTTGTTGGCCAGCAGCTCGCGGGTGATCTTGTAATTAGCCGGCGTCAACCCTACATCGCCTGCGCGTTCATCCCGCGACTTGGTGTAGTCTGGCTGCACCACCGGCTCAACCAGGATCACGTCAGCCTCGGCGATGGCCTGTTCCACGTGTTCTGCCTCTTTGAAATCCAAGCTGTATCCCTTCAGTTCGTCTTTGAATTCCTGGGTGAGCGAAAGTTCCGGCGGAGAAACGAACGTGATCGGGCAGTCGAATTGGGTCAGGCCATAGGCCAACGAATGCATGGTGCGCATGCGCATGTCGCCAACGGCCAGCCACTTCAGGCCGTCGATGCGGCCTTTCTCACGTAGCACGGTGTAAAGGTCGGTGAGGATCTGGGTGGGGTGTTCCCCCCAGCCGTCGCCGCCGTTGATGATGGGAATGCTGGCCCATTTGGCGGCTTCCTGCGGAGCGCCTTGCTGAAAGTGACGCATCACGATCACGTCGCCATAGAATTCCAGCATTTTGACCGTATCCTTGATCGACTCCTGGTAGAAATCCCCGGCGCGGGTCATCTTGGCGTCGGCGAAGCCGGTCACCTGGCCTCCCAGGCGGATCATGGCCGCTTCGTGAGCCAGGCGGGTGCGCGTGCTGGGCTGGTAGAACGCTGTGACCAGGGTCTTCTCTCTGAGCATGTCGGAATTCTTCCGGTCGCGGGCGATCGGTTCCAGGTCCTCAGCGATCTCGAACACCCGGAAAAATTCCTGGCGCTCAAAATCCTTCAACGAAAGAATGTCACGTCCTGAAAAACTGCGCATCTGTAACCTCCATAGTTTTAGGTCTAAGATTTTTTGACAGGGTAGTCGAAACGACGTGCTTCCACGCGGCGCATTACGCTAAAGCGGAAATAACCCGGTAAAAAGTAGCTGCGCGAGAGATCAACAACCGAACCGTCCAGTGCGTACACCGTGGATTTGAAATGCAGCACCACGTCGCCGCGCTGGATGCGCAGTGCTCGGGCCACTTCGGTTTCCACCGCGGTCGCCAGGATTTCCGTGCTGGCGCCGGACACCAAGGGTTGGCCGCGCTTGAGCAGCAGATCCAACACCGAGCCGCTGAACTCGCGTTGTATCTCGGTCTCGTCCAGCAAGTTCTCCGGTAGCACATCCACCAGGTAGGCGATTGGACGGTCTTGAGTCTCTATCACTCGAGAGAGTTCCAAAACGCCGGCCCCTTTGAGTAGTTCGGTCTCCCTGGGGTCGGCCTTGCGCGGCTTCATTTCGTAGTTCCCCATCCGCACGGAAAGCCCTCCGCGTTCCGCCATGCTCTCAATGCTCTCCAGCAACTCCAATCCAGTTTCCATTACTCCTGCCGGGCGCACTACAAACGTACCTACACCTTGCCGCCGCTGGATAAGTCCCTGCGTCTCGAAAGTTCGCATGGCTTCGCGCAGGGTGGCGCGCGAAACACCCAACATTTCGGCCAACTTCGGCTCGGTGGGCAGACGCTCGCCGGGTTCTGTGGCTGCGATTAGCTCGCCAAGAGAGGAATGCAAACGGGTAAACAAGTTCGGGCCGGTCGGCATCTCTATCCCTCCAATAGGCGCCGGGCAGCGCGATTATGTTTCTCGATGTGGGCTGGCAGATCCAAGGTCAACAGGCGGCCTTCTTTGACGACAAAGCGTCCGGCGACCACCGTGTAATCGACCCGCACTGGGGCACAAAAGACCAGGGCGGCTAGCGGATCGTGGAGCGCGCCAGCGTAATCCAATTGCCCCAGATCGACGGCAAAGAAATCAGCGCATTTTCCCCGCTCCAGGGAACCAATGTCCCTGCGCCCCAAAACGGCTGCCCCGCCGCGGGTAGCAAGTTCCAAGGCTTGCCGCGCGCCCATCAAAGCCGGCGTCTCCCCCTCAGAGAGCGAAGCGCTGCGCAACCCGGCATCCAAGCGCGCCAGCAGCATGGCCTGGCGGGCTTCGGCCAGCAAGTGAGAAGAGTCATTGCTCGCCGAACCATCTACCCCGAGGCCGACTTTGATGCCTGCGGTTAGCATCTTAGCGATGGGGGCAATGCCGGAGGCCAGGCGCATATTGGATGTGGGGCAATGCGCCACCCCGCAGCCCAAGCGCGCATACTGGGCGATCTCCTCGTCGTTGATATGCACTGAGTGAGCAAACCAGACATCCTCGCCCAGCCAGTCCAGAGTCTGCAGCCAGGCGACTGGTCGCTGACCGAAGTGATCGCGGATGTAATGCTCTTCATCCTGCGTCTCAGCCAAGTGGGTATGCAGGTACACCTGCTGTTGGCGCGCCAGCCTGGCTGTCTCGCGCATCAAGTTCTGGGAGACGCTGAAAGGCGAACAGGGGGCCAACACAATCTGGGTCATCGCCCCGGGCTTGGCATCGTGGTAGCGTTCGATCAGACGCTGGCTGTCGGCCAGGATTTGTTCCTCGGGTTCCACCACGCTGTCCGGAGGCAAGCCGCCCTCGCTCTCGCCCACGCTCATCGAACCCCGCGCCGCTTGCAGTCGCAAGCCGATGGCGTCAGCGGCTTCTATCTCATCGTCCAATCGGGCGCCATTTGGGAATATGTAGAGGTGGTCGGCGGCAGTAGTGCAACCCGAAAGCGCCAGTTCAGCCAGGGCCGTTTGAGTGGAAATGGCGATGTCTTGCGGAGTAAGCCGGGCCCAGATGGGATAGAGGGCCAACAGCCAATTGAACAGGTTGGCATTCTGCGCGGACGGCACGGCTCGGGTTAGGGTTTGGTAGAAATGGTGATGGGTATTCACCAGTCCAGGTATCACGATATGGCCGCGCAAATCCAGGATCTCGTCGGCTTCTTCAGGCAGTTCCGCTGCAATCCCCACCTGCTCAATGAAGCCATCGCGCACAAACAGGCCAGCGTCGGGGAGTTCGCGGCGTTGGTCGTCAAAGGTAGCCACCAGGGCAGCGTGACGTACAAGCAGGGTGCTCATCTGTTGTCAGTTGTCTGACAACTAGTCTACTTCAGGCGTGCGAACCTGTCAAATCCAGGATAGAAGGGTGCCGAAAACTGCAGACCGTAAACCATCTAACTACTGAGACTCGCGTGTTTGTGTGTACTTCTGACTAGGAATCCGCCAGTTCGGCGGCGTGCAGGGTGTTCGCAAGCAGCATGGCGATCGTCATCGGTCCTACCCCGCCGGGGACCGGCGTGATGGCTGCGGCCACCTCGGCTACTTCATTGAAAGCCACATCACCTACCAGGCGATTGCCGCGTTTGGCAGCTTTGTCCTCAATGCGGTTCACGCCAACATCGATCACCACCGCCCCCGGTTTCACCCAGTCGCCGCGCACCAAGGCCGGGTTACCTACCGCCGCCACCAGCACATCCGCCTTGCGGCAAACCGTAGCCAATTCGCGCGTGCGCGAATGCGCAATGGTCACTGTGGCGTCGGCCTTGGTCAGCAATAGCGCCACCGGCATCCCCACGATGTTCGAGCGGCCCAGCACTACCGCGGAGGCGCCTGCTAATTCGACGCCGGCCTCCTCCAGGATACGCATGATGCCTGCGGGGGTGCAGGGCACGAAACGGGGTTGGCGACCCTTTTGAGCCAGATACCCTATGTTTTCGGGGTGCAGGCAATCGACATCCTTGGAAACAACGATGGCCGATTGGACGGCCATGGCGTCGATGTGTTTGGGCAAGGGCAGCTGGACCAGGATCCCGTGGATATCTGCGCGTTTGTTCAGTTCAGCGATTAGTTCCAAAAGTTCAGCCTGGCTGATATCGATAGACAATTCATGGCCAAAGGAAGCCATGCCCACTTCTTCGCTGGACTTGCGCTTGTTGCGCACGTAGGTTTCGGAAGCCGGATCGCTGCCCACCAGCACGGTGGCCAGACCCGGGCGGGACAAACCTGCCGCCAGGCGAGCCGTTACGCGGTCAGCCAGCCCGGCGCGAAGCTTGGCAGCTAATGTCTTACCATCCAAGATCTTCGCGGTCATGCTTGATTAGCTGGCCCTGTCACCGATGACCAGTTGCCCATCTCCAGTCTCCAATCTCGGTCCCCTAAATATCCAGGTTTTGCACTTCTTTGGCGTGGGTTTGGATAAAACGCTTGCGCGGAGGGACCGCATCGCCCATCAGCATGTCAAACGTGTGGTCGGCTTCGGCGGCGTCATCGATGTTGACCAGCAGCAGAATGCGCTTCTCTGGATCCATGGTCGTTGACCAGAGCTGTTCAGCGTTCATTTCGCCCAGGCCTTTGTAACGCTGGATGGTGACTTTGTCGGCCTTCTTGCCCAGAGATTTCAAGATGCTGTCCCGTTCCTTCTCAGAAAAAGCCCAATCGACCGATTTGCCGTTGGCGATGCTGAATAAAGGGGGCTGGGCGATATAGAGATTGCCATTGCTAATCAGCGGTTCCATATAGCGGAAGAAAAATGTGAGCAGCAGGGTGCGGATGTGGCTGCCATCCACGTCAGCATCCGTCATGATAACGACATGTTTGTAGCGCAAACCGCTCAAGTCGAAGGCTTCGCCGATACCAGTGCCCAAGGCCGAGATAAGTGACTTGACCTCGTTGTTGGAGAGAATCTTATCCAGGCGGGCACGCTCCGTGTTGAGGATCTTGCCGCGCAACGGCAGGATGGCTTGGTAACGCCGGTCGCGGCCCTGCTTGGCGGTGCCACCGGCTGAGTTGCCTTCGACGATATAGAGTTCGCTCCGGTTGGGGTCCCGTTCCGAGCAATCGGCCAGCCTGCCTGGCAGCGTGAGACTCTCCAGGGCTGACTTGCGGATAACCAGGTCGCGGGCTTTGCGGGCCGCGTCGCGGGCGCGGGCCGAGGTGAGGCACTTGGCCACGATGGCGCGCCCCGCCCCAGGGTTCTCCTCTAGGAAGGTGGCGAAATGTTCGTTAACCACCTGCTGCGTATAGGTTTGAACCTCCGCGTTCATTAGCTTAACCTTAGTCTGACTTTCGAACTGCGGGTCAGGTACCTTGACACTGACAATGGCTGTGAGCCCCTCACGCGTGTCATCTCCGGTGAAATTGGGATCGGATTCTTTCAGTAGGCTTGCCTTGCGGGCGTAATCGTTGATGGTGCGGGTGAGCGCCGAACGCAGGCCGGTGAGGTGGGTGCCCCCATCGATGATATTGATCGTGTTGGCAAAAGCAAACACCGACTCGGTGTAAGCATCCGTGAATTGGACGGCCACGTCGACCACCGTGTTCTCAATTTCCTCCTCACGCTGGAAGATAGGGTGCAAAGCCTCTCGATCGCGGTTGAGATAGCGCACAAAGGAGCGGATGCCGCCCTCAAAGTAGAAGGTCATCTCGCGCCCGTCGCGTTCGTCGTCAAACTTGATGGTCACCGCCCGAGTGACGAAGGCCATTTCGCGCAGGCGCTGCACCAATGTCTCAAAACGATAATCCAGCTCGCCCTTGAAGATAGATGGGTCGAATTTGAACGTAGTGCGCGTGCCGCTGCGCTCGCCTTTGGCCATCTTGCGGATGGACTTCACGGGCGCCTTGGGTTTGCCGCGTTCATAGTGCTGCGTATATACATGCCCGTCCCGGCTCACTTCTACCTGACACCACTCGGAGAGGGCATTTACTGCCGAGACACCCACCCCATGCAGGCCTCCGGATACCTTATAACTGCCGCCGTCGAACTTGCCCCCGGCATGCAGCATGGTCATCACCACTTCCAGGGCGGACTTCTTCACACTGGGGTGCTGGTCCACCGGGATGCCGCGGCCGTTGTCGGTGACGGTCACGCTGCTGTCCTTATGGATGGTGATCTCGATGCGGTCACAGGCGCCGGCCAGGGCTTCATCTATGGAGTTATCCACCACCTCATAAATGAGGTGGTGCAAGGCCTTGACGTCCGTACCGCCCACATACATACCGGGGCGGCGGCGTACGGCCTCCAGACCCTCAAGGACCTGGATATTTGCAGCCTGATAGGATCGAGGCTTCTCTTTCGCCTTCGCCAACGTTCAACCTCCGTCTGTTAAATGCCTAAAGACACCTGCATCCCCATTCATTCTATTCAACGGAACATGTACTTGCTGGGTAAGCCACGGCTAAGAATCCAGCATTCTCAACTAACTTCGTATGTATGTTCTATTTTACCATAAGCCTGGCCAAAATAGCGCTAAAAATGGCCAAAAACCACGAGCGTAATGCAGGTTCGAGTAAAGGTCGGGGTTGATCTCAAGCCCATTCTTGACCGAACGCGCTCATCTATGTACAATGAACTGTTACAGGTAGCTTGCTTCCATTCGTCAACACGACTGGTTCGGGCACTTTCAACGTTAGACAGAGCGAGCATTCTAACGTCACGCAAGGCAGCGCGTGATGTGCGTTCTTATCTACCGTTATCCAACACAAATGCTATTCGAAAGGAGGTGGATGCCGCGACCATTCGCCTGAGGTTTCTGCCACGGTAACATCCAATTGACTTTTATACGGAGGAGTAAGAATGTCTAAACGTTTGTTTTCTCTCATAGGGTTGCTGACCGTCACCAGCTTGCTGCTTGCGGCTTGCGGGGCGGCAGCCACTGCCACTCAACCTCCCGCCGAGGAGGAAGCCACTTCGGCTCCCCCCGCCGCAGGCGGCCTGATGAATGGTATGGATCAAGCCGCGCTGGAAGCTGCCGGGTATGTGGTTTATGCTCCCGGTGAGCCCATCCGCATCGGCATTTCGTCCGGCCTCACCGGCCCCATCCCTGACCTTGGCGCAGATACGGCCAATGGCGCCTTAGTGGCCTTTGACGATCT
>Ga0209751_10004721_pt1 | contig 12951 bp, 14 predicted proteins | sample RifCSP13_1_FD_184019 | JGI IMG/M metagenome (GOLD analysis project Ga0209751, IMG submission 184019) | Soil microbial communities from Rifle, Colorado - Rifle CSP2_sed 13_1 (SPAdes) (version 2) | ecosystem: Environmental > Terrestrial > Deep subsurface > Rock core/Sediment | place: Rifle... | reverse complement strand
CGATCAGCGCCGCGCGGCGCTAGAGCGCCACCGGGACGCGGCAGTGCGCAAGGTCGAGGTCGCGGCGAGCATCACCACGGCCGACTTCGGCAACCTCTATCGCGTCGTGCGCAAGCTGGAGCGCGCCGGCGTCGATCGGCTGCATCTCGACGTGATGGATGGCCACTTCGTGCCCAACATCACCTTTGGGCCGGACGTGTGCGCCGCCGTGCGCCGGCTGACGCGACTGCCGATCGACGCGCACCTGATGATCGCCGAGCCGGCGCGCTACCTGGAGCGCTTCATCGCCGCCGGGCCGGACACGATCACCTTCCACTACGAGATCGACGACTCGGCCCACGGCAAGCACGCCACCCTGGCGCGCATCCGCGACGCCGGCCGCGGCGCCGGCCTGGCGATCAACCCGAACACGCCGGCCAAGGTGCTGGCGAGCTTCGCCGACGACCTGTCGCTGGTCATCGTCATGACCGTGGAGCCCGGCTTCGGCGGCCAGCGCTTCATGCCAGGGCCGGCGGCCAAGATCGGCGACGTGCGGCGCATGTTCCGTGACCGGCCGCGCTTCAGCGTTCACGCCGACGGCGGCGTCAGCGCGGAGACCGCAGAAGTCGTTGGCGGCTTCGGCGTGACGACGTGCATCGTCGGCTCGGCCCTCTTCCAGAGAGGTCGTGACGCCGCGCTCGAGGTGCAGGAGGTCAAGCACGCGGCGGGCAACGCGCGCTACGACGGGCACTGATGCGGCTGCTGCTGCAGCGCGCGGCGCGCGCGGAGGTGAGGGTCGAGGGCCGGGTGGTCGGAAGCATCGGGCCGGGCCTGGTGTGCCTGGTCGGGATCGGCCATGCAGATGAAGAGGCGACGGTCGAGGCGCTGGCCGGCAAGATGGTCGACCTGCGCATCTTTCGCGACGAAGAGGGCAAGACGAACCGATCGTTGATCGACATCGGTGGTGAGGTGCTGGCGGTAAGCCAGTTCACGCTCTACGCCGACACGCGCAAGGGCCGCCGGCCGTCATTCCTGGACGCCGCGCCGCCCGAGACTGGGGGGCGGCTCTACGAGCGCTTCTGCGCCGCGGTGGAGGGGCGCGGAGTCAGGGTCGCGCGCGGCATCTTTGGTGCCGAGATGGAGGTCGAGCTGGTCAACGATGGCCCGATGACCATCTGGCTCGACAGCGCCGCGCTTTAAGCGGTCTTCTGGAGCGTCCTCCGGCAACGCGTACAAACCAGCACCTGGCGCTCAACGCCGGCGACGGGCAGTCGCATCTTCTGCAGGTTTGCATCCATGCGGCGATGGGCGCGGACGCGGTTCATTCCGGTCGACTGCGGGTTGAAGCCGCCCATCGAGGTCTTGCCGCAGATTGCGCAGGCGCGGGCCATGGTCTTGAAGAAACTCCGATCGTTGGGATGCGACCGCCTGTTGGGGCGCGCCGGCTGCGTACTATAACTCACGCGCGATGAACGAGGAGAGGCAGATCGGGCGCTTGGTCCGGGCCGCCGCGCGATCGTCGTACGGCGTGGCCGCGGTCGCCGGCGAGGGCGCGTTGCAGCGTCTGGTTGCTCGCTTAGGCATCGACGCCGGCGGGGTGGTCGTACACGACGGCGAGGCGCTGACCGTCCACGTCAATGTCCACCTGGCTGCGGGCATACCGGCCACCCAGGTCGCGGCCAATGTCGGCGAGGCGGTTCGCTACCAGGTCCAGCGCGAGATCGGCCGCCAGATCGACGAGCTGGTCGTGACCGTCGACGGGGTCAACCCGCTCGGCGCGGACTCCGCGACGTGAACAACATGTCGTGGGACGGCCATGACCTGATGGCCGCGATGCGCCACGCCGCCGCCGTGCTCCATTCGCAGCTCGACGAGGTCAACGCGCTCAACGTCTTTCCCGTGCCGGACGGCGACACCGGCTCGAACATGCTGGCGACGATCCAGGCTGCGGTCGCTGAGGCGGAAGGAGTGCCGCCGCTCGAGCGCACTGCGACGCGCATCTCGGCGGCGATCAGCTTGGGGGCGCTGATGGGCGCGCGCGGCAACAGTGGCGTGATCCTGTCGCAGCTGCTGCGCGGAATGGGCGAGGCGATCGCCGGCCACGAGCGCGTCACCGCGCAGGTCCTCGTCGACGCCTTCAAGCGCGGCTGCACGACCGCCTTCTCAGCCGTCGCCCACCCGGTGGAGGGCACCATGCTCACCGTGGCGCGCGACGTGGCCGACGCGACCACCCGGGCGCCCACGGGCGACGGCTCGATCGAGCACGTGCTGAGCGTCGCCGTCGAGGAGGCCGCGGCTTCGGTCGAGCGCACGCCTGACCTGTTGGCGGTGCTCAAGGAGGCCGGTGTGGTCGACGCCGGCGGCCGGGGTATCGAGCTGCTGCTGCGCGGCGCGCTGGCGTCGATCTACGGCGACCACCTGCCGCACGGCATCAAGCTGCCGCACGACATCGCCCTGCCGACTTGGGACGCGCTCGAGGCGGAGGGCTACGGCTACGAGACGGTCTTCGTGATCCTGCCGCCGGAAGGTGCGCGGCTAGACGTGGCGGCGATCCGGGGACGTCTCGACCGGATGGCCGAGTCGGTCCTGGTCGCGGGCGACGATCGTGCGGTCAAGATCCATGTCCACAACGAGCGGCCGGACGAGATCCTGGGCTACGGGCTGACCCTGGGCACGCTCAGCCGCATCACCATCGAGAACCTCGATCGGCAGGCGACGGATGTGCGCGAACGAGCCCGGGTCGCGACCGAGAAGGCGTCGATCAGCGGCGCGGCGCCGCTGCGCGAGGGTCCAGCGGTGATCGCCGTGGCCGCCGGCGACGGTCTGGCGCGAGTCTTCGGCACACTCGGCGCGACCGGCGTGGTGCAGGGTGGCCAGGGTGCCAACCCGTCCGCGGGCGAGCTCGCGGACGCCATCCGCGGCGCGGGCAACGGCCAGGTCATCGTCCTGCCCAACAATCCCAACGTGCGCATGGCGGCCAAGCAGGCGGGCGAGCTTTGCCCCGACGTGAACGTGGAGGTCGTGCCGACGCGCAACGCCGCAGAGGGCGTGGCCGCGATGCTCGCCTTCGATCCCGATCTCGAGCTCAAGGACGCGGCCAAGCTGATGAGCCAGGCCGGCCGCGCCGTGCAGACGCTCCAGGTGACACTCGCCGTGCGTGACGCGCGCATCGGCCGGCGCAAGGTCCACCGCGGGAACTACATCGTGCTCGGCCCGAACGACGGGCTCGTTGCGGCCGACACCGACCGAACCACCGCCATCCGTTACGGCATCGGCCTGCTCAAGGGTGGCTACGAGCTGCTCACGCTGTATCGCGGTCGCGATGTCGACCACGCCGCCGGGCAGCAGCTGCGCGACGCTTTGGCGAGCGAGCTGGATGGCGTCGAGATCGAGCTGGTCGAAGGCGGCCAGCCGCACTATGACTTCCTGATCGCGGCCGAGTAGGTGGCCGGCGCGACAACCGATTCGAGGACTCCCGCGGAGCAACCCCCGCTTGTCCCGCTCGACCAACCGCTGCGCACCAGCGGACTGGTCGCCAAGCAGATGGCCATACACCTGGCGCGGCTCGAGCTGCACACGGTGCGCGACCTGCTCTTCCACTTCCCGCGCCGCTACGACGATTTCAGCCGGCCGTTAACGCTGGGGCAGCTGCGCCAGGGCGCGCCGGAGGGCCCGGTCAGCGCCACCGTCGAGATCGTCGAGCTGCGCGTCGAGCCGGGCTTCCGGCGGAGGGTGCAGCGAACCGTCGCCCGCATCCGGGACGCGACCGGCGAAGGGGAGGCGATCTGGTTCGGTCGGCGCTACATCGAGCGCCGACTCGCTGCGGGCGACGTCGTGGCCCTGGCCGGCAAGGTCGAGCTGCGTGGCTGGCTGCCGCGCTTCGCCAATCCCGAGTTCGGCCCCGCCGGAGACGACGCGCTGCACGCCGGACGGATCGTCCCCGTCTACCGCCTCACCCACGGCGTCACTGCACCGACGCTGCGGTTGCGCATACGCGAGGCCCTCAACAAGGCTCTGCCGGAGCAGCCGGAGTACCTGTCACCGACGCTGCGGCGCGAGATCAACCCACAGTTGCCCGCCATCCGCGACGCGATCGAGTGGCTCCACTTCCCGCCCGACTTCGCGAGCCTCGATTTGGCCCTGGAGCGCCTGGCGCTCGACGAGCTGCTGGCGCTCCAGGTGGGCATGGTCGCCCGCCGCCGCCGGCGCCAGACGGAGCGCGGCCAGCCGATCAGCGTGGCTGACACGCGTTACCAGGCAGCGATCGCTACGGTCCAAGGGGTGATCGGCGAGCAGGTTGCGCGCCGGCGCGGCCTCGAATCGGTTGACATTCACCTGACGCCAGACCAGCTCGCGGCTCTGGCCGACATCCGCGTCGACCTCGCCGCTGAGCGCCCGATGATGCGCCTGCTCCAGGGTGACGTCGGCTCTGGCAAGACAGCGGTGGCAGCGCTGGCGCTTGCCTTTGCTGCCGACGCCGGCCACCAGGGCGCGTTGCTGGCGCCGACCGATCTGCTGGCGCGCCAACACGGGCTGACTCTCAGCCGTCTGCTCGAGCCGCTCGGCCACGACGTCACCCTGCTGACCGGCACGCTGCCTGCAGGACAGCGGCGCGACGCGCTCGAGCTGCTGGGCGCGCCCGTGGCGGCGAGCACCGGCGGGCGCTCGCGCGGCCTGGTCGTCGTCGGCACTCACGCCCTTGTCCAGGACGCGGTTGGCTTCGCCGACCTGCGCCTGGCGGTGGTGGATGAACAGCACCGTTTCGGCGTCGTCGAGCGAGCAGCTCTGACGAGCAAGGGCCGCGCGCCGCACGTGCTGCTCATGACCGCCACGCCCATCCCGCGCACCTTGGGCCAGATCGTCCATGCCGATCTCGACGTGTCCGACCTCCGGGCCGCTCCTGAGGGTCGCCAGAAGATCATCACCGGGATCCGCAGCACCGCGCAGCTGATGTGGCGCAACGAGGCTCAGACTGAGCCGGGCGCCCTGCCGCTGCTGGTGCGCGAGGTGTGGGCGGGACATCGCGCCTTCGTCGTAGTGCCGCTGGTCGAGGATGATCCCGACGCGGCGCGATCGGTTGAGCAGGGACGCGCGCTGGTGCTGCGTGACTGGGCGGAGGCAGCGCGGGTGGCCGGCCTGGAGATGGAGCCGCCGCGGGTGGAGATAGTCCACGGCCAGATGAAGGCGAGCGAGCGCGACGAACGCATGGAGCGGTTCCGCCGCGGTGAGGCTCAGGTTGTCGTCGGCACGACGGTGCTCGAGGTCGGTGTCGACGTGCCCGAGGCGACGGTGATGATGGTCCTAGATGCAGACCGCTTCGGCCTGGCCCAGCTGCACCAGCTGCGCGGCCGCGTCGGCCGGGGAGAGGCCCAGTCGTACTGCGTGCTGGTGAGCGAGCGCTACCCGAGTGATCCGCACAACCCTGCCACAGACGAGGAGGCCACGGTCGCTGCCCGACTTGGCGCGCTGGTGGCCACTACAGACGGCTTCGAGCTGGCGGAGATGGACCTCGAGCAGCGGCGCGAGGGCCAGCTGCTCGGCCTGTCCCAGAGCGGCCTGCCGCCGCTGCGCGTCGCGTCATTGAACCGTGTCGAGCACCGCGCGCTTTCTGCCCGGGCGCGCGAGCTGGTTGAGCGATTGGTCGACGACAGCGGCAGCCTGCCGCAGGATTACGCGGCGTTGGAGCGCGAGATCACCTCCGGCTGGCTCAGACGCGTCGGCGCGGGCGAGGTGCTACACGAGGACGTCGATGCCTGAGGCCGGACGAGTCATCGGCGGCAGCGCGCGCGGGATACGCCTCGAGGGGCCGCGCGGCGGCACCACGCGGCCGCTCTCGGACCGGGTCAAGGAATCGCTCTTCGGCGCGCTCGAGGCGGAGGGCGCGCTCGACGGCCCATTCCTAGACCTGTTCGCCGGAACGGGCGCGGCCGGCATCGAGGCGCTGAGTCGTGGTGCGCCCGGGGCGACGTTCGTCGAGCACGACGGTGGCAACTGCGCGCTTATCGGCGCCAACCTGCGGCGCGCGCACCTGGTCAACGGCCGCGTGGTGCGCGCCGACGTTGTTGCCCACCTGCGCAACGGTCGCTCACAGGGTGACGCGCCGTATGTCTGTTCGCTGCTCGATCCGCCTTACGGCGACCCGATCCTCTTCCGGGCACTCGAGCTGCTCGGCGACCGGGCGCTTGACTGGCTGGCGCCCACTGCGACAGTCGTCGCCAAGCACTTCTGGCGCGACGAGCCGCCGGAGAGCGTGGTCGTGCTGTCCAAGGTGCGTCAGCGACGCTTCGGCGAGACCGCGCTCACCTTCTACACTCGAACTTGAGGAGGGAGCATGACCACGGCGCTCTATCCGGGCTCATTCGACCCGATCACGTTCGGCCACCTAGATGTCATCCGGCGCGCGACGGCGGTCTTCGACCGGCTCGTCGTGGGCGTGCTGGTCAACCCCAAGAAGTCGCCCATGCTCGAGTTGGACGATCGCATCGCAGCCATCCGCGAGGCGCTCGCCGAGGACGGTGGCCTGGCCGACGGCAAGGTCGAGGTGACCGGGTTCGACGGCCTGACGGTCGACTTCTGCGGACGCCTGGGAGCGGGGTTCATCGTGCGCGGGCTGCGCGCGGTGAGCGACTTCGAGTCCGAGCTGCAGATGGCCCACACCAACCGCAAGCTGGCGCCGGGCGTGGACACGATCTTCTTCATGACCGCGCTCGAGCACGCCTATCTCAGCTCGAGCCTGGTCAAGGAGATCGCCGCGTTCGGCGGCGACGTGAGCCGCTTCGTGCCCGCCGCCGTCGCCCGCCGGTTGCAACGCTAGCCCGTACAATCGGCCCCTACGGGACGCGCCTCGTTCGCGGGCCGGGGCGCACTTTGGGGACACTCCGATCGACATCATCTTTCTCATCGAACAGCTCGAGCGGCTGATCAGCAGCGGCCGCAACATGCCGCTGACCAGCAACGTGATCATCGACCAGGCGCGCGCGCTCGACCTGCTCGACCAGTTGCGCGTGGCCGTGCCAGAAGAGATTCGCGCCGCCAAGCGCATCAACGAGGAGACGGAGCGCATCGTCGAGCGCGCCCAGGAGGAGGCGGAGCGCATCCTCGGGCGCGCCCAGGAGCAGGCCGCGTTCCTGATCGAGGAGCGGGAGCTGACCCGGGTCGCCGAGCTGCGCTCGGCCGAGATCATCGCTGACGGTCAGCGCGAGGCGGACGAGATCCGCCGCGGCGCGGACGAGTACGCCCAGAGCGTCCTGGTCAAGCTCGAGGGTGAGTGCATCCGCGCCCTGCAGAGCATCAAGCGCGGCCTGGCGCTGCTCGACGAGCGGCACTTGGACGAGGGCGACGGATCCGGTGGCCGCGACGACGAGGTTGCAGAAACCGTTGAGACCGGCCGCGGCGAGGGCAGTCGTGCTCAGCTATAACGTCGCCACGCTGCTGCGGGAGGCGCCCGGCACGGAGCGGCGCTACGCGGTCGAGGCAGCCGACCTCGACATGTATGACGACCTCCAGCTAGCCGCGCCCATCGCCGGCGAGGTGCGCCTGTCGCGCACTGGCCGCAGCATCCTCGCCCGGGCCAGCCTCTCGACGGCCATCGAGACGACGTGCAGCCGCTGCCTCCAGCCCGTCGTGGCGCCGATCGACGTCGAGATCGAGGAGGTGGCGCTGCCGAGCATCGACATCGACACCGGCCAGCCGGTCGATCCTGACGCGGAGCCCGACACGCTGCGTCTCAACGACCATCACGAGCTTGACCTGGGCGAGCCGGTACGCGAGGCAATCTCCCTCGCCGAGCCGATTGCGCTACTCTGCCGGCCCGACTGCCGCGGCCTGTGCCAAACATGCGGCATCGACCTGAACAGCGCCGGCCAGCACGCGCACAGCGACGAGCCGATAGACCCCCGACTGGCCGGCCTGGCCGAGTGGCGCGACCGCCAAGACACCAACTAGAGATCGAGGAGTAATCACGACATGGGAGTTCCGAAGCGGCGTGTCTCGCACGCCCGCCAGGGCGATCGCCGCGCGCACCACGCGCTGACCGCTCCGCAGCTGGAGGAGTGCCCGCACTGCCACGCCCAGAAGCGCGCCCACCACGCGTGCGACAACTGCGGCTGGTACAACGGCCGCGAAGCTGTGCGCATGAAGTCCAAGACCAAGCCGGAGAGCGCGGCGTAGCAATCACCTGCGCGGCCGAACAGCTCGCCCCCTTGAGAGGCGCATGACGTGGACCTCGAGGTGCTGCGCGCGGGGCAACGCGGCGAGCAGGGACGGGTTCGCGTGGCGGTCGACGCCATGGGCGGCGATCACGCACCCGAAGAAGTTGTTGTCGGCAGCGTCGACTGGGCGCGCGCCCATCCGGAGACTGACGTCATCCTGGTCGGGAACGCAGCGCAGATTGAGCCATTCCTTGGCGTGGTCCGGCCGGCCAACATCAGCCTGGTCCAGGCGGCCGAGTCGGTCGCCATGGACGAGCAGCCCGCGGCAGCGGTGCGGCGCAAGCGCGACGCGAGCATCAACGTCTGCATGCGCTTGGTCAAGGACGGTAAAGCCGACGCGGTGGTCACCGCCGGTCACACCGGCGCGGGAGTCGCCTCGGCGATCCTCTTCCTGGGCCGGCTCAAGGGCGTCGACCGGCCGGCGCTGGCGGTCCAGATGGTCACCGACCGCGGGCCGATGGTGCTGCTCGACATCGGCGCCACGACCGACTCGAGCGGTCTGAACCTGTACCAGTACGCGCACATGGGGACGATCTTTGCCGAGCGGGTGCTGGGAGTCGCCGATCCGTCGGTAGCGCTGCTGTCCATCGGCGAGGAAGGCGGCAAGGGTGAACAGCGCGTCCAGGAGGCAACCGATCTGATCAAGGCCAGCCCGCTGCGCTTCGTCGGCAATGCCGAGGGCAGGGACCTGCCCCACCACCCGGCCGATGTGGTGGTGTGCGACGCCTCCGTCGGCAACGTCACGATCAAGTTCTTCGAGGGCCTGTCGAGCTTCATCTTCGACTTGCTCCGGACAGAGTTCCGCCGCCCTCCGCTTGGACCGCTGGGCTACCTGTTCATGCGCCCGGGGTTGAACCGCATCCGGCGCCGCTTCGATTACGAGCGCCTTGGTGGTGCGCCGCTGCTGGGCGTCAAGGGCACCGTGCTCATCACCCACGGTCGTGCCCGTCGGCGGATGATCGGCTTCGCGGTGGAGGTCGGCGCCGCCGCTGCGCGCGCGGAGATCCCCGAACGGATCGCCGATGCCCTCGCATGACGAGCAACGCGATGCACGCCGGCTGGCGCTGGGGGCCGTCTTCGAGGCCGATTTCGGCCAGCACAGCGCCACGAATGTGCTCGAGCGACGCATCAGCGACGAAGGCACGAGCGACAGTGCCGCCGAACTCGCGCGGCAGATCGTCGCCGCGGTGGTCGATCGACGCGACCAGATCGACGCCCAGATCGAGTCTGTGGCGCCGCGTTACCCGGTCGTCCAGCTGGCCCGAATCGACCGCGCGCTGTTGCGTTCCGCGATATCTGAACTGCTACACTGCCCGGCGACGCCGGCCCGCGTGGCCATCGCCGAGTGGGTCGAACTCGCGCGTACATACAGTGGCGAACCGGCCCGTCGTCTGCTCAACGGTGTGCTCGGTCGAGTCGCCGCAGACCGCCACACACAGGAGGGAGCAACTCAGTGACCGCAACCACGTATGAGCGCCTGAAGAAGATCGTCGTCGAGCAGCTCGGCGTCGATGAGGAGCAGGTGACGCCAGAGGCATCCTTCGTCGACGACTTGAATGCCGACTCGCTCGACCTGGTCGAACTGATCATGAGTCTCGAGGAAGAGTTCGGCGCCGAGATCTCTGACGAGGACGCGGAGAAGATCCGCACCGTCCAGGACGCCGTCGACTACGTCGAGGAGAAGTCCAACTAGCAACCCGTTCGACGCGGGTTCGATGACGCCGGCGCGCGAGCTCGCGAGCCGGCTCGGCCTTCCCTTCCGCGACTTCGGCCTGCTCGAGCAGGCGCTCGTTCACAGCAGCTATGTCCACGAGCAGCCTGCTGTCGGCGCGTCCAACGAGCGGCTCGAGTTCCTGGGCGACGCGATCATCTCGCTCATCGTCTCGGAGGCGCTGTGGGAGCGCTATCCCGACGATGACGAGGGCTCGCTGACCACCCGCCGCGCGGCGATCGTCTCAGCGCGCGGCTTGGCGCGCATTGCCCAGCGGCTCGAGCTGGGCTCGTACCTGCAGCTCGGACTGGGAGCGGCATCGGCCGGTGAGCGAACCCGCAAGTCGGTCCTGGCGGCGACTTTCGAGGCCGTTTGCGGCGCGATCTACCTCGAGCTCGGTCTTCCGCGGACGCGGCGCTGGCTGCGCAAGGTTGCCGGGCCAGAACTGGCCGAGGCAAACACGCTCGACCAGCTCAAGCCGCCCAAGAGCGTTCTCCAGGAACGCTCGTACGCCACCACCGGCCGCGCTCCGCAGTACCTGTTGCTGAGCGACGAGGGCCCGCCTCACGCCCGGCATTACGTGGTCGAGGTGCGCATCGGCGGGCGCGAGCTGGGTCGCGGCGAGGGCCGCAGCCGGCGCGACGCGGAGACAGAGGCGGCGCGCGGCGCCCTGGCGGCGCTGGATGCGGAAGGTCTCAAGCCAGGCGGCCGCAAGTGAGCCGGGCACGCCTGACCGCATTGCGCCTGGTCGGCTTCAAGTCGTTCGCCGAGCGGACCACGGTCGAGTTCGGCGCGGGCATCAGCGCCGTCGTCGGCCCGAACGGTTCGGGCAAGAGCAATCTCGCCGACGCGCTGCGTTGGACGCTCGGGGAGCAGGGCCGGATGCTGCGCACTCGCCGCTCGGAGGACGTCATCTTTGCCGGCTCGTCAGCTCGCCGGGCGATAGGCATGGCCGACGTGACGCTGGTGATCGACAACTCGGACCGCCTGCTGCCGGTCGACTACGGCGAGGTCGAGATCGGCCGTCGGCTGTACCGCTCGGGCGAGAACGAGTACCTGCTCAACCGCCAGCGCATCCGCCTGCGGGACCTGGTCGAGCTGCTTGATGCCGGCAACCTGGCCGACAACGCGTTCCTCTTCATCGGCCAGGGCATGGTTGACCAGGCGCTGGCCCTCCGACCGGAGGAGCGCCGGCCGTTGTTCGAAGAAGCCGCCGGCGTGCGCCGCCACGAGCGGCGGCGGCGGCAGGCGGAAGCCGAGCTGGTCGAGGCGGAGGCCAACCTCGAGCGCCTGCGCGACCTGCTGGCCGAGCTTCGCCCCCAGGCGAAACGACTGGCGGCCCAGGCCGATCAGCTCCAGGCGCGTCGCTCAGCCGGGGCGGAGCTGGCCGAGGCGCTCCTCGGCGCTGCGCGGGCACGCTGGGTCGCGCTGTCGCAGTCCGCGGCCAAGGAAGGCAAGGAGGTCGACCGTGCCCGGGTCGCCACGGACGCGGCGCTGGCCGAGCTCAAGGCCGCGGAGGCGGAAGCGACGCGGCTTGCAACTGACATAAGCCGCCGCGCAGAAGCGGAGCGGTCGCTGCGGCGCGGCCTGGATCAGCAGCGCGAGCGATTGACCGCGCTGCGCCTTGACTACGCCCGGCTCGAGACAGAGCTGGCGGCCCAGTCACGTGACGTTGAGCGTGTCGCGGCCGAGCAGGCGACCGCGGATGCGCGCCGGGCCGCGGCCGTTGCGGCGCTCAGCCAGCCGCTGGCTGAGGGGGATGCCGCGCTGGCGACCGAGCTCGAGTACGTCGAGCGCGAGCTGGCGCAGCTCGAAAGTGCCGGCCATACCGGTGGGCAACGACCGGCGGAGTCCGCAGCCGGCGCACTGGGCGAGCGGCGGCGCGAGCGCGACCAGCACGAGCGTCGGCTGGCGCAACTCGAGTCTGCGCTGGGCACCAGCCGGGCACGGTTTGACGAGCTGGAGGCGCGGCGCGGCGCGGCCGAGCGCGAGCTGTCCGAAGCGACGAGTGCGCTCGAAACTGTGGCCAAGGAGGAAAGGGCCGCCGTGACGGCGCTGGCCGCGGCGCGCACCGCGTCCGACGCGGCAACCGCCGCGCGTACGGAGGCGCAGGCACGGCTGGCTGACGCCGACGCAGAAGCGGCGGCGGCGCGTGGGCGGCTGGCAGCGGTCGAAGCAGCGCTTGCCGCCGTCTCGGACGAGGGCCTCGCGCGGGCAGCCCGCGCGCGCGGCGCGACGCTCCTGGCAGAAGGGCTCGAGATCGAGCCGCGCTTCCGTGCCGCGGTCTCTGCTGCGCTGGGTGCTGCGGCGAGCGCCTATCTCGTGGACGAGGATGCCGTGACGCCGCTCGCCACCCGGCGCGGCAGCCTGGCGCTCTCCGGTGCCGCCGCGCGGCCGACATCCGCCGCCGCAGTGACGGGCATCACCACGGCCGCTGCCGCAGGCGGCGGCGGCCGGCTGACTGATGCTGTTCGACGCGACCCCCAGGTACAGGTCACGCGCCTGCTCGAGCGAGTCGTGTGGCTGCCCGACCTGGCGGCGGCGCTCAAGGTTCGTGCCGCGCTGCCCGCCGGCTGGCGCGCGGTAACGCTCGCGGGGGAGGTCGTTGCCGAAGACGGGGTGATCCAACTTGCAGCCGCCGAGTCGGTGCTTGAGCAGCGCGCCCAGCGCGACACCTACCAGGCTGGACTGCGCGAGCTCGAGGAGGCGCTCTCATACGAACAGGTGGGATTGACGCAGGCTACGGAGAAGGCGTCGTCAGCCATCACCGCGCTCACCAATGCCGGCACGCGTCACGAAGCCGCGCGGCGGCAGCTGCGCGCGGCAGAAGAGGTGGAGCGGCTCGCCCAGCGCCGCGTGGAGCAGCTGGTCAGGGAGTCGGCGTGGCAGCATGCCCAGCTGGAGCGCAGCGAGGCTGAGCTTGGCGCAGCACGCGAGCTGCTCGGCCGCATAGCCCGCGACATCACATCGCTCGAGACGCAGCTTGGGAGCGTCAGCGAAGATGCCGCGCGGCGCAACAAGGCCGCGCGCGCGGCTGAGCTCCGCGGCCGC
>Ga0209751_10004716_pt1 | contig 12966 bp, 10 predicted proteins | sample RifCSP13_1_FD_184019 | JGI IMG/M metagenome (GOLD analysis project Ga0209751, IMG submission 184019) | Soil microbial communities from Rifle, Colorado - Rifle CSP2_sed 13_1 (SPAdes) (version 2) | ecosystem: Environmental > Terrestrial > Deep subsurface > Rock core/Sediment | place: Rifle... | reverse complement strand
GAGGCCCGCCTCGCGGGCCGCGGCGATCCCTTCGAGGACGCGCGAGACGGGGAAGTCGACGCCGTTCATCCGACGGAAGGTGGTGTCGTCGAGGGAGTCGAGCGAGACGGTGATCCGCCGAAGGCCGGCCTCGGCGAGGGATCGGGCCAGGGGTCGGAGCCCCGAGCCGTTCGTCGTCAGGGTCAGGTCGACGAACTCGCCATCGGGCGATCGCAGGTCGGCGAGCATCGCCACGAGGTCGGGCAGGGCCTTCCGGACGAGTGGCTCGCCGCCCGTGATCCGGAGCTTCCGGACCCCCAGCTCGACGAAGATCCCGGCGAGCCTCCGGATCTCCTCGTAGGTCAGGACCTCGGCGTGCGGCAGGAAGGCGTAGTCGCGGCCGAAGACCTCGGCCGGCATGCAGTAGGTGCACCGGAAGTTGCAGCGGTCCGTGACCGAGATCCGGAGGTCGCGCAGGGCACGACCCAGTCGATCGGCGACTCCCGGCCGGCCGTCAAACGTTGGGCTCACCCTATCAGCCACCGCGGGATCGTACCCCGGGCGCCGGAAGTGAGGGTCAGGGCCGCCCAGTGGTACCTCCGGCCGGACCCGGCCGGTACGTCTAGCCGAGTGCACCAATGCACCCCCAGAGGCCACTATCCGGCTACGCCCGAAACCCGGCCGGAAGCCGGGCCGTGTCTGAAGGACTGGACCGATGGCCACCACCGAACAGCGCAGCGGATTCCGCCTCCCGTGGGCCTCCGACGCTCGTCCCGGCGCGCCCGCGAACGCCCAGACGCCGCCCGTCCCTGATTCCGCGCCGGACGCCGAGGGAGTGTCCACCGCAGACCCGACTGCCGAGGCGACCGAGATGCAGGAAGCGACGATCCCCGATCCCCGCGCCACGAGCTGGTCCGATCCGGACTCGGACTCGCAGCTCATGAGCACCGCGCCGGAGCTCGTGACGGCCGATCCGGAGGCGGCCACCAGCGACGATCCGGAGCTCGCGACGGCCGATCTGGAGGCGGCCGCGGAGGAGCCCGTGCCGATCCATCCCGAGCCCGCTCCCGGCCGACCGCGCCGCGAGAACCTCCTCGTGACCGGCCTGGTCCGGGCGATGCGCGACGCGGCAACGGCGGCTCGCCAGGAGACGGCCGCCCGGTTCGCCGACGAGGCGAAGACCCGGGTCGAGTCGATCCACACCCAGGCAGCCGAGGAAGCCACCGAGCTGCGCAAGCAGGCCGATTCCGAGATCGTCGAGATCCGCGACTGGTCCAAGGCCGAGATGGCCCGCATCCGGGAGGAAACCGACCAGCGGATCGCCGATCGCAAGCAGCACCTCGAGACGGAGATCGAGCGCCACGGCGCCCGCGTCGAGCACCGCGTCGCGCGGGTCCAGGCGGCGGTCGACGAGTTCGAGCGCCAGATGGAGGGATTCTTCGTGCGGCTCTTCGCCGAGGACGACCCGGCCCGCCTCGCCGGCCTCGCCGAGAGCCTGCCCGAGGCCCCATCGCTCGACCTCGACGACCTCGACCGCGACGTGCCGTCGTTCCCGCTGGAGATCCTCGACGCGCGTGGCGCGGCCGCGGCCGAGGCCGAGGCCTTCGCCGACCTCGGGTCGTCCGATGAGGACGACGACATGGTGTCCTCGACGGACGACGAGGTCAGCGCGCTGGCCGATGACGACGTGGCCCGGCGACTCGATGCCTTCACGGCCCACACATCGCCGGCGACAGCGGCAGTCACCAGCCAGCTCGCGGTCGTCGGCCTTGTCAGCGTCGCAAGCATCGCCGGCTTCAAGCGCGCCCTGGCCCGGACGCACGGCATCCGTTCGGTGACCGTCGCCTCCGGCCCCAGCGGCGACTTCGTCTTCAGCATCAATCACGACCCCGAGACCGACCTTCGGTCGATCGTCCCCGCGCTCGATGGGTTCGCCGCGTCGATCACGGGGGACGCCGACGGCGTCCTCACGGCGACCGCCAGCGACCCCGACGGCACCCACTGAACTGGAGGACTCCATGAGCCGCCCGACGATCGCCGTCGGCCTCCCCACCTACGAGCGCGACGCCGTCATCGAGGCGCTCACCCTCGCCGAGTTCGGGACCGTCGCTCTCGAGGCCACGGGCGATCTCGCGGCGGTCCTCGAGGCCGAGCTGCCCGTCGGGCTCGCCGTCCTCGATGCCGGGGACGACCCGGCGGCCCTCGTCGCATCGCTCGGCGGGCTGCGCCTCCGAGAGCGCGAGATCCCGATCCTCGTCGTCGTGACCGATGTGCAGCTCGACGCCCTCATCGATGCCGACGGACTTGGCCCCGATGACGAGGTCGTGGCCCGACCGCTCGATCCGGAGACGATCCGCTGGCGCGCCGAGGCGATGTTGATCCGCCGGCAGGTCGCCACCGCTAGCGTCGATGGCGCGGTCATGACCCACGGCCGCGTCGAGGCCGGCTGGGCGGCTCGATCGCCGATCATCGCGATCTTCAATCCCAAGGGCGGCGTCGGCAAGACGACGATCGCAACGAACCTCGCGGCCGCGCTCCAGATCCGTAAGGAGCGGCGGGTCCTCCTCGTGGACGCCGACACCGTGACCGGTCACGTCACGATGTCACTCGGGATGGAGACCGGCCGGACCCTCTCCGATTCCTGGCTCGACGAGGCGGACGGCGGCCCCAGCGAGGGCCTTCTCGACATCGCCGCGGTCCATGAATCGGGGGTCCGCGTCGCGGCCCTCGTTTCGAACCCGCTGGCCATGACGCGCCTCGACCCGGAGCGTGTCGGCGAGGCGCTCATGGCAGCCCGCTGGGGCGTCGACGTCATCGTCGTCGACCTCCACCCCTCGTACAGCGACGTGAACCAGGTCATCTTCAGCGTGGCCGACCGGATCCTCGTCCCGGTCACGCCGGACCTGCCCGCGATCCGCGCCGCGGTCCAGCTGGCCGAGGTCGCCACCGAGCTTGGCATCCGCGACCGCATCTCGACGGTCGTCAACCGCGCCAACAGTGGGGTCACCGCGGCCGATATCGAGCGGGCCGTGGGCTCCCCGGCGCTCGCCCAGATCCGTTCGGGCGGCATGCTCTTCGTGAGGGCCGCCAACGTCGGGCGGACGGTCATCGACCTCTTCCCTCGGGAGAAGGTTTCGGCCGACTTCGAGCAGCTGGCCGACCAGATCCTCGGGATAAGCAACCCGGCGACCACGACCTCGACGACCGCCGAGCAGCGCTCGTTGCTCGGTGGGCTGTTCCGGGGCAAGGAGGCAGTCCGGGCCTGAGCCCCCGGCGGCGGCGTTCACGGGAAGGGGCCCGGCCATCGGCCGGGCCCTTGGCCTGTCCTAGGTCCGCTCCCGCCAGGTCGTGCCACCGAGCGGCGTGCCGGGCAGGCGCAGGTGGCGCTCTCCTGTCGCCAGGTCCACCTGTTCCACCCCGCGCAGGTAGTACCGGTTCACGAGGGCCGCGTCGGCATCGGTGCCGATATCGACCTCGACCCCCTCCAGCCAGACGCTCGGCCGGGTCACGGCGACGAACATCTGGCTCGACCGCTCGAGGAGTCCGTCGGGCTCCGAGCCGGGATGGAGCTGGACCGTTCCGACGACCCGCAGCGGCGGGGCCTGGAGGGCCACGTCGAAGGCGATCTTGTGGATCCGATGTGCGGTCCGCTCGTCGTTGCCCAGGCTGGCGGCCGACTCGGGGCCGGCGATGACGACGATGAGGTCGTAGGGATCGACGGCCTGGATGCCCGGCGCCGGCTCGAACGGGCGGGACCCGTCGAGCGGGGCCCAGCTGACGTCGGCGAGGCTGATCGCCTCGCGCTTGTTGAGGGTGTCCAGGAGTCGGCCGGTGATCGTCATCGAGCCGGTCAGGCGCCACTCCTCGGTCAGGCCGTGGAACCTGACCGGACGGGGCGCCCGGTCACGCGGGTCGGCCGACGTCGAGCCGGCCTCGGCCGGCGGCGGCGTCTCCTTCCTGCGACCCAACCCGAACGGCATGGCTACTCCTCCGCCTTGCCGGTGTTCTCCCGGATCGTCTCGACGACCGTGGTGTCGGCCAGGGTCGTCGTGTCGCCGAGGGTCCGGCCCTCGGCGATGTCGCGGAGGAGACGGCGCATGATCTTGCCCGAGCGGGTCTTGGGCAGGTCCGGCACGAACATCAGGTACCTGGGTCGGGCAATCGGACCGATGACGTACGCGACATGCTCCCGGAGCTGGACCGCGAGGGCGTCGGCCGGCTCCTGGCCGGTCTTCAGGATCACGAACGCGTAGATCGCCTGGCCGGACACCTCGTCCTTCACCCCGACGACCGCCGCCTCGGCGACCGACCGATGGTCGACGAGCGCCGACTCGACCTCGGTCGTGCTGATCCGGTGACCGGCCACGTTCATGACGTCGTCGACGCGTCCGAGGAGCCAGAAGTAGCCCTCCTCGTCGCGCTTGGCCCCGTCGCCGGCGAAGTACATGCCGGGGAACCGTGTCCAGTACGTCTCGCGATAGCGGTCCGGGTCGCCGTAGATCCCGCGGAGCATCGCCGGCCAGGGCCGCTTCAGGACGAGGTAGCCACCACCGCCGAAGGGAACAGATTCGCCGTCGCCGTCGACGACGTCGGCGGCGACGCCGGGGAACGGGAACGTCGCCGAGCCGGGCTTCGTCGTCGTGACGCCGGGCAGCGGCGTGATCAGGATCATGCCGGTCTCGGTCTGCCACCACGTGTCGACGATGGGAGCCTGCCCTCGGCCGATGTGCTCGTGGTACCAGAGCCAGGCCTCGGGGTTGATCGGCTCGCCGACCGAGCCGAGGACCCGCAGCGAGGACAGGTCGTGGGCCGCCGGGAACTGCGGGCCGTGCTTCATGAAGGCCCGGATGGCGGTTGGGGCGCAGTACAGGATCGAGACCTTGTAGGCCTCGATGATCTGCCACCAGCGGTCCCAGGTCGGCGTGTCGGGCGCGCCCTCATACAGGACGCCGGTCGCGGCGTTCGCCAGCGCCCCGTAGACGATGTAGCTGTGGCCTGTCACCCAGCCAATGTCGGCCGCGCACCAGTACACGTCGTCGGGCTTCAGGTCGAAGATCGCCTCGTGGCTGAAGCTCGTGCCGACGAGATAGCCGGCCGTGGTGTGGACGATGCCCTTGGGCTTGGCCGTCGTGCCCGAGGTGTAGAGCAGGTACAGCATGTGCTCCGAATCGACCGCCACCGGCGGGCAGTCCTCGGACTGGCGGTCGACGATGTCGTGCCACCAGACGTCCCGGCGAGGGACCATGTGAGCGCCCTGGCCCAGGCGGTCAACGACGATGACCTTCTCGATCGTCGGCGTCGAGGTGACGGCGTCGTCGGCGTGGTGCTTGAGGTTGACCCGGTTGCCCCGCCGCCAGCCCCCGTCGGCGGTGATGAGAACCTTCGCCCCGCAGTCGTTGATCCTTCCGGCCAGGGCCTCGGCCGAGAAGCCCCCGAAGACGACCGTGTGGGGGGCCCCGATCCGGGCGCAGGCGAGCATCGCGATCGGGAGCTCGGGGATCATCGGCATGTAGATGGCGACGCGGTCACCGGTCTCGATGCCGAGCTCGAGGAGGGCATTGGCGGCCTTGCTGACCTCGCGCTGGAGGTCGGCATAGGTGATCGTCCGGGTGTCGCCCGGCTCCCCGATCCAGTGATAGGCGACCTTGTCGCCGAGCCCGGCCTCGACATGGCGGTCGACGCAGTTGTAGGTGATGTTCAGCCTGCCGCCGACGAACCACTTCGCGAACGGGAGGTCCCATTCGAGGGTCGTCTCGAACGGCGTCTCCCAGCTGACCCGCTCGCGAGCGATGCCCTCCCAGAAGGCGACGTAGTCGCGCTCGGCCTCGTCGTAGATCGATGCCTTCGCGTTGGCCTGCGCGGTGAACTCGGCGGCGGGTGGGAACGTCCGGCGCTCGGCGAGAAGGTTCTCGATCGCGGGCTGGACGCCCTGGGACGGTTCGACGCTCACAGACGACTCCGTTGACCTCGATGGTCGAACTGGTGGACCGCCGACGTTGGGACGGCCGGCGACGGCGTCCGTGCATCGTAGCGCGCTTGTTGGGGCGTGGCACCATCCATGAGCCTGTCCGCAGCGCACGCCACGTTCGAGTGCGGTCGCGCAGGTGCTCGATGGCGCCTTCGCCCGGCCGGCCGCCTCGCAGCGCCCGATTCGGATCACTCCTCGGGCGCGAGGTCCTCGTCGGTGGGGCCGATGGCTGGGCCCGGGAGCACATCGGCCGTGCCCGGCTCGCGGCTCAGCACGACCCGCTGCGGTCGGGGGATCTCGATGCCGTTGGCCTTGAAGGCCACGAGCAGGCGCTTCCGAAGCTCGCCGGCGGCGGCCCACTGCTCGGTCGCCCGGACGGTTCCCAGGATCTTGAGCGTCACGCCGTACTCGCCGAGGGCGCTGACCCGGTCCACCCGGGGCGTCTCGAGGACTCGCCGCTTCCAGGCCGGGTCGGAGGCCATCTCGCGACCGACGTTGTCGACGACCTCCATCGCCTTGTCGATGTCGGTGCCGTAGGCGACGCTCACGTCCTGGTTGATCCGGGACCAGACCCGGGTGAGGTTGCTGGCGACGGCGATCTCGCCGTTGGGCACGGTGTGGACGACGCCATCGAGGTCGCGGAGCGTCGTCCGCCGCAGGCTGAAGTCCTCGACCGTGCCGGCCACGCCGGCGACCCGGATGACGTCGCCCTTGCTGAACTGGTTCTCGATGAGGATGAGGGCGCCGTTCAGGTAGTCCTTCACGAGGTGCTGCGCCCCGAAGCCGACGGCGATCCCGACGACCCCGAGGCCGGCGATCGCCGGCCCAACGTCGAGCCCGAAGCCGCCGAGCAGCATGACCCCGGCGATGACGACGATGAGGAAGCGCAGGAAGTTGACGGCCAGGGCGGCGATCGTGTCCATCCGCTTCTGGATCTCGACGGCCGACAGCTCCTGGGCGGTGCCCTCCGTCGCCTCGCGATCCAGGAGCGTCTTGACGATGCCCCGGACGAACACCCGGGCCAGCCGAAGCGCGACCCAGGCCACGACGACGATGACGATCGCCTGCCCGATCGGCGCCCCCGGCCCGTCGAGGAACGCGTACAGGTCCGACCACGGTGACTTCGAGAAGTCCGGCATGCTCTTGCGAGCGTACCGGAGCGTGGCCCAGCCCGTGGGCCAGGCGGCCCGGGCTTCGGCGACGATCGGCGCTGGGGCGGGGTGCTCTCGTCCGCCGTCCTGCCGGGTGGCGTGTGTCTCTTGGGCACCATCCTGGAACGAACACACTCGACCGACCTCGAGTTCGAGGAGATTCGTGCAGGAAGTCGGGGGTGGTCACGCTCATTCATTCAGATCCTGTGCCCAGGGGACACAAAACCGGGCACGGCGGGCGGGGTGGGCGGCTGCGGGGTTCATCGGGAGGGCGGCTGCGGGGTTCATCGCGGTTGATCGGCGGGTAAGTGCCGTCCGATTGAATGGCCGCGTGTCGGAGCCATTCCGGGTCTCGTTCGCCGCTGACGTTCGGTCGACCCGCCTCGCGCTGGACGTGACGCAGGGAGAACTCGCCACCGCCGCCCGGATCTCCCGCGCATACCTGGCATCGATCGAGGTCGGCCGGGCGAACCCGACCCTCGACGTCGCCGAGCGTCTGGCCGAGGCGCTCGGCCTCGAGCTCCGGCTGCTGGCCGGCCCGATCATTCCCGAGCCGAGGCAGCGAGATCTCGTACATGCGAGGTGCTCGGCCTATAGCCATCGTCGCCTGATCGCGGACGGCCTCGACTGCCGCCGCGAGGTTCTCATCACCGACGGCCGCTACCGCGGTTGGATCGATGTGCTGGCCTATGACCCGCTGTCCGGGAGACTGCTGATCATCGAGATCAAGACGACGCTGTCTGACGTTGGTGCGGTGGAGCGTCAGCTCGCCTGGTACGAGCGCAACGCGCTCCGAGTTGCCCGCGCGTACTCGTGGAACGTCCGGTTCGTGAGCTCCTGGCTCCTGTGCCTGGCGTCGGCGGAGATCGACCATGCAATCCGGATCAACCGCGACGCGTTGCAGCTGGCGTTTCCGCTCCGGGCCCCCGAGATGCGCCGAAACCCCGCGAGCCTGGAACCGTCGTCGACCGGCCGCGGTCTGGCTCTGATCGATCCGGCGCGCCGCCGCAGCGAGTGGCTCCTGCCCGCGGCGACCGACGGCCGTCGGAGCCAGGCTCCGTATCGCGACTACGCGGACGCAGCGCGAAGGCTCGGAGCTGGCTGACGGCGACCGCGCGCGGGCGGCGTGTGTCTCTTGGGCACCATCTTCGAACGAACACGCTCGACCGACCTCGAGCTCGAGCAGATTCCTGCAGGAAGTCGGGGGTGGTCACGCTCATTCATTCAGATCCTGTGCCCACGGGACACAAGACCGGGCACGGCGGGCGGGGGCAGGAGCTTGGGCGGGAGGCAGTCTCGGGCGGGCGGCTCCGGCCGGAGCCGCCGCTCGTGACGGTGGGGCCCTGTTCCGTCAGCTATTGGCAGCGACTGATGCCCGAACTGCCGCCACCAGTTCGACGAACGGCAACCCATCGAACGCCTTGGGCCACTCACCGATGGGTTGTGCAGGCAGCACGACTCGGCCGTCGAGCTCGCGGAAGTAGCCCTGGCCACTGACGACCCGGTAGTGCATCGGATCTGCCTCGGGCGAGTCAAGAGGAAAGTCGTACTGCTTGGCCCATTCCTGGTTGTTGCTGAGGAACATCACGACGCGATCTGATGGCAACGAGCTGGCGAACTGCTCGTAGCGCCAGTCGAAGTCGTGCGCCGCGTCGCCGACGCCGAGGAGCAACGAAACAGCGATCGTGCCCGGCTCCACCGATCTCACGGACCCTGCGACGACGTCGTCCAGCCTGAAAGTCACGGTCGCCAAGTAGATGATGTTGTGGTATGGGTCCTCCACCGTCGGGCCTGGAGCGATACTGGAGGCCGTGCCGGTCACGACAGCATCGGACGCCGAGACGATGGCGTCGAGAGTCGGGTAACTGATGGCCTCGGGGTCCCCGGGTACCATCGCGGCCCAGAATGCCGCTGCACTGAGCGGCTCGATCTCGGCGGTCGCCGCCGCGGAGGGCTCAGGAGGTGTGGCCGCCGAACCGGTTGGCGCTGGGCTTGAGAAGCCGGCACCACATCCGGCGGCCAGCAGGCCGAGACCGATCACCAAGCCGAGGTGATTGACTGGCCTTGGCTTGAGTCTAGTCATCAGTAGTTCGCGTCGATATGGGCCCGGTCGTGCCCGGAGGTCGTCGAGTTCGTCGGAACGTAGTTTGGATCGATTGTCGCCTTCAGCATGCATGTCCCGGAGCTCTCGTTCGTGTGGCGAAGCCCGATGGTGTGCCCAAGCTCATGACAGGCGATGTATCGCTTCTTGGCGTCAGTGGGAAAGTGCGACGACGCGTAAAGCGTGTTGTAGTAGAGTCGCTGTGGGCGACACCATCGAGTGTGGGCTGCGTCGCTCCCCCCGTAGGTCATGCCGGACGACCCAGGCGGGCCCATGCATTGCGTCCAGGCGAGCGCCGGCACGCTTTGCGATGTGATCAAGAGAACCTCGACGTCCTTGTCGAGCGCGGGCGGGTACACCTCGTACATTGAAATCGGCGGAGCAACTGAAGTGTAGTTGGACATGGCCCAGAGAATCTGCGTTCGATAGGAGCCAGTTACATTGACATACACTGCGTGATACTGGTTGTTTGCAACACACTGGCTTTGGGGCGTCGCGTCACAGATGTGCGCTGGGGTACCGCCGGCGGCCTGGTTCGCGCCGAAGTTCGTTGCACCGACGGACGGTGGTGAGGCAATCGCCAGCACGATCGCCACGATGACGCCAATGAGCAGCCGTCGCGGTCGGCGCGTGGGCTTCGTCATCATGCGACGCTACCCCCCCCATTGCCGATGTCAATCCCGCGGTGCAGCGGGTCACGAAACGACGTCGGTAGCGGTGGGACACAGCCGCCGTATGGCGTGCGTCGGCCGCGCGCTGCTTGGGCAGATGGCCGTCGAAGCAGGGCGAGCAGAGCCGACATGAGCGCCCGCTCGCTGAGATGGTGCCCTCGGGCTTCAGGCGACGGCGCCGCCGAGACGGACGCTGATCGCGGCGGCGGTCTCGCGGGCCTGGGCGGCGAGCTCGGGGATGCGGCGCGGGGTGAGCCGGAAGGCCGGCCCCCAGACCTCAACCGCGGCGATGACCGCGCCCCGGGCATCGTGGACCGGGGCCGCAACGGCGGTGAGGCCCGTCTCGAGCTCGCTGAGGGCCGTCGAATACCCTCGCCGGCGGGCCCGGGCCAGGTCCTCGAGGAGCGGCTCGAGGTCGGTGATGGTCCGCTCCGTGTAGCGGGTCAGGCCGCGCCGCACGATCCGCAGGACCTCGCGCTCGGCGAGCGAGGCGAGGAGGACTTTGCCCGAGGCGTTGGCATGGAGCGCCGATGCCCGCCCGGTCCAGTCCCCCACCGCGATCAGGTTCGGGCCGTCGGCCTGGGCCACGAACAGGACCTGGTCGCCTTCGAGAACGCCGAGGCCGGCCGTCTCGTGGGTCAGCCTGGCCAGTCGCTCGAGCTCCGGCAGGGCCAGGCTGCGCAGGTCGAGCGTCCGCTCCGCCCGCTCGGCCAGGCGGATGACCACCAGCCCGAGGCGGTACTTGCCGGTCTCGGCGTCCTGCTCCACGAGCCCCCGCCGCTGGAGCGTGGCGAGGAGCCTCGACGCGGTCGACTTGTGGAGGCCGAGCCGTCGAGCCAGCTCCGTCACGCCGGCCTCGCCCTGGCTCTCGCCGAGGGCGAGCAGGAGGGAGGCAGCGCGATCCACGCTCCGGACCGCATTGCCGTCGAGGCCCATGGCCATCGGTCCGGCCGGGTCAGCCGCCGGCCGGGTGCGACATCGCACCCTGGGCCGCGCCCGGGGCCTCGCCCCGCGCCCGATCGTCGAGCGCCGCCCGGAGGGATTCCTCGAATGCGGTCACGGCTCGATCCACCGAATCGTCGGCGGCGTGGGCCTCGCAGATGAACCACGGCTCCCGGCTGTCCGGCTCGGGCATCGCGCCGCGGGCGTGCATCCCGACCGCGACCGCGTCGTAGAGAGCATGGTCCGTATCGGCCCAGTCGCGGTACTCGGTCGCGACCTTCTCTGTGAACATGATCCCGAACATCGACGGGTGGCCCGTGAAGTGGTACGGCAGGCCGGCGTCGTTGAGAACCTCCCGGAGACCGTCCTGGATCCGCCGTCCGATTCGATGGACGGTCTCGAGCGCGTCGGTGTCGCGGATGATCTCGAGGGTCTTCACCGCGGCCGCGGCCGCCACCCGATTGCCGGCATACGTGCCGCCGTGGCTGACCTTCTCGGGCAAGAGGCTCATGATCTCGCGGCGGCCACCGAAGGCCGCTGCGGGATAGCCGTTGCCCATGGCCTTGGCGAACGAGGCGAGGTCGGGGGTGATCCCGAAGTACTCGGCGGCGCCCCCGCGGGCGAACCGGAAGCCCGTCTTGACCTCGTCGAAGATCTCGAGGATTCCGAACTCCCGGGTCAGCGCCCGGAGCTCCCTGTGGAAGCCCTCCTGGGGCAGGATCCCCTGGGCGTTGCCGAGGACTGGCTCGACGATGACCGCCGCGATGTCGTGGCCCTCGCGCTCGAACAGCCGGCGGAGGCGCTCGATGTTGTTGAAGCGCGCCGGGATGATCGTGTCGGCGACGGCCTCGGGGATGCCCCGGCCCCAGGTCAGGCGAACCGGGTTGTCGGCGTCGCCGAGCTCGGCCATGTTGTCGGGCGAGACGCTGATCAGGGCGTAGTCGTGGACGCCGTGATACTGGCCCTCGAACTTCACGATCTTGTTGCGGCCGGTGTAGGCCCGGGCGAGGCGCATGAGATGCATCGTCGCCTCGGTCCCCGACACCGTCATCCGGGCCATCTCGACCCAGCCGGTCAGCTCGCACAGGAGCTCCATCGCCCGGACCTCGTCCTCGGTCGTCAGCGAGAAGCTGACACCTCGTCGCATCCGCTCGTTGACATGGTCGTCGACGCGTCGGTCACCGTGGCCCAGGATGACTGGCCCGTAGCCCATCCGGAGGTCGACGTACTCGTTGCCGTCGATGTCCCAGACCCGGCCACCCGCGCCGCGATCGATGTAGATCGAGTCGTCGCCCCAGGCCCGGAAGTTCGAGTTCGCACCGCCCGGCAGGGTTCGTGCGGCACGGCGGTAGAGCTCCAGCTGGCGGGCGCGGGCGAGCTGCGGGCGGGCGGCGGAGCTGGCCATGATGCCTCCGTCTGGCTGATGGGCAACCAGCGCATTGGGCCCGAGGCGCGCGACGGCCCGTTGCGGTGGATGAGACGCGGGCGTCAATCGTGCCACAGGCGCCGCCGATGCGCAACGCGAGATTCGTTGCGGATCTCCGGTGCACCTGCGAAATCCGCAGGTTCGGACCCTGCCGGTCGCCGGATGCGCGCACCGAGCGGCGAACGAACGCCCAGCCCCGCGGCAGCCTCAGGCGCGCGCTGAAACCCGGCTAGCGTCGCGCGTCGGGCCGGTCGAACAGCCCCAGCTGCTCGCCGCGACGCTCGACGGCGGGCTCGAGGCCCAGGAACGGCTCGAGGCCGTCGAGCTCGAGCGGATCTCGCTCGAGCCAGGCTCGCAGGTACGGCCACAGGACGAGGTGCCAGTTGCCCTCGGTGAGCGCGCCCCGGAGGAGGGGCGATGCATCAAGCTTGTGGCGGACGAGCTCGGCCCGTTCCGGGGCGATCGCCAGGATCCGGACGAGGTGCTCGTCGGGCGGGATCCTGGCATGCCGGCGCAGGAGGACGTCGCCGAGCATCGCCGTCCATTCGACCTCGAAGAGGAGGGCCGATCGACCGCGAACGTACCAGATGCAGTCGACGGCTTCGAGGTCCTCGATCGGTGCCCGCGAGACCGAGGCTAGCCAGGCCGTCCGCTCGCGCTCGTCGAGGAAGTCGCCCAGCGTCCGGTCGCCGATCCGGCGCCCCTGCTCGCGCCGGCCGAGCAGGGGC
>Ga0209751_10004715_pt1 | contig 12970 bp, 16 predicted proteins | sample RifCSP13_1_FD_184019 | JGI IMG/M metagenome (GOLD analysis project Ga0209751, IMG submission 184019) | Soil microbial communities from Rifle, Colorado - Rifle CSP2_sed 13_1 (SPAdes) (version 2) | ecosystem: Environmental > Terrestrial > Deep subsurface > Rock core/Sediment | place: Rifle... | reverse complement strand
TGGTTACTGCGAGAGATTTGGTCGCAGCAATCCCAGAGAGGGCGTTAATAAGAATAGGTGAAAAAGATATGGTCATACCTTCCGACCAAATACCATCTACGGCAAAAGAAAATGTCAGGAGAAATGCAGGTTCTCTTACACTGTAATGCAGCATCGTGAAGAAGAAAGATTGTGGAGTTCTTGCCTTTTATGCATGACATCATGACAGTCGTGTCAAATCTTGTAACATTCTGGAAGGCGTTATCCCTTCAAATTGACAGAATTCAGCCCGATCTTACTGTGGATCAGACTACAAGCATTTTGTGGTTAATAATCTGGTTTATCCCAATGATATTCATGATGTTATATGGCCAGAGATTACAATCTTCTATAATTCTGAACGATATTGCGAAATCGTTATCCCGCCTTAAGAAAATGAGAACTGAGGTGAGGAATGAAATTCTCGAGTATGTAACTTATGCAAGGAAGAGTTCGGGCGAATTTGAAAAAGACCTAGACACGTTCCTAGAGTTCTTTACCATAATGCCTGTTGATATGGATCCGTACGGCGTAGTCAGAAAGGTGGAGCACGTGATTAACGTCAGGGATGAAAGGATAAGGTCCGAGATAAGGCAGGTATGCCCAGGCATGGAAGAGTCAGACGTCCTGAAGTTTGAAAATATTCTTTAAGCGGCTATTGCTTTGAACATGTTATACAAGGTGGTTAGACACTTTTACCTGATGGGCAAACGGACAGGATGTGCCTTTATGGTGCTCCAGTTACAGATGTTGCTACCCCTTCTGATGGAAGAAGCAGAGGCACTGCAAAAATGCATTTCTGTGTTCAGGAAGGGTCAACCAATAGGAGATGGTATTGGCTCCTTGGTTGTTGCAAGGCTCATGGTTAACAAGCAAAAACAGATTATTGCTCAAGAAACAGTCTATTCAGAGACAGAGTACGCCAATAGGAAGCTTTGCCATCTAAAGGCCGCCGGACCTGTTCCTACGGTTGGAAAGCTCAGTGACGCATTGGCAAAGCTTGTCAAGATAGGAGGAATGAACATGAAGATGATAATTATGGTGGATGCGACAGTCAAACTTGAAGGCGAGAAGACAGGGACAATTGCGGAAGGAGTCGGTGCTGCAATTGGCGGTATAGGTGTAGAAAGATATCAAATAGAGCAGGTTGCCACCGATTTGCAGATTCCGTTGTATGCCATCGTTGTAAAGGAATCTCTGCAGGAGGCGATAACTGCAATGAAAAAAGAGATCGCTGACTCTGCTAGTGGAATTATAGAAATAGTGCATAACATGATCAAGACCAAAACAAGCGAAGGAGATTCTGTGCTTCTGATCGGTGTAGGCAATACAGTTGGAATAGGTCAATAACAATCGACTACACTATTCATAACGCGCGTGTTCCCTTAATACTTGCCTGATTACTTTGTCAATTTCATCATTTTCCTTCAAGTATGCGGTAAAATCAGTTGCAGTAATTATCCCAATAGGCTGATTCATCTCATTGATCACTAGCAGATGTCGCACTCTATTTTGAACCATATACCGGGCAGCCGTTTCTAAAGATTCAACTGGTTTGATGGCTATGATGGGACAAGACATTATTTCTTGAATTGTTACGTTGTCGCAGCTTTTGTTAGTTGTACAAATACGCCTTGCCAGATCTCTCTCCGTTACGATTCCGAATGCCTTGCAGTCATCATCAACAACTGCCAAAGAGCTCACATTTCGATTTGCCATTTTTATTGCAGCTTCCTGGGCAGTGTTTAGAAGGTTTATGGTTTCTACTTTTTCAGTCATCAGTTCGCCTACTGTTGTTGGAATACGACCACGCTTGTTGTCCATGTTCTATATCTGCTATAGAGCATACATTATCATTAACATTACGTCATTTTCTCAACCAACACTATTGCGGCCCACTGTTAAACACTGCACAAACGAAAGGCTTACCAAATAGAAAAGATAAAGACTAGGCTACACAAACATCATCATGAGTTTGCCGCCCCCCTCTGTTAGCATAGGAGAAATAATGACTGAAAAAGTAGAGACAATAAAGGTGGTAGACACAGCTAAAAATGCAGCGATGAAAATGACCAAGAAAAATGTCAGTTCCCTTGCAGTTGTTCATGAGGACGGCAGGCCTGCTGGCATTGTGACTGAACGAGATCTTGTTAGACGAATCTGTGCTACTGACAAGATCAGCTCAAGAGTGAAAGTTCAGGAGATAATATCGTCGCCTGTAGAGACAGTCAGTACTGATACGTCCATTGGTGAAGCAGCTGACATCATGGTCAGAAACAGAATAAGGCATCTTTTAGTGACAGATAAAGAGGACAAGAAATCCATTGGAATTGTGAGCGCAACAGACATTGTTGCATACGTGAGAGAAAATAGCGAAGTCATGATGCAGGTAGACAAGGATGTCATCAAAGCCCTTGAAAAAGAAGGGAGATTTTACTTTTAGATCTTCACTCATTTCAGAGAAGAACACTGGTAACTTAAAAGTAGATTATGGCGAAAATCCTTCATGGAATTCCCCTCATCTCATGCCAAGTTGAGAGAGCACGTTTATTTGACCACTAATACTGGCTTCGCCGAATGATGAATTACTTTGTGTGAAACGCTCCCCAGGAAAAACTCTTTTGCAGTACTTAATCCCCTGCTTCCGATGACGATCATGCCAGCCCTTCTCCTGCTTGCGATTTTCAATATCTGCTCCGCTGCATTGCCTTCTGCTCTAGCCGTCTCCACCTTGGCAGCAAGTTGTTTCATCGCGATTGCCTGATATTTCTTTAAAAGTGCATAGTGCTCTTTTTCCAGCTCCCTGACTATCGGGTCGTGCTTCTTCCAGACCATTGCCGCATCACCAAAATCTTCTAACACATTTACAATCAGCAACTGTGCTTCAAATTTCCTTGCCATTTCTATCGCAGTCTTGAAGGCCCTTTCGGAATTCTCTGAACCGTCAACTGCAACCAAGATTCTCGATATCATTCCATCATACTGTCTCCAACGATTCTATTTAAGAAACAAGATTGCACTGCAATGCAGAAAATGCCTACTCCTTAAATTCAATATCTCCAATCAACGGAGTATGACAACGACACCATCACCCGTTCGCAAGGTGGAGGCTGGCGAGAAAAAGGAGTCGATGATGTTTGCTGCGAGGATGCACGAATACGGGAAGCCGCTTGTATTGGAAAGTGTGCCAAAGCCTGCAACTCTTCAAGGTGAGGAGGTGCTGGTGAAAATAGGAGGTGCAGGGCTCTGCCACAGCGACCTGCACATAATGCAGGGCGAATGGACGAGCAACCTTCCCTTGGCGCTACCAAGGATACTCGGTCACGAAGCAGCTGGCTGGGTCGGAGAGACTGGAGGCTCCGTACCCTCAAATGTGCTCAAAAGCGGTGATATGGTGGCAATATCCGGAGGATGGGGCTGTGGCGTATGCGAGTACTGCAAGCAGGGAGACGACCACCTTTGTGTGTCCCCAATATATCCTGGCGTAACAGCAGACGGTGGCTATTCACAATACATTCTTGTGCCGTCATACAAATATCTCCTCAAAGTGGACAAGTCATCAGGCTTGACTCCTGTCGACCTGGCACCTCTGACGGATGCAGGGCTAACTCCATACAGGGCGGTAAAGAGGGTCAGGCACCTGCTCGGTCCGGGAAAAGCAATAGCCGTCATAGGCATCGGAGGCCTTGGGTTCTACGGTATACAATATGCTCGACTGTTTTCGCAGGGAGCGAAGGTCGTGGCCGTTGACAGAAACCAAAAGAAGCTTGAGAATGTGCTCAACAAGGGATTTGCAGATCACGCGGTCGAACTATCTTCTGGACGGGACATGCGAGATGAAATATTCAAATCCACCGCAAACAACGGGTTGGATGTCGTCATAGACTGCGTAGGTGCCGAGAATACCATAAGCGATTCCTTCAGAGTGTTGCGCAAGAAGGGAGCTTTGGTGGTTGTGGGTCTTTTTGGAAGCGAGGTGAGGTTTCCACTCATGCCGTCTCTGCTCAGTGAGCACCAGGTGCACCTTTCATTGTGGGGAAACTATAGCGAGCTGTCAGAAGTGGTAGAGCTAGCAAAGCAGGGCAAGATTAAACACAACATTCAGAGGTTCCCGCTAGCTGAAATAAACAGTGCCATAGAAATGCTCCGTAGCGGTCAGATTCAGGGAAGAGCCGTAATAGTCCCGAGCTAACAAAGAGCATGGTTCCGGAGATGGCAAGCAATCAGCTATATGATACTGTTGCTATGCAACGACTTGAAGCAAATTCCTTGAGTCTCTAGTAATCTTCTCAAAAGTTTCTCATCTGAATAGCCAATTGGGATGATCGCTACAGGCTTGTGATGACGTGGCAATCCCAATGCCTTTGAAATCTTGCTCTCATCGAATGCTCCTATCCACACACTCGAAAGTCCCAAGGCCTTAGCTGAGAATTGTGCATAAACTGCTACGATTGTGGCATCTTGGAGTGAATAGAGGACTGATCTGTTTCTATACTTGTGGACTGAGCGAGAGGGGTTAGCGCAGAACACAAGTACCAAGGTGCTTCTGAGATAAACATCTGATCCAGGGCAGCCTTTGCCAAGAGATTTTTCTTATCATTGCCTTTCACCGCATAGATTTCGAACGATTGAAAGCCCCCCCTGCAGACGGCGCCAAATCGCATGATTCGATGATTGTACTCATCTTGAATTCCTCGATCTCCTTGCTCTTGAACGATCTAATAGATCTGCGTTTATGTAGCACCTGAAAGAATGCTTCCTCTATCATGATGCAATGATCCCACTATCATGATTTCTGATTAAACTAGGACCTTTCATTCAGCAAACACCTTGAGTTCTCCGGGATTTCTCACTCTGCTTATAATCATCAAAATACTTTTGAGCCTCTGCCCACGTTCAAATTTTGCAGCTCCTCTAAATGATCCTTTTTCATTAATCAGGCTCACTGTGAACCACTGCCCACTTTTCTTATCGAGTTTTTTAATGTAAACATTTGATAAGCACTTCTGCGAAAAGATAGTATTTAACAGACATGAATCTTGTGCATGACACTGCATACTAGATCTTCGTCTACTTGAACTCTTTTTCTTTGACTATCGGCCTTGTGTGTTTCTTCATTGATTTTCTAACTGTTGATCCATGTTTGACGCTTCTTTCAAATTCCTCTTTGGTACTCCTTGTCTTCTTGTAGCCCAAGTATGATTTTGCTGCTACATCCTGATTCCTGCTTCGGAGCTCTGCGGCAACCTTTTCCCGAAGAGTAACCGAGCTTACTTGATCTTTATCCGTAAGAGATTTGTCGTCCCATACGGCCTTTGCTATCTCTAGAGCCATTGCATAGGGAACTCCTGCTCTGCTCACTGCACGTGCCATCTTCTCACTATCAAAGGGCTCTAACCTTCCGCTTCTCTTCTTTACCATGATTTTTGCCTCCTTCATATAACAACCATCTCAAAGAACACAGGCATGTCCGGGGTATTTAGTTAGGAAGTCTGCACTGCATTGCTTTGAATAGTATGAAAGCCTGCCATAGAGGTGAATTGGCATAAGAATTTACACAAACAAACAATATGGGATTCTTATGCCAGTCTCCTGTGCTATTTGACTAACTACAACCGCCAGAAACTACCGCATTTGGTGCATTTGCACGTTAGTATCTCAATCCATATGAGCGCCGCATGCTTGGGTATACGGTGCCATTTGTCAAGTTATCCGGCCATGTGTATCGTCACTATCAGCTATGACCCGAAGATTGAAGTGCCTGCTTGCCTGATTTGGACAATTTCTTGTTACTCGTAATAGACATATGCCAAGTATTGGTAACATAACCAACCACGATGACAATCCTACCAATTACTGGCGACCCCGGAATTGGAAAAAGTACGGTCATTATGCGTGTTGCTGAAGAACTAAAGAAGAGATGTTTGAAAGTAGGTGGCATAATTTCTAAAGAAGTAAGAAGTAACAATACAAGGACAGGCTTCGAGTTCATTGATCTGACAACAAATGAAAGAAGGACACTGACATCTACAGTTGGAAACGGTCCTAGAGTAAGAAGATATGTTGTTAATCTTGACGGTTGCATTCTTGCTTCGAAACGATTGATCAGCGCACTAGAGAATTCTGACGTGATCATATGTGATGAGCCTGGTCCGATGGAGTTCAAATTAAAAGAATTCATAGCTTGTACAAAGGATTTACTAGAGACAGACAAAACTGTGATGATTGTTGTACACAAAAGGTTGCAACACCCAATAATTGATCAGTTCAAAAAGAGAGCCAGTTTTATTATGAATGTGGATCTGCAAAATAGAGACAAAGCACATCATCTGTTGTTAGATCGGTTATAGAGTGAGCTTGGGGTGATGATTCTGACCCTTCAATGTCATGGACATTTCGCACCCTTGTTTATTTAGGCTCATTTGCTCCCAGCAGTTTCTAAATCATGTCAATAGAATTGCAGACTGTGCAACTACCTGAAGCGTATTTGTTCTTCATACCTTCTTTTGCTTGCTTTTCTTCGCTATCCTGTCAAGAAGTGAGCCAGCCCTTTCTTGACCGAGCATCTCTTTGAGTTTCTGCTCAGATGCTGCCCCTTCCCAAGAATTGAGCAGGTCTATTACTCCATCTTTAATATCTGGATTGATATCACTCAATGCATTTTCTATGATCCTTCTGCGACCCTTTGCCAGATCTTTTGGTCTAAAAACTGCTCCTCCTATACAACTCACCTTATAGAGTTACGATACGTTGTTGGCCTAAATAAACAGATACCAATTATTCAAGCTGGCAGCCTTTTGTGATACATGGGTGTATTGTACTGTACACATTGACAGCATTGCCAAAACTGAACTAGGACTCTGTGGAACGGCGCTGCAACGTTATCGTCGGACGCGCTCCTGTTCCATTACCTAGATATCCGACGAAATCTTGACAGTGCCCTAGGGTTTCCACTTCATATCGTTGGTTTTTTCTTTAGCTCTTAAAGCGCTGCCTGGAAGAGGTTCATCATTACACTATTCTCCTATCATCTGCAAAACTATCTTGCGCTCTCTAGGTCTGATGTCCATCTCTAGCAGTACTATCTGTTGCCAAGTGCCAAGCATCAAGCTTTTGTCTTTGAATGGTATTGTAAGGCTTGGTCCGACCAAGGATGCGCGGACATGTGAGTGCCCGTTTCCGTCATGCCAAGTATGGTCATGCTCATATTCTATCCCCTTTGGTGCAATCCTTTCAAGCATTCTTGGAAAGTCCTTCCTCAGGCCAGATTCATATTCTATGGTTGTCACGGCTGCAGTCGATCCAGAGACAAAGATTGTGATAATTCCGTTTGAAAGGTTACCAGTCTTGATAACCTCTTCAATCTGGCTTGTGATATCAATCATGTCATTTTCGCCCTCTGACCTAATGGTGATACTGTTTGTACTAACTGGCATACTTACCACCGCTATTCTAGAAAGAAAGAATATGCTCTTACTAATAACATAGCTCATAATGGTTGCTGCTGACTTTCTGCCAGAAGATATGTGGATATAAAGTATAGTCGACGATAAGTTGTAGCTCCACTTTGGCCATTATCTTGACCGCAACATCATGCAGATTTTCATGTCGAATGTGCATTAGATCAGCAAGTTGTCCACATTACTGGCGCTTGATTTCTCTACTACGTACAATAAAGAAGATGTTGTTCTCATGCATAACTGTCATCTGGCGATGGTCAAGGATGTTCAAGTGGCGTCGCCACTCGGAGCTGTTAATGGTTTCAAAGCGATGAAATTTGCACTTGTACCTTCGTTTTGAGGTAATCTCAGGGTCAGAAATCGCATTCGAGGTTCTGGATATTCTTGATGATGATGTCTGTGCATGCACACGTGACCGGTGAAGGCGTAACTGTCGCCTCGGGTTTTGCGCCGTATTTCTTTTTTTGGATTGAGAAGGCGAATCGGAGGATCCTCTCTTTCTTGGCTGTCCTTTCTCTTTCAATGACAATGCCATATCTTGACCAGCCCAAGTATTTGAGTTTAGGAGTCTGGAACTAAGAACCAATGATCATTTTCTGCAGCTTTCTTGTTGAATAGGACGTATCACAAGATTCACAAACCCATACATAGGTATTGCCGAGCTGTTTTGACGGCAGTAATTCTTGATGTAAATCGCCAGCGCATTCCTTGCAATTAAATGCCATACCAACAAATCCCGCCTTGATACTTAATTACTAAGCAGACGTATTCAGTATAATGCAGTGCACTCGTAGTGCTTATACGATCATCAATGCACCAAAGATGTATCTATGGCTACCGCAATGAGAAATTACAGCAAAGTTAAGGCAACAAATGTTGAGGTTAGAAGAATACTCACCCCGGTCGACGGTTCGGAGGTAGCTAACAAAGCTTTGGAACATGCAATTGACTTGGCAAGGCTCAAGGGAGCCGAATTACTGATTATCTATGCCATAGGCGATGTAGTTGCTGAGCCAATGTCTGTCGGAATGCTCGGAACGGGCTATCGAAGGGTATCTATTGCAAAATCTTTCTATGAGGAGGCAAGGACAGCTGCGAAAGGATGGATTCAGCAATTGGTAGAGAAGGCACGGCTCTCGGGTGTTGAAAGGACAAAGGGCGAAGTCTTGTACAGGCCAGGAAAATCGACAGTTGAACTGATTACTAGATATGCAAAAGATAATGAAATTGACTTAATAGTGATGGGCACAACGGGCAGAGGGACATTCAAGCGGCTGTTACTTGGCAGCGTGGCTAGTGGTGTTCTGAACCACGCACCGTGCTCTGTGTTTGTAGTAAGATAAAAAGGAGAGATCCTGACGATAAAACGGCTGCGTGGTAACGGCATGCTTTGCTGGACCTGCTATTCCCGTATGGTATTCCAACATCGAACCTATCCCGGTATATGCTCTAATTAAATCGGAGATGCTTGAAAACAGCCTTTCTTTCGTTAACCCATCGTAGTAGATACTTTTAGTTGCTACCGCAATTTGTCTGAAGTCAAGAGCGCCATTCGGTGAAAGCTCAAACCCGCCAAGGCCGCAATTGCCGGCAAAGACATTTACTAAACCTAAAATGTAATCTTTCTTTATGTTGTCATCTAGCGAGATGAATTCTTCTATCTGATCCTGAGGTAGCGCGATATCCATTGTCAAATAGATGCTGTCTGCTGATTCTCTATCCTGAATAATGGTGGTGGCGAAGCCGTTCAAGTCGAGATCTAGAACAAGAAGAGCCTCTGGTTCTTTCCGCTCTTTGAATCCTACCTTCTCTTCATTTAACGAAGCGATTACCTTTTTTCTTATTTTGCTTGCTCTATCAATCCTACTCTTCGTATTCAAATACCGTTCCGGTACACTACGCGACAATGTGTGGATATAGAGAGAAAGGATATACTGCAATGCACTGCATTCCGCCAAGATATATTTGCATATCCCGCATTCAGAGAAGAATGGCCTCCAAGAGAAGCCTTGAAGAACTGCTGGCAAAGGCTGTCGTTGCAGATTACATGAGCGTTGGAATGATCACACTTGATTCCAAAAGCAGTGTGTTAGATATCGTCAAAACTATGTCAGACAGGAACGTTAGCTCTGTAGCCATAACCGAAAATGGCAAGATTGTTGGAATACTAACGGAACGCGACGTCGTAAAAATAGTTGCGTACGAGATCCCTCCAGAAAGGACTAATGCTGCTTCTCTGATGGTTCCTTCTTTGGTTTCAATACCCAAGAATTCTTCGCTTGAAAGGGCAGCCAAACTTATGGCTCAGAACAGAGTTAGGCACCTATTTGTTGAGGATCCGACTAACCAGGAAATTATTGGAATAGTAACTGTTACGGATTTGGCACGATACCTTAAGCAAGTATTATCAGCCCATGAGGCAAAATTGATTTTGTTGGAAGTCTTATATCCTTCGGAAGAAGAAGGCGAGAAGCAGTTCTGGCAGTAATATGGTCTATAATGCCATTACCCAGTCTGAGCCTCCTTAGATGAACTTGTATTCGCTAGGGCAAGCTTCTTTATCGCAACCGTGACGGCGGAAATGATCCGCGGGTCATTCATCTTTGGCGCTATGAAGTCCGACCTCAGTTGCTCTTGATCGATCAGATCGGCTATTGCAGATGCCACTGCAATCAACACCCTTAAGTCTAGTGTTCCTATTCTCCAGTCAAGTATTGCTCTGAAAATCGACGGAAAGACGATGGCATTGTTTACTTGATTGATAAAATCCGATCTACCCGTGGCGACTATTCTTGCTCCAGATTCGAGCGCGTCTGGTGGGAGTATCTCCGGTTGAGGATTGCTTAGTGCAAAGACTATGGCATCTGTATTCATCGACTTGACCATATCTTTGGTTAGAAGGTCCCTCTTACCCGACACACCGATGAATACGTCCGCTCCCTTTACCATCTCGGTTAGTGTCCCGGCTAATCTCATCGGATTTGTGCCGCGGGCCATATTCTGTTTGTATTTATTCTGATCACTTCTGCCTTCATATATCGCTCCATGGCTGTCAAGAATGATCAGATTCTCGCAGCCTAGATAATTCAGCATTCGAAATATTCCATATCCTGCTGAGCCCGCCCCTGCCATCACTACTTTAATCTTGTTAAGCTCTTTCCCAACCAACCTTAATGCATTAATCAATGCGGAAAGGACTACCACTCCGGTTCCATGCTGGTCATCGTGGAAGACAGGGATAGATAGCTCGTTCTGAAGCCTTTCAACTATCTCAAATGCCTTAGGCGACTCGATATCCTCTATGTTAATCGCAGCAAACACCGGCTCTATCATTTTAACAAATTGAATGATTTCCTCTTTATCCTGCGTCGATATGCACAAAGGATACGCATCCACGCCTCCTAACACCTTGAATAATACGGACTTGCCCTCCATAACGGGGAGCGCTGCCTCAGGACCCACGTTTCCTAGTCCAAGAACTCTTGTTCCATCGCAAACTATAGCCACGTTGTTCCATTTTGAAGTGTACTCGTACACGAGTTCCTTTTGAGCCGCCACTTCGGCTGCTACATGTGCTACTCCAGGGGTATATGCCATGCTCAGTCTGCCCTGCTGTTCAGGAGTTGCAAATAGGTCTTCGTGTGTAATTTTGCTATGAATTCCTATCTTTCCTTTCAGCTTGCGATGGAAATTCAATGAATCTTGTCTAAGATTCGATCTGTCTGTCATGCACACGAATGAACCGCTGCCTTGTTTATTATCTGCCGGGAATGCAGTGCATTGCAAGGCATACACGCGAGATAAGTGCAACAAGTCGTCAAAACAGAAACATGGTTCTAAGAAAAATAGCATCATTACCTACAGAAACGACTGCAGCGATTCATGAGGCATTAAGACCTCTCCAAAATAGGTCGGTGGAAGAGCTCCTCGAGCCGCCAGCAATAGTAGATCCTGACAGCCCTGCCTCAAAGATGATAGGAATGATGACGGAGAAGAAAGTCTACGATGTTTTCATGCCTCTCGCAAACAAGATTGCCTGCATAAATATCCGGGATCTGCTTTCAATCCGAGATATAACAGCTGCAAGACCTTCAGTACTTGGAAAAATAGTACCGTCCTTATCATTGAAAAGCAATATCGGATACGCGGCTAGGATAATGAGCCTATATCGTCTAAGAGCACTTCCTGTTGTAAAGGAGAATAACGACCTTGTTGGGCAGATCACGGCCAAGGGTATAATCAGAGCCGTACATGAATTGGGTGCTGATGAGAGAGTTTCGACTAGTGTGAGAGCATCGGCCATCATGTCCCCACGGCCCGTCGTGCTAAGGGAAAAGGACAAAGTATCGACAGCCAAGCACATTATGATAAGACGCAGAATAGACCATATTCCACTCATAAATGAGAAAGAGAAGCTCTCAGGAATAGTGACTTCTAGTCACATAATAGAGGCAATGCTCCCATCAGAAAAGATCGGCAGAAAGGTTCTGGGTGTTGAAAAGTTAAACAGATTGGATATGCAGGCATCAGGGATCGCAGACAAAAATGTTGTGGTGTCAAAACCTGATGATTCTTTGCGATCAGTGGTAGGAACAATAATGGACGCGAATTCCACATATTCAGTCGTCTGCGTTGGCGAAGAAATTCAAGGAATAGTAACGTACCGCGACATAGTTTCGTTGCTTGCAGAAAAGGTCGAAGAAGACCTTCCGGCGTTCATTATCGGCCTGCCAGATGACCCATTTGATGCTGAACTTGCCAAATCGAAATTTGCCGAAATTGTCAGATTTCTGAAGAGAATAGCTCCAGAAATTGAAGAAGCGAGATGCAAAATGAAATTGCGTGACATTGAAGGAGAAAGAAGGAGGTATGAAGTCGACGTGAGCATTATAACGCCATACAGGAGGCATGTATATACCAATATTGGCTGGGATTTGGCAAAGATGTTCGATCAGATGAGCGACAGTTTGAAGAAGAGGTTTGCCCATAGGCCGACAAGAAGGCGAACAGAGTCTGTTAGACAGACAGTACCTGAATAACTAGAAGTCATCTCATAAACACCTCCTAAGCAGAATCATTATACAGCCAAGCTGGACAAATCCAAGGAAATTCTCTGCATGGTACTCGTATCGTACCTGGATGCGACGGAAATTCTGCAGCCAGGCAAACAACCTTTCTACCTTCCACCTGCGCCTGTAGCGACGTAGCTGCCGCCCGTCCTGCGTTTTGGATTTCTGTCGGTTGTATTTATGTGGCGCTATCAATTCTACACCCTGGTCGACAGCCAGCCTGGCATCAAGCGGGTCGCTGTCATAAGCCTTGTCTCCAATCAGGCGTTCTGGTTTCTCATCAGTGACAAAACATGTGGAGAGAGTTGGATCAACAAGGGTGATCTCGTGCGGCGAAGCAGCCACAACGTGTACGGGTATGGAGACAGGAAGACCAGCACTGTCTGATATTGCCATGATCTTCGTACCCTTGCCCCGCTTGGT
>Ga0209751_10004708_pt1 | contig 12978 bp, 15 predicted proteins | sample RifCSP13_1_FD_184019 | JGI IMG/M metagenome (GOLD analysis project Ga0209751, IMG submission 184019) | Soil microbial communities from Rifle, Colorado - Rifle CSP2_sed 13_1 (SPAdes) (version 2) | ecosystem: Environmental > Terrestrial > Deep subsurface > Rock core/Sediment | place: Rifle... | reverse complement strand
GACATCGCCTGGGTCGTCGAGGAGCTGCTCAAGCGCGCTTGAGGGCGAAGGAGGCCGCCGCCGGGCGCGTTGCCATTGCGCAGGCTCCCGCTCCTCCTCCCGCCGAATCTGCATCCTCCCCACCGGGCCCTCTCACTGCCGGGCCCTCCCTGCTCCCCTTCGCGCCCTGGCTGCTCCTCGCAAGCCCTCTCCGCGGGTATTGCTGCGGGCCCCGCTGTCCCTTTTGCCCGCCCTCCGTTGAGGAACGGGGGCGGGCATTTTCCCTCTTCCGGGAACCGCCCCGGGTCCCGCGGGACGTTCGGCGGATAGCGAAGGGTTCCTTGGCCGCGACGTCGCGGCGGCCCGCGACTAGAATCGGCAGTGGCGCTGGTCATGGTACTCGATGACTACGGGCCAGCGTATCTGCCAAATGGTTCCTCCCTGAAGCTAAGGAGGCCGGCCTTCCCAACTGGGGAAAGAATCTCCACGAAATGTTCCTGAAAGTCGGTCCAAGCGTACCCGACCTTCGAGGTCGTATGTACCATGACTTTCTCCAAATCGGTGTTTCGGCTCAAGGTCTCCCGAAATAGGAGCTTGAATTGAAGATCCATTTCAGGCATCGAGTAGCCGATGAGGTGCACCTCATGAACCTGAGTCAAAGTTTCCGCCACCAGGCGCCACAAGGCCGCGAACGGCTGACGCGACGGGTCTCCCGTAACTTTCTGAGGGCTGGGCGGGACGATGAGGGGTTGAAGAGGGCTCCCATCCCCACACACCGTGCAGTTCACTTTAGATCCCCCGATGGAAACCTGGAGGGGAATCAGATGGCTAGGGTAGACGTGCACATTTCCGCATCGTTTGCAATGGAGCCAATTCGTTGAGCCATGTGGCTTGACCAAGGTTCGGTGGCCTGTCGTTGGCGACGACCCATCGGAACCGAATCCGCAGGGAATAATCGGAATTGGCCCGTAGTCGAGTGTTTCTCCTAGCCCTGTTGCCCCAGTGACACCGATGTCCAAAAGGTTGTCCCAATTGAAGCTCAACACCAAGGAATCCGAGGCCGTCCTTGACCAGAACCCAGAGTACCTGTTGCGCATCCGATCGTCGACTCGCGCTAGTGCATTGCCCAATGTCGCGAGGATCAGAAATCTAATGTCATCCGTCGAGATGCTCGGATCGCCGGGGAGCGAGATTCCCGCTCCTTCGCAGAGCTCGACATAGGAATAGAGTTCTTCAATGTTGTAGAAGGAAAAAGAGCGGTCCCAATGGTCGATAACGGCGAGCATCCGATCTCTGACCTTGCCGTCGGCCGAGCCGGCAACGCGCCGCGCCGTCGCACGGAAATTCTTGGTGACGGGAACGCCGGCTTCCGCCGAGGTACCCGCACCGAGAATCAAGGCCCGATAATACCGCGGAGGATCCGCTTGCATGCAGCGCTGCCTCGATACCATGAAACTGTCTCGTCCTGAAGAACCTGTACGTCGGCTGATCGCTTTGTTTCGCCCCATCGGTTCAAGTCCCTGCTCGCATGGACAGAATGAAGGCTGCTCGCCCCCCGCCCCGGCTGCTCCCCGCAAGCCCTCCCCGCGGGTATTGCTGCGGGCCCCGTGGTCCCACCCCTCCCGCGGCGTCCCCGAAGTCAGGTGCTTGGCCCAGTTGCGGTGTCCGTCGATTCAGGCGCCTTCGCCTGAATGCGATCTGGCGGCACCTGGCCTAACCGGCCGCGGCGCCGCGCATCTTGTTCCGCATCCACCCGATGCTTCCGATCAGCGTCGCCATATCTGAACGACTGAGGCCCCGCGTATGCGCAACGGGGTTCCGCAAATCGTTGATCGGCCGCAGCCTCGCGAGCAAGGAATTCTCGTCACCGAACACTGCCTTGAATACGGACTCCCAATTCTCCTTCGATTTTAGGATGTACTCGTAGTGGGGCCAATCGAGGCACTCCATGATATCGACGTCGCGGCCCTTTTCGGCCTCCTGGCGACGCCGTTTCTCGGCCTTCTCCCGAATCTCCCTTGACACGCCTCGGTCCCACCATTCTCCCCCGTAGTGGGATTCAAGGCCTGTGCGAATGAACGCGCGCAACTCGGGCTCAAACGAATCGAGCAGGCTATAGCCTTCCAGTCGGCTTGTCTCCACCCGCAAGCCTCCTATCTCCGACTGCACTTGCGATTGGGCCGCCAGCTGTCGCAACGCGGGGGTAAAGTCACGTGCGCCCCCAAGAATGTCTTCGGTCGTCCGAAAGTGGACCTTTGCCGTGGACAATAGGATCCCGGACCCTAAACGCTCCACGAGTGCGCGCCCAAAGGTGATCACGTCGGTTGATCCAAGCGGAAAGTTCTCGCCGAATTTCTCTCGCATCTCGAGCCGCGATTTGAGCAAAGTATCGCGCGCAAGAACCGATGCCGTCGCCACCGCGGTATCTCGCTCCGCCTTCGGCACCTGCACCAGTTCAACGGCCTTCCCGCGCCGTTTCAGGGCATCTTCAATGTAACTCTGATCCCCGAACTGGTCTGCGATGGCCAGTTTGCAAGGCTCGTTGAAGGCGAGAACCTCCTCTATAGCGGTCGCGTGGGCCCACCCGAGAACCCGATTCACATTGCCGTACTTGGCGAATTGAAGGTTATAGCGAACCGGCGGTATGAGCACGGTGCTGATTTGCGGCGCAAGAAGGAGTTTCCGTACCTTGATCGACATGTTGGAGATTGTCGTATCGCTAAGCGATTTGGAATCGCGTACGCCCACTTTCCGAAGTTCCCCCGCCTGAAACTCAGTAACAAGAACGCCGCACACGACCAATGGACCAAAGTAGTCACCCTTGCCTACCTCGTCTGTGCCGACGCGCGTTTCGTGGAATTCCAACGGAGGAAGCGACATCTCACTTGCGGCGCTGGGCGTCGCCCCCAAACGCCCAAGGGCTTCCATTACCTGCGAGAGCGAGCCGCCATGGCCACCCACTGTGATACTTCCCGTTAGGTAAGCATTGAGCACGACCCCGCCTCCTCGAGCAAGGAATGCCTGATGCGGGCGTTCCTCAAAAGTGAACCCCAACTCCGAGAGGAGCCCCTTGAGTTCGGGAATCCTATCGGGTTGCAGAGTCCACGTCGGGCGACTTGCGTTCATTTTGGCCACGGCTCTCCCATGCCGGCGATGGGTATTCAGGTTCGCGATGCCCCAGCCGCCATCCAGCGCCTGGACAACAAGAAGGCCGCTCGCCCCCCCGCCCTGGCTGCTCCCCGCAAGCCCTCCCCGCGGGTATTGCTGCGGGCCCCGTTGTCCCTTTTGCCCGCCTCCCCGCCTCTCAGGTGGCGTTCGCCCCCTCACCTCCCCTCCGCCCACCCCCACGCCGCCAGGGCGGCGAACCCCGCGTACGAGAGGAACCCGGCGAGGACCCACCACGGGACGGGCCACCCCAACGCAAGGGGAAACGCGGCGGCAAGGGCCGCGAAAAGGAGGGGGAGGATGTCGGCAAGGAGGGCGGTTAGACTGTCGTCGCGTTTCTCCAAAATGGGGCCAGCGCTCAGCAGGAAAAAGGGGGGCGCCAACTCTTATCGACTTCCGCCCTATCTAGGATGCGAGGTGAAAACCTGAATAGGGAGAACCGCGACCAGCGGGCCCTGCGTCAGTGGCTCACCGCGGGACTCCAGATCCCTGCGGTCGTGTCCCTTGCCGGTGACGCCGGGTACTTGCTCAACAACATGGTTGCCAAGTACTCGCTTGCAGCGAGAAATTATGCCCTCTCTGTGGCTGCATCCGAGGCCCTGCTCAAGAGCGGCGTTGGCCTCGATCGCACGTACCCGCGGCGCCGGTTTTACGGACGGGACAGCCCCTTCATTTACGAACACGCGATCCCGGCGGGCATTGTTCGGGATGCCCTACTGAGGAGCGATCGGTCGGAGCGGACGGTAGGCGACATCCTTAGTCGATCTGGCCCGGTGGCAGTCTTGTTGAGGGACGAGGACGCTCGAATCCGCGCTGCGGGCCTGGCTAGGAGGATGCCAGCGAATTGGTCATTTGGCGACGATCCGCTGGCTCGCTACCAGGCTGTCGGGATTCAACTCTCCTCGGAGGTTTTGCATGTAACAGGGGCCATCGTTAGGTAGGCCCAGGGGTATTGAGAACCACGCGCCGCCGGAATAGGCCGACGAGCATTCCCGGAAGGGCCCACCGGACTGATTGGGCTAACGGGCCAGGGGATATTATGTGCGAAAGGGCTTTCTTTTGGAACACTCCATTCGGATATCGCCCTAGGGCCCTGGCTCCGCCGTTGATCCCGTCGCGATCAATTAGATGACCGAGACGATTCGCTTGACCCCCACAAAAGTAGAGGAAGCGACCCAGATTGTCGAGCAGCTCGCCACCTCAATCCCGGAACAGTGGGATGGCCGCGCCTGCTTGCTAGAATTAAGGGCGGCGGATTTCCAATGGCGCCAAATGGAGTGGATCGGGTGGTGGTTTGAATGGAAGGCGCGAAGCGCGTTGGCGGGCTCGCTCGGTGGCACCCTGGGCGTTAGGGTCGGCAATACGACCTTCGACTATCAGTTGCAATTCGTTTGGGATCTTAAGGCGCATGTCGTGAAGCCAACAGGCAAGGATTGGGCAATTCTCAACGACTCCGCCGCCATTCGCGAAGTAATCGTGCGGATAGGTGGCTGGGGCGCAATCCTCTGCTGTGGTGACGCGGCCCTGGACCCCACGGGCGAATTCAAGAGGTGGCATGACGACCTTAAGGGGGGCGCAAGCAAATACGAAAGAGAGCGTTTACAGCGGGGCGCGCCCTCTCGAACGCGAAAACGCTCGTTTAGCGTTCGGGAGTACCGTGCGATCCACCTAGACCTCCCCCTGATCGAAGTTGGCTTCGAAGAGGGCTGGCTTGCGCCCTTCCAGCAGGGGATGAGAAATGCCGATGGATCGGCTCGCGCGCAGAAATTCATGATTGACCTCCGATCCAGAGGTTCCCAACAGGCAACGCTCGTCCACAGGCGTGTCAACGAGCGTTCGCTCCCTTGAGATTCGCACAGTCCCCAGCGGCTCGGCACCCCTGGTCGGGCCAGGACCCCTGAAGCACCCCGAGGGCGCTCTTTCCGACGCGAGGTTTTTTGACCCCGGGCCCATGCCTTCCTCAATGAGAGCGGCCCGGCGCCATTGGACCCAGCGCACGGTCATCGAGGCCATTCAGGACCGCCGCAGCGCCGGCCACTCGCTTAAGCACAATGACGTGCGCAAGGAGAACAACGCGCTCTTGGGCGCTGCTTACCAGAAGTTCGGTAGTTGGGGTGAGGCGGTTCGAGCGGCAGGCTTTGAGTACCTCAGTCGAAAGCGCCGTTCCCAGGACTAGGCGCAGCAGCGGACTAAGCCGGTGGGCCTCTGTGAAGGACGAGAACCGGGGCCTGCTCGAGGCTATTGCTCGGGTAGGCCGGCACAACCCTTCCTCGCCGGATCTTCGTGCCGTTGACGTCTTCAGGCCATACTTCGACAACGGCGGCCATCTGGACCGCGAGCTTCTCGACAATCGGGACGGTTCGTGTACCCGCCGCGAGTTATTGTTGCGTTACCTCCTGCTAAGCGCCGTCATTGATCAAGGCCCCGACATTGTCGGGGTGCGTCGTTTGCTCGTGGATGTAACCAATGCCCTGTATCGGCGGGAGGTACGGTTTCTTCACAGGCCCATCGATTTCTTCAAGGAGCTCGGAATCGGGATTGATGCCATCGTTGAGAAGCACAAGGGCATCAAGGCGTTACGCGCGGACGAGTGGGCCGCGGAGAACGATTCCAACCCCAGGAAGTACAATCTCTTCATGGACAACTCGCACCAGGCCCTGAACTTCGCCATTTTCCGTTGGGGCGTGCCCCTTGCGGTTCCCCATCTGCTCGAGAAGGACTGCAAAGATGATGAGGCCCGCGCCGAGGTCCTACTCAGGCACCTCCAGTCGTTCATTTCCGCCGAGGAAATGAGCCAGCAGCTCAAGGGGCACGAGAGGTATGGATTGGGAAAGGCCATCGGGGACAAGGCTTGTCACTTGTTCGCCAAATGGATGGTCTCCACGTTTGAGATCTCAACGCGGACGGATCCGGGTTGGGGCCCGTTCGGCTTTGAGAGTCCATATGACTCGAATGCGGGCAGAGTCCTGTGGAGGACGGGGTATCTTCTGCGACTCGCCACGGAAGGGGAATTCGAACGTCGGGATGTTATTCAACGGGGTGGAGGGAAGGGAGGAAAGCACTACATCCGCGTCACAAACATGCGTGGAATGAAGGCATCAAAGCCCATGGCTTCGAGTATTCGAGATGCCTATGAGACGGTTTGCCGCGACCACCTGCGCTCCCACAAGAGAGCGCCCAAGAACCTTGAGATCCAGCGCGTGCAGCATGCCTATCTCTTCAGATCATTTGGCAAGAACGGCCTAAACGTCGCGAATTTCGACGACGGGCTCATTCGCATCGGCACCAAATACTGTTATAACCTGGCAAATCCAGATTGCACGTCATGCCCCTTGCGCCGGAAGTGCGTGGGCCACCTCTCGACTCGCAGGTTGATCACGGCCTTCAGGACCTAACGGATGGGGACGCAGGAAAACGGGAGGGGGGGTCATCCATAGTCATCACGGCAAAGTCGGATCGTGAACCGGGAATGCGTTCCTTCAACCGGATCTTTGCACATTCATGCGAGTCGATGTCGGAACTACCGGATGACACGGTCAGCCTCTCGGTGACGTCTCCGCCCTACTGGAATGCGATCGACTATGACCTTCACGCCTCGAACAAGGGCCAATTCTATCGAACGCGCGCCTATTCTGAGGGTTACGCAGGTTACGAACAGTACCTTGATTGGCTCGAGCGAATTTTCAAGGAGGTCTTGCGGGTCACAAAGCCGGGCGGCTTTAGTGCGATCGTGATCGGAACCGTGCTGATGGAAGGAAAACACTATCCAGTTCCATTCGACCTTGTGGCTAGGCTAACCAAGACTGGATGGGATTTCCATCAGGACATCATCTGGCACAAGTGCACGGCGGGCGTAAAGAGGGCGGGAGTGATCATCCAGAAGCCGAGCCCGGGCTACTACTATCCCAACATCATGACGGAATACATTCTTGTTTTCAGAAAGCCGGGCCCGGCCATCTACAAGGGGAGGTCCGCCGCCCAAGCCTCGGAGGCAAAGATTCCGATCAACAGGCTGTTCACGATGGATATTGCAAACAACATTTGGCACATTGCCCCCGTGCCGCCTGACCTCTTGGATCATCCTTGTCCCTATCCGGAGGAGATCCCCCACCGGCTCATCTCACTGTACTCTTACCCGGGGGAGTTAGTTCTTGATCCCTTCAACGGCTCCGGCCAAACAACGAAGGTTGCAAAGTGGATGGGTCGCGAGTACGTGGGTTACGAGATAATCGAGAAGTACGTTAGTCTTGCGATGAAGCGAATGAAGGAACCCCTTTCGATTCGGCCAGAGCAGTTGGTGGCGGTTTTCGACAAGGTCGGTGTTGACGACCCGCTTGCCGGCAGCTCGAGGGAGGCGCGGTCTCCGACACGCCGCCGGCGTCGAATCGGCGTCGGGGCAGACCGTCGTCTCGACAAGTTCGAGGCGCCTTAGCAACCCAGGCGAGGACGGGGGCGCGGATAACGATCGCCCTGTCCGAACCTCTCCGCACCTGCGCCTCACCGCAGGTATCCGCGCTCCCCCCCTCGCGCTTTCCCCCCGGGGCGCGGGCGGGGCGGCTGGGCGCTGCGCGTCAATCCGAAACGCGATGGAATCCCGCCTTAGCTACGGGCAGTCGATGGCCTCGAGCCCGCAACTCCTGATCACCCCGATTCGCCCACCCCATCATCGAATCCATATACCCGCTCCGCCTGATGGGTCTAGCTACGGCCATCCGCCCAATCCATGACCTTGTGAGCCACCACGCCCGCTCCCTCGAGCGCCCACCCCCAACCCCCGCGCTGGGCTTCGCTCTCGCCCTCGCCCTGCTCGCCTTCCTTCCCGCCTTCGCCGACTGGGCGCGGCTCGCGCAGGGGATTGGCGAGGGGGGCTTGCCGGACTGGTGGATCGTCGCGGGGCCGGCCTTTTGGGGGGCCGTCATGTGGTTTGGGTTGTCGGAGGGGCGGGGGGCCGCGAAAGTGGGGCGGCCGTGAGGGGCGCAGGCGGTGGCCTCGAAGCGAGAACCCGCTCTCTAAGCCGGATTCGAACTTGGAGGTTTTCCTGCCGGTCGGCGCGCCTTCCCCTGTGGCGCGAGTCATGCCGGCATCTCGCGGCAGGTTACGCCTTCAGGTGTTGGCGGATGGTCCGCGGCAGCGGGCTCCCGCGGTGCGGCGGGCCGATGAGAGCCCCCCGTGAGAACGCTCCTTAGATGGTAAAGGCTCAAATCCCTGCACTCGCCATTGAGAACAGAGGCGATTGATCTCCCTTCGTGGTACGACATCGGTAAACACTACCAGCATCTCGAGGCAAACAGAACCGTTCGCGATCGCATTGTGGGCCGGTTGAAGGCTAACACGGCCGGTCGTTCGATAAGCGTCACCGATTTGCTCAATGTCCGAGAGGCTTACTGGAAGCGAAAAAGACCGGATATCACGGTTGACCTCGCGCGCCGCGAGAAGATGATTGCTGGGTCCGCCTTCCACGATGCCTTCAATTGGCGCGTTTCTTCGGAGGCATGGGTCGAGCAGAAGGTCTACTTCCAGGACATTGCGGGAAGAATTGACATCTACGAAGAAATTCCGCTCGAGCTCAAAACAACGAATTCGCCCGTGGCGGCCGACGAATTGGCTACCTCGAGGCCCCAATACCTAGAGCAGTTGGGAATGTATTGTGCAATGGCGGGCAAGCCCAAGGGCCTGCTTCTCATTTATTGTCGAACCTCCGAATCCGCCTTTGTAGGCGCCGAGGTCGAATACCCCGATCTTGGGGCCGTTGAGCGAGCGATGCTCGAGCGGCGCGATGCCTTGCGAAACGCCTTGAAGGAGGGTGACCCAGCCTGCCTACCGGCGTGCGCATGGGCGGGCAAGGGGTGCGCATATCAGGCCGTTTGCGGTTGCGACACCTCGGAGCCCACCTACCCAATTGCGCGATCTGCGGCGGTAAAACCATCCTCGGCCCTAGCAACTGAATTCGCGGAGCGGTTCTTGAGATCGGTCTCCAAATCCCCTGCCGAGCGCGCGTTTTCGATCAATGATGTCGTGTTTCCTCGCAAGGCGTTCTTCAAGAAGACAGCCGGGGAGGCCCCTGCGGATCCGGATCTCGCAGAGGAACTCGAGAACATGGAGCAAATGCAATTCATGAATGAACTGAAGTTCCGAGCCCTCGGGGGCTCAGGCGAGTACACTTCGAAGGCCGTGCAACTTCATGGGGTGAGCGGATCGGTCGATTTCCATGAGGGCCGATCGCTCTGGTTCACTCGAAGCGGGTTGAAAACCGTGATTGACCGCGACAAGCTCGACCGTTTCTTCGGCGCCCAACTGCTCCGATTGGCCTTCAATGCCACCCTTGGAAACATTGGGAAGTCCCGTCTCATTATTTGGTACCCCAATGTCGTTGAAGAAAGTTCTCGCATCATGGTCTACGATCTTACCTGGAAGAATCTGGACCCCTTCAAGGTAGAAATGCGAAACCGGGTCGCGGCCCTCAAGGCGGGCGTTCAGACTGGAGAGTACGAGCAGCTTCCCTTGTGCCCCGGGTGGATGTCAAAAAAGTGCGACTTCGCGCCGAAGTGCGGCTGCGGCAAGGAATGATCGCTTGGGTGGGAGGCGAGCGCCAAGATGTTAGTGCCGTTTTGCCCTGCTGCGCGTCGCGTGAAGGTGAACGCGGGTTCGCGGTAGGCCCCCCCCTCCGCCGATCCCCGACCCCGCCCGCTCCCCCCCGTGCCCTCCCCTCAGGGGGCGTCTTGGGGCGCGCCGGGGCCTCGCCGGTACCGCCAGGGAGATCCAGGCCCCAGAGATGCTTCCCCTCCTTTGGGCACCACCACCCCGGCCCCGCCGCGTCCCAGATCATCTCGGCGCCGCAGCGCAGGCACTCCATCCGCGTGAGGCGCTTGACCTCGCCGTCCCCCGTGCGGTAGACCGTGGAGCTCGGCTGCGGGGGGCCGATGGGCTTGGCGACGAGCTTCGTCGTGTGCCGCAGGGCGGGGCGCTCGCGCCCATCGTGCTCGTAGACGAATCGGAAGGCTTCGAGCGCTTCGCCGGCTGGCCGCGCCCAAAGGGCGGTGGCGAGAATGGCGGACCCGGCCCCTTCGCCGCAAGCGGGGGGTCGGTCGTCTAAGGTCTGAGGAAAGCCTTTCTTCTCGCGAGAACAACGGAGCGCGATGACTGAGAGGCTGAAGCATCCGGATCCGTTTCGAAAAACCTACGGCTACGACCTAGCCATTCCCGTTGATCGCCCCATCGATGAGATGCGGGTTGGCGGTGACTGGAAAAAGAAACTCCCACCGCTTCCGATTGAGGGGCACCTCGATTGCTTCGACGACTTTCGCGCCACAATCGGAGATGGCCTCAAACTGAAGGCGACCCAATGGCGAATGTACGGCGCGCCGCTCTCGAAATTCGTGCCGATGGAATACCTCCAAGATCTTTACGATCCCAGCCTGCTTTACTTCGCAAACAAGGCCGAATTGATCCCCGATGCGTTTCGGGGCAACGTTGGCGAAAGGCTCCTCCTGAGATGCTTGGCCGGTTTGCCGGAGCTGCTTGTCAGTTGGCGATTCCTCGTGGGCTTTTGGGACGAGAATGAGTCCTTCACCGTCACGGCGGGAAGGGGAAAGCCAGCCACGATTGGACGCCAGGACGTCCACCCGCGGCTTTTCGCGCTTACGGAGCGGCACGTGCTCAAGACCCTCGTCCGGAAGGCGGGCAAGGGTCCGATCGTGGCCCACGGGCGATTCGACTTGGTCGTGGCCGATGAAAACGGCAATTCGAACGGAGTGCTGAGTATCCGCCCGATGTTGAAGCGGATACTCGGGAAACGTATCGGACCCGTGGGTAGGTTCCTCGAGGAGGCCTACAATCTGATTCGCCTTCCCGAATATCACACTGGGCGAATGAGCGACACGATCATTTTCGAGTTGGACGACTTCTACGCTGGCCTGGTCGAATCGACAAATTACCTTTTCTCTGCGGATCATAGGTTGCCCTTTGTGCGCAAAGAACGGGGCCCCTACAGCCTTCGCTTTCTCCGCGTGGCGGGCAGCATACTACGGCCTGATGGCAGGATGGTCCACCATTCGCAGACAATCGGAGCCGAGCCGACAATCGCCGCGAATTACTATGGGAAACCAGGCGAAGATGAGTAGTCCCCCCACCCGACACCCCCTTGTGCCGGCCCTCCCCCTTTAGCCCACCGGCCCGCCGCGCCCGCCCCACCGCGGGCCCTCGTCTCGCCCTTCGAATTCGAGGATCCGATTCCCGCGGCTGCCAACGTACCCGGTGCCGTCCTTTTTCGATTCGCTCACCCTGTACGTGGCGGGCTAAAGTTGATCGAAAGTGGCGGCCTAATCTTGACCACCCCGCCGTCTACCCCGACTCCTCCAGCGGAGGACGTGGGAATGCTTCGACGGGTATGCCATCCGTGCGCTGGCCAAGCAGGGCTTGACGATCAGCCCCATTGTGAAAACGACGGGGTTCACCGGACCGCCGTGAAGAAGCCCCTGCGCAGCGCGCCGCCCGCGCCCTCCACGCGCGGGCGCGTGTCGCAGTGGATCGACGCCTACCTCCACAAGGTCAAGGTGGGCGTGCTCGCGCGTGCAGGCGTCTGCTTCGACTTCCGGTCACTCCGGAGGTCGTTCCGGGAGTGTGCTCTGGACCGCGGCGCCCGGTACGACAGCGTATCGGTGCTGCTCGGCCACAAGACGACGCGCACGACGGAGACCTACTACGCGAGGCGCAAGTACGACCAGGCTGCCGAGGAACTCGAAAGGGCATGGACCGCGACATCGCCGTCGCCGACGACCCCTACCGAAAGGGCTCGCCGAAGTCCGCCTTGAGGCAAACCTTATCACGGTGCGCTCCGAGAACGGGGCGATGGCAGCCTCACGTCCTGACGCCCTGGGCCTCTCCAAGGAGGCCGAGGAATTCCTGCGCGACAACCCTTCCTGCAGGAAGATCGCCCGCGCGGCCGTTGAAGATTACGTGCGGCGGATGAAGGCGCTCAACGAGTTCACGAAGGATTCGACGCTGACTGAAGCCCAAGCGGTCGAGATCGGTCGTGCCTGGCGCCGCGACATCCACAAGCGCATCACCGGGCAATAGGGGGCGCGGTCTTTGTGCGCATCGTCGTTGACACGAGCGTGCTCATCGCCGCGATGATGAAGTCCTCGCGCGTTCGGCAGACCTACTTGGCCTTCTTTGCGGCTGAGTGGCTGATCCCGCACGTCGCGCGGGCCGAAGCAGAAAGGCACCTGCCGCGCATCGCGGCGGCCACGAATCGCTCGGTGGACGAAGCTCGCAGGGCCCTTGGGATCCTCTTGGACCGCGCCGTCCTCGTCGAGGTCAGCGCGGGTGACCATGAGTACGCTTTGGCAAGCGAGCTGATCGGACGGCGGGACCCTTCGGATGTCGAGTTCGTTGCCGCCTGCCTGAAGACCGGCGCCCTCGGGATTTGGTCTTTGGACGACGACTTCGATGGGATCGAAGGCGTCCCGCGGTTCACGACCGCGGGCGTCGCGAAGTTGCTCGAACTCGCGGGCGGCACGAGTGACGAGTAGGCGAGGTCGAAGCGCGCCGCCGCCGAAGTTCGGGGGTCTGGACCTAGGAAATCCGAAAATTCAATCCACGAGTGAGTAGAATTTGGCCAGAGTGATAGGGAGTGGACAGGACGGGATTTGAACCCGCGGCCTCGTGCTTGCGAAGCACGCGATCTTCCAGCTGATCTACCTGCCCATGTTGGAATCTTCGGCCCGGGGAGTGGGGGGCGAGTTTAAAGGTTTCCGCCTCGCGAGCGAGGCTACTCCTCCTCAGGGCCCCTGCGGTGGGCCGGTGGATCGCCTCTCAGAGGCGCGCCGGCACGCG
>Ga0209751_10004706_pt1 | contig 12981 bp, 15 predicted proteins | sample RifCSP13_1_FD_184019 | JGI IMG/M metagenome (GOLD analysis project Ga0209751, IMG submission 184019) | Soil microbial communities from Rifle, Colorado - Rifle CSP2_sed 13_1 (SPAdes) (version 2) | ecosystem: Environmental > Terrestrial > Deep subsurface > Rock core/Sediment | place: Rifle... | reverse complement strand
CGGACGTAAGTTTCCGGCGATTGGGCGTAGAGCCGATCAAAACGCCCGACGAGCAACCGGCTGATTTCATCCAACTCCTCTTTCGATTTCTCGTCCGCTTTCCACCAACTCCTGGCGTGCCGGGGCGGAAATGCGCGATAGGCCAGCCAGGAGGAGCGGTGCAGCAGTTGGAAACTCAGGAAGTCCAAAAACTCCTCGTCGAGCGCGCGCTCGGCCTCGGCGAACAACTTCGCTTCGGGCTGCCGGACGAACCGCTCCAAAAAGGGGCGGAAGAGCGCGCGGTCACGGCGGTAAATCTCCACCGCCACGTCGGGTTCGAGACCCCACCAGCTCCAGCGCTGTTCCGGCGGGGTGCGCCGCTCCAGCTCAAACTGGAAGGCCTCGTTCGAGAGCGGCTTCTTCAGCAGGCCGCGCAGCGCCTCGTTCCAGAGTGCGGGGTTGCCGACCTTGAAGAAGATGCGCCAGTAAAGCGTCTCGTCGCCGAGGCGCTCGACGGCGCGGAGCAAACGCCCCTCCGCCCGGCGTTTGATCCAGTGCAGGTTGTTTTCGACGTAAGGCAGGATCGCCGCCCCGTATTTTTCCAGGAAATCCACCAGCGGCGTCGCGTCAATGTCCCAGAAGTATTCGGGGTGGCGCTTTTGCAGTTCGTCGGAGATCTGCGCGGCGGGGAGGTCCTGGCGCAGCAGCCGCCCCAGTTCTTCCTTCCACTCCCGCTCGTCGCCGAAGCGGCGGAACAGGAACCAGCTCAGCTCGTCGTCGCCCTGCGCGCGCACCGCCTCGCGCAACTGCGTGAAGGATCGGCGCTCGCGCCCCCAGCCGCGCTGCACGTGCCCCCGGATGAACTCGTGGAACAGCGCCGGGCCCCGGCCGTAGAGCGCAAGGGCGGTCTCCTCGGTCAGCATGAGCCACCACGCCCGGCGCATCTCTCGCCGCTGCACCGCGCGCAGCACGCGCTCGTCCGCCTCGGACGATTGGGCCAGGGCGAGGATTTCCTTGTTCCACTCTCTTTGCGCGGCCTGCCAGTCGGTCGTCGCGCCGAGGAGTTTGCCGTATAGCCCCTGAAACAGCGCGTCGTGCTCCGCCGCCTCGGCCTGGGGGAGCAGCGCGCGGATGACCTCCGCGTGGCGGCTCCCGTCCAGATAACGGAGCAGGAACGTCTCGAAAAACTGCGCGTCGCGGGCATACAGGGCCGGCGCCCATATGGGGGCGAGGTCACGAAAGGCGCGATCCCGCGCGAGCGTTTCCAGCTCGCGCCGCAGCGTCCCGCGATCAAGGCTGGACTGTAACAACCGATCTAATTGCTCCCGTAAGTCCGAGTCTGTTTCCGGCATGACAGTGCTTCCAGGTATGAGGCGCTCCTAATCTTACAATAGATTTGTGGCAAATAGCGTCGCACGCGGCAGAATTGGTCATCCTTGTCCTGCCACGAATTACACGAATTTTACGAAGAAACCAGGCCGTCCCAGCAGCCTGTTTGGCTTCATCGGCCAGGTTGGCCGCCGCGCGCGCATCGCCCGAAGGTGGGACAACGCCATATTTCATGGTTCCACTTATTTCACGAAAGCCTCTTGCGGACGGTCACGAAGCCATCCTTCTCCCTAAGAGAGTGTTTCTTAAATCATAAAATGCAACGCGAAGGGTCTCTACCCCAATCAGGCGCAAAACACGATTAGCCGGAGATGCTTCGCTTCGCTCAGCATGACAGTTCAAGGTTGCTGACCATTTAAGAAACAGTCTCTAAGAAGAAACCTCTCACCAGGGCGATGAACTGATCGAATTGTTCGCGGTGAATGAGATGACCGGTGTTCACGAACCGGACGATCTTGAGATTGGATTGGTCAGACCGCTCCTCCTGAAGAGACTGCGGCATGCCTGGCTGCGGAAAGAACGAACTCTTCATCATCAAAACAGGACACGTGACGCGGCGAAGAGCCTGGGCGGCCTCGCTCACTCTCTCACCCAAGGTCCCCCACAGCGTCGCGCCGAGCCGGACCAGCCCCGGGTCGAGGCGGGCGCAGTTTTCGACCCAGGTGACATACTCTTCTTCCGGCGGAACAGGCGCTCCGGGCGGCAGCTGCGACAGAGCCGATACCATGCGGTCCTCATGCGCTTGTGACTTCAATGGCTCCAACCACGCGATGTAAGCGCTCAACCACGCCCGGTATCCCGCGGATTGGGTGAAATCGGCGCTCGGACTGTCCGTATCCCCCGCTCCTTCCACGATCAGAGAGTGAACCAGGTCTGAGTAAGCGTCCGTCAGGTGAATGCCCGTCGTCCCGCCCTGTGAGAAGCCGAGCACGCGCGGCTTGCCCAGGCCGAGGGCGCGGATCACCCCGGCGGCGTCTTCGGTGAGCAAGGCCTGTGAAAAGCCGGCGGCAATACCCTCCGAACGACCGTGGCCTCGGGCGTCCACCAGGATGACATCGTAGTCTTGCTCCAGAGCGCGGGCGGTGCGCAGCCACGAGAGCGCGCCCTCCAGGAAGCCGTGAAGAAGCACCACGGGCGGCCTGTCCCGGCCTGTGCGATAGTAGTGGTGACGAATGCCATTGGCCACGACATCGCCTTCCGACCAGTGGGATGGAATAATCTCTTCTATTCTCCGGTAGCGCTTAACCACCTGTGTTGCTGGATAGGAAGAGGATGGGTTCATTCAATGATCCCGACTTTGCTGAACTCCGGCAGGCCGCCCCAGTATATCCCCCAACCCAGAAAGAACAACGTGGCCGCCAGATAGGCGACGAAGAAAAAGGCCAGGATGGGTTGCTGGCGCAGCTTCTGGCGCCCCCAGATGAGCGTAAAAGCGACAACCAGCGCCGCAAACGGAACGCCCAAGGGCGTGGTGGCGGCTTCGACGACGGTGATGAAGTAATTGAAGCCGTGGATGATCCCGCCCGCGATTTCAAATCCCAACCCGGAGCGCTCACCCGTAAAGGGATTCTTCCACTGGCGGTAGATCAGGAGCGCCGACAGCCCGACGAGGCCAATGTGCCACAGATAATGACTGAGCACTTCATCCAGGAAATGGGTCAGTGCCTCAACATCGGCGCCAACCAGCGCTTTCGTCAAGTGGCCGATCGCGTTAGCGGCCAGATGCATGCCCTGGCCCTCCACCCACAAGGCCGCCAGTCCGAGAAAAGCCATCATCTCGCCCTGGCTGAACGGCCGCTCACGCCTCACTTGAAAAAGCAGCCAGTAGAGAGGCACGAGGATCAGCGGCGTCAAGAGATCAACCACATCCCCGTATTTCATGAGCGGGTAAAGGCCGAACTGCTGGCTGAGGAAAGCCGGGGAGACAATGAAAACAGCGAAGAGGATGGCAAAGATCAGCGTCAGACGGGCGGTGCGTTGCATTTTGATTCCCTGACAGGGTCAAGCTTCTCGCCGCAAGGGGACAAGGCATATTCTCCGCCGGAGCAGGACGGACGCGATGGTTGTGATAATAAAGATTCTCTTCAGGTCAATTTTTCTCATGGTCGTCTTTTTGTATCAACGCACCGCCGGAAAGGTCGGCGGCAGCATGCAGGGGCTCCGGGTGCTCCTCCCGACCACCACCGGACGCAAGACCGGCAAAAAGCGGATCACGCCGCTAGGGTACTTTGAGCACGACGGCGGCTACGCCATTATCGCCTCCAATGCCGGGTTTGACACTCACCCGGCCTGGTTTCACAACCTGAGAAGCAACCCGCAGGTCACACTTCAGATCCAGGACAGGCAACTGGCCGCGATCGCGGAACCGGCTGGCCCGGAGCTTCGAAAGCAATTGTGGGCCAAACTGGTGGAACTGGCGCCCGGCTACCGGGCTTACCAGAAGCGCACGACCCGCGAGATACCGATCGTCGTCTTGCGTCCGGTCTCCAAGACCTAAGAGAGTGTTTCTTAAATCGTAAAATGCAGCCTGTCACCCTGAGCAACGCGAAGGGTCTCTACCCAATCAGGCGCAAAACACGATGCCGTCCGCGAAACCCCGGCGTCAATCCGGCTTGAAACTTAACGTGATGGCACCCAACTGCGCATCAAACGAGAACTCAACGCGTACCCCGTCGTGAGTGATTTCGGACGCATAATCACCCGATTGGCGCTCCGCGTTGACCAGCTCACCGCTGAACCATTCTGCGCCTTCGGACCAACCCGGAAGCACGGCGTTCATCATCAGCAGCATGTAGATCGCCCTTTTCGCTCCTTCCTCTGCGTCCCGGCGGATGGGGCCGAAAACGCTGACGGACGCCTCCTCAACCGCCTCTACCCCGACGATTTCCACCAGGGCCAGGCCGTCCGGCGAAGCGGCAACCCACCGGTCGCGGTTGTCGCCAAGTTGGGCGCGCTGGAAGTCGAAACCCTGCGCTTCGTAGGGGCTCTGCAGGGCCAGACGCGTCACTGGCAGCCAACTGGCGCCGCCCGTGCGCGGAGCAGCAGGCGCGGCCGCCGTGGGCGTGGCAGTCCGGACCAGCTCCCTGAGAAACGGCGGCTCTTCGGTCGTCGCCGACGGGCTGTTCGCGGCGGCCGTTTCCGCTGGGGGCAGCGTGCCCGTTGGCCTGGCCGATTCAGTCGCCGCTGCCGCGGCCGTCGCCGTTGGCGCTGCCCAACGCCCGGCCAGCCCGGGCCAGAGCAGCGCGATTGCGTACAAGCACGCGCCCGTCACGAGCACCCCGGCCACAGCTCCGGCGATCAGGCCGGTCATCCGCTTCATTACCTAGCCTCCTCTATCTTCGGCTCTGACTACCTGGCCCATAGGGCAGCGCAGTCGAGATCGGAAAATGTGGGTGCGATAACGGCTGATCTCACCTTCGCCCGGTATCGCCGTCCCCGCGACGCGTAACCGCTGCTCTCCCCACGAGTTGCCCATAATCCTGCGTATAGTAATGGACTTCGGATGGGCCAAAGCTCTCGCCATTGTCGGCGCACATTTTGAGGAGCAATTGGGTCGGCAGTCGGCCGGTCGCATCGTGGGAATACACTGGACGGATCGCGGCAAAACGCGCATTCGTGCTATCCAGGAGGTGGGCATCGAAATCCCGCACGCCGCCCGTGTGAAGCGCGCCGCTCCGAGTGAGAACCGTTGTGAGCCAGGCGCCAGTAAGTTGACTGATGTCGGTGATGACCTGATCAGGCACGCGGGTATGCTCCTTGGACAAGTTCACATCATACAGATACAGGCAGCGCCTGGGACCCAAATGTTCCAAAAGACAATAGACCTGCCGGTTGGCAGGTCTATTGTTCCTTTACGCAGGGCCATTCCCCAGCTCACCTCAGAAAGCTGCGAATCCAGCGAAGGACTTCAGGGATATCTACGCGGCTGGAGTAGCCCACGCCGCCGCAGTTGGAGTTGGTCACGTAGGAGTTCACTGCCAGCACGGTATCCGTGCCGCCCAGCAGATCGGGGCCGCCCGAGTCGCCAAAGCAGGTGCCGCCCGACTCTCCGCCAGGATTCAAAGCGATGCGCATGAACTCATCACTGTGTGTAAACTCGCCCGAGACGAGTTCGCTCGGCGCGAACAGACGCACCCTCAATCCGCCCCACACCGGCGGCCCTCCGCCGTGAAACTGCTCTTGCACGCCGTAGCCGACGAGGTCAACCGGAGTCTTGTTCGCCAGGGTGTCCACGAGTCCCGCGGTCGGCAACTGGGCAAATTCGGCGACGACAGATCTCGGCACTCTCTCCGTCAGGATCACGACACCCACATCCCGAAGAGCGAACCCCGGCAGGCCGTCTCCGCACCCAATACAGAAGCCAGGGTTAGTGTAGGGAACGCCGTCATAAGACGTGCGGCCGCTAAAGGGATATTCGGGATTTCCTTGCACCACCTCGTCGAACCACACCCGGGCAGCATCCGTCCCGTCTGTGCAGTGCCCGGCCGTCAGGAACACGGTGCGTGACAGCAGCGCCCCGGAGCAGCGGTGTGAGGGTTGGCCGTCGACATCGAACACCACGAGGCCGACGTAGGGATGCCTCCCCGCATCCGGCTCACCGTTCGTGATGGCGTAGGTGACGCCCGCGGCGATCGCCAGCAACGCCAGGACGAAGACCAAAACAAAGCCCATCTTCCTCATTATTGTCTCCTTAATTGTTGGAATGCCTTTATCCGTTCGAGGATCCAGTAGAGAAGATTAGTCTCGCGATACCCTCCTTTCTTAGAACTTGTTTTGAAATTTGGATTTCGCCAACACGCTCTTAGAAAGCGATTCCAGTATACAACTTTTTCTTAACAAAGCAATACAGCGTGTCACGATGCGGGCGCAGCCTCATCCGATCCGCTGATAGTTCTAGGCAGTTCTACCATACGCTGTGCGCCATAGCGTTGGGACCACGGCCTGCCCTGAGCGCAGTCGAAGGGTTCACTGCAGGTTACGGGCCGTTGGTTTGCACCCCGTTCGCGGGGGGTTACGTCGCTTCCCTGGCCCGACCCGCCAGGGCGGGCAGCACCTCCAGTCACCCGAAAGCACTGGACGCCTGCTACATGACATCCTGGTAGTTATCATGGCCGGACTCACACCGGCTAGTCAACGATGACTAGGACACACCACGCAGTGTTGGGCGGCCTTTAGGTTTGCCACGCATCAAATTTTCAGTGGATGGTCATTTTCAATTATGCTGATGACTTGCTTTGCATCGGGCGGGCTGATAATTTGCATCCCCGCTTTTTTCATGACGTTGATTGAAGCCGTATTGTCGGGGTCTGTGCATGACATGATGCGCTGAAGTTTAAGGGTCTCGAAGCCATAGGCAATTATCGTCCGTGCTGCTTCGGTGGCATAGCCGTATCCGCGATAGGGGCGCGCCAGCGCGCAGCCAATGATAATTTCAAATGCGCCAAAGCGGAGCTTGTGACTTTGGAGGTCAGCGCAGAGCGCGACTACTTCTGGAGTAAACCACTGAGGCGCCAAATGAAAAACGCCAATATTTTGTTGCTCCGTTTTCAAGACCATCATCCATCTGCCAAAGGGCTGAAGGAAGGGATAGTTTGCAAAACCTAGATAATATTCGTTCTCGTCGCGTATATCATCTGGGTTCGGGTGTTCATCGGCCTTGCGATGTTCGCCACTGTGGTCCGAGGCAATTCGCCAATACACCGTATAGTACCTTTCCCCATCGGCTTTTGTAAAAGGGCGAAGAATAAGGCGTTCAGTCTCAAATGTTTGCATGATAAGTGTTGTCCTAATGTGCCGTTGAGCCGTGTAGCCGCCCAACGGCCAGCATCAGGCGCGGGGCGGGTTCGCACGAAACTTCGCGGGCAAGACTCGTCGGAACTATCCGAACCTATGCTGGGGCGCGGCGTTAGCCCCGTCGCCTGCACGCCCGTATTCGGCGGCTAAGCGCCAATAACAACTTTCGTTTTCAAACCAGCCCTTGGGCAGCCCACCTCCGTGAAATCGTAGTGGCCTGTATCACGGGTGAGTGAAGCCCAGTTGTGCCAAAGCCGTATAGACGGAATTCCCAGGGCAAGCCGTCGCTGCAAAGTCCCTATGCCCAAAGACTTGGCGCCCGGCTGGTGCTAACTGTCCCAAGTTCTCCATGGGCTGGTATGGCCCATAGCCGGGTCCGTTTGGATCATACTTTAGCCAGCCTAGGAACCTTGAGATAAGCGGCACGAAAGGCCCGATATCGAAAGCCAATTCGAAGTTGCCTTCGAGTGCAATGCCAATACCCATGGTGTTATGGCCTTTCGTGTGGGCACCTGCTCGATCCTCGCCTCGTCCCTCGCAGACATAGATCGAGGCCGGATTACCGTCCATGAGGAAAATGACAAAGTTATATGGTACGTCCAAACCAAGATCAGGACGAATGGTCTGTAACTGTACCATCCTTCCGAAGACCGTGTTCTCTGTGTCCCACAGATTCGGCGTGGCATCTGGGTCCACAACCACTGTGTGGTGGATGATTACATGCGTCCGTGCTCTTCGGGGAACATGGAATCCAAGGCGCGGAAAGCCCGGGCTTGCACCCCAGCCAGTGCGATCCACATATCTTACTCGAGATGGGATGTCAAACTTGGCCATGAGGAACTCCTTTCAGAATGGGAAAGCGGATGAGGGTGAAATATGTCTTGAGTTAAAGGAGATGTTTGAGAAATTTCTCCTCCTGTCTAAGCCCATCAACCTTTGAAGTGCAGGGCCGTTGTGGGATATTTTCCTCTATCTCCGATTTTGCCCAAGACTGTGGGTCATCCGCCCCAAGCCGTCGGAAGACCTCTGCCAATTCAGCAATATGTTGTTCCTTGCTTGTAGATGCCTCGGACATACGCTTACGTCCTTTATCAGTCCTCTGACTTGTGGTGTCCCCGACTTTGGGCTTGAGCCGGTCGCGGTAGGGACGACCCTTGCGGGCCGCCCCCGCACAGATCCGGGCAGGCGGCACTACCGCACCCGGCTCTTGTCTTGGGTCATTCCGTCTCGACGCTGCAAGACCTGCCATGAGCGAAGTCGAAGGGTTCACTTCATGTTACGGGCTGTTGCTTGGCTCCTTCTTCTCGAAGGGGTACAACGCTTCCCTGGCCCGACCCGCCAGGGCGGGCAGCACAGCCCGTTGCCTGGCTGCACCGGTTGCCTGCTACCTAGCCGCCTGACAGTTATCACGACCGGACTCCCGCAGGGACCGGTTAGCAGACGATGACTTCCAGGACACACCAGCGCCGGGTTGGGCGGCGCAAACATGACGGGTGCGTTGTGGGACAGCCCTACTTCTCCTGCCAGACAGGATTCGCGGCGCCCTGAGGTTCCTCGGACGCATGCAAGTACCCGAGCCACCACTTCCCATCTATCTTCCTCCAAAGGATGGAAATGATCGTCCTGCCGGAAGTCTTCGACTCGCCAGTAGTCATACGGGTTGTCTCGGTCGCCACCAAGGTGGCCATGACATTGGATTCATCCAGAATGAACATTTCTCGACTGGCGACCTGATAATCTATGGATGCAAGGCCCTTTTCCCTAGCCGCGGCAATGCGCGTGCTCAATTCGCTGTAGGTCTTCATCTCGCCGTTCCAGATGTTCCGATACTCCGGCGCGTTCAAATGCATCCCCACACCCCTCGCTAGATCGCCGCTTCTGAGAGAACCCAAGAGATCATTTTCTGCTTGAGTGACCTGCATTTCTATCTCGTTCATTCTTACCTCCTGAGGGTAGCACTATACATGAAATGGAGTCCAGGTAGCGCCGCCGAACGCCAGCATCAGCCGCCGCGCGAACTTCGTGACGAAGACTCGCCTGAATTACCCGAACCTGCGCTAGGTCGAGGCGTTGGCCCCGCGCGCAGCGCGGTCGGCTGCATGCCGTGTCGGGCCGCACCCTATGCTTGAGAGTTGAGGCATTTGGAATTGACATGCCACGATGCCTTGATGCCGGTCTCACCCCACCCCCCGCCACACTCCGGGCCGCGTGCCTGATGCCGGTATCAGTTTTCCTTGCTTCGCTGATCCAGCCAATAACTTACACCCGTCAGAATAAAGCCCAACCCGACAATCCCTAACAAAGTCAGGAATAAAGGATCACGGGCATAGATATACAAACCGAGTAAACAGACCAGAATAACGCTGCGGGCGATCAACGTGGTGCTGTAGAGGGCATCCACATGCAGACGAATAATCTGGAGCACGATGATGCCTAGGGCCAGTAGGACCACGCCCAGGAGACGGGGCAACACGTCGCCATACGTGCCATTGGCCAAGAGTAATTTCAGAGCCAATTGCGGCACCGTGATGAGTGCGATCCCGGCGGGAATCAGGTAGCCGACCAAATAGTATAGGCTCAAGTGAGTTCTTTTCATGGTTGACTCCTTGCGAACTGCGAATCACGGCGACTCTTCGAGGCGGGTCGCGGTAGTGACGGCCCTTACGGGCCGCCCCCCGCACGGATCCGGGCATGCGGCACTACCGCACCCGGCTCTTGTCTCGGGTCATTCCGTCCCCTTGCGGCGACGTATTCACTTCGGCCTCCAGTTAACACCTTCTCCGGCCCTGTGTCCGGCGGTACCGCCCGGCTTGACCGTGTAAAACAACCACTTGACAACTCACTGTAAAGCGGTGTCGGCTGCATCCTGCCATGCCCTCACGGGCATTCCTTCACCGGAAACCGGGCGCGGGGCGCAGACCATGGCAATATCCGCAACCTGTCCTCAGGATGCGCGGGTTGGCTTGCCCTTTTGCTTGAAAAAGCAGCCACTAAAATGGGCTATCCCAAATGGGATGAAGCACATAACTTTCACCTGATGCTGGGTTATGAATAATAGTTTTCGAGCCCTCAATACGAATTTCTACGTTTTTCGAGTCAACGTCAGGCGGCCAAGTGTAATCTGTTTTCAGACCATCAGGTGTAATCCGAATTACTTGAAAAGGGCCTCCAACAGTAGAAACTGCTTTGTTTTCTTTGGCAAGCGAGGCGACGATTTCATTTATCAAGGCCGCTCGCGCCCAATGCAGTTTAGGGTCGTTGAAACCGAAATGTATTGTTTCCTGAATCTGCTCAATGACCGCTTTCCGTAGTTTGCGCCCTGTGCCAATAATGGCAAACCCCTTTGGCCTCTTATTGACTCGGACGTTTCCATTTTCGCCTATTGTATAGACATAGATATGCGACTCGGTAAAGGGAGTATAGCCAGTAATTTTGCCGTCTTCCAATATGGACGGGCGACGTGAGGGTTCGATACCGCAGAGCATAAAACTGAGTTCTTTGCGTTGCTTTGGAGTAAGTTTAGCTAATGCTATTTCCTCAATCCACTGGTGCAAGTCGTCTCTAAACTGCCTGATGACGAAAGGGCGTTTGTAACCCAAAAATTTCTGCTTTATCAAAAAAGTCATTACTTTTTTCGCGGCGTGTAAGTCACCGGAAAAACCTAGCACGGCTGATTTCTTTGAGTCTCCGAGCGTATACAGCTTTCGCAAAATATCTTTGGGAGGAAACTGATTGTTTTCCCAAGATACTCTTGTATCGGCAATCATCACCGTTTCTGTAAGCCAGTCAAAACCTACAACTATTGTCACGCTGAAAACCTTCGACTGTAAAAGCCCGCGATTTGGGCTTTGTGCAGATATGGATTGAAACGAGCAAGCCAACGGTCGAGTTCAGCGGCAGCGGCAGCGCGAGTCCAACAAGATTGTGAACCCAAAACTCCGCGAGTCAAGGCGGCCAGTTGCCTCAGCGGCACCAGCCGCTGTCCGCTGCAGCGCCAGCCTGTGTAAAAACTAGATGGACGTCCCACTTTGATGGGGAAATCACAGCATTGATGCAAATTCCGAGCTGAAATAGTGCTCCACAAGCGAGTATTTAGGGCTACACGCCCCGCTTCTCTAAGTTTTCACACAGTCTGACGAAGGGTTAGGCGGAGGCAAAAGACCTTATGCGACAAGTAGGGCGTCATTGTCATGATGGTGTTTTCTGTTGAAGCGCGGCGTTTACGATAAGCTCGGCGCACGACTGCAACTCGAGCAATTCAAGGACTGTGATAGCCCTATCTCGCGTGCTGCCATGCGCAGACTTCTTATCCCTGGCATTGTTGAATTCACGAATAACCTGCTGTAAAGGTTTTTTGCTTGAGTAGCCAACGCTCTCGGTGGGGTCGAGTCCAATTGATCGGAGCTTGACTGCAAGCTTGCTGGAATCCTTTGGCGGATCACCAATAATCGCTTCGATAGCCATGAAACCGGCGTGCAGCGCTGTCTCCATATGCGTTTGTTCTGATGGTGACGCGGCAGTGACCGATGGGTTGTCAATGACCTCTTGAATCTCGCCTGGGTAAACATGGAAATTCTCTATACTATTCTTTAGGAAGCGAACTGCTCTAGCGAGATGTTCATTCTTGACCATAGCTGGGACATTATTCCAAACCCACTCCACGCGGTCTGTAGAGAAGGTGGTGTATGAGCCGATAGTTTCGTAGGGGAAGTACAGAGTGCGCTCAGACCACTCCCTCGACATTTCAAGTTTGGCAAGATCATTTAGACGGATCGTTTGACCACGCTCGATTAGCATTCGCGGAATGCGCACGATGGGAGCCGTGTCGTTTGGGGCGCCCAGCGGCCCGCAGGCAATCCACGCTGTGTGAAGAATTATCTCAGCGATGTGATGGGCACGTTGGTCATCTCTCTTGTAGTAAGGAAATCGAAAGAAGTAGCGTGGATATGGGTGTGAACGATCTTCACTGGACGCCGGAATCGTCGAGAGAATCAATCCAATTTCCTTGCAGGCCTTCTTAGCACTAATGAGATGGCGGGGATCGTCATTGACATGCATGGAAGGTACGCCGAGGTGGAGAAGGAGGTACCATACTTGGGCAGATTCTGGGACCGGAGATCTTGGTGTCTTGCGTTGAATGATTCTGACTGTCATGGTTCTGATTTGAGCAAACTGCACACCGCCTAACGGTCGGGTTCAGCCGCGCGGCGGGTGAAGGCTGAGTCGCTGGCCTACCATACACCCCGCGAGAAAGACCCGCCAGTTAATCGCGGCGTGGGCCGCATCGGCTGGAGCGATTTGTTGGGCGGCTGGGCATGGCAAGGGAATCATTGTCCGTACTCAAATTCATCAAGGAAGCTGACGAACCGAGTGGCCCGAATCACGAAAATAGTTCGCTCATTCTGCGCGTTCGCATCTGCTAAGCCGCGTAGCTTATCAACGCTTGAATGGAAATCTGCTCCTAGGCTTTTTTGGAAGCGAATTAGCTCTACTTCCTCCGTTTTCTGGTCTTCGGGTAATGTTCCTGTCTCCATATCAATATCGGCGGGGTCAAAGACACAAATGTGAAGGCGGGCGGTGGTGATTATGACTGGCACATAAAGGACGCGTGGCTCTCCAGTGGATTGCCTGCTGCTCAGAATGTTTCGCTCTTCGATAGCCAGTTGTGTCAATGACATCATTAACTCGCTCGACAGTCTCTCAAGTGTTCGGTTGTCTTTCTTGTGTTCTACAGTATTCGAGTTTAGACTAAAAAGGGCGGCTGACCTTGCGGGCCAGCCGCCCGGTGGCAGAATAGGAGTATGCCTACACCTATCGCTG
>Ga0209751_10004704_pt1 | contig 12984 bp, 14 predicted proteins | sample RifCSP13_1_FD_184019 | JGI IMG/M metagenome (GOLD analysis project Ga0209751, IMG submission 184019) | Soil microbial communities from Rifle, Colorado - Rifle CSP2_sed 13_1 (SPAdes) (version 2) | ecosystem: Environmental > Terrestrial > Deep subsurface > Rock core/Sediment | place: Rifle... | reverse complement strand
TCCAGCAGGATGAGCCTGATGATTTTGTTATAGCCACAGGTGAGCAGCACTCCGTCAGGGAGTTTGTTGAGAGGGCATTCCATGAGGTCGGGACCGGCATTAAGTGGAAGGGTGAAGGTGTCGATGAGAAGGGGTATGACGGAGATACTGGGAAGGTTATCGTTGAGGTGGATAAGAGCTATTTCAGGCCTACAGAGGTTGAAACCCTCCTCGGGGATCCGACAAAGGCAAAGCAGAGGCTTGGCTGGGCTACGAAAGTCACCTTCAATGAACTGGTGTCGGAAATGGTTACGGAAGACCTGAAAGAGGCGGAACGGGACCAGCTCTGCAAGAGGGAGGGGTTCAAGGTGATGAGGTATCATGAGTAGGAAAGGCCGAGGTTGAGGCTAAGGTTAAGATCAAGGCTAAGGTTAAGGTCAAGGTCAAGGTTAAGGTTAAGGTCAAGGTTAAGGTCAAGGTCAAGGTTAAGGTCAAGCAAAAACAGAGAAAGACAGGGCAAGGGATGAAATATAAGACATTTGAAGAAATGCCGGTCTGGCAGAAGGCGATGGAACTGGCTGTCAAGATATTTCAACTCACGGAAGGACTTCCCCGCAAAGAGGATTATGGTTTGACGTCGCAGATAAGGTGTTCGGCCTTATCTGTATCGGGTAATATAGCAGAAGGATTCGGAAGAAAACATACGAAAGACAAGATCAATTTTTACTATATTTCTCGTGGCTCGTTGACTGAGACAAAGAATCACTTGATTTATGGTCATCACGTCGGCTATTTTGATGAGAAACAATTCGGTGAAAATGCCCGTTTAGCAGAGGAGATATGGAAAGAACTCAACTCATTAATCAATTCTTTGCACAAGGAATCGTGAATAGGTCTTTATTCTTAACCTTGACCTCAGCCTTGACTTTAGCCTTGACCTATGGAGAATTTTTATGAATAAAAATTCTCGCATCTATGTTGCAGGACATCGCGGACTTGTTGGTTCCGCCATATACAGAAGGCTGGAATCAGAGGGTTACACTAACCTCGTTGTCAAGACAAGTACGGAGCTTGACCTGAGACGGCAGGCCGATGTTGAGGCCTTTTTTGAAAAAGAAAGGCCTGTGTATATTTTTCTTGCGGCTGCAAAAGTAGGCGGCATAATGGCCAACAGCACCTACCCTGCGGATTTTATATGCGACAATCTCATGATCCAGACCAACATTATCCACGCCTCTTATAAATATGGCGTAAAGAAGCTCCTCTTCCTCGGAAGCTCATGCATATACCCGAAGCATGCACCGCAACCTATGAAGGAAGAGTATCTTTTAACCGGTGAACTGGAACCAACAAATGAGCCTTACGCCATTGCCAAGATAGCAGGTATAAAGATGTGCCAGACTTACAACAAGCAGCATGGAACTAACTTTATCTCTGTCATGCCAACAAACCTTTATGGCCCAAATGACAATTTTGACCTTGAGACATCCCACGTCCTTCCTGCATTGATAAGGAAATTCCATGAGGCAAAGCTCCAAATGGAGCAGGTTAAGGCTAAGGTTAAGGATTTTACTCAACCTGAACCTCAGCCTAAGCCTGATCTTAAGCCTCAGCCTGTAGTCATCTGGGGCACAGGCACACCAAGAAGGGAGTTCCTTTACATAGATGACCTGTCTGACGCCTGCCTGTTTTTAATGAAGGAATATGACGGTTCGGAGATTATTAATGTTGGCGTTGGTGAAGATATCTCCATCAGAGACTTAGGGTCACTTATTAAAGAAATTGTAGGTTATGAAGGGGATATAGCTTATAATGATTCAAGGCCCGATGGAACGCCGAGGAAGCTCTTAGACGTGTCAAAATTGAACGCACTTGGATGGAAGGCGAAGACAAGCCTTAGAGAGGGGATAGCCAGGACTTATGACTGGTATGTCAAAAATAAAAGATGAACCATTCCATTGATAAACCGCTGGTCTCGATCATTACCCCGTCATACAATCAAGGAAGGTTCATTGAGGAAACGATAAAGAGCGTTCTAAACCAAGACTATCCCAACATTGAGTATATCGTCATAGACGGTGGTTCTACAGACAATACCATCGACATTTTAATAAAATATGAAGGAAGACTTCGATGGGTATCTGAACCCGACAAAGGGCAGTCGGATGCAATAAACAAAGGGTTTGCCATGGCGAGAGGGAGCATGATGGCATGGCTGAATTCAGATGATACTTATCTTCCCGGTACAGTAAATAAGGTTGTAGATCTTTTCTGTTCCCAAACTGATATTGGCCTTATATATGGGAAGGCATACTTTATAGATATTGAAGGAAATGTTATAGGAAGGTATCCGACTGAGCCTTTTGATTACAACCGCCTCGCTATATTCAATTTCATATGCCAGCCAGCTACCTTCTTTAGAAAAGAGGCCTTAGATGAAGTGGGGATATTAGACATAAACTTACATTATGTGATGGATTATGACCTCTGGATCAGAATGGCCAACAAAAATAAATTTGCTTACCTGCCGGAATTTCTTGCAACGTACAGGTTTCATGAAGAATCAAAGACTATTTCACCTTCTGATGCCGTTTCAAATCATGAAGAAACTTTAAAAATCGTGATGAAGTATTACGGCTGGGCTCCATTAAATCGAGTTTACGGTTATTGCTATCATCGCCTCAAGTCCAAAATATCTCCTGGTCTCGCAGAGAGAAATATACTTATTGTTCTTCTTTCTGTCATCTACTCATTTTCTATTTATTTAAGTCTTAATAAACGTATTAAGCTTTACGATTTAAAAATGATAAACCGGCAAAATTTGAGTAAACTCTTCAAAAAGTGGATAGATATCTATAAGGGATACTGATAATGAAGATTGCAGAGGTTGTTGCCACTTTTCCACCATATCACGGAGGAATGGGTTATGTTTGCTTTCATAACTCTCGTATGTTAGCGCTCAGGGGACACGATGTAACTGTCTTTACCCTTGATCACGGTCGTCTTAGTTACGAAGCGGATCTGAAGGATTTCAAGATAGTCAGGCTGAAAACCCCGCTTATTTACGGAGATGGAGGGATGGTTCCCCAACTCTGTTCTATGCTAAAAGGCTTTGATATTGTCCACCTGCATTACCCTTTTTTCGGAGGGGCTGAATATGTATATCTAAGTTCTTTGCTGAACGGTCGAAAATATTTTTTGACTTACCACATGGATGTCTACGGGAATACCCTTTTAAAAAGGCTTATAATGGCCGCTTATGAGCCGCTGTTGACAAAAAAAATAATTAAAAGGGCTGATTATATCGGCGCCCTGAGCATCGCACACTTGAAAAGTTCAAAAGTTGCACCTTATGTTGATTGGAACAGGGTAGTTGAGATGCCGAACGGCGTTGATGTTAAGAAGTTTTGTCCACGAGAGAAAAAACAAGGGCTGGTGAGGGAATATAATCTTGAAGGAAAGACGGTAGTCCTGTTTGTAGGAAACCTTCAGCCTTTCAAGGGGCTGCACCTCCTCATAGATTCCATCTCCCGGATAAAGGACCGGAACATCGTCCTTCTCGTTGTCGGTGGAGGTTATAATGAAAAAGAATATAGAAGCCAGGCAAGGGAAAAAGGGATAGACGAAAGAGTAATCTTTGCCGGACCAAAATCACCGGATGAAGATCTGCCTGACCATTATAACCTTGGAGATTTTCTTGTTCTTCCATCACTTCATTCAGAGTCCTTTGGGTTAGTGGTTTTGGAGGCAATGGCTTCGGGCATACCTGCAATAGTCTCGGAACTACCGGGACCTTCTCAACTTGTAGAAAATGGGAAAATTGGATTACATGTAAAAATCGGTGACGTGGAAGACCTTAAAAACAAGATAGAATATCTGGCGAAAGAGAAAGATATCCGTCGGAGAATGGGGACGGAAGCAAGGAAAAAGGTCTTAGAAAAATATAACTGGGAAAGTATAGGTGAATTGTTAGAAAAAACGCTTGAAGATATAGTCGGAAACCGGTATTGAATTTACGGTATGAAACCGTCATCGCCTTCGGTCACAAAGGAGGATGAAAATTAACCCACCCTCACCTTAATCCTCTCCCTGAAGGAGAGGAGGTATTTTCCTCCCTCCCCTTCAAGGGGAGGGTTGGGGTGGGGATGGGTAAAGAGGGTATTCCCGGAGCAAAAGAGGTCCTGAATCATGACCGTGAAAGAATTTTTAATGCTGATAGAGAAAGACATAGAGGCATGGAAAGAAACAAAAGTCGGGGGAAAGGATATCCTTTTCTCTATACTTGATTACAAGGTTTTAATAGTCTGGATATACCGTATTTCACATCTCCTTTACCGTAAAGGGCATTTCAGGCTCGCAAGGCTTGTGGCCGCGGTCAACCTTGTCGTCTTTGGCATTGAGATAGGGGTTCATGTGAAGATCGGGGGAGGATTCAGGGTACATCATCCTGTCGGAATCGTCTTGGGGGCGCAGATGATCGGTGAAAATTTTAATGTGTTTGCCGGAGCCGGTTGCGGGGGGGCCAGTCCCGAAAATCGTAATCAACCCATTATTGGAAACAATGTCTTCCTTTACGCCGGGGCCAAGGTGCTTGGCGATATAACCATTGGGGATAATGTCGTTATTGGCGCTAATGCTGTTGTCTTGCAGTCAGTGCCTGCAAATTGTATGGCTGTGGGAGTCCCGGCAAGGGTTTTACCGAGAACTGAAAAGCAGACAGTATGAGGAAGTAACCGTAAATTGAATGAGTCTTTACCTCTTATATCAATAATCATAGTCAACTGGAACGGCATGAGATTCCTTGAAAAGTGTCTTTCTTCCGTCGATAGTCAGACTTATCGTCTTTTCGAGGTCATATTCGTTGACAATGGTTCAGAGGATGGGTCTTTGGAGTTTGTCCGGTCCAACTTCCCGGAAACTATTATTATAGAAAATAAAGAAAATCTCGGTTTTGCAAAGGCGAATAACCAGGGGATAAAGGTCGCGAATGGAAAATATATCGCCACCCTGAACAACGATACTGAGGTGGACAAGGACTGGCTTAATAACCTTGTCGAGGCAGCCGAATCATCTGATGAAAAGGTAGGGATGTGGGCGCCTAAGATCCTTTCCATGCAAAAAAGAACAAGGATAGACTCGGTTGGAGGCCTCCTGATATACAGGGACGGGATTGCCAGGGGGCGGGGAAGGTCGGAGGAAGACAAGGGACAGTATGACAGGGTGGAGGGTATATTGTTCCCGAGCGCATGCAGCGCCCTTTACCGCAAGGATATGCTGGATGGAATCGGATATTTTGATGAGGACTTTTTTGCATACTGCGAGGACTCTGATCTTGGATTCAGGGCAAGGCTCGCAGGGTGGAATGCCGTTTCAGTACCTGGCGCCATAGTCTATCATCATTACTCAGGTTCTACGGGAAAGTATTCCGAGACAAAGGCATTTCTTGTGGAGCGGAATCATATCTGGTTGGCAATAAAAAATTTTCCTGTTACAATGCTTGCTCTCACCCCTTTTTATACATCATTGCGCTGGCTGGTTCAGGCAAACAACGTGATTCGCGGAAAGGGGGCCACTTCAAAATATGTCAAGGAGGTTTCTTCATCTAAAGTGGCTTTTGCCCTTATCAGCGCCTTAATGTCTGCCGTAAAAGGACTACCGGCAATCTTAAGGAAGAGATCGACTGTGCAGAAAAAAAGGGTTGTGAGCGGTAGGGAAATCAGAATCTGGTTTAGAAAATATGGACTTTCTGCAACAGAGGTCGTTAGTGACTGAGAATTTAACAACCAATAAGATCCTTGTCATCATCCCTGCTTACAACGAAGCAGCAAATATCGGAGGAGTTATATCAGCTCTCAGAAGGGAGGTCCCTCATGCCGATATAGTTGTAATCAACGACGGTTCTTCCGACGCCACAGGGCAGGTTGCGGCGGGGCTTGGAATAAGGGTTGTGAAACTCCCTTACAACATGGGGATAGGGGCGGCAATGCAGACCGGATATATGTATGCTGCGGACAAAGGGTATGATATTGCCTTACAGGTGGACGGAGACGGGCAGCATCCTCCAGATCAGATTCACAAGGTCATTTCTCCCGTCATTGAAGGAAAAGCTGATATTGCGATAGGTTCGAGGTTTCTTGGCGAAGGAGATTATGTTCCTTCCCTGGCAAGGAGCATAGGGATAAAGACCTTTTCGGGGATGCTGTCCGTGATAACGAGACAGAAGGTGACTGACCCAACCTCAGGCTTCAGGGCTGTCAATAAGGATGTTATAAGGTTTTATGCCAGGGACTACCCCGAAGACTATCCTGAGCCGGAGGCGATTGCACTGCTCCATAAGGCTGGTTTCAGGATCGCTGAGGTCCCTATCAGGATGGAGGCAAGGGTCTGGGGCAAATCTTCAATAACCTATTTCAGGGCCTTTTACTACATGGTAAAGGTAACTCTTGCGGTATTGATAGACCTTATGAAAAGGGTTGAGAGGTAAAAGGCATGCAGTTCATTCAGGTTATTGCAGTTCTTTTCAGCGTCGCTGTTCTCATCGGGGTCATAGACCTGATAAGGCGGAGAAAGTTAAAGGAGAGGTACGCCCTGCTCTGGCTGCCCTCAGCAATCATTCTCCTGGCCCTCTCCTTATGGAGAGACCTGCTTCACAGTATATCCCGTCTTGCTGGGGTTGAATATCCGCCGGCGCTTCTTTTTTTTATCGCTTTTCTTTTTCTTCTGCTGATAGTCCTCCACTACTCTGTTGAGATATCCGATCTGAGCGAAAAGAATAAGAGGCTTGCCCAGGAGGTGGCATTACTCAAGACACTATTTGAACAAAATACAAAGGGAGAGAAAGAGTGAATTTTGAAAAGATATTTGGAAGTAAAAAATTTCATCTTGTTGCAGGTTTATTAATTGCAATATCGACATTTTTGGTATATTCCAACACGTTTTATGCCAGTTTCCATTTTGACGATGCTCAAAATATTGTGGAGAACTACAGCATAAGAAATTTAGGCAATTGGATTGATATCATAAGAGGGCATCGCGGCGTAGCAATGCTGACCTTTGCCATCAACTATGCCATGGGCGGGCTGAATGTTGTAGGCTATCATATTGTAAACCTTGTTATTCATATAACAAATGGCATACTGGTTTATTTTCTGATCTTCCTTACCCTTACCCGCATTGGTATTCTGGGGATAGATTTCAAATCTGTCCCCAAGGCAAAAAAGATAGCCATCTATACAGCCTTGCTTTTTGCTGTGCATCCTATACAGACGCAGGCTGTCACCTATATTGTTCAGAGGATGGAATCACTTGCATCGATGTTTATGCTAATCGGTCTTTTATTGTTTATAAAAGGCACAGAGACATCAAAAACGGCTTCAAGGGTTTTACTTTATGGAGCAGCGGTTGTTTCATATCTTCTCGGATTCAAATCCAAAGAAATTGCCATAACGCTGCCTGCGATTATAATTCTCTATGATTACTGTTTCCTGTCAGAGGGCAACCTTAAAAAACTTGTGAGCCGCTGGCCAATCTATGGAGTTCTGCTTGTAATATTAGTCTTTCTCGCCGCGCCAACATTCACCGGTCTGCAGGAAACTCCCGGCGAAGCGGTATCCGCCGGCTTCGGCGTTCAGGGCATAACATCAAATCCGCAGAACACTCCTGGCGAAGTGGTATCCGCCGGCTTTGGCGTTCAGGGCATAACACCAAAGGAATATCTCTTTACCCAGTTTAATGTGCTTATCTATTATATTACCCTGCTGTTTGTACCTGTAAATCAGAATCTTGATTATGATTTTCCTGTATCAAAGGGGCTCTTTGAGGTTCCTGTAGTAAATCAGGGAACGGTATTAAACATTCCTCTTCCTCCGCCCATTATATCCCTTATTATCATTCTTACCATCATTGGATTTGCTCTCTATCTCCTTACGCGTCACGCATCACGCATCACGCATCAGGGCCGTTTAATTGCCTTTTTCATTCTCTGGTTTTTTATTATCCTGTCTCCCTCTTCAAGTTTTATTCCTATAATAGATGTCATCTTCGAGCACAGACTCTACCTGCCCTCTGTTGGTTTTTTTGTCCTGTTCAGCTTGGCCTTTCACAGGATTTTTGAGTATATTGAGAGTAACTACTCTCAGGTGAATAGACTGAAGGCTGAAGACTGAAGGGTAGGAGCCGCCTCCAGACGGTGATTCAGGAGTACTCAGGTGGACAGACTGAAGGCTGAAGACCGAAGGTTATTAGGATACTTCAGCCTTCAATCCTCAGCCTAAATACCTTAGTAGTTATGTTTTGTATTGACCCCACATACAGTTTGTGTTAGCTTTTGAAAATATGGCTGCAAAAACAACAAAAAAGACGGCAAAACCTGAAGCAAAGTCTGAAGCAAAACCTGAAGCAGCCCGCAGCCGCATCCTCATTGCAGAGGACAACGCAATGGCCAGAAAGGCCCTTGCAGCCCAGCTTAAGGCCATCGGCTTTGAAGTTGTCGCCGCAGCAGCCACAGGCGAAGAGGCTGTGGTCCATTATGACGAAACTAAGCCTGATCTAGTTATCATGGACGTTAAGATGCCAAAGATGGACGGCATCGAAGCTGCCAAGATCATAACAAAGCGCCTTCCTGTTCCCATCATCCTTATTACAGGCTATTCTACAGGGCCGCTGGTTGACAGGGCAGTAGAAAGCGGCGTATTTGCCTATATCAGGAAACCGATCACAAGAAAAGACCTACTTCCTGCCATAAAGTTTGCCTTTGCCAGGTTTGATGAGTTTAAGGCCCTCAAGGCTGAGGTTGTTGACTTAAAACATGCGATGGAGACAAGAAAGTATGTTGAAAGGGCAAAGGGCATACTCATGAAGCGTCTTAATATTTCCGAGGATGAGGCATTTAAGCTTCTGCAGGCCCAATCTCAAAAGGAAAACAAGAAACTTAAGGATATAGCAGAGATAGTAATAACCGCCAGCAATATGATATAGATGCCGGATTCATGTAACTCTCAGGTGGATAGACTGAAGGTTTTTAGGATACTTCAGTTGGTAGGTCGGGTAGAGCAACGCGAAACCCGACTCTCTGATATTAAAGCATTTCTCTGTGGTCTGGTTTAGTTTTGACAATGCCTCAGTTAAAGAAAGGGGTAATCATGCGTAACATTGTAAGATGGTTTGTAGCCTTGATAGTGAGCTGTGCATTCGCCGGGACGGCTTTGGCGGATGGTGCAGCTAAATTCGCGGAAAGGTGCGCTTCATGTCATGGCCAGAAGGGTGAAGGCATGAAGAGTATGGCGCCTGCACTGAAAGGTAATAAGTTTATAACCGACAGGAGGGCGGAGGATATTAAGCAGGTTATCCTTGAAGGCCGCTCAGGGGCGGCAAAGAAGTATAGCATCACAGAGTTTCCCATTGATATGCCCGAGTCAGGTCTTTCAGTTGCAGACGCAGATGAAGTTGCAAAGTTCCTGCAAGGCGACCTTCAGAAATAGGTTTTTTGGAGTTGGCGTGTCTCTACTTCAGCCTTCAGCCTAAATACCTGAGCAGTTACTAATAGCCAATTCTCCCAATCCTCTTTTTCTACAGAGGGGGAAGGGGGGTTGGCTGTTTTTTTATCACAAAAACCTCCCCTCCCCTTGCGGGAGGGGAGGGGGAACCAATTTGCCACATATTGGAATTACAGTCCAACTCACCAACCCCCTAACCCCCTCCCGTCAAGGGAGGGGGGATATAACAGCGTTAAGATGGATGCAACCAACATTTTTGTCGACGACCACAATGGGATATGCCACTTGACAATACGAACTCTCCTGTAGTAGTTTTAAAAAGAGGGATTAGAGTGGGGAGAGTTTCTTTAAAACTGTTTATTGTGGTATTGATAATAACAGGTATGTCATTAGTGGGTGGATGCAGGCTTGATAGATTTCTGGATACCATATCTCTGGAAGCACCGGAACGCAGGACCGCGCTTACCATGCGGGAGGAAGAGGACCTGTATGAAAAATTTTTTAAGGTAGTGATTGATACAGGAAAGGTGAGGAGTGTAAAAGGGGGGTTGCCGGCGTTACGTAATCTGCCAAGGGATGCATATGGAGAGGTTAACTGGACAACCGCAGTTATGGGGGGGTTTTTGGCGCCGAAGGGTTCATTAGACCCCGATGCAGAAGAGGAGATGCCTCTGAATCTAAATATATTTATAGAGGCAAAGGTGCCGCTGATGGCAAATGTGGTTTTTCCTCACTCTATTCATACATACTGGCTGAGCTGCAGCAACTGCCACCCTGATATATTTATACCTGAAGCAGGGGCAAATCCCATTACAATGGAAGAGATATGGCAGGGGAAGTGGTGCGGTCGGTGCCACGGCAAGGTCGCCTTTACTTTCTGGCCGGAGGCGAATTGCAGGAGATGCCACATGGTGCCCAAGAATATGTCGGGCCATAGAGAGAATTATTAGGATAATGAATAATAATTACTCAGGTGGATAGTCTGTAGGTATTTAGGTGGATAAGGAGGTTGGGAGACCTAATAGACTACAGTCTAAACAACCTGAGTAGTTACTTAGAATAATGAATAAAAGGGAGGAATTGGTGATGATAAAAGGATTTCCGAGATTTTTTTCACTTGCGGTAATGGTACTGCTTTTTACAGGCTGTGCGGCAAAAAAACCGGTCGAATTATTATGGCCGTCGCCGCCGGACCAGCCGAGGGTAAGGTTTGATAAAACTTTTAACGGGGCAAAGTCGTTTTACGGAACATCTGCTATGGATATTATCCTTGGCGAAGAGGGCATGTCAAGTTTTTCAAAACCCAATGGTGTTCATGTGGACAGGGAAGGGCGGATATATGTTTCGGATACAGCCTTCGGCGCGGTCATGGTATTCGACTCCAAGGCAAAGGCCCCTGCAATGTTAGAGGCAGGGGGGAGGTCGCCTTTTTCAAAGCCCGTGGGTATAACCACGGACCCCAAGGGCAACATATATGTGTCGGATACTTCCAACGACAGGGTCTTTGTATTTGACAAGGACAGGAATTTCGTGAAGGGCCTTGGCATGAATAACGAATTCAAACAACCGGTAGGCATTGCGACAGACCCGGCCGGTAAAAGGCTCTATGTTGTAGACACCCATCAGCATAATATAGCCATCTATGATTTAGAAAGCGAAAAAGTTATCAAGACCATAGGAAAACGCGGTAGAGAGGAAGGGGAATTCAACTTTCCTTCACAGATGACAGTTGATTCAAAGGGTAATTTATATGTTGTTGACACCATGAACGGCCGTGTGCAGATATTTGACGCTGAAGGCAGATTTATCCGGGCATTCGGCAAGCTCGGCGACGGTCCCGGTATGTTTGCCAGGCCAAAAGGGATAGCACTGGACAGCGAAGGGCATATATATGTAATTGACTCGGCATTCAACAATGTGCAGATATTTAACAACGAAGGCGAGATGCTTATGAGCTTTGGCGAGTTTGGGGACGGCCGGGGGCAGCAGATACTGCCGGCAGGGCTTGCCATAGACAGTGAGGATAAGATATACCTAATTGACGTGTGGAATGCAAGGGTAAATGTCTTTGAATACATGGGCGAGAAGTATAAGGCAAGACAAGGGAAGAAATAATACAAAAAACCACGGAGCACAGAGCACACAGCCAAAAGTAGGCGCTTCTAAGCGAGATACACAGAGATGATTACTCAAAAATACGGCTGAAGTTCATATCATTACCTAACATTTACCACGGAAAAGGCCACGGATTATCACGGAGAAGCTAATTATTGAATAAATTGTTATTTGAAGAGTTGACTTATAAGATTATTGGCGCAGGACAGGAAGTATATAAAGAACTTGGACCAGGTTATTTGGAATCGGTTTATGAAGATGCTTTATGTTATGAACTCAATTCTCTGAATATAGATTATCAAAGGCAATTAGAGTTAGATGTCCATTATAAGGATATTATTTTTGAACGTAGATTTCGTGCCGATTTGTTGGTCGAAAAAAAAGTCCTTGTTGAAAATAAGGCAATAAAAAAGATAACCTTGCAGGACGAAGCACAACTGATCAATTATCTAAAAACAACAAACCTAAAGGTCGGCCTTTTGTTTAATTTTGGTTCTGAAAAATTTGATTTTATGCGCCGAGTATTTTGATAGTTCCGTGTGATTCCGTGAAAATCCGTGGTAAGCAAATTTTTCTACCACTATAGATTACCACGGAGAGGCTTTCAGCTTGATTTTATGCGCCGAGTATTTTGATAGTTCCGTGTGATTCCGTGAAAATCCGTGGTAAGCATTTTTGTTGGTTTGGTATTTTGGATTATGAAATTTGGATTTGCCTTTTAAGGGGGCTTATAAGCAATTATGGGTAGTATTGTTCTTGTGACAGCGCTTTTTTTGGGTCTGGGCTTGTCTCTTTCCTGGGTTGTCGGGCAAAAAGAAAGGGTGGAATTAACAGAGAAACTTACAGAGAAGACCGATGCGGAACAAAAGCTTAAAATAGACTTAAAAGAAACGGAGACCGAGGTTGAAAAAAGCAAAGGCGCATTAAAAGAAACAGAAGAAAAGCTTGCAATAGAGGCTGAAGCGCGGACAAATGCTGTGGAGGCAAGGCTCCTTACAGAGAACAGGCTGCAGTTGACTGAGGAGGAAAAAAAGAGGATAGAATTAGAGCAGCAGGGAGAGATAAGTGAACTTAAAGCCATAATTATCGCTACAGAGGAAGGGAAGAAAAGGTTTGAACTTGAAGAGCGCCTCAAGGTAGAGGTTGAGGCGAGAAAGAATGCGGAGCAGAAATGGATTGAAGCAGAAACAAGGCGCTCTATTGCGGAGAAGGAGGCAAGAGAAAGGTTAAAGATAGAATTCAGCCAGAAGACCGAGGCGGAATTGAACGAGGAGTTTGACAGGCTGCGCAAAGAGGTGGCTGCGGCAAAACAGGAGGAGGCCAAACTGTCGGCAGAGGCTAAACAGCTAAAGTCTGACGTTAAAATGGCTGCTATTGAAAAGGCAGAGATTGAAGA
>Ga0209751_10004702_pt1 | contig 12991 bp, 13 predicted proteins | sample RifCSP13_1_FD_184019 | JGI IMG/M metagenome (GOLD analysis project Ga0209751, IMG submission 184019) | Soil microbial communities from Rifle, Colorado - Rifle CSP2_sed 13_1 (SPAdes) (version 2) | ecosystem: Environmental > Terrestrial > Deep subsurface > Rock core/Sediment | place: Rifle... | reverse complement strand
AGAATCCGGCCGTGCTGCAGGTGGGGCGTGAGTTAGCGGACCAAGATGAAGTCCTGGCTCAATTGGCGGCCAGCACGGGGATTGCTGGCGTTCTGATCCTGGGGCTGGTAGGTGTAGGTAGCTGGTGGTTGGCAGGCCGCACCCTGGTGCCTGCCCAATTCGCTTGGGACCAACAGCAAACCTTTGTGGCCAATGCCAGCCATGAGCTTAGGACGCCGCTTACGCTGCTGCGCGCCAGCACCGAAGTTGCCCTGCGCGGCGATCTAGGGGCAAAGGAAGCCGATCTGCTGAAAGATGTGTTGAATGAGACCGATTATATGGGGAGACTGGTTAGCGATCTGCTGTTGCTCTCCAGGCTGGACGCAGGGCAATTGCCATTGCAGTTGGAAGCGGTTGTGGTTAGGGATCTTCTGGATGACATCCAAGAGCAGGTGAAGAAGCTACCGGGAGGCAACCAGGTGACTGTGGAGACAGGTTCGGCGCCAGGCTCTGTCCTCGCCGATCGCACTCGGCTGCGACAAGTGCTGCTCATTTTGCTGGACAACGCCACTAAGCATGTTCCTATTGGCACAAAAATCTCCGTGGGCGCCAAAGCCCTGGATAAGCATATTGAGCTGAGTGTCGAAGATCGGGGGTCAGGGATATCTGCCGAACATCTCGAACACATTTTTGAGCGCTTCTATCAAATCGAGGGCGTGCATGAGGAGATCCACAGCAACGGCCTGGGGCTATCGATTGCCAAAGGTCTGATTGATTTGCACGGAGGATCAATCTGGGCGGAGAGTGAACCGGGGCGAGGGACTGCCTTTAAGTTCAAATTACCTAAGGCAAAACCAACAAAGCTCGCAACATAATCTACCTAGCCACGGCCTTTTACTCAAGCGAGAATTAAGGGATAGCCTCTTGCCGGGAGTGTTTTGGGGGGCGAAAAAACGAAGCTAGCTGTAGGCGGAGTTGTTGCCAAGGCGCGGAATGGTTGCGCCGGCCATCATCATCCCCAGGTCTTCCTTGCTGGCCTGGGCGGCAGTCAGCTCTCCGACGATGCGCCCGCGGAACATGACCGCGATGCGGTCGGAGAGGGACATGATCTCATCCAGGTCGGTAGACATCAACAGGATGGCGCAGCCATGGTCGCGTTTGGCCAGCAGGTAGCGGTGCACCAGTTCGATGGTACTTACATCTAGGCCGCGGGTGGGCTGGGCGGCGATGAGTAGTTGGATCGGCTTGGAGATCTCCCGCGCCAGCACGACCTTTTGCTGGTTGCCGCCGGAAAGCACCTGCACCGGACTGCGCATATCAGCGGTTTTGATTCCATAGGTGCCAACCATATGGGCCGCGTTGCTTTGGAAGGCCTCCTGCTGCAAAGCGATGCCCTGGGCAAAAGGCTTTCTGAAATAACTCTATAGCGCCAGGTTGTCAGAAACCGATTACGGCAAAACCAGGCCGACGCTCCCCCATCGGGCAAATAAAGGCCGTAAAGGATATTCATCAAAGTGGTCTTGCCAGCTCCGTTTTCCCCCAGCAGGGCGTGGATTTCCCCTTGGCGCAGCTCGAAATCGACCATATCATTGGCAAACCCACCAGGAAACCATTTGAAGATATTGCGCGCTTCCAGCGCCAGCGTTTCGCTCATGAAGTCCCCTATGTGGGGATGGCGCCCCACATACGCAGTTCGTATTGGTCCATTACCGCGCGCAGCATGCCAAGTGTAGCCTCGCTCTTAGCCACCAAGAGCCAATACATTGAGCCATCTCCTAAGGCGCGCGAGACAGCAATGCGGTCATTTGTGGTCAGCAGGTTTTCGGAAATCTTCCCTAAGCCGAGGTTGCCGCTTAACTTGGCAGCTGTTTTCATGATCATGGCCATACTCGCCGCGACCAGCTCCGCGGCGTACCCGTCATCGGCGCTTTCACCGGCGATGGACATGCCATCAGCGCCTATAATGTCGCTGGCAACGAAGTCCTCGCCCAAGTCTGAGCGAACGTCTCTTAATAGGGTCTGCAGATCTTCGCCCATTTTCAGCCACTCCGTGTTTCCAAGGTTTTGCGCAGACGGTCGGCAAATACACCTGAAAGGTGGCGCATGCTGCCCAAATTAGCCTTTTGCTTGTCAGCCGCCACGAGCAAATAATAGGAATCGAGGCCAAGGAGACGCACCAGCAAATAAGCGGTTTCCGTTGAAAGCAGGTTGTCTTCCAGGCTGGTGGGGCTGAGCCTCTGCGAGACGGTGTTCACCAGTTTCACGAACTGATTGACCTGCTCAACCATTTCCTCTTGCTCGACCTTGCTAGATGCAGACCAATACAAACCTTCACCCCGCATTTGCGTAAGGCACGTAAGCTGGTGGCCTTCGACCTGGCTGCTGAGATCATCGATCAGCTCTTGGGGAGAAACTGCGACCAGATCTTTGGAAGCGCTTTCTGCGGAACCCGGGGCGGCCGCTGTAGCTCCAGCGACCCCAAAGACCTCAAAGCCAGCGGATTCTTGTCGGGAGACGGATTCCGTTCCGGCGACTGCATTGCGGTCGAGCAGGTCGCGGCGCGCTCGATACCCCGCGGCGTCTGCTCGAAAGCGACCGCTGGCCTCGTCGGCAAGTCGCGCCGCTTCTAACAACAGGCTGGTCCAATTACGAGTAATGCTAATCTCCGGCGGATCGACATCTGCTTTCAGTTCGAAAGTCCCCGCATCCCAATCGAATAATTCGTAAAAGACTGCCTCTCCCGCTTTTCCACCCATTGCCGCGTGCACAACGTTGCCGTTCTTGAAGAACAGCTCGGCCTTCAACCAGCCTTTCTTCAGTTCAACTCTGGCCGTCTTTCGATCCTGGCAGGCATGCTGCACAAGATCCGCCACTGCCATGTCTTGCAGGCGCCCCTTCATGGCCTTCGTCCCCCAGCCACTTTATTGGCTCCACGCACTGCGTAGCCTGTTGATGGCGCGGCTGGTAGCCCGGCGGTAGGCCTGGCCGCGCTTGGGAACCAAAACAGTCAGGATCAGGTCGTGGCCATTTAGTTGGAATGGGCGGCAGATCAGCTTACTGCCACTATCCGTATTTAAGCTGAATTCATCCGGCGCGCCGATAGCCATTTGTGAGTGAACTAAGAGTGCGGCCTCGTTCAGTTTGGCAACGACCGCGGATTGTGTCTGGGAGTTACCCTTTTCACCACTGGCTGCAACAAGCAAACCGTCTTTGCCGCTGATGGCCGAAGCGGAAAAATTAGCCTCCCGGTTCATTTCTGCCAAAGCTCCGACGAGCGGGTTAAGATTCGAGCCCTTGTCTTGGTTCATCAGTTCTCCGAAAGGCACCGGCTAAGCAACCTGTCTTTGGATATTCTGCATGACGGCCTGGATGATGGCCTTGAGGGAGTCCTGCACACCCTCGCCATTTACTGCGGACGCTGCGAACTTGGGTAAACCGTTGATTTGCATTTGCCCGGCCACTTTGTCGAAAGGCAAGGCCTTGGGTAGATCTTTCTTGTTGAACTGCACCACGGTAGGGAACCTGGCAGGGACGAAGCCAAAGGAGGCTAGATGATTTTGCATGTTCCGCCAGGATCTGATATTAGCCGCAAGGCTCTCTTCGCTCAAGTCGGCAACAAAGACCACCCCATCCGCTCCGTGGAGCACCAGCCGGCGGCTGGATTCGTATAACGCCTGGCCAGGCACGGTATATAGGTGGATCTTGGGTATGAGTCCGCTAATCTTGCCCAGTTCGAGCTGCAGGAAGTCGAAGTATAAAGTGCGATCTTCTTGTGTCTTGAGGGAGATCAGTTCACTTCTTTTCTGTTTATCCACGAGGGAGTGGATCTGGATGAGATTGGTGGTCTTGCCGCTGAACGCCGGACCATAATAAACAATCTTGAGATTCAATTCGCGCAGTTTCCAATTGATAAGCATTGCCTAAGAACTTTTTCCCTGATCCCATAAACCATCGATGGATTCTTTGACCCGCTTTTCGAAACCATCCTCATCGCCCGGTACTTCCGCGGAATGTATCGGTTCCGCCATGTCCAGTTTTAGCTCTGCAATCCTGTGGGCAGCTTCCTGGAGAAGCAAACGTGCCCAACCGAGCGGCACTTCTGCGGTTGTATGCACGAAGAGAACGAGGTCATTACCGGCCTCCGATATGAACGAGTTCAGGGTTTCCCCTTCCCGCAGAATGAGTTGGTGCCGCTGGTAGGTGCCCGTGAGGTGGGCTATTTCCGAACTGGCGGCCAAATCCCCGGCCAGCAATGCGGCCAGTTCAGCCAGGGCGGTGCCTTGGACTAATTCGCCCGATGAGTGGACAACCTGCCCATTGCGATCAGTGACCAGGACAAAAAGGGCCGGCGTCTGCGTTTTTAGCTGGGTGACGATCTTTTCGATGGTCTGTTGCTGCTCAGCGGTTACGGACACGCGTTTCTGGATGGCATGCCACTTATTGTCTTCATGTGATTTATCCACTGTCATCAGACCTCCCTCCAGCAGCGCGGAAGCGGTCGAGCAGTCCTTTGGTCACCAGGCCTTCCTCGAAGGCCTTTGCGACATCCAGCAACCGTTCTGAGGATTGATTATCCTTTTTTATATCCTCCCCCGATTTAGCGAACAATGTATCGAACTCGGCGGTTAGAGCTTCCTCCATTCCAGCGACTACCAACTGGGAAGCCTGCTGATCGTGGTTGGAGGCGAGGATCTTGGCCAGCGCCTCGACCTTATTTCGCGCATAGTAAGCTACGGTACCTATGCGAGGTGTATTAGGGCTGCGGGAAAACAGCAACACCAGCAAAGCGCGGTTTCCAACTCCAAATACATAAAGGTTTCCTGTGTCACTTTGGCGTTGAATCAAACTGTAGGCCGGGCTGAAGTCGCCGAGGGTATAGCCCACCTGCTGAAGGGCGGCAAAACTGCCCCCGAGCAGCGAACTTATTTCCCCGATCTGAGTCAGCTCATCATCTCCTGCATAAGCCAATATCTGGCCAAGGTCAGTGGTCAGGTAGATCGATAGGGCAGCCACACTCTCCTGAAGTTCATCCAAATGCCGGCTAACTTCCTGGTGCTGGGCGCCGTCCAGGATCACGGCAGTCGTGTAGACGGGGGTCTCATTACCAAGGCTTGCTTCCAAATTGGCGAGTAAGCTCCGTTGGTCCCAGGGTTGCGGGAAGTAGAGTAGGTTGGCTTCCCGTTGGGCGACAGAAACCATTTCGGGCATGGGGGTCTCTTCAGAGGCTAGCATATAAACCTGGGCTTTCGGAGAAAGCTTGCGCAACCCAGCGTAAAGGCTCAGCCCCGAGGCTTCTGGAAACCGGTCGGAAACTAACATCAAGCCAGAGGGGGATTTTGCGAGCAGAGGTACTGCCACCCGCAGGCTGTTGAAGGTGTCCAGTTGAACGAGTAAAGAATAGGGATTAAGCCAACCCTTTATCTCATTCACCACATCCGAGTCATGGAAAAGGATGGTTATTCGCTCGATCCGTGTGTTATTTGGCATGGCCATTCCTGGTATAGGTAAGCGAAAAAACTCCTGCAAGATCCAGTGATAAAGTATGTTGGACTTACATCTTGTTGTAAATAGGCGCTTACTCCTAATTGGAGGGTTTCTAGGTCTGGGGCGCATGATAAAATCCGCAAAGGGATACCGCTTTTCTGGCCTCGCTCTCATCGTCTAGTGGCCTAGGACGTGGCCCTCTCAAGGCCAAAACCGGGGTTCGACTCCCCGTGGGAGCATGCCCCAGCCAAAAGTGACGAGCTGGGGAGTGGGCTGGCATCCGTCCAGTGGTGGAAACCGAGGCGCACAGCGACGGCGTGCCCCGCTGGCTCATGCGCCTTGATCTCGATTTGGGGCCAGGGCTGGGGAGTAGAATTAGCTACCTTTAATAGCTGGAGTCGCCATGTTTAATATCGAACACATTGTGCGCCGCATCAACCGTGATCTGGTTCCTCAATTCGAAGAGAAGTTGCGCACTTACCTGGCCGGCCAGGACAAGGAGTGGCTGGTCGAGCAGATCGTGCGGCTGACCCTGGACGCCCATAGCCTTCAGGCCATGGACCGCAAGATCAAGCAAGAGATCGTGGCGCAAAACAGGTCGCAACGCCTGGATCGGGTAAAACAATTGGGCTTGGATCAAGCCAAGCTTGCTGAGTTCCTTAAGAAATATGGTCAACTGGACCGCGAAAACTTGATCAGGCAGGGCTTCTTGGCAGCTACTGTTCCCGATAAGGGCACTGACCTCATTGGAGAATCATTCCGCTCTCCTCAGGGGAACGAATTGCTGGTCCATTGCAAGGACATGCTCTTCGCGCTGCTCTTCGGAGATGCAAGCACCAACACGGAGTTAGACCGCAGCCAACAGGAGTTGCTCACGTTGACCCTACCGCGCTTCAAGGCCGAGGCGCTAGATTTCATGAAGGCCACAACGGAGTTGAGCGCATTGGGGACCTGGCAAGACCCCGACTCTGTTTCCAACGACATGCGGGCTGACAATGTGATCTTCGAAGTGGAATATGGCGAAATCGAAGGTGAACTAGTGGGCAATGGCGTAGTGCGCTGCCTCAGCCTGATCAACAACCTGGAAGTGAACGAACAGATCTTATACGCTCGGATGATCAATCTCGAGCAAAGCACGCTGATTGAGTAGGCGATTAGAGCGGCCCTCCTTCCCGCAGCCGGGATGGTCTTTAGGGTGGGACTTCTAAAACCTGGAATGGCTGCCTTTGGAGACGAGCCGCTTTCTTGACAAGGCTGAGGGTCTGGATTAGACTCCAAAGTAGTTGCGAGCGCAACCATTTGTAACGGCCAGCGTTACATGACCCTCCGCCACGCCGAACTTCGAGAACGGCACCATCCTTACCGCCTGGTGCACGACGTATATGTGTTGTTAGATTATGGTGACCGTCTGGTGCTAAACCAGTTCGGGCTCACCACGACCCAGTATCGCCTGCTAAATTTGATCGACCCTGAGGCCGGTTTGCGGCTGACCAAGCTGAGCCAGCGGGTGATTCGCTCGAAGAGCCAGGTTACACGCACAGTCGACAACCTGGGGCGAATGGGGCTGGTGAAATGCCTTGATGATGGCAGTGATGGGCGTGCCCAACTCGTGACGCTCACACCCATGGGGGAAAAGTTACGCACCCAAGCCAACAAAGAACATAGCAAATCCCTGCACGCTCGTTTCGCCTATTTGGATGCCCGCGAGCGGCAAACGCTCGTCAGTCTGCTGGATAAGCTCCAGCATGGCATGGCGAAATACTTGGAGGTCGAATAACGTTTAGCGAAAGGAGCCGGATCGCGTAATAAAGACAAAGAGAAGAAGAGAAGATCAAAGACAATACTATCTATGCCAATTGGCAAAAAAAAGGAAAAGTAAAAATGAAAAAGACAGCTTTATGGTTAATGAGTTTACTGGTTGTGTCGAGCTTGGTGCTCGCCGCTTGCGGCGCCCCCGCCCTAGCTACCACCGAGGCGCCTGAGGAAGCCACGGAGGCCCCAGCTACTGAAGAACCTACTGTGGGTCCCGCAACTGAACTTGTGGTGTGGGCGGATGACACCCGTTCCCCAATCATCTCGGACCTGGGCAACGAATTTGCCGCCCAGTATGGCATCACCCTTACTGTGCAAGAAATGGGCTTTGGCGATATCCGTGATCAGTTGGCCGTTGCCGGACCTGCCGGTGAAGGCCCCGATATCATCATCGGCGCTCACGACTGGCTTGGTCAGTTGGTAGCCAATGGCCTGGTGTCCCCGCTCGACTTGGGCGCCCAAGCCGGCGAATTCCTGCCGGCAGCCATTGATGCCTTTGCCTATGAAGGTCAGCAATACGGTGTCCCCTACGCCACTGAGAACATTGCGTTCTTCTGCAATCCCGACCTGGTTGACCCCGCCCCCGCCACGTGGACAGAGGTGGTCACCTTGGCTGAGGAACTCGAAGCCGCTTCGGGTGGGGAATCCACCGCTTGGACAATCCAGACCAATGACCCCTATCACTACTTCCCGGTGATGAACTCCTTCGGCGGTTACGTATTTGGCGTAACTGACGCAGGTTACGACGCTTCGGACGTGGGCCTGGACAGTGAAGGGGCCCTGGCTGCTGGGGCTTTCCTGCAGGCGATGGCCGAAGCTGGCCACTTAACTCCGGATGTGGACTACGACGTGATGCACGCTATGTTCACAAGCGGCCAGGTGGCCTGCATTGGCACCGGTCCCTGGGCCCTTGGGTTGATCCGCGATTCAGGTGTGGCCTACACCGTCAACTCCTTCCCCTCCGGCGGTGTGCAAGCCGGGCGCCCGTTCCTGGGCGTGCAGGGCTTCATGGTCAGCGCTTTCAGCGAGAACCAACTGTTGGCGCAGACCGTGCTGACCGAGGTGTTTGCGACTCCTGAATTCATGCAAGCGCTTTACGATGCGGGAGACCGACCCTCCGCTTACCTGAGCGTACTTGACGCCATAAGCGACCCTGACTTGGCCGCCTTTGGCGCCGCCGGCGCCGAAGGCCTGCCCATGCCTGCCATCCCGGAAATGTCCTCCGTGTGGGAAGCCTGGACTAACGCCATCACCCTGACGATCACGCAGCAGCAAGCGGCCGCAGATGCTTTTGCTACTGCCGCTCAACAGGTGCGCGACGCGATCCAGTAAGGAATCCGAATAGGATTAGAATCTCTGCTCTATGAAGGGTAAGAGTACTGAAGCCAGGGAAGGGAAACCCTCCCTGGCTTCCCTCACCTCTTCTTTGCCACGCCTTGCGCTGCGCCTGGCAGCGCTGGGGATCATCGATTCATTTTCCATCCTTCTAATCTATACATTCATCCATGATGGGCTTTGGCCCCTGGCCGCGCTCATTACCGTTACCACGGTAATTGTCAACGTCATCAACCTTTGGGAGCGCTTCTATCCCTTGCGCTGGATGTCTGGCGCAGTGGCCATCATCTTGCTGTTTGTGCTATATCCGATCATTTTCACCGTATATACGGCCTTTACCAACTATAGTGATGGCCATCTTCTCACCAAGGTGCAATCCATCCGGCGCATCGGCCAGGACACATTTCTGCCGGAGGGCGGCGTGGTCTATAGCTGGACGGCATTCCGTTCCCCTGAAGGCGAATTCTTGTTGTGGCTAAGTGATGCGGAAGGCAATGCTTATCTGGCGCGGCCGGGCGAGCCATTGGCGCTCGTAACCGCGGACATTCCCGGCATGGGCGTCTTTGACGAAGGCGGCGTTCCCACCGCCATTGAGGGTTACGCCCGCCTGGGCCTGGTGGATATCCTGTCCATATTGGATAGTGAACTGGCGCCACTTGAATTTGGCGAGCCGCCTCTCATCATAAAAATTAGATCGGTCCGCGAAGCAGCCCAACTGCAGCAGCGCTACGACTACGATGAGGAAAGCGATGCCATTACCGATCGACTAACGGGCATCGTTTACCCGGCCAATAATCAGACGGGGTTCTTTGAATCCGCAGACGGCGCCGCCCTGAATCCAGGCTATCAGATAACGATTGGCCTAGGCAACTTTGAGCGTTTGTTGTCCAGCCCGGCTCTGCGGGGGCCGTTCATCCAGATCTTTATCTGGACCATTGTCTTTGCCATTGTTTCCGTGGTTTCCACATTTGCATTGGGGTTGTTCCTGGCACTGGTCTACAATGATCCCACTTTCCGCGGCCGCAAGATCATTCGTACATTGCTGATCATTCCTTATGCCATGCCAGGCGTGATCGGCATCCTGATCTGGCGCGGCATGCTCAACCAACACTTCGGCGTCATTGCCGCAAATATGGTCACCTTTTTGGGATGGTCTCCTGGATGGTTCACTGACCCGATCTGGAGCAAAGTAGGAATTTTGCTGGTGAACCTGTGGCTGGGTTTCCCTTACATGATGCTGATCTGCAGCGGGGCATTGCAGGGCATTCCGACTGATATTTATGAAGCTGCTGAAGTGGATGGGGCCACGCGGTGGCAGGCCTTCTGGAGGATTACGCTTCCTTTGTTATTGGTGGCCGTTGGTCCGCTGCTGATTGCTTCCTTCACATTTAACTTCAATAATTTCACGGTAATTTATGCGTACAACGAAGGCCGGCCACCTATCCCCGATACGGCCACCCCGGCCGGGTATACCGATATTCTGATCTCATACACATTTCGCTTGGCCTTTGAATCTGGCCGCGGCGCGGATTACGGATATGCAAATGCGATCACTATTGTGATCTTCCTCATTGTGGCCTCCATCACTATCTTTCAATATCGCTTCATGGGGATGTGGGAGGAGGTCTCTGAAAATGTCTGAACAGGCGGTTCCCAAGCGGAATGGGTTCGCCTGGCGACTCCGGGCGACGTCCGTGCGGGCTAGGGCATCAGAGGGCAGGTCAACGCCTGAGCAGCGCCGCAGGCGGCGCTTGGGCCAAATCTTGGTGACCATTCTGGTCTTGTTCTTTGCGCTCTTTCCTATCGTTTGGATTATCTCGGCGTCAATCAACCCGACCTCGAACATGGCCAATCAAGCCTTCATTCCACCCAACGCTTCGGTGGCGAATTTCAATGACCTGTTAAATGACCCGCTGCACCCGTTCTTCCTGTGGATGTGGAATTCGGTGAAAGTTGCGGCAATCACTTCTGTCCTGGCCGTATTCGTGACAATGCTTACAGCTTATGCCTTCTCGCGATTCCGCTTCCGTGGGCGCCGTTCTCTGCTGCTGACCATCTTGCTTATTCAGGTGTTTCCCAATCTGCTCACCATGGTGGCGTTATTCCTTTTCTTGCGCCAGATAGGAGAGTACTTCCCCACCTTTGGCCTCGATAGCCACGGTGGCCTGATTATGGTGTATCTCGGCACTCAAATGGGCATCAATATCTGGCTGATGAAGGGTTATTTCGATACGATCCCACGCGATATTGACGAATCCGCAGCCGTTGATGGCGCCAGCCACTGGCAGACCTTTTGGTCCCTCATCTTTCCACTGGTGCGGCCCGTCCTGGCCGTCGTGGGCGTGCTGGCCTTTGTGTCCACGTTCAATGAATTCATCCTTGCGCGGGTTCTGCTGCGCAGCACAGAACAATTCACCTTGATGGTCGGCTTGTATCTGTTCATCGACCAGAACTTCGGTCAAAACTGGGGAGTATTTGCCGCTGGGGCGCTGATTGGTGCGGTTCCCACAGTGATCATTTACACTATCCTTCAAGATTACATCGTGAGCGGCCTGACCGCCGGCGCGGTGAAAGGGTGACGTCTGATTGGGGATTTAGCGGCCAGAAATTCGCGAATTAGCCATGCTGGTGCGGCCAGGTCTCTCTGGATTTTCTCGTTCCCATTCTAAATAGCCCAACAAGGATCGTTGATGCAAGACAATATCTTTGGAACGCTGATTACCGACGAGCTAAAGCTCGTTCACCATCGCGCCCACCGAAGCGGGTTGCAGCATAACTACGCCATCGAACCGGTGCAGCCTAAGCCGGACGAGGTCGTTTCCGTTTTGGCTCGCGTGGGCCCCGACCTGAATCTTGACCACCTGATTTGCTATTACACGATCAATGGAGGACAACCTACCGCCACAAATGGCTCGTCTGCGGCGGTGAAATCGGTGCAATTGCACCGCGTCAGTGTGGAGTGGGATACCTTGAACTGGGGGTATCAGGAAGTGTGGCGGGGCGAGATCCCTGCCCAAGCTGAAGGAACCCTGGTGCGCTACTCCATCGCCGGGCTGAAAGACGGAAAGCCCCCGATTTTTGCCGACTGGCCGGAACCTAAATTGCGGCAAGAGATCGCCTCCCGGGCTCATTGGACAGACACTCCAATCCCGGCGATGGAGCCCGGCGAGCCAGCCGCGGGTAAGACATTCGCCTATCACGTCAACCGCTATCCGGCGCCGGACTGGGCGCGCAAAGCGGTCATATACCAAATCTTTTCGGACCGCTTTTACCCTGGTGAGGGGCGCGATTGGACCCAAACCGAAAACCTGACGGATTATTGTGGAGGCACGCTGTGGGGTATCCGCGACCGCTTGGATTACATCCAGGAGCTGGGCGCAACGGCAATTTGGCTAAGCCCCACCTGGCCAAGCACCAGCTACCACGGTTACGATGTCACTGATTTCAAAGCGGTCTCCGAACGCCTGGGTGGAGCGGAGGCCATGCAAGCCCTAGTAACGGAGGCCCACGGGCGTGGGATCAAAATACTATTGGATCTGGTTGCCAATCACACTTCATATGAACACCCATATTTTGTGGAAGCTTCCACCAAGCCGGATAGCCCGTATCGCAGTCATTTTCTATTCGACAAATCCGAGATCGGCTATCGCACCTTCTTTGGGGTACGCGGCATGCCGCAGGTCAACCTGGCCAACGAGGAGGCGCGCCTCTGGATCATCGATATTGCCCGCTATTGGCTGATGGAATTCGAGGTGGATGGCTTCCGCCTAGATCACGCCAATGGCCCCGGCCCAGAATTCTGGACCGAGTTTCAGATGGCCTGCAAACAGGCCAACCCGGACAGCTTCTGTTTTGGTGAGGTGGTTGAACCCCCCAGCGACTACTTGCGCTATGCGGGGCGCGTGGACGGCCTGCTGGACTTTGCCTTTAACGACAGCTTGCGTCGCACCATGGGTTATGGGACCATGACCCGCGGCACTTTCGATACATTTCTGGGGCGCCACTTGCATTATTTTAAAAGCACGGGCCTGCTGCTGCCAACCTTTCTCGATAACCACGACATGAAGCGCTTCCTTTTTATTGCGGGCGAAGACAAGCAGAAGTTGCGCGGGGCCGCGGAATTGCAGTTTACGCTGCCCGGCCTACCAATTATTTATTATGGCACAGAAGTGGGCATGAGCGAGCATGGTACGGACGACCCGCGCGACAAGCTGGTGGGCTGCCGCGCGCCCATGGTGTGGGGCGGCGAGCAGGATAAGGACCTGTTCGCCTTTTATCAAAACCTGATTCGCCAACGCGAGAAAGCTAAACCATGGTTGAAGTGAGCAGATCGCTAATAATTGTCTTAATCGCCAGTTTCTTGTTAGCGGCTTGTGCCCCG
>Ga0209751_10004699_pt1 | contig 12999 bp, 10 predicted proteins | sample RifCSP13_1_FD_184019 | JGI IMG/M metagenome (GOLD analysis project Ga0209751, IMG submission 184019) | Soil microbial communities from Rifle, Colorado - Rifle CSP2_sed 13_1 (SPAdes) (version 2) | ecosystem: Environmental > Terrestrial > Deep subsurface > Rock core/Sediment | place: Rifle... | reverse complement strand
AAGCAAGTTTGCCGGAACCGTCATCGACCCCAAGAACTTTCACTTTTACCGTTTCCCCGACTTTGAAATATGCTGAGGGATGACTTACTTTCTCCCAGGCGATCTCGCTGATATGAACTAACCCTTCTACGCCGTCAAGATCAACGAAAACACCAAACGGCATGATACCGGTGACTATGCCTTCCAATATATCACCATCCGTGATTTGGGCAAGTTTTTCCTGTCTGGCCTCATCACTGTAAGTAGAAAGCGCGTCTTTTTCCGAAAGGACCAAACGGTTCTTTTCCTTATCAAGTTCTATAACTTTTACTTTTAATTGTTTGCCGGATAATACTTTTAAGGAATTTTTAAGCTCTGTTTCGCTACCTGCGGCAAATTTTGCGATATCGTTTGCAAAATGTACTCTGTCTAAATGAGAAAGGGGGATAAATCCTCTTAAACCAAGACAATCGGCCAGTAAACCGCCCTTGTTGTATTCCAAAACCGTTGCTTCAAGCACTGAGCCTTCTTTGAAAGCGGCGTCAATGTCGTACCACCTTCTGTCTTTTTCCGCACGTCTTAACGAAAGTACGATATAACCCTGATCGTTCTCTGCCTGGACTACCTGCGAAAGGACCGAGTCGCCCGGTTTGAGGTTCTTGTAGGACTTATCCTCACCAAGTTCCACACCGGTTATAATACCTTCCGATTTTGCACCCACATCGAGTAATAATTCTCCGTGAGTTACACTAACTACTACCCCATCGACTAGATCTCCGGGAAAATACTGTTTGATCTCCATTCCTTTTTGCTCCAACAGTTTGAGCATCAGGGATTTCTCATTGTTTATTTTTTTTAGAGTTGTACTTCGTTTTAATTTGTTCCCGATACGCTTCGTTATCGGGACTAATTCGGCTACGTGTTTTTTTTAAAACACTGCCTCATTGACTTTTAATTATTATAAAAGTTTTTACTCCTTTCTGATTATCGCTGATTCGTAGATAATAGGCCGCAGGGGCAAGATTCCCGGTGTGAATGATTATCTCTTTGTCCCTAATTTCGTTGCTAACAAGCAGGCTACCACTTAAATCATATAACTGGTAGCTTAGTTTTTGCAGTTTGACATTCGCTACTTTCAATCGCAAGAAATTGGATGTAGGATTTGGATAAACTGAAATTTCAAGACTTATCCCTTTGGCTTCTTCAATTCCAGAAATTACAAGTAATTCAAATGGTTGTTGTACACCCTGCATAACAACACCGGAGGTACTCGTGGTTGTAATATAGTCCGTTTGTCCTATGGTGTAACTCAAAGTGCCTCCGGTTCCGGTAGCTTCTCCGCCGCCGGCGGATATGGCCTGTTGTGCATTACAGAAGACACATCCGCAAATGACAATTAGGAAGCATTCAATTATTCTTTTCATAATATCAGGATTAAGGATTGAGACTATTTTTAATACCGAACAGTACAACTACTAGTAACAGTAATTAGAACATATAGTTAAACTCTTTTTGACTTAGAAATCAACAAATCGGTCCCTTGTTGCAACGGAAATTAGGCGGAAAGCCAATTTGAAATATCTTGTTCCCATATATGTGGCACCATGAAGGATGCTTTCATGGCGCCATCAAACAATAAATGCCGCCAAAGGCGGCATCATTAGTCTTGTGACCCCGGCGGGACTGAATTCGAACCAAATATTAATTGATCTATTGAAAATCAATAGATTAATGAGATTCTCATAGTTTATTATTCTGTACTTACTTTTGCCACATTTTAGGAAAATGCTAATACTCAACTGCATTGATAACATATGAAAAAGGCGGGGAAGTAAAAAAAAAGAAGAACTTGAAATAGAAAAATAATATAATAAATTTGTAATATGCCTATTTAAAACCCTGAGAAATTGAAAGAATTTACCCCTATTGACTGGATTGTTTTCATTGGATACGCAGCCGTGGTCGTCTTCACCGGATTATGGGTATCCCGCACCAGGAGGGGAGAACATAAAACTTCGCAGGACTATTTTTTAGCCAGCCGTTCATTGCCCTGGTGGGCAATCGGATCAACACTCCTTGCAGCGAATATTTCGGCAGAGCATTTTATCGCCATGTCGGGATCGGGATTTGCAATTGGACTGGCAATTGCCGCTTATGAATGGATAGCAGCCGTTGTACTTATTTTTGTTGCCAAGTACTTTCTACCGGTTTTTATTAAAAAAGGCATCTACACGATGCCCCAGTTTCTGTCGCAGCGTTATGACAAGAGGGTAAGCACTTGTTTTGCAGTATTTTGGATACTGGTCTACATTTTTGTCAATATGACGGCTGTTATTTACCTGGGTGCCCTGGCAATGGAATTGATTGTTGGTATACCCCTTATATATGGCATTATCGGATTTTCATTTTTTTCCGCAGTATACTCTTTGTGGGGCGGATTGAAGGCTATCGCCTGGACCGATATAATCAACGTAATTGTCCTGATCGGTGGAGGATTGGTTACTACCATTCTTGCACTCAATTCACTGGGGGATGGTCAGGGTATTGTAGCCGGTTTTACTGAACTGGTTCATGTGGCGCCCCAAAAATTTCACATGATTATTGAAAAGGGGACGGTTTTTGTACCGGATGGAATCGGCGGGAAAAAAGATGCCTTTCTTGATCTTCCCGGATTAGGTGTTGTACTGGGTTCAATGTGGCTGACCAACTTTGGTTTCTGGGGATTTAATCAGTTCATCATTCAGCGGGGGCTGGCCGGTAAAAGTATTAAGGAAGCACAGGCCGGGATGGTATTTGCCGGTTACCTGAAATTGCTTGTCCCGCTTTTGGTTGTAATTCCCGGAATTGCTGCCTTTGGCATGGGCGCACAACTGGGAAAATCAGATGAAGCTTATCCCTGGCTGCTAAGCCATGTGGTCCCTATCGGGGTGACCGGACTTGCCTTGTCCGCCATCGCTGCTGCAGCTGTTTCATCCATCAGTTCCATTGTAAACAGCACGTCCACTATCTTTACGGTTGATATTTTTAAAAACTTTATCAATAAGAAGGCTACAGAAAGGCAACTGGTGCGGATCGGACGAATAGTTGCATTAGTATCGCTCATCATCGCCACCATAGTGGCTCCCCAGCTAAGATCGCTCGACCAGGCTTACCAGTATATACAGGAATATACAGGCTTCATTTATCCGGGAGTCTTTTTGATTTTCTTTTGCGGATTATTCTGGCGGCAGGCCAGTGCAAATGCTGCGCTGATGGTTGCCTTGCTTACAATTCCATTGGGCATTTTATTCAAGGTAGTTAATCCTGAACTGCCTTTTATACTGAGAATTGGCTATGTATTCATCATTCTTTCATTTGTGATGGTTGGACTTAGTATACTGGACAAATCAAACCAGGTTGAAAGCCCGATTCTGGATACAGATAAAGGAAGTAACATTCGAACCGGTTGGATGATGATAGCCCTTGCTTCACTGGTGGGGGTCGTAGTTGCCTTTTTTGTGTCGTCTATGCGTAATCTGGCACTGGAAGCAATTTATGTTCTGGTGGCAGGTTTTATACTGATTGGTGTTATCATCATTTCAAACAACACCAAAAGATTCATGAATGCAAAAGGAATCATTATTGAAAAGGGTATCTTTAATACATCACCTGCTTTTAACATTGCCTCCATCGGAGTTTGTGGCATTTTGGCAGTATTGTATTTTTTCTTTTGGTAGTAGCATATTCATAACCCATATCCTATGTTTTGAGTGTGGCAAAACAAATTCATGAAGATACATCAGTAGTTCCTGAAGAAATATACCTGGTAAACCTTCATTAAACCGGAATTGCATATGAAACGGGATAAAAAATGTCCGCTTGTTGCCAAATCAAATGCCGGGAAAGGAGTGTATCAAAGCATAACCTCGCATGAGGCCGGATGGGAATTCCTTAACTTTGAGGCCCGAACCATGCGGAAAAGAGAACCCTGGTCATTCAATACAGGACAAAATGAATTTCTCCTTGTGTTATTGGGCGGTAATTTTTCAGTTCAATCAGAACTGGGGAATTGGGCAACAGTTAATGGACGCAATAATGTATTCAGTGGCTTACCCCATGGGCTATACTTTCCACCAAACACCTCATTTGTACTGACTGCTGAAAGTGAGATGCTTGATATTGCCTGTTGCTGGTGTGCCACCGACAGGGTATACCCGGCCTCATTTATTACCCCGGAGGATGTGGAAGCGATGGGAATTGAATACCGCGGAGGTGACAATGCCAGCCGGCAGATAAACCGCATATTGCCTCCAGGTTCACGTTGTCACCGGCTTGTTTGCGTTGAGGTGTACACGCCTTCCGGAAACTGGAGTTCTTTTCCGGCCCATAAGCACGATACAAGGCGTTTGGAAAAAGATACCGGTAAAGTGGTTGAAGCAAAACTGGAAGAAATCTATTTTTATAAAATTGATAAGCCCCAGGGATTTGCCTTGCAAAAAGTATATACCGATGACCGCAGTCTCGATGAAATGGCAGAGGCACATCATAATGATGTGGTTCTCATTCCGAAAGGATATCATCCGGTAATCGCATGCCACGGCTACAATGCTTATTATCTCAATTTTCTTGCCGGCACCGATCAAAGCCTTGCCAGTACAGATGATCCCGATCACAAATGGATATATGGAACATGGAAGGGAATGGACCCGCGCATTCCGATGGTAACCATTGATATGAATAATAGATAGTCACTATAACAAAGTCTCATCATGATTGATAAAGCCTATGATGTTATCACATATGGAAGGTCATCCATCGACCTGTATTCTGCCAATATTGGGGCTGATTTTGTAGATATACAGGCTTTTAATGCCTTTGTGGGTGGTTCCCCGCTCAATATTGCAGTAGGTACCAAACGGTTAGGACTTAAATCGGCCTTGCTGACAGGTATCGGACAGGATCAGGTAGGCGATTTTCTGCTGAATTTTCTGAAAAAGGAGGGAGTGGAAACAAAATTCATTCCACGCATACCCGGTTCCCGAACAAGCGCTGTGATACTGGGCATTCAGCCTCCCGATAATTTTCCGCTTGTTTATTATAGGGAGAATTGTGCTGACTCCAAGGTTACGATCGATGATGTTATCCATGCCAATATAGGCTCCTGCCGACTTTTTGAGATTTCCGCCACTGCTTTGAATGTTGAACCTTCAAGGTCTGCAGGTTTTTTTGCTGCCGAGGAAGCCAGAAAGAACAATGTACCTGTGCTTATTGACCTTGATTTCCGTGCCGACCAATGGCATGATGCCCGGTCATTCGGAATAACCTCCAGGGCATACCTCAGAAATTGCTCCATCGCCCTTGGGACGGAAGAAGAAATTCTCGCCACCATGTTAAGTGATCCCAAACAAATAATGATAAAGAACCAGCAGATTTCAGCCCCTGAGATCCGTGGCAATGTGGATGCTGCAATTAAAGACATTATGGCACTCGGAATTGAAGCACTGGTCGTAAAACGCGGGGCAAAAGGATCAACCGTATTTCTGAACAGTGGTAAAATAATTGATATTCCCGGCTTTCCGGTAGAGGTTGTAAATGTGCTGGGTGCAGGCGACGCTTTTGCAAGCGGTTTTATTTACGGATTCCTTAACAGATGGGACTGGTATAAGAGCTGCCGTATGGGCAATGCCTGTGGCGCCATTCTGGTAACAAAACCCGGTTGTTCAAATTTTAATCCGACCCTTGAGGAGGCAATGGCCTTTATTAATTTAAAAGGCGGATTTTAAGCAGTTCTTTTAAAAACAGGATCTTAAAAAGCAATTCCAATGATAACAAATCGAATTACAGTTGGGCAGGCTGTTGTATTGTTTCTTAAAAACCAGTATGTTGAACGGGATGGCATCGAAAGTCCGTTTTTTGCAGGATGCCTTGGAATTTTCGGACATGGCATTGTTGCCGGAGTTGGACAGGGACTGTCACAAAACCGTGATTTCCGGTATATTATGACACGAAACGAACAATCATCGGTCCACATCGCCATAGCCTATGCAAAAATGAAAAACCGGCTGGGAACATTCGCCTGCATATCATCCATTGGTCCGGGAGCAACCAATATGATCACCGGGGCCGCCTGTGCTACCATCAACAGGCTGCCGGTACTGATCGTACCCGGAGATATTTTCGCACGCCGCAATGTGTCCCCTGTTTTACAGCAACTGGAGTCTGCTGCTTCCCAGGATGTTTCCGTTAATGATTGCTTTAAGCCCGTTTCAAAGTACTGGGACCGGATCAACAGGCCGGAACAGTTAATTACTTCTCTGCCTGAGGTAATGCGTGTACTCACTTCTCCTTCTGAAACCGGTGCAGTTACGTTATCCTTGCCACAGGATGTTCAGGCGGAGGCATTTGATTTTCCAGAAGCACTCTTTCGGAAAAGAGTTTGGAAGATACCCAGGCCCAGATCTGACATCAATCATTTGCATGAAGCAGTTGCGATGATTAAGGCCTCCGTCAGGCCGGTAATTATTGCAGGAGGAGGTGTCATATACAGTGAAGCCACCGGAATACTTAAGAAATTCGTTGAACACACCGGGATACCTGTCACCGAGACATTTGCAGGCAAAGGATCCCTGCCTTATAACCACCTGCTGAACCTTGGAGCAGCAGGTGTTACCGGAACACCGGGAGCGAACGAAATAACTTCGGGATCTGATCTTGTTATCGGAATAGGTACCCGTTACAGTGATTTTACCACGGCTTCGAAAACTGCATTTCAACATCCTGACGTTAAATTTATTAATATCAATATTGCTGATTTTGACTCACATAAGCATAGTGCCCTGGCACTGACAGGTGATGCAAGAGTATGCCTGACGGAATTAGATGAATTGGTTAAGGATTATCAGGTTCCCGCTGAATACAGGACTCGCACAGCCTATCTGAATGAAACCTGGGATGAACAGGTGAGCGGATTCTATAAGGTTTCAGGACGACTTCCCGTTTCTCAGGCCGAAGTGGTGGGTGCAGTCAACACCTTTGCCGGTCCGCAGGATGTTGTTCTTTGTGCGGCAGGCAGTTTGCCGGGCGATTTGCATAAACTATGGCGAACCAAAGATTCAAAAGGTTTCCATCTGGAATACGGGTATTCCACCATGGGATATGAATGTGCAGCTGGTATCGGAGCAAAAATGGCATGCCCCGATCGTGAAATATATGTAATGGTAGGTGACGGTAATTATCTGATGATGAACAATGAGATTGTCACATCCATTCAGGAAGGAATAAAGTTTATCATTATTCTTCTTAATAACAATGGATTTGCCAGCATTGGCGGATTATCGCAATCCATCGGGTCACAGCGTTTTGGAACCAAATACCGCTTTCGCGATAATAAAACAGGATTAATGACCGATGAAATACTGCCGGTTGATTTTGCCCAAAACGCACGGAGCCTTGGCGCTTATGTTATTGAGACGCATGACATTGATTCCTTAAACGTGGCCCTGGCCGAGGCAAAAGAACAAGCTCGCACCACTGTCATAACCATTGAGACCGACCTGGTAGAGGCAGTGCCTGGCTACGCCTGGTGGGAAGTGGCAGTTGCGGAGGTCTCTGACATGGATACCGTTCAGAAAGCATATGCCGGATATGTGGAAAAGAAAAAGAAACAACGGTATTTTTTGTAAGGTGCTATGTAAACAATTATAAACTGTTTGTCATGACAGATAAGATAAGAAACTATATAAACGGACAATGGATTGACAGCCTGGGGCAAGCCAAACTTGACGTAGTTAATCCTGCAACCGGGAAGCGTATTGCAGAGGTTCCTGCCGGTTCAAAAGAGGATGTAATGTATGCTGCGGAGAAAGCCCATATGGCCTGGCCATCGTGGCAGAATACGCCGGCCACCCAGCGGATACAATTCCTCTATAAAATGAAGCAGTTGTTGGAGGAAAATAATCACGAAATTGCAGAAATCTGTACAAAGGAATGTGGTAAGACCATTGCCGAATCACAGGCTGAAATACTTCGTGCCATAGAGAACATTGAAGTCGCCTGTGGAATTCCGAAACTTATGCAAGGAGGGTTTTCTGAGAATATCACAACAGGCATTGACGAGTTTTATATCCGGCAACCGCTAGGCACCGGTGCATGCATCTCCCCATTCAACTTCCCCATCATGATCCCGTTCTGGTTTATGCCTTACGCCATCGCCTGCGGGAACACTTATATCGTTAAGCCTTCAGAAAAGGTACCCATGACCATGACCCGGATTTTCGAATTATTTGAGGAGTTAAACCTGCCCCCGGGGGTATTGAATCTGGTGCATGGTGGAAAAGAAACAGTTGATGCCATTCTTGAACATCCTTTCATTCAGGCCATCAGCTTTGTTGGTTCATCTGCTGTTGCAAAATATATCTATCAAACCGGCGCGATGCATGGGAAAAGAGTTCAGGCACAGGGAGGGGCAAAGAATCCGGTAGTTGTTATGCCGGATGCTGATCTGGAAGCCACCACCAGGATTATTACCGACAGTGCTTTTGGATGTGCAGGGCAACGCTGCCTGGCAGCTTCCGTTGTTATAACTGTTGGCCACAATGCTGAGGAATTTATGAACAGAATCATCAGGTCTGCCAAGGAAAAAAAGGTCGGCAATGGCCTGTCTGATGGTGTTGATATGGGCCCGGTGATTACAAAGCAGAGCAAAGAACGGATTGAAACACTGATAGAAAAGGGCGTTCATGATGGTGCAACATTGCTATTGGATGGAAGGGGAATTAAAGTCAGGGGTTGTGAAGACGGTTATTTTACCGGGCCGACAATCCTTGGAAACGTTAATCCGGAGAGTGAATTATCCAATACAGAGATCTTTGGTCCTGTGTTGAGCATCCTCCATGCAGATACGCTCGAAGATGCAATTTCATTAATAAACAATAGCAGATACGGCAATTCTGCGTGCATTTTTACACGTAGTGGCGCTGCAGCCCGAAAATTCAGGCATGATACGATGGCCGGGAATATTGGGGTAAATATTGGCATTGCCGCACCCATGGCTTTTTTCCCGTTCAGTGGCTGGAAGGAAAGCTTTTACGGTGACCTGCACGGTCAGTCGTTGCATGCCCTTGAATTTTACACTCAGACAAAAGTTGTTATTGAACGGTGGCATGAAGCATGGACAAGAAAGTTCTGATTCACATACAAAACACATTTTAAAACATCAATGCATATGATTCATATAGCCAATGCACCGTGTTCATGGGGTGTCCTTGAATTCGACCTGGAAGGGGAAGCTGCCGGATACCAACAGGTTCTTGATGAGATCAGGGATACCGGTTATGAGGGCTCTGAACTTGGAGACTGGGGCTTCATGCCCACCGATCCCCTGAAATTAAAGGATGAACTCCTTCAACGAAATCTTTCGATGGTTGGCGCTTTTGTGCCGGTTTTTCTAAAAGACCGGTCAACACATGCTCCCGGAGCTAAAATTGCAGTTCGCACTGCACAACTTATGGCAGATGCCGGTTTCAAGGAAGCATTTATAGTGCTTGCCGATGATAATGGCAAAATAAAGGATCGTACAGTGAATGCCGGCAGAATAAATTCATCTATGGGATTATCAAAAGATGAATGGAAGGTTTTTGCTGAAGGGACTAATTATGTGGCCAGTGAGATAAAAGCAAAAACCGGTTTACGCACGGTTTTTCATCACCATTGTGCTGGTTATGTTGAGACTCCTGAAGAAATTGATACACTGCTTTCATCGACTGATCCTTCATTGATTGGTCTTGTGCTTGATATGGGCCATTATAAGTTCGGCGGAGGGGATCCGCTGGGAGCATTAAAAAAATACCAGGATCGCATCTGGCATATTCATTTTAAAGATTGTCATCCTAACATCGCTGCAAAGTCGAGAACAGAAAAATGGGATTATTTCAAATCTGTTGGAAATGGCGTTTTCTGTGAGCTGGGAAAAGGATCAGTTGACTTTACGGCTATTGTTGCAGCGCTTATGACACAACACTATTCGGGATGGATCGTAGTAGAACAGGATGTTCTACCGGGTATGGGAAATCCCAAAGTATGTGCAAAACGAAACCGGGATTTTATCAAATCCCTTGGACTATAAATTCACGCATTTTTTCATTTACCCATAAAACCGCTATTATGAAGAAGCTCAAACTTGGAGTTATCGGAACCGGACGAATCGGCAAGGTGCATATTGCTACACTTGTTCAAAGCGTGCCACAGGCTGATGTAATTGCCATTGCCGACATCAATAAGTCCCAGGCCTCCGAAGTGGCCGGAATGTATGGCATTCCCACAGTTTACAGCAGTTATCTTGATGTAATCAACCATCCCGAGGTTGAAGCCATCGTAATCTGTTCCCCGACCAATACCCATGCCCAATACATTATTGAAGCAGCCAAAGCCGGGAAACATATTTTCTGTGAAAAACCCGTTGATCTCACAATTGAAGTGATTCAAACTGCATTGGATGCCGTTCAAAAAGCCGGTGTTAAATTGATGGTTGGATTTAACCGCAGGTTTGATCCAAATTTCACTAAAATCAAACAAATGGTTGTTGATGGAAAAATTGGCGATCCGCATATTCTTAAAATAACATCGCGTGACCCGGCTCCTCCACCTGCAGAATACAGTGCCGTGTCGGGCGGTATGTTTATGGACATGACGATCCATGATTTTGATATGGCGAGGTATATTGTCGGAAGCGAAGTGACCGAAGTGTATACAAAAGCATCTGTGCTGGTTGACCCTGCCATCGGAAAAGCAGGCGATGTTGATACGGCGATCATAACGCTTACGTTTGCCAATGGCGCAATTGGCGTTATTGACAATAGCCGCAAGGCCGTTTATGGTTATGACCAGCGGGTCGAAATCTTCGGATCGAAAGGAATGACATGTGCTGATAATAATTATCCTGAAAATCATCGCTATTTTGCCGGCGATGGCGTTCATAGTTCTTTGCCTCTGAATTTCTTTATGGATAGGTATCTTGAAGCTTATTCAAATGAAATGAAAATCTTTTGCAATGCAGTAATTAAAAATGAGTCCTTGCCCGTTTCAGGTGATGACGGATTAAAATCAGTCGCAATTGCATATGCTGCAAAAAAGTCATATATGGAAAATCGCCCGATTAAAATATCCGAAGTCTTGTAACTTGGGTGACCCTCGTTGGCTTCCCTTCAAACGGTCTTCAAAAGTAAACCAATATCAGAATTACGCCGGAAATGTAGTATCACCCATAGTTACCGAGTCTGCTTGAATAGTAAATTCTATCAATAAATCAATTGTATCATTGACAGACTGGTTTTGCAAATTCTTCATTACCTCCTTCGGTGACTAAATTCAAAATAAAGGACTTCAGGAAGTTGTATAAAATGTAGTTGTATGCAAATCGTATGCAAAAGTAAAAAGCCACTCCCAGATAAATACAATCTGAAAGTGGCTTTTATATGTGTGCCGTGCATGGCAAATAACTTGACGGTGAAAGTCCGTTATGGGGGCTTGTAGTAGCCAACCATTAGCCAAGAGCAAGGGTGTCCACCGTGAGGTGGAATCTGAAGGAAGCTGGCGGCAAAATTCCGGCCCGAGGAACACGAACATCATCAGGCATATCCGGTGGGATGAGTTTGCATAACAAAACGAAGTCCAAAAGCTACACGGACAGCGGAGTGTAAATGATGCGGGTACATGGAATGAAGGTTATTTGTCTTACCGCGGGATATCTCACAGACGTGCGGAAACGAAGTATGAAGCACGGTTGAAACAAGATTTGCTGTGAGAAGTCAGCCGAGGCCATAGTATCCTCAGAATATGGGGAAAAGGGCTGAACCTTAAGAAGTGAAAGTAAATGAATGTTACCGGATGAAGGGAAGAAAGCAGAAAATCCCGATAAAAATCGGGACCTGCCTGCAAAGAGATAGGGCGGAACCCGAAGGATATGCAGGAGGGCAGACCTACATTTGGATAACTGAAAACAACTTCACTAATGCCGACAAACCGAGTTATGGATTGCTAGAGCAAATCCTATCTCCATCGAATTTGAACAAAGCCTACAAAAGGGTTAAGAGCAATGATGGGAGTGGAGGCATAGACAAGATGGAAGTTGAATCCCTTGGGGATTATCTTGTTGCCAACAAAGGCAAGCTTATACAATCCGTCATGGACGGGACATACCGTCCGAATCCGGTTCGCCGGGTAGAAATACCCAAGGATGAGAAGAAAATGAGAATGCTTGGCATCCCCACAGTTGTAGACCGTGTCGTTCAACAAGCTATCATGCAGGTCTTATCACCAATTTACGAAAAACAATTTTCAAGAAACAGTTATGGGTTCAGACCCAAACGCAGTGCACACCAGGCATTGAAACAATGCAAAGACTATATCACCCAGGGCTATAAATATGCGGTGGATATGGATTTGGACAAGTTCTTTGATACGGTCAACCAGAGTAAACTGATAGAGATCATATCACGGACGGTAAAAGATGGGCGGGTGATCTCGCTCATCCACAAGTACCTCAAAGCCGGCGTTGTGGTGCGAAATAAGTTTGAGGACACGGACATCGGGGTTCCGCAAGGCGGTCCTCTAAGTCCATTACTGAGCAATATCATGCTTAATGAACTGGATAAGGAACTTGAGAACCGAGGCCACCGTTTCGCACGTTATGCCGATGACATGGTCATTTTGTGTAAAAGCAAGCGAAGTGCCGAACGAACCCTGACCAGCATCATCCCATACATCGAAGAAAAATTGTTTCTAAAAGTAAACAAGGAAAAGACTTTGGTAGGCTACATCTCAAGGATAAAATTCTTGGGATACTCCTTCTATGAAAATGAAAAAGGGGGACGGTTACGGCTACATCCAAAAACCATTATCAAAATGAAAGCCCGGATTAAAGAGCTTACATCAAGGAGTAAGGTTGGGGAGATGCAAGACGAAAGGAAACGCTCAGGCAATATATTACTGGCTGGGTGAATTACTTTAAACTGGCAGATATAAAGAGCCTTCTGCCGAAAGTAG
>Ga0209751_10004698_pt1 | contig 13001 bp, 9 predicted proteins | sample RifCSP13_1_FD_184019 | JGI IMG/M metagenome (GOLD analysis project Ga0209751, IMG submission 184019) | Soil microbial communities from Rifle, Colorado - Rifle CSP2_sed 13_1 (SPAdes) (version 2) | ecosystem: Environmental > Terrestrial > Deep subsurface > Rock core/Sediment | place: Rifle... | reverse complement strand
AAGATACCGCGCCAGATCGAGCGCGCGCGCCGCGCGCGCGCCGCCGGCATAGTCCACGAGCACCGGCGGACGCGGGCCTGCGCCCGGCGGCAGCAGCAGCACCGGGCGCGTGGCGCCGCGCACCACCTCGCGCACCGTGGCGCCGAGCGGCGCGCGGCGCGCGACCTCCACCGCCTCGAGCCCGAGCGCGAGCAAATCGGTTTCGAGCGCGGCCTCGAGCATCTGCGCCGCCACCTGCCCGCGCATCACGCGGAACGACCAGCGCACCTGCCGGCGCCCGGCCTGCTCCGCCAGTGCACGCTGCGCCCGCGACGCCTGGGCGCGCAGCGCGCGTTCCATGTCCCCGGCCACGAGCCGCCGCGCGCCGGCGAGGATCGCGCTTACCTCTTGAGCGAAGGGCAATCCGGCCAGGCGCAATAAATTGATATCCTCGATGAAAAGCCCCGTCAGCTCCGCGTCCAGCAGCTCGGCGAGCGCGCAGGCTTCTGCCAGCGCCTTGAGGCTCGGCTCCGAGACATCGAGCGCCACCAGAATGCGACGGATCGGCGTCAGGCGCTCTTCGTCGGTCACGGCTCCTCGCCTCCCGCGCCTCCGGCCGCGAAGCTGCGCGCCTGCTCGGCGAACACCATGAGTTTCACTTCCACGCGCTCGTTGATCGAGCCGTCCGGGAAGAGACCGTTCTCGTCGCGCTCGCCGGCGGGAAGGCCGGTCAGGATCTCGATGCCCTGGTCTATCGTCGCGACCGGGTAGATGTGGAACTTGCCCTCCGCGACCGCCTGCACCACGTCGTGCCGCAGCATCAGATGGCGCACGTTCGCGGCCGGGATCAGCACGCCCTGCTCGCCGGTGAGGCCGCGGCGCTTGCAGACATCGAAGAAGCCCTCGATCTTCTCGTTCACGCCGCCGATCGCCTGGATCTCGCCGTGCTGGTTCACGGAGCCGGTGACCGCGAACGATTGCCGGATCGGCGCCTCGGCGAGCGCCGAGAGCAGCGCGTACAACTCGGCCGAGGAGGCCGAGTCGCCCTCGACCTCGCCGTAGGTCTGCTCGAAGGTAAGGCTCGCCGCGAGCGACAGCGGCCGGTCGGGGCAATAGCGCGCGCCGAGGAAGCCCGAGAGAATCAGCACGCCCTTGGAATGAATCGGCCCCGAGAGCTCGATCTCGCGCTGGATGTCGAGCACCTCGCCCTTGCCGAGGCGCGCTCGCGCGGTGATGCGCGACGGGTGCCCGAAGGCGAACTCGCCCAGATCGACGACCGAAAGCCCGTTGATCTGACCGACCTTCGCGCCGTGCGTGTCGATCAGGATCGTGCCGCGCACGATCTCCTCTTGCAGCCGCTGGCGCACGCGGTCGGTGCGGTAGATCTTGGCGTCGAGCGCGTGCTGCACGTCAGCGGCGGTGACGACCTGGCGCTTGTCCTCGCGCGCCCAGTAGTCCGCCTCGCGCAGCAGGTCCGCGATGTCGCGCAGCCGCACCGAGAGCTTGTCGGTGTCGGCGGCCATGCGCGCGGCCTGCTCGATGACGCGCGCGCAGGCCGCGCGGTCGAGCGCGAGCAGGTTCTCCTTGCGCGCGAGCGTGGCGATGAGCCGCGCGTAGAGCCGGTCGCCGTCCGGGTCGCGGTCCATGCGGTCCTCGAAGTCGGCGGCGACCTTGAACAGCTCGCCGAACTCGGGGTCGTAGTGGTGCAGTAAATAGTAGAGCAGTCGCTCGCCGAACAGCACGACCTTGACATCGAGCGGGATCGGCGCGGGCTCGATCGACACCGTGCTCACGAGCGAGAGCGCCTGGCCGAGCGATTCGACGCGCACCTCGCGCGAGGCGAGCGCGCGCTTCAGGCCCTCCCAGGCGTAGGGTTGCAGCAGCACCTTGCGCGCGTCGAGCATGAGGTAGCCGCCGTTCGCGCGGTGCAGCGCGCCGGGCTTGATGAGCGTGAAATCGGTGACGAGCGCGCCCATCTGCGCCAGGTGCTCGGCGCGCCCGATGAGGCCGTTGAACGTGGGGTTGTCCTCGTACACCACCGGCGCGCCCCGGGTGGCGCCGTGGTCCACGAGCAGATTGACCGTGTATTGGCGCAGCGACGGCGCCCCCGCCCCGCGCGAGATCGAGATGCCGAAGACCGAAAGCTCCGGCCCCTCCTCCGTGCGCTTGAAGTCGTCGGCGTTCTCGATCACCGACTGCTGCACGGCGTCGAGGTAGGCGAGCACCTCGGCCAGCGCGGCGTACTCCTTCTTGAGCTCGGCGATGTGCTGGCCGACGGCCGACATGGTGACGTCGCGGTCGAGGTCGCGGATCTTGCGCTGGCCCTCGCGCCGCCACTGCGGCAACTGGTGGACGATGCGTTCGAGCCGCTCTTGCAGCGACGCGATCGCCGTCTCAATGCGCTTGCGCTCGGGCTCGGGCAGCTTCTCGAAGTCCTCGGGGCTCACCACCTCGCCGGCGCGTGTGGGCGCGAAGGCCATGCCGCCGGGCGTGCGGATGAGCGCGATGTCGTGCTTCTCGGCCTCCCCGCGCAGCGCGTCGAACGCCCCTTCCCGCCGCTCCTTCAGCTCCTCCTCGAGCTCGTGACGGCGGGAGCGGTACTCCTCGCTCTCGAACGCCGCCGGGATCGCGGCGCGCAGATCCTCCATGAGCTGCTCCATGTCGCGCCTGAGCCTGGCCCCAGTCCCCGCCGGCAGGCGCAGCACGCGCGGCTTGTGCGGCTGCTCGAAGTCGTTGATGTAGCACCAGTCGGAGGGCGCGGGCTCGGCCGCCGCGCGCTGCTCGAGAAACCGGTGCACGACGGTGCGCCGGCCGGTGCCGGGCTCGCCCAGGACGTAGAGGTTGTAGCCGTCGCGGCGGATGCCGATGCCGAAGCGGATCGCCTCGGTGGCGCGCGCTTGGCCGAGGACCTCGGTGAGGTCGGGAAGCTCGGCGGTGGTCTCGAACGCCAGGCGCTCGGGGTCGCAACGCTTGCACAGCGCCTCGGGCGCTAACCGCTCAACCTTCGCCATAAGTCTCCGCTCCGCGGTGGCCGGCGCAGGCGCGCCGACCCGTCAGGGAAAATGTACCTGACGCGGACGACGGGCGAAAGAGAAACCGTACCGCGCCGCTCAGGCGACCTGGACGGGGATGGCGTTGCGGGTGTGGGTGATGCGGTTGTTGCCGTCGACGTAGACCAGGCGCGGCTTGAAGGCGGCCAGCTCGCGCTCCTCGAACTCGGCGTAGGCGCAGATGATGACGATGTCGCCGGGATCGGCCTTGTGCGCGGCCGCACCGTTGACCGAGACGATCCCCGAGCCGTCCTGGGCGCGGATCGCGTAGGTGGCGAAACGCTCGCCGTTCCTGCGGTTATACACCTCGATGCGCTCGTACTCGCGGATGTCGGCGGCTTCGAGCAGCCGCCCGTCGATGGCGACCGAGCCCTCGTAATCCGGCTCGGAATGCGTCACGCGCACCCGGTGGAGCTTCGATTTGAGCATGATTCTACGCATGGCTGTCCTCTAACGTAATTATCCGTCTTAACGCGGGCGGATTCAAACCGTTAGACCGGGATTTTTCCCGTTGTTTCAAACTCGAGATTGTCTATGAGGCGCGTGCGCCCCAGCCAGGCCGCCGCCAGCACGACGAGCTTCTTGTCCTCGGGTGTGGGAACTCCGAGATCGTCCTGGCGCCGCACGCTCACGTAGTCCGGTCTGAAACCCGCCGCCGCGAGCGCCGCGAGCGCCTCCTGCTCCGCGCCCGCCGGGGACGCGCGCTCCTTGAGAATCCGATCGCGCACCGCGCCCAAGACGGCGTACAGCCGCGGCGCGGCTTGGCGCTCCTGCGGGCTTAAATAATTGTTGCGCGAGCTCATGGCGAGACCATCATGCTCGCGCACGGTCTCGACGCCCACGATCTCGACGGGCATGCCGAGATCGGAGACCATGAGACGGATGACGAGGAGCTGCTGGTAGTCTTTCTTGCCGAAGAGCGCGAGATCGGGCTGCACGAGATTGACCAGGCGGTTGACCGCCGTGGCGACGCCGCGGAAGTGCCCGGGCCGGAAGGCGCCGCAGAGCATCTCGCTCAGGCCCGGCACCTCGACCGTCGTCTGCGTCTCGCGGCCGCGCGGGTACATCTCCCGGTCGCTCGGTGTGAACAGCAGATCCACCCGCTGCGCTTCCAGGGCGGCACAGTCATCGACCGGCGTGCGCGGGTACGCGTCGAAGTCCTCGTTCGCGCCGAACTGCAGGGGATTGACGTAGATGCTCGCGACCACGATATCGGCGAGCTTGCGCGCCACCTCGATGAGCTTCAGATGCCCCGCGTGCAGGTTGCCCATGGTGGGCACGAAAGCGAGGTGTTTCCCGCCGGCGCGCCGCTGCACGAGGTAGGCGCGCAGCTCGGAGACGGTCTTGGCGATGATCATGAATAAGAGCTATCAGCCTTCAGCTATCAGCCTTTAGCTAACGGCTAGCGGCTGACGGCTATCGGCTCAAGTGTAACTGTGCTCGGGGCCGGGGAAGGCACGGCCCTTCACGGCCGCCACGTAGTTCTTCACCGCGTCTTCGATAGACGCCGCGCCTTCCATGAAGTTCTTTGAGAACTTGGGGCTTGGGCGCGGGTAGATCCCGAGCATGTCCTGGAGCACCAGGATCTGGCCGTCGCAGTCGGGGCCGGCGCCGATGCCGATGGTGGGGATGGAAAGCTCCTGGGTGATGGTCTTCGCGAGGGCGGCCGGCACCGCCTCAAGCACGAGCAGGCTCGCGCCCGCCGCTTCGAGCGCCCTGGCATCGCTGCGGATGCGCTCCGCGTCCGCTGCTTCCCGGCCCTGCACGCGGTAGCCGCCCAACTGGTGCACCGACTGGGGCGTCAGGCCCAGATGCCCGCACACGGGCACGCCGCGCTCGACGAGAAACCGTACGGTCCCGGCCATCGGTGCGCCGCCCTCGAGCTTCACCACCTGCGCGCCGCCGCGGCGCATGAGGCGGCCGGCGTTGGCGAGCGCCTGCTCGGGATTTTTCTGATAGCTCATGAACGGCATGTCGCCCACGAGCAGCGCGCGCTTCACGCCGCGCGCCACGCAGGCGGTGTGATAAATCATCTCGGCCACGCTCACGGGTAGCGTCGAGTCGTGCCCCTGCATCGTCATGCCGAGGGAGTCGCCGACCATGACGAGGTCGAGCCCGGCACGCTCGAGCAGCGCGGCGAAGCTGTAGTCATAGGCCGTGAGGCAGGCGATTTTCTCGCCCGCGTGCTTCATCCCCTTGAGGGTTGCGATCGTGACCGGCTTCACAGGGCGGCCGTGAGCGGATTGAAGAAATGGCGGCCGCTGCGGATCTTGCGGATATGCGCGAGCAGCGTCGCGAAGTCCTCCTCGCGGTCGACGAAGTTGATCTCGGCGGCGTTCACGACCAGCAGCGGCGCGGCGGTGTAGTGGTGAAAAAACTGGGTATAGGCGTCGATCAGCTCCTGCAAGTAGCCGCGCTCGATCAACCGCTCGTACGGCACGCCGCGGCGGCGCACGCGCTCGAGCAGTACGTCCACCGGCGCCTGAAGATAAACGACCATGTCCGGCGTCGGCAGATCGAGGCGCAACTGCGCGTAGACCTGCTCGTAGATCCGGAACTCGTCGTCATCGAGGTTGGCGCGCGCGAACAGCCAGTCCTTGTCCATCAGGAAGTCCGCCACGTACCCCGAGCTGAACATGTCGCGCTGCCTGAGCTCCTGGAGCTGGCGCGCGCGCTGAAACAGAAAAAAGAGCTGCGTGGGCAGCGCGAAGTGCTTGCGCGACTGATAGAAGCGCTCGAGGAAGGGATTGTCCTCGGGCCGCTCGACCAGGGGGCGTGCGCCGAAGGCGTCCGCGAGGCGCTTGGCGAGACTCGTCTTGCCCACGCCGATGGGGCCTTCGACGACGATGTATCCCGGGTTGTTCGTGGTCATATTACTTTGGAACCGCCGATGAACGCGGATAAACGCAGATAAAAGAATCCTGGCTAGGAAACGTCAAGAGCACCTTGCAATAAGACGATTTACCGCAGAGAGCGCAGAGCACGCAGACAAAAATATTCGAACTTTTCTCTGCGATCTCCGCGTTCTCCGCGGTGAAAACCATTCTTTCATCTGCGTTTATCTGCGTTCATCTGCGGTTACAGAAATATTATCAGCTTTCCAACTTTTCCACCCGCTGACCGACGCAGGCGGCCAGCAGGTCCGCCGCCCGCCCGCGCCCGGGAATCGTCAGTTCGGGATCGAGCTCGGTGAGCGGCGCGAGCACGAAGGCGCGCTCGTGCAGCCTTGGGTGCGGCACTGTGAGCTGCGGACTGCGGATTACTTCCTGTCCGTACAGCAACAGATCGAGATCCAGGGAGCGGGGGCCGCCCTTCCCGGCGTCGCGCACGCGCCCGTGACGGCGCTCGATCTCGATCAGCGCCCGCATGAGGGCCTCGGCGGTGAGGGATGTTTGAAGCGCGCATACGGCGTTGACGAAATCGGGTTGATCCCGCACCGGACCCACGGGGGCACTGCGATAGAGCGCCGAGCATCGCAACCCCCGCGTCGGCGCAAGCGCCGCGAGCGCCGTCATCCCCAGGCGCACCTGCTCGGAGGGATTCCCGAGGTTGGCCCCGAGCCCGATATAAACCGTGACGAACGAAGCCGCATCAGCCGACAAGCGGCTTTCCTTCCGCCTCGGGCTTGGAGGTACGTCGTCCGCGTCGGCGGCGACGTTTCCCGGGGGCCGGGGCCGAGGGCTCGAGCTGCGCGGTCAGGGCGTGGCGCCCGGCCTCGTCCGCTTCCTGGAAGCGCGTCCACCATTCGCCAAGCTCCTTCGGCGCCTCGCCGACCTCGGAGCGCAGCAACAGGAAATCATACGCGGCGCGGAAGCGCGGGTGCTCGAGCAGCCGGAAGGCCTGCCGGCCGGCGCGGTGCTCAAGTCTCGATTGCATGGCCCAGATCTCGCGCATCGGCACACTGAACCGCTTGGGGAGGGTGATCGCGCGCAGCTGCTCGCGCAACACGTGATCCACGGCGCGCTGGAACGCGTCATGGTTGCCGAGGCCTTTCGCGAGCTGCGCCGCCAGCTCGAAACGCGCGGGCTCCCATAAGAGCGCCGCGAACAGAAACGCCGGCGTCACCGGCTTGCCGGCGCCGACGCGCGCGTCGGTGTTGGCGAGCGCGCGCGCCACGAGCGTGATCGGGAAGTCGCCCTCCCCCCGCTCGAGGCACCGCTCGGTGAGCGGGAACATGTACCGGAACAGCCCGAAGCTGCGCAGCAGCTCGTAGGTCCCCACGGCGTAACCGCCGTGAAACAGCTTGAGCACCTCTTCGAACATGCGCGCCGGCGGCACACCGGACAACAGCGCCGCCCCTTCCCGGATCGGCGCGGCGGTCTGTTCCTCGATGCGAAACCCGAGCCGCGCGGCGAAACGCACCGCGCGCACCATGCGCACCGGGTCCTCGCGGTAACGCGTCTGCGCATCGCCGATCACCCGCAGCACCCCGGCCCGAAGATCGGCCGCGCCTCCGACGTAATCGATGACGCTGCGGTCGCGGATGTCGTAGTACAGGGCGTTCACCGTGAAGTCGCGCCGGATGGCGTCCTCCTCCTGGGTGCCGAAGACGTTATCGCGCAGCAGCCGTCCTTCCTCGGTCTTGAGAAGATCGCCCCCCTCAGCCTCGCCGTCGCCCTCGGCGGAGCGCATGAGCGCCCGGAACGTGGAGACCTCGATGATCTCGCGCCCGAAACGCACGTGCGCGAGCCGGAAGCGCCGTCCGATCAGGCACGCACTGTGGAAGAGCTTACGGATCTCCTCGGGGCGCGCGTTGGTGACGACGTCGAAGTCCTTGGGCTCGCGCCCAAGCATGAGATCGCGCACGCAACCGCCGACGAGAAGACTCGCGTAGCCGGCGTCCCGCAGCCGATGCAGGACCTTGAGCGCGTTTTCACTGATTAGCGCGCGGGATATGGGGTGCTGCGCGCGGGGGATGATGACGGGTTCGTTAATCGGGTTTCACCTGTTCAACCGGATGGCGGCAAAGGTCTCTGGCGGTTTGTGTTCGGACACGTATAATACCACCGCCTGCGATCGACCGCGTAGCCGCAGCGCTTCCGCTCCCTTCGTCTAGTGGCCCAGGACGTCGCCCTCTCACGGCGAAAACAGGGGTTCGAGTCCCCTAGGGAGCACCATTATTAGCGATCCGTGATTCGTGAATCTCCGTCCTCAGTCCTGACCCCCGACCCCTAACCTTCGACCCCGACCCCCGTCACCCCGCCGCCAGCCCTATCGGCGGCGCGACTGTTGCGCTCTGGCCGCCGAGCAGCGCGGCATACTCTTCCACCGGCAGCGGCCGGCTGAAGTAAAAACCCTGGATCTCGTCGCAAACGAGGTCGCGCAGAAAATCGAGCTCCGCCTGCGTCTCCACGCCCTCGGCCAGGGTCTTGAGCCCCAGGTTGCGCGCCAGCGCGATAATCGTGCGCACGATGGCAGCGTTCTCCTGGCTGCGATCGACTTCGTGCACGAAGGAGCGGTCGATCTTCAGCCGGTCGATCGGGAAGCGGTTCAGGTAGCCGAGCGAGGAGTAACCGGTGCCGAAATCGTCGATCGAGATCTGTACGCCGAGGTCCTTGAGACGGCGCAGCTCGGCGATCGCCTCGTCCACATCGTGCATCAGCACGCTCTCGGTGATCTCGAGATCGAGCAGCGCGGGATCGTGGCCGGTGTCACGCAGCACCCGCTCGACCGTCTGCGCGAGCCCCTTCTGGCGGAACTGGCGCGCCGAGAGGTTGACCGAGAGCCGTAGCGGCGGGTGCCCCGCATCCACCCAGGCCCTATTCTGGGCACAAGCCGCCTGAAGCACCCACGCCCCCACGGGCACGATGAGGCCGTTGTCTTCCAGGATCGGGATGAACTCGGCGGGCGAAACCGCGCCGCGGCCCGGATGCCGCCAGCGCAACAGCGCCTCATGCCCGACGATGCGCCCGGTGGCGAGGTCCACCTGCGGCTGGTAATGCAGGCCGAACTCTCCACGCTCCAGGGCCCGGCGCAGATCGGTCTCGAGCGCCAGGCTCTCGCGGGTGCGGACGTTCATCTCGGCGGTGTAAAACTGGTAGTTGTTTCCACCGAGCTCCTTGGCGCGATACATGGCGGTATCGGCGTTGTGGAGCATGCGCTCCGGGTTCTCCTCGTCGACGGGATACAAGGTCACGCCGATACTGGCCGGCGCGAAGATCTCCTTGCCGTCGAGCAGATACGGCTCCGCGAGCCGCTCCACGAGGTTCTGCACCACCTTGGCCGCGTTGTCGGCGTCGTGCAGGCCGGTGAGCACCACGCTGAACTCATCGCCGCCCAGGCGCGCCACGGTGTCGCTTCGACGCACGCAGGCGCCGATCCGCGCCGCCGTCTCCCTGAGCAGAGAATCGCCGAAGGCATGTCCGTAGGTATCGTTGATGATCTTGAAGCGGTCGAGATCCACGAACAGCAGCGCCACGAGCCGTTCGCTGCGTTGCGCGTGCAGCAGCGCCTGCGCCAGGCGGTCGCGAAACAGGCCCCGGTTCGGCAGTTCCGTGAGCGCGTCGTAATGCGCCAGATACTGGATGCGCGCCTGAGCGGCCTTCCTTTCGGTGATGTCGCGACTGATACCGTGGTAGCCGCGGAACCGGCCTTCGGCGTCGAACACCGGCGTACCGCTGGTCTCGAGGACCACGCTGCGGCCGTCCTTGTGACGCGTGGTGTATTCCTGGAACGCGAAGGACTCGCGCCGGGCGACGCGCTCCCGCACGCCGTCGGCGGCGCGCGCGGTCTCTTCGGGTGTCATCAGGTCGAACGGCGTCTTCCCAAGCACCTCCGCCGGCTCGTAGCCGAGCAACTCGCGCACCTTGGGGCTGACGTAGGTGTAGGCGCCGCGCTCGTCCACTTCCCACACCCAGTCGCTCGTGACCTCCAGCAGGTTGCGCAGGCGCTCCTCGCTCTCGCGCAGCGCCTGCTCCATGGACCTGCGCTCGGTCACGTCGCGCATCACCACGAGCACCTCGGTTGCCTCCCAGCGCCGAACGAGGCGCGGGTTCGCTTCCAGCGCCACGAGACGCCCGTCCTTACGGTTGATCCAGAGCACGACCGGCTCGATCTCGATCCCGACAATGATGCGCGCGAACTCGCGCATGGCCACGGCCAGCGACACGCCGGTCAGGAGGTTCAGCGCCGCGAAATGCCGCCCGACGAGCTCCGAACGCTCGTATCCGGAGACGCGCAACGCCGCGGCGTTCGCGCTGGTGATGCGCCCGAGCGTGTCGAGCGTGAGAATCGGGTCCGGGGCCTGATCGAGGATCTCGGCGTGGCGCTGTTCGCTCTCCTTGAGCGCCTGCTCGGCCTTGTGCCGCTCGTTCAGCTCCTGCTCCAGATCGCGCGTCGTTCTTCGCATTTGATCTTCGAGCTCGCCGGCGCGCGGCGCGATCCGGCCCGTGAGCGGGCGCAGGATCAGCGCAAGCACCGCCGAGCCCGCGAGGATCACGACCAGCAGCAGGCCGCCGAGGACGTAGCCGTTGCGGCGCAACACGGCGTACAGGCGACTGTGATCGGTCTTCACGACGAGGGCCCAGGGGACGCCCGCCACCGGTGTGTAGGCGATAACCACCGCATCGTCCCACGGCCCACCCGAGGCGAGGACGCCGAAGCGGCCTTCCAGACCCTGCTTGAGCGCCGCGACATGCAGCGGCGAAACTTCCTCTTCGCCGTCCGCCGCCGGGGAAACGAAAAACGTCTCCGTGCGCCCGTCCCGGAGCAGTCCGAGCACCACCTGGTTGGCCTCTTCCTGCGAATAGTTGTGTCCGATGTGTCGCCACAGGGACTTTACGTCGAAGGCAATGAGGTCGGCGCCGATGCGCCGCGACTGCTCATCCAGCAACGGCGCTTCCAACACGAGGTAGGGTCCGGCGTCGCGGTTCGTCGCGAGCGCGACGGGGCCGCGCACCCGGATCTCGCTGCCGGCGGAGGCAACGGGACGAAGCGCCGCGGGAATCTCGACTCCAAACCGGGCTGTGACCCGCCCCCGCGCATCCAGCCGCGCGATGCCCGCCAGGCCCTCGGTCGAGGAGGCGATCGCCCCGGAGAAGATGTCGGCCATCTGGCGGCGGTATTCCGCCGGCGCAATCGCGCCCCGCATATGGTCCAGGAACAGACGGCGCGCCAGCACGCGGCTGGTGATCTGGCGCGCGACGCCTTTGGCATGAGACAGATACTGCTCGAGGGCCGCGGCCTTGCCCCGCGCCTCGTGCAAGATGAATTCCTGCCGTTCGCGCGTGTAATGCTCGAGCATCGGCGCGATGGCGGCAGCCGAAACGATCACCCCCGTCGCGCACACGACGAGGGCGCCGTATCCGATGATCCGTCGCCGGATCCCGGCGATGCTGTTCGTTTGCGGCATTCTTTCCCTGACGCTTATCCCGCCTGCGTTGCGTTTCAGCGGCGCAGCAAAATCAACCGGCCCGCATAGACCGCCCGTGCCGCGGTCTATGCGGCGCTCGAATACAGTGTCGCCGCGCAGACCGGCGCCGAAGCAACCGGCAAGACATGCGCGGTGGCCGCCGGCGCGGCGCCCTGCGCCCCGGCCTTGCGGAGCAGCTCTGCCACGCGCGTGTTGCCCGCGCGGGTGGCGATCTTGAGCGGCGTGTCGCCCATTTGGTCCTGCGTGTCGATGTGCGCGCCGTGCTCGAGCAACATCTGGACGATATCGCCATAACCTTTGTAGCAGGCGATCATCAACGGCGTTTTGCCGGTCACGGTCCGAACATTGACGTTCACGCCCTGGGCGAGCAGCGACAGCACCACGGCGATGCGTCCCTTGCGAATGGCATGAAACAGCGCCGCGGCGCCGTGGAGGCTTCTCGTATGGCCGGTCTGTCCGGTGCCGGTCGGCAGCTTCAGCATGCGGTTACTGAGCGACATCACCACCATGGAGACCAGACCGAGCATCATGATCTGCGGGTCCACCCCGAGCTCCCGGGCGAGGTCGTCCGTGAGGTTGGCGCCCACCGCCAGTATCGCCACGACCAGAATCAGCGTGAACTTGAGATAGCGCACGAGCGAGACGGCCACGACCGCGGTGAGCCCCGCGACCAGGTAGCGGTGATCGATGCTCAGGTACTCGTTCCAGACATGCGGCATGTTGGCCCCGACGCTCAACAGACCCACGAGCGCCACCAGAAACCAGTCAAAACGCGATTCTCTTAAGATAAACACCGGCTACCCCCTCGTATGAACATAGTCTCTTGTTTCCCGCCATCGAACGGACGAGTTGATTCAAGGGGAAAATGGAGCAAAAGTCGTGCCCATACCGGGGGCGGCAAGGGGTTGCGATCCCGGCAGGCGGCCGATACCGGCGATACAGGGGGGGTTTAGGCCTCTTCCGCGGCTTTGAGAACCCGCATGAGCCAGCGAGCGATGTCCCGGATTTCCTCGGGCGTCACGGTATGCGCCGCGGGATAGGCGTGCCACTCGACGTCCAACCCCCCAGCCTGGAGCCGGCGGCGCGCGGCCTCCGCCAGGGCGAACGGAACCATCGAGTCCTGGGTGCCATGGGCGAGGAACACGGGGGTGCGGGCGTTGGCAAGGTGCGCCCCGCGCAGCAGCCCCTCGGGGTCCGGCACCAGCGCCGACAGCGCGAGCACGCCGGCGAGCGTCCTTGGGTGCTGCAACGCCGTGCGCAGGGCGACCAGCGCGCCTTGCGAGAAACCCGCCAGCACGATCCGCCCGCAAGCGACGCCGCGTCTTTCCTCCCGCTCGATATATCTTCGGACGATGGATTCGGCTTCGCGGATATGCGCCTCGCTCTGGACGAAACCGAGATCGGTCAGCGCCACGTCGTACCAGGCACGCATAACATTGCCGGCGTTGAGCGTCACCGGGCGGGGCGGCGCATGCGGAAACACGAACCGCACCGCAACGGTCGCCATGACGAGCCCGGCCATGCCGAGGTTCACGAACGCGTACACGTTCTTGAGGAACCCGCTCATGTACGGGATACGCTGAAGGTCCAGCACGCTGAAG
>Ga0209751_10004697_pt1 | contig 13003 bp, 12 predicted proteins | sample RifCSP13_1_FD_184019 | JGI IMG/M metagenome (GOLD analysis project Ga0209751, IMG submission 184019) | Soil microbial communities from Rifle, Colorado - Rifle CSP2_sed 13_1 (SPAdes) (version 2) | ecosystem: Environmental > Terrestrial > Deep subsurface > Rock core/Sediment | place: Rifle... | reverse complement strand
GGCGGCCGGATCCCAGACGTCGGCATCGGTCGGAGCGACGTTGTAGTCGCCGCACACAGCGAGTGGCGCCAAGGGGTCGCAGGCATCGGCCAGCCATCGGTTCAGGTGATCCAGCCAGGCGAGCTTCGCGTCGTAGAACTCGGAGCCGACCACCCGGCCGTTGGGCACGTACACGCTCGCCACCCGCACACCCCCGCACTCGGCCGCCAGGAAACGGCCGCCCTCGTCGAGCCAGCCCGCGGCCGGCGGCAGGCCGGCCTGCACCACCTCCAGCCCGACCCGCGAGGCGATCGCCACCCCGTTCCACTGCCCCAGCCCGTGGTGGGCGACCTCGTAGCCCAGCGCCCGGAAGTCCATCTCGGGCATGGTCGCGTCGGAGAGCTTGGTCTCCTGCATGCACAGCACGTCCGGGCCGATCGCCTCGGTCCAGGCCAGCACCCGGTCCAGTCGGGCCTTCAGGCTGTTCACGTTCCAGGTCGCCAGGCGCATCGGTGGGATTATCCTCGCCACGCATGACCGATGACTCCTCACGCCGATGGGGTGCCCAGTCGATGACGGCCCCACTGCGCGACGCGCTGGTCCACCGGCCCGATGCGGCCTTCGGCCGCGCTTTCGACGACCCGGTGCATGGCTTCCTGCACCCGGTCGACCTGGCGCTCGCGCAGCGCGAGCACGACGCCTTCGTCGACCTGCTCACCCATCTCGGGGTGCGGGTCCACCACCTCGACGCGGACCCGATGAGCCCGGACCTGGTCTACACCTTCGATCCCCTGCTGGTGACCGATGCCGGCGCCATCCCCCTGTGTCCCGGCAAGGCCGGCCGTCGCGGCGAGCCGGCGCTGCTCGAGGCGTGGACCACGGCGCGGGGCATCCCGGTCGCGGGGCGGATCGAGGCCCCGGGGACGATCGAAGGCGGCGACACCTTCTGGCTCCGCCCTGACCTGCTGTGCGTCGGTCGCAGCCTGCGCACCAACGACGCGGGAGCCCGCCAGCTGGCGGCCATCGTGGGCGGGGACGCGCGGATCTTCGACCTGCCCTACTGGCGCGGGCCTGATGAGCTGGTCCACCTGCTGTCGGTCATCTCCCCGGTCAGCGATGACCTGGCGGTCATCTACCCGCCGCTCCTGCCGGCCGGCCTGTGGGAGCTGCTCGCCGAGCTCGGCATCCGGACCATCAGCGTCCCGGACGAGGAGTACCCCACCCTGGCCTGCAACGTCCTCGCCGTCCGGCCGGGGGTCCTGGTCATGGCCGAGGGCAATCCGGCCACCCGGCGCGCCCTGGAGGCGGCGGGCTGTGAGGTGCACACCTATGCGGCGGTCGAGATCGGGATCAACGGGTCGGGTGGGCCCACCTGCATGGCCCGGCCCATCCTTCGGGGCAGTTGAACTGACTGCCCGATAGAAGAACGAGGCACCCACGGGGGGTGCCTCGTCCAACGGTCCAAAGGGTTACGGCAGGGTCACCTCGATCCAGCCGTTGTAGGCGCTCTGCAGGTGGCCGGCGTCACTCCAGCCGGTCGCGCTTTCTACCGGGTCGAAGAAGGCGAGGGCCACGAAGGCCGTGCTGCCGCTGGCGAACTGGGCATCCTGGGGATCCGCGTTCAGGAGCGGCCGGGAGAACTCGAAGACCCACGTTCCGTCAGCCCCGGCGCCGGAGGCGCGGGCGGTGTGGTCCCACACGCCGGCCAGGCTGTTCTCGGCAGCGGCGTTGGCAACGTCGCCCCCGCCGTCGTCCTCGCGGGCCTCAGGGGTGGTCGAGTACTCGTCATCGAGGTTGCACTCGGGATCGTCGCCGGTGGCCGTATCCGAGCCGCCGGACGCGTCGCCCGGAGCGCAGTCAAGCTCCCAGTGCCAGATGTCAACTATCCCGAGACTGGCGTCGATATCGGGTTCCTCCGCGCCCATGTGCGGCCCCGCCGGATCGTCGACCCGGAACATCACGGCGACCGAGGCGGACAGGTTGTGGTCGGTGGGGTTGTAGTTGAAGCCACCGGGGACCTCGAGCAGGACGTACAGGTTCTCGTCATCCGTCGCCACCTTGAACGTGACGTCAATCGGGTCGAGGGGGCCGAAGTCGATCTCGGCCGCCACCGCTGGGTCCAGGTTCTCAAGGCGGAGCTGCTCCAGGTTGACGGTCGCCCCCTGGATGGCATCCCAGTCGGCGCTGTCCCCATCCACGGTGATCGTCGCCGAGGCCGCGGCGAATTCGATCATCGGGCCGTCATGGCCGGCGGACGGCTCGACCGATGCTGGGGTGAATGACGGCGCGACCGAGGGCGCGACCGAGGGCGCGTTCTCCGACGGCTCGGCCGATGGGCTGGCGGCGGCGCAGGCGGTGGCAACCAGGGCCACGACGGCGAGCGGGGCCAGCAGTCGAATCCGCAACGTTGGCATGGGTTCTCCTTCTTGGGCTAGGGGGAATCAGCTGGGTTCGTCCGACGCTACGGGGAGGTCCCCCGCAGCGCCTCGAGGAAGGCGAAGATCGCCTCCAGGTCTGCGTCGCTGAGCATCTGTTCGGGAAAGGCGGGCATGCCCCGGGGGCCGGTCTGGACGGCACGCCGCAGGTCCGAAATGGTCAGGTCGCCGACGTCCAGGGCAGGGCCCACGACTCCCCCCTGGTTCGCCAGGCCGTGGCACGTGACGCAGCTCGCACCCAGGAACAGGAGGCGGCCGCGCTCGACAGGGTCGGCGGTCGTGAGCAGGGCGGGATCGTCGAGGCCCAGGCCCTCAAAGTCGGCCGGCTCCCCGAGGTAGCCGACCGGCGTTCGGTCGTAGCCCTCCGGATGCACGTTGGCGTGCGTCTCGGGGCTGCGGCCAATGACCCCCACCACCAGCCCGAAACCCAGGCCGCTGATGGTGGCCGCGAGGACGATCGGCACGAAGAAACGGTTCACCCGGGTGCATCTCCTCCAGCACGGGCGATGCCGACCAGTCGGAAGGCCACGCTCAGCAGGATCAGCCAGACGCTGCCCAGCACCGCCATCAGCAGGCCGGGGTTGATGCCGGGAATGTCCACGCCCCCGGCGGACCGAACCAGCTGCGTGCCGCCGGCCACGTCAAAGGTCCCAACCACCTCTTCGGCGGTTGCCAGGCCGGGTGCCAGGTACTCGATCCGCACCTCGTGGATGCCGACGGCGCGGGGCTGATACCGGATCGTCGCGACGCCGGCAGCGTCGGTGATCGTCCGTCCGATCTCCGCCTCGCCCGCAACCCCGGCGAAGGCCATGTGGAGGTAATAGGTCACCGTCGTCCCCGCGATCGGAGCGCCATCGGCGGTGTGGATGTCGACAGCCAACGGGACGATCTCGCCGACCGTCGCGGAGCTTGGAAACGCCGTGCGCACACTGACGTGCGACGCGCTGACCGGTGCCGCCAGGACTGCCAGCGTGGCTCCGACTGCCAGCAGGATCACGGCAGCCCGCACCAACCGGCGGATATTCGCGTTCACAGGTCTTGTCCTCCAGTTGCAGGCGACAGTTCCGGAACCGCCGGACGGCGGAGGTCGGGCGCGGCGACGGTCGCCTCATGGTCCTCGGCAACCTCCCAGACGGCAATGATCGGGAAGACCTTGAGGAACAGGGTGATTAGCAGCGCAAACAGGGCGAGACCCCCCGCCAGGATCGACCACTCGACCCAGGTGGGGGCGTACTCGGCCGGCTCGTACGGCATGAGCGGAACTCGCAGGCCGGAGACCACGATGACGTAGCGCTCGATCCACATCGCGACCGTGACGAGCACCGCGGCCACGAAAATGCCTCGCGCGTTCCGCGTCGCGGGCAGCAGGACGATCAGGATCGGGCCGAAGAGCCCGCCGATCAGGTAGAACCAGAAGAGCGGCGCGAACTGATTCAGGAAGAGCTGGCGCAGGTGGAACTCAGCTCCCTCCTCCAGCTTGTAGCCGTGCACCAGGAGCTCGCTGATATTGGCGTAGATCATGATCGCGGCGAAGGCGGCCAGCAGGTAGCCGAGGTACACGAAGTGCTTCTCGGTGACGTACTCGTGCAGCCGGTACGCGCGCCGCAGGATGGCCATCACGATGACCAGGATCGCAATCCCCGAGAAGATCGCGCCCGCCACGAAGAAGGCGCCGAAGAGGGCGCTGTTCCACGGCACGCGCAACGTCATGGCGAAGATCCATGACACGACGGTGTGGACCGAGACGGCGATCGGCATGATGAGGATCATCAGGATCCCGATCGCGGCACCGAGGGAACGACGCTGGGCCGCGTTCCCGTTCCAGCCGATCGCCAGGGTGCGGTACAGCCACGCTCGCCAGCGCGCGGTCCGCCCCGCCAGCCGATCGCGGAAGAGCGCGAGGTCGGGGATCATCGGAACGAACAGGTACACGATGCTGCCGGTGAGGTAGGTCGTGATGGCCAGGACATCCCAGATGATCGGCGACTGCCAGCGGCCGTAGATGAAGACGTTGAGCACCCGGTCCGGGCGGCCCAGGTCGATGATCACGAACGAGGCGCCACAGATCAGCGCCACGACCGTGATGAACTCGGCGATGCGGGTCACCGGGGTGCGCCAGCGTGCCTGCGAGACGCGGAGGATGGCCGAGATCAGCGTCCCGGCATGGCTGATGCCGATGAAGAACACGAAGGTGGCAATGTACAGGCCCCACGAGATCCGGTCGCGCATGCCGGTGACGACGAGGCCGTCGCGGAGCTGGATCGTATAGGCGTAAAGGCCCCAGCCGAGGACGGCGAGCTCGAGCCCGACCAGGGCCCAGTAGCGCCGACTCGTTCGCCTGATCGGGGCGAGCGCGGTGTCAACCAGGCGCTCATGCCACGCGCTCAGCGGTGCCATGTCACCGCTCCGTCGACGATCTCGGTCCACGGCCACTCGGTCGGGGCACGGCCGGGAGTGAAGGCGTCGCGCCCGACAGCCTCTCCGTGGCCCGGGATGTAGTACACGCGCGGTTCGGTTCCGAGTTCCTCCTTCAGCCGGAAGGCATCGTTCTCGGCCAGGAAGCGTGACGCCGACACCAGCGCCCGCCCGTTGGTCGCAACGTCCTCCTCCAGGTCACCGTAGTAGATGGCCGCGTTGGGGCAGCCCTGGACGCAGTACGGGAGCGTCCCCGAGCGAGCCATGTCGGGGCAGAAGTCGCACTTCATGACCGTCCCCTTGCGGGGCGGGACCTGGTGCTCGACGGAGTAGTCGGCGAGCCGGGCTTCCGGTGGAACCGGGGCCTCACCCCAGTTGAAGAAGCGCCGGTCATACGGGCAGGCGGCCATGCAGATCCGGCAGCCGATGCAGCGGTCCTGGTCGATCAGGACCGTGCCCTCGGGGGTGGAGAACGTGGCGCCGACCGGACACACGTTGTTGCACGGGGGGTTCTGGCACTGCTGGCACGGAGTTGGCACAAATCGGGTCCCGCCGCCCGGCAGCTCCGCCTCGAAGACCTGGATCCACTCCATCGGCTCCGGGGCCAGGTGACCCTGGATGCAGGCGGCGGTGCAGCGCGGCGGGCCGCCGACCCCCTGGCAGCCATCGCACGCGCGCAGGTCAATGATCATCGTCCACTGGCGGATTCGCCCGTCGGGGGTGCGAGCTGGCTCGCGGGTCGAGTGAACCGGCTCAGATAACTGTGCGGATGTGGCAATCCGGATGAGTTCGGGAAGGACCGGCAGCGGGGCGATGGTCAACGCACCGAGTCCCAGCATGCGCAGCGCGCGGCGCCGGCCGATCCTGCCGTCGCCTGCCCCGGACGCAGCGCCGTCGGTGGCGTCCTGATTGACTAGGTCGTCCGCGGCCAATCCCCCCGCAGAGGATGGCGCTGATGGATCCATCTGCGCGCCATCATTCGGCGCGGCCAGTGCACCCCGCATCCCCCCGACAGGTGATGAGATCACCGGGCGTGGGGCGGTCCACGCTAGGGTCTTTTCGTGATCTCGCCGGCCTCCCGCGACCCGGATTCAGTCGGGGGCGTCGCCCTCTGGGTCGGGATGGGTCGTCGCGGGCGCGTTGCCGAAGCGCATCGCATACCGCATCAACTCGGCTCGGCTGTGGAGGTCGAGCTTGTCGATGATATGGCTGCGATGCGTCTGGACGGTGTTAATGCTGAGCGAGAGTCGCTCGGCGATCTCCTGGTTGGTGTGGCCGGCCCCGATCAGCACCAGGATCTCGCGCTCCCGGTGGGTCAGCTTGGCGTAGGTCGCCCCCTGGTCGCCGCTGGTGACGCGCTGGAGGTAGTCCTCGACCAGACGCTGGGCCAATGGCGGATACAGGAAGACGCCTCCTTCGGCCACCGCCCGAACCGCAGTGAGCAGTGCGCTGGAGGCGGTGTCCTTGACCAGAAAGCCGAGCGCGCCGGCCTCGAGGGCCCGGAAGAAGTAGTCCACCGAGTCGTGCACGGTTAGGACCAGGACCCGGACCGCCGGATTGGCAGCCACGATGCGACGCGTCGCCGCGAGGCCGTCCAGCGCGGGCATGCTGATGTCCATCAGGACGACGTCGGGACGCAGGCGGACGCAGGCGTCGACCGCCTCGAGCCCGGTCGATGCCTCCGCGATGACCTCGATGTCGTCGTGACCCTTCAGCAGCGCGCGGAGCCCTTCACGCACGAGGGTGTGGTTGTCCGCGATGAGAATCCTGATCCGCCGCATGTCGGGTCGCTTACACCAGGGGGATCCGCACGCGGACCGAGGTCCCCGTGCCGGGGTGCGACTCGACCTCGACGTCACCGCCAAACAGCGCCGCGCGCTCGCGCATGCCCAGCAGGCCGAGGCCGCGGCCGCTCTCCTGGGCCTGGTGGAGCGGGGCCGGATCGAAGCCCCGGCCGTCGTCCTCCACGCGGGCCAGGATCTCGGTGGGTCCGAACTCGATGCTCACCCGCGCATTCGCGGCGCCCGAATGCTGAGCCACGTTGCTGACCGCCTCCTGGATGATGCGGAAGATGGCGGTTGCCACAGAGCCACTCGCGCGCCGCTCGTCGCCGGTCGTCGCCAGCGACGGGTTGATGCCCAGCGGCCGGAGTCGCTCGTCGGCGTAGGAGCGGATCGCTGAGGCGAGGCCGAGGTCATCCAGGGCGCTCGGCCGCAGGTCGACGATCGCCTTGCGGATCTCCCCGAGGGCCATCTCCAGTTGAGAGCGGCTGCGCAACAGGGCGGCGCTGGCCACCTTGGGGTCGGCGATCAGCGCGTCCTCGGCCGCTCGCATGGTCATCAGCACGGCCGTGAGCGTCTGAGCGGAGTCGTCATGCAGGTCCCGGGCCAGCCGCTTGCGCTCCTCCTCTTGCGCCGTGATCGTCTTGGCCAGGAGCTGGCGCCGGGTCCGGCTGAGCACCTGGAGCTCGCGGTTCGTCGCTTCGACCTCCTGGGTGCGGACATCGACGCGGTGCTCCAGCTCCTCCGCCCACCGGGCGCTCTCCTCGAGCGATGCCTTCAGTTTCACTCGCATGTCATCGAAGCGGCGCGCGAGTTGCCCGATCTCGTCGTCGCGGGCAGTAGCGATCGGGCTGTCGAGGTCGCCGGACGCCATCCGCGCCGCCTCTTCGGTGAGACGGCGGATCGGCCGCACGACCGAACTCGCGTGCAGCCATGCGGCAAGCACCGCCGCCATCAGCGCACCGACGCCGTACACCAGCAGGGTTCCCTGCATCGCTCGGGGGATCACGAGCGCATCCCCCTGGATCTGCTCGACCACCACGCCGCCGGGGATCGATTGCAGGGGATAGAAGGCCACGACGTGGCCCTCCTCGTCCGGGACCTGGTGCAGCGCCGTCCCGGACCGATGCTCCCCGATGAGCGGCAGCAGGATCTCGACATGCTCGTCCCGGCTCTCCGCGGTCTCGCCGCCCGACTCGGCCACGATGTAGGCAGCCGCGTCGACGATGACGTAGTGGATCGAATGCTCGTCGTCCGAGAGCGGGAGGAGGCGGACGTCAGATTGCGACCCCCGGATCTCGGTGGCGAGATAGCCGGCGGAACGATTCCCAGGGTCGAGCGGGGTGATCACCAGGGCCAACAGGTCATCGGTGGCATCGACGCGCGCCGGCGCCACGATGCTCGTCGCCAAACCGGCGAGGGCCGCCTGGGTTGCGGCGTCCCCTTTGAAGGTCCACGCGGCCTGATCTCCGGCGGTCGCGACGGACCAGACCAGATCGCCGCCAGGGGTCACCGCATAGATCCGGTCGATCTCACCCAGGACGTCGATGACCCGTGTCGCCTCGACCCGCTGCTCTTCCGGGGTTGCCAATCCGCCGAGGTGAACAGCGGCCTCTTCGAGCTGCCGGCCCGTGCGCGCCAGGAGCTCGTCGACAGATTGGGCGCTGATCTGCGCCAGGCGGAGGCGCTCATCGAGTGCGAAGCCCGTGCTCACGTTGATCGTATACAGGGCCAGCACCCCGAACACCGCGAACAGCACCGCGAGCCCGGCGAAGACGCCGCTCACGATCCTGGTGCGGAGGCTCAACCCTCGGAAGGCACCCATCGGGCCGATCCTTTCGTTTCGATCAGCCGCACCCCGGAGATACTCACAGTCTGGACGATCGGCGCCGGCTCGGAACGAGGAAACGCGCGGTCCGACCCTCCCGGGCTAGACTCGCCGCAGCCCCTCAGCCAACTACCCGGAGGAACCGATGCTCAGCGAGTTTCGCACCTTCATCCTGCGCGGCAACGTCATCGACCTGGCGGTGGGCGTGGTCATCGGCGGCGCCTTTGGAGCGGTCGTCACCTCGTTCGTGGGTGACATCCTGACCCCGCTGCTGGGCCTCATCGGTGTGCCGGACTTCTCGTCGCTGGCCCTCGAAGCTGGCTCGGCCAGCGTGAACTACGGCATCTTCCTGAACGCGTTGATCGCCTTCGTCCTTGTGGCGGCGGCCATCTTCTTCTTCATCGTCAAACCGATGAACGCCATGGGCGCCCGGATGAAGAAGGCCGAGCCCACCGCCGCCCCCACCGCCAAGGGCTGCCCCTTCTGCGCCACCGAGATCCCGCTCGCTGCCACCCGCTGCCCGAACTGCACCAGCCAGCTCAGCTGACCGGCGGTGCCTCCGACTTCGCGCGAGCGAGGCCGATCCCGGCCAGGGCGACAGCGGGCGCCAGGACGACCAGGACCCAGCTCGGCAGCAGCGACAGCAGCAACAGGCCCACGTACCCGATCTGCCGCAGCCTGGCGCCGCGCTCACTGTCTGACAGGTCGATGGCGCCCACGGCAAAGACCAGGAACGACACCAGGTACGCACTCGCAACGACGCCGAATGGCCACCAGCCACTCGTGACCAGCGTTCCGACGGCCCAGCCGAGCATCGGCGCCAGCCCCGGCCCCGCCGCCGCCGCGATCCCGATCCAGCGCCACCACACCAACCGCTTCCGCGGCACGAGCAACTTCCCGCTTCGGTCGGCGTACAGGAGGGTCATGCCCACCAGCACGAACAGGTACGGGATTGGCATGTCGTCAGGCTACACCGGGGTGTCCACCGACAACCCGAACGGAAGCGCACTGGCCGAGCTTTTCCGAAGGATGAAAAGGCCGGGCGGCCGGCCCCGATGGCTGTTGCGGCAGCCAGCCGAGGGGCGGTCCGCCCGGCCCTATCCCGGGTCACAGAAAGCCTGGGGTCAGACCTCCTTGTACTCCCCCTCGATCGTCTCGCCCTCGCCGGCCTCACCCTCGGCTGCCGGTCCGGCCTCGCCATCGGTGCCATTGGTGGCATCGGTCCCGTCCGTGTCACCCGGTGACGCCTGGTAGGCGGCGGTGCCGACCCGCTGCAGGGTCTCGGCCAGCTGCTGCTTGGTGGAGTCGATCGCCCCCGCATCGGTCCCGTCAAGGGCCTCGCGAACCGAGGCGACCTTGGACTCGATCTCCGTCTTGTCCGCCTCGGGCAGCTTGTCGCCCAGGTCCTTGACCAGGCGCTCGGCCTGGTAGGTCAGGGCGTCGGCCTCGTTGCGGGACTCGACCTCGGCGCGCCGCTTGCGGTCCTCCTCGGCGTGCTCGGCCGCGTCGCGGACCATCTTGTCGACGTCCTCCTTGGCCAGCATCGAGGAGGCGGTGATCGCCACCTTCTGCTCCTTGCCGGTGGCCTTGTCCTTGGCCGCCACGTTCAGGATCCCGTTGGCGTCGATGTCGAAGGTGACCTCGATCTGCGGCACGCCGCGCGGGGCCGGCGGGATGCCGTCCAGCCGGAAGGTGGCCAGCCGCTTGTTGTCGGTCGCCATCTCGCGCTCGCCCTGCAGGACCACGATGTCCACGCTGGGCTGGCTGTCCGACGCGGTCGAGAAGATCTGGGTATGGCTGGTGGGGATGGTCGTGTTGCGGGTGATCATCTTGGTGGCCACCCCGCCCAGGGTCTCGATCCCCAGCGACAGCGGGGTCACGTCGAGGAGCAGGACATCCTTGACGTCGCCAGCCAGGACCCCGGCCTGGATCGCGGCGCCGACCGCCACCACCTCGTCGGGGTTGACCCCCTTGTGCGGCTCCTTGCCGCCGAACAGGCGCTTGACCGCCTCGACCACCGCGGGCATGCGGGTCATGCCACCGACCAGGATCACCTCGTCGATGTCAGCCGGCTTGAGGTTGGCATCGGTCAGGGCCTGGCGCACCGGACCCTCGGTCTGCGCCACCAGGTCCGCCACCAGGTCCTCGAGCTTGGCCCGGGTCAGGCTCATGACCAGGTGCTTGGGGCCCGATGCATCGGCGCTGATGAAGGGCAGGTTGATCTCGCTCTGCGCCGTGGTCGAGAGCTCGATCTTGGCCTTCTCGGCCGCCTCCTTGAGGCGCTGCAGGGCGATTCGATCCTTGCTCAGGTCGATCCCCTGGTCCTTTTTGAACTCGTCGATCAGCCACACGATGACGCGCTGGTCGAAGTCGTCGCCGCCCAGGTGCGTGTCACCGTTGGTGCTGCGGACCTCGAAGACGCCCTCGGACAGCTCCAGGATGCTGATGTCGAAGGTGCCGCCGCCCAGGTCGTAGACGGCGATCTTCTCTTCCTTCTGGCGGTCGAGGCCGTACGCCAGGGCCGAGGCGGTCGGCTCGTTGACGATCCGCTTGACATCGAGGCCGGCGATGCGCCCCGCGTCCTTGGTCGCCTGGCGCTGGGTGTCGTCGAAGTAGGCCGGCACGGTGATCACCGCCTCGGTCACCTTCTCGCCGAGATACGCCTCCGCATCGGCCTTGAGCTTCTGCAGGATCATGGCGCTGATCTCAGGCGGGGTGTAGGTCTTGCCGTTGGCCAGGGTCACCGCCACGCCATCGGACTTGGGATCCTTGCTGACCTGGTAGGGGACCAAGTCCTTGCTGCGGGTCACCTCGGGGTCCCCGAAGCGACGGCCCATGAAGCGCTTGATGGAGAAGACGGTGTTCTCCGGGTTGGTGATCGCCTGGCGCTTGGCCACCTGGCCCACCAGCCGCTCCCCGCTCTTGGCGAAGGCCACGACCGATGGCGTGATCCGGCCGCCCTCCGCGCTGGTGATGACCTGGGGCTCGCCGCCCTCGATGACGGCCACCACCGAGTTGGTGGTGCCCAGGTCGATGCCGATGATCTTGCCCATGGTTGGTCAGTGCTCCTTCGGGTTGTTCGCGACGCGAACGAGCGCCGGGCGCAGGACCCGGTCGCGCAGCCTGTAGCCGCGCTGCAGCTCGCCGATCACCTGGTTGTCGGGGTAGGCGGCGGTCTCCTCGTGGACGACCGCCTCGTGGAGTTTCGGATCGAATGGCTGGCCCTCGGCCGGGATGGGGGTCACGCCCTCGGACTCGAGCGCCGCGCGCAGCTTGCGCTCGACCAGGCGGATGCCGTCCACCCAGCCCTCGTGCACGTCGGCCGGCACGCTGGCCAGGGCCCGATCGAAGTCGTCGAGCACCGGCAGCAGCTTGGCCAGCAGCAGCGCGTTGGCGAAGACGGTGAGTGCCTCGCGCTCCTCGTCGGCGCGGCGGCGCACGTTGGACAGGTCGGCCGCGGCGCGCTGCCAGGAGCGCAGGTGCTCGTCGGCCTCGGCGCGCAGCGTCTCCATCTCGCGGGTCAGCTCGTCGAGCTTCGCGATCAGCTCGCCGCGCAAGGGACCGCGGCCGGCGCGGCGATCCTCGGCGCCGTTGGTGGGTCGCTCAGTCATGCGTCTCTCCGTGGCCGCTGCTCACCAGCTCGTTCATCAGCGCGGCCAGGTAGCGCACGGTGGGGATGGCGCGCGGGTAGGGCATCCGGGTCGGGCCCAGCACGCCGAGCAGGCCGAGCGCGCTGCCCGGCTCACCGTACGGGGCGAAGATCAGGCTCACCTCATGCATGGCATCGATGCTGTTCTCGTGCCCGATGATCACGTGCACTCCGCCCCCACGCTCCAGCACGGGAAGCAGCTGCTCCAGGAAGTCGGAGCGTTCCAGCACCTCGAGCACGCCGCGCAGCTTGGTGCCCTGGGCGAACTCCGGCTGGGACAGGACGTTGACCAGGCCGTCGGTCACGACCTCCTCGACCACCACCCGATCCTCGCTCTCGAGTAACTGGGCCACCACCTCCGAAAGGTGCGCCGTGAGCGGGGCGAGCTTCGCCTGCCGACGGCGAACCTGCGCGGCCGACAGGCCGGCCAGCTCGACGTTCAGGGTGGCGGCGACCTCGTCGAGCTCGGACTGACCGATGCTGGTCTCCGGTGCGATGCGCTCGACCGCGGCCCGATCCAGGCGGCGCTGGACGACGTTGCCGTCACCCAGCACCAGGACCGCCAGCCGCGAGCCGTCGCCCAGCTGCACCAGCTGGAGGTGCCCGAACCGGGCGCGGCGGGCACGCGCCGGGGTCACCACGGCGGCTGAATGGGTGCTGGCGGCCAGGATGGAGGCGGCGAGGCGCAGCCATTCGTTGCTGGTCAGCTGCACCTGGGAGAACTGGTGGCGAATCATCAGCTGATCGGCGCGGTCCAGGACCGACTCGTGCATCAGCGACTCGACGAAGACCCGATAGCCGAGGTCCGACGGCACCCGCCCGGCGCTGGTATGCGGATGGCTGAGCAGGCCGAGCCCCTCGAGGTCCGCCATGGCGCCCCGGATGGTGGCCGCACTGACGCCGAATCCGTGACGGG
>Ga0209751_10004694_pt1 | contig 13005 bp, 17 predicted proteins | sample RifCSP13_1_FD_184019 | JGI IMG/M metagenome (GOLD analysis project Ga0209751, IMG submission 184019) | Soil microbial communities from Rifle, Colorado - Rifle CSP2_sed 13_1 (SPAdes) (version 2) | ecosystem: Environmental > Terrestrial > Deep subsurface > Rock core/Sediment | place: Rifle... | reverse complement strand
ACGCGACGAACTCGAGGTGCGCCTTCAGGTACGAGTCCGGGTCCGCGGTCCCGCCCCGCGACCGGTCGATCCGGACCCCGCGGAAGCACTCCCACCACCCGACGACGAACCCCTGCGACGACCCGCTCACGGTCATCACGACGGGCGGGAAGCGCTTCGTGTGCGTCCCGATCCTCTGGTCGCTCGAGAACGTCGACACGGACGGGGAGCACGAGTACCCCGACTCCGGCTGCACGCCCTCCGTCCGGACCTGGAACGAGTAGAAGCTCGAGAACGCGGTCACGTTCCACGCGATCGAGAGGAACGACGGCTCGAACGGGATCACGCAGCCGGAGCCGCCAAAGACACCGCCAAACCACAGGTGCGAGGCGACTCCTCGGGGGAGAGGACAGGAGCAGTGGTTCCCGGTTCCGTACACCTACTCAAAGGGCTTAAATAGGGCGCAAGGCAGTCACGTAGTAGATTACACGGCTCCGGTTTCGCGGGGCCCACCAACAACCTCTTTACGTGCCCCGGAGTCGGTTTCGACTGCCGGGGCTTGTCTCCCGCTGTGGGGGGAACGGGATTGGGATGACGGACGGGTTTGTGATGGACCGACCGCGCTCTGTCAGCTTGATCGATGGCGGCTGGCTGGAGATGGCTCGCCAAGGGATGGTCAGCGACGCCAAGTGGAATCTCCAGTCGTTCGCCGACCGGCTCGTGCCGAAGCACCACTGGCGGTTTCGAACGTACTACTTCGACGCCCTCCCGTACAAGGATCGGAGCGCCCCGAGCGTCCGCCACGTCCAGAAGTACCGGGAGAAGGAGGAGCAGCTTCAGGCGATTGACCGTTTGGAGCGCTTCACGGTCCGCAAGGGCTACTGCAAGCAGACGACCGTCAAGGGATACCTGAAGGGCGCGGGCTTTCAGCAGGCCCTCACGGAAGTCGTGACGATCGAGCAGAAGATGGTGGATGTCCTGCTCGCTGTGGAGCTGACGCGGATCGCGTGGTCAAAGGAGGCCCTTCACATCGGGCTCGTGGGTGGCGATGGAGACTACGTGGCCGCCGTGCGCGCCGCTCGAGACGCGGGGGCCATCGTCCGACTGTTCCACATCAAGACCAGGACCACCGCGGCGGCCCCGGAGCTGTTCGACGCCGTCGACGAACGCGTGGACCTGACGTCGATCTTCCAAGACATGGAAGCGGATCGACCCGCGGCAACGAAGGAATAGGGGACGACGGGGAGCCCTTCCTCTTTGGCGATGCAGTTCGCACCCCCTGCTCCCCCCGGTCTTACCGCCAGAAGCCGAATCCCCGCTAGCGGACCTTCCGCACAGGCTAGCGAGCTCCGCTGAGGTCTTCGGCTTCCTCCCGCACCCCTTCGGGCGTCGTCCGCACGGGTTAGCGGAGCATCCGTAGCCCTTCAACTCCCCCGCTGAGGCGTACGGATGCCGTCCGCACGGGTTCGGACGCGCCCCGAAGCCCTGCAACCGTCGTCCGCGCGGTCTCGCGGGCCGTCCGCACGCCTTCAGCCGCTCCGCTAGGGTGCTGGGATTCCGTCCGAACGCCTTCGGACGCCGCCCGCACGCGTGCGGATCCTCCGCTGAGCCGTGCGGATTCCGAGTTTTGGCGGTGGAGATGGGACCTACGAATCGAAGAGGCCCCCCACGTAGGGAGCGGTGGAGAAAACGAAAAAGAGAGCCCGCCACGGCCGGCAAGGGAGCCGCAGACCGATCCGAAAGGGGGAGAGGGGGACCGCGGCGGGCCCGGGACGCGGGACTAGGAGACGGGCTTCGGCTCCACCGGGAGGTCCTCCGCGCCCCCGTCCCCGCGGCGCACCTTGGACCGGAGGGTCAGGAGCTGCGCCGCCTGCTCCGTGCCCTTCCCGTACGCGCCCGAGGCCGCGTCGATCGCCCCGCTCGTGATGCGGTACATCGTCGCGTCCACCCGCTCGAGCGCCGCGGTCGTCGCGTGCAGGTCCGCCTTCAGGAGCTCCTGGCGGTTGTCCGTCGCCTTCGCCGTCTCGATCGCGGCCTCCAGGTTCTGGATCCAGAGGTCCGCCCGGAGCCCGAGCTTGTCGAGCTCCGCGCGGTTCCGCTTGAACCAGTCCAACGTTCGCACTGCCGTCGCCACACGTTCGCTGAAGGTTGTCGGTGCCATTCCGATTTCCTGCCCCTCCACCGGAGAGACGGAGGGCCATGGCACGGTCCGAGGAGAACTGATTTTTGGTGAAAAGTTTTACCGCTATTACCGCTTTTTGGTACAGAATTTTTCGCTCGCCCGGGGAAGGGGTCCGGGGCACGCTTCCGCCGCAGCCCGGACGCCGCCGGAACCGGAAGCAAGGACCCCGGAGGCGGGAATCCGGGAGCGCCGTGTGGCTCCTCCTCGCCCGTGGACTAGGTTCCGCCCGGGCGAGGGTTCATAGGCGATAATATGCTATAGAAACCTGTAACAAACATGCAGCAGGACATCGCGCTCCAGATCCTCGCCGTCGCCGCCCACGGGATCCTCGGCACGAGGGACCTCGTGGCCGCCACCGGCCGCTCGCCGAACACGGTCGTTCACTACCTCCGGGAGCTCGAGGCCCGCGGGCTGATCCGCCGACGCACCGCAGGGAAGATCGGCCCGGGCCGTCCCCCGATCCTGGCCGAGCCCACCGGGGCGGGCCTCCGGTTCCTCCGGCTCGGGGAGGGCGCCCTCTTCGCGAAGCTGGGCCGCAAGGCCCGGGTCGTCGCGGGGCCCGTCCGCTCCTTCGCCCGATGGGGGCTCCCCTTCTTCGGCTGGACCGACTTCTTCGCGGATCGGCGGGTCGACGCCCCCGGATTCGAGGTCGTCCTCGAGCGGAACCCGGCGATGTACGAGGACGCGGTCGAGGGGCGAGGGGGCCGGTACCCTTGTCCCGAGGCCCTCGCCGCGTGGGCCGCCCAGAGCGGGGACCCGCGCTACGCGGCCGCGGCCGCCGTCCTCCTGCTGGACCCCCGTCTGGATCCCGCGCGCCTGCGCGCGAAGGCGGAGGCATTCGGATCCGTGAACCGGGTCGGATTCCTGGCGGTGCTCGCGAGGGCTCGGAGGGCCCTCCGCGCCCTGAGGCCCTCGGGCACGTGGGAGCGGATGACGGAGGGGTCGGCCCCGTCGGACCCGGACACGGAGCGGCTGGCGGTCCACTGGCGCGTCCGAAACCCAATTCCCCGCCGGCTCGTCGACGACATGAGGGAGCTGTATGCCCGCCGCGGGGCCTGAGGGCCCGGCCTGGACGGGGCGCGATCTCCGAGGTGGCTCGAGGGACGCCGTTTCGGCTTCACATTCCTCGAACAAACATTCAACAATATCCATGACCATGATTCTCGCACCGGCGAGTAAGTCCCCGAGTCAATCGGGGGTCCTCCGAACGCAACGATGCCGCATTGATGGGGGTGGGAGCAAGTAGGAAGGGTTCGCCGGTACGATCATCAGTCCTTCGGGAAAGGCATTCTCCGCAGATGCGCGGCTCGATGGCCCGGCAATCCACCGTCGTGAACCACGAGGTGGCCGCAATCGGATTGCGCTCGAAGCGGCTATCAGGCGCTAACTGTACGCGAAGAACCCTTATATAGCGACGAACTGCATGTCCTCGACGGGAGGCGTCGACCTTGGCATATCCGGAGCCCATTCCAGCGCTCAAGGGTAAGGACGCCAAGGAGTTCCTGAAGCGGTTGGAGGCATTCAAGCTTCGGGAGTCTCAGAAGGAGCTCTACCGAGGCGCCCGGGAGAGCTACAAGAAGAAGGCCCCGAAGTAGGCGATCGTCCGCGGATCGCGGTGGGAGGGGAATTGCCCGAAGACATCCCAGACTTCGAGCACGAGGCTCGACTGACGCTCGAGGACCTTGACATTCAGCCCTTCTGGGAAACGGAGCAGGTGCACGCGTTCGATTGCGGGAATGAGGACCTCAACGACTTCCTGAGCACGGAGGAGGTCCGACGCTACGAGCAGGAGATGGTCGGGAAGACCTATCTGGTCTTCCACAAGGGACGCCTGGTCGGCTTCTTCACGGTCAGCCAGGGCGGACTTCGGATCGAGTATCTCAGGAAGTGGAAGTCCTTCTCGCGGATGTCAGAGATGAAGCTGGAGGCAATCCCCGCCTTGGTGATCGGCCGTTTGGCGGTGGACGGGGGCCATCAAGGGCGGGGAATCGGTCGGGCCCTGATCAAGTACATCGCCGGAATGGCCATCGAGACACAGGGGAAGATGGGCGTCCGACTCCTGATCCTCCAGGCGAAACCCGAGTCGATTGAGTTCTACATGAAGTGCGGATTCCAGTTGACGGTCCCGACGGCGCGGGAGCGCAAGAGGAAGAATCGCACGATGTTCTTCGACCTCAGCTCCATCGATGAGATCGCCTAGACCGGCTGGGGGAGGTGCGGATGGCGGCGGAGGAACTCACTCTCCGACAGGACCCGCCCGCGGCGGAGGTCCTCGAGGCCCCGGCGGATCGACTCGAGCTCCGCCTCGTCGGCGAGCGCGTCGATCGTCTCGAGGAGGCGCTCCCACACGTCGCGGGGGACCGTCACGAGTTCCCTTCGAACACGGGCCACGCTTCCCATACGAACTGCCCTCCACATGAAGCTGCCGTCTTCATGGACGCGGCAGAGGTTGTCGACGAGGCGTACGTGTACGCGAAAGCCTGAACATAGGGAGCGAGCGAGCCACGAAGAGGCCCTACGCCTTGAGCTGCGCGAGCGCCATCGCGCGGCCGATCGCGGCGAACGCGTCCTCGACGCCCGCGCCCGTCTTCGCGCTCGTGAACCCGTACGGGGCACCGTACGCCTTCGCGAACGCCTGCACCGCGTCCGCGTCGAACCGCGCCCCCGCCGTGAGGTCCGCCTTGTTCACCGCGATGTACACGGGCACCTCGCCGACGACCTTGATCACGTGGTCGATCCAGTCGTCGAGGTCCTCGAGGGTCGTCGGCCGCGTGAGGTCGCACACCGCGAGGACGCCCTGCGCGCCGTAGAAGTACGCCTCCTTGAGGAGCTGCCGGAAGCCCTTCTCCCCCATGATGTCCCAGATCGTCATCTCCAGGGTCACGTCGTTCCCCTTCACGTCGTCGAGGCCGACGGACTTCTTGGAGACCTTCGTCCCCATCGTCATGATGTACCGGTCGTCGAACATGTTCTGCACATACCGGTTGATCAGCGAGGTCTTCCCGACGGCGACCTCACCGACGAGGCACACCTTCGACTTCAGCTTCTTCCGCGTGCCCACGGGGCCCCTCGCCCGAGCGAGCCGTCCGCGCCTACTTAAACGGTGCGGACTTGGTTCGTCGGAATGAGAACGAACGTCACGCGACATGGGTCGCGCGCGCGATCTTCTCCCCGAGGAGGCGGAACGCGGTCTCCACGTTCTCCCCCGTCTTCGCGCTCGTGTACACCCACGGGGCGCCGAACGCCTTCGCGTGCTCCTGGATCTCCTTCTGCCCGTACAGGATCATGACCTCGTCCCTCAGGTCGAGCTTGTTCACCGCGTACACGACGGGGAGCTCGCCCGCGACCTTGTACACGGACGTGACCCAGTCGTCCAGCTCCTTGAGGGTGGAGTACCGCGTGAGGTCCGCGACCGCCAAGATCCCGCGGGCGCCCTGGAAGTACGCGTCCTTCAGGAGCTCCCGGAACCCCTTCTCCCCCATGATGTCCCACACGGTCATGTCCACGTGGAACTTGCGGTCCACGTCCGGGAACTCGAGCGCGAGCTCCTTCTTGGAGACCTTCGCGCCGAGCGTCGTCACGTACCGGTCGTCGAACTCGTCGAGGACGAACCGGCGGACCATCGAGGTCTTCCCGACCGCGGCCTCGCCGACGAGGCACACCTTCGCCTTCATCCGCTCGGTCCGCCCCGCCATCTCGGGTGAATGGACCGTGAGGCGAGATAAGGGTTGCGCCCGGGACGCGTGCCGGGGAAATCGCTTCCGGGAGTTTGTTCCCTGTCCCATGATTGGGAGCGGTTCGCGGACGCCCCGCACGTCCTCGTCCGTGTTACCTCCGTACCTGTAGCAAATCGTGATAAGCCGTCCGCCCCATTGCGGAACGCACTCACGATGTTACGCGAAGTAGCCCTACGCAGAGCGTTGCAAGGAGCGCGGGATCGCCGCCACGCGGAGTTGGAGGAAATCCAGGAGCGGATGAAGGGCCTCCGCCGCCGGCTGCGGGAGCTGACGGACCGGTCCCTCGCGGTCGGCTCCGTGCACGCGCGGTTCTTCGCAGAGCGACCGGCGGGCGAGCCCGTGATCGCGGAACCGGCGGCACCGGTGGCGCCGGAGTCCCCCGCGACGGAGCCCTCCCCAATCCCGCCGACGGCGGCCGCGCCGTCCCCGCCGATCGTCCCCACGCGGCGCGACGTCGATCCGGGGAAGCTCGTCGGCGCGCTCGTCTCCCGGTACCCGGACGGGTTCACCGTGGGACAGATGAAGGAGGTCCTCGACGAGGTCGACGGCCGGGCGCACACGTACGACGCCGCGTGGGCGCTCGCGAACGCGTACGTGCGGGAACGGAAGTTCGAGCTCGCGGGGACGCGGCCGGGGCCGGCGGGTCCGATCCGCGTCTTCCGCGTGTCGCCGGGCGCCGCGCCCGTCCTGCCGGGGGCCGCCTAGATGGAGTTCCTCGACCGCGAGAAGCGGGAGAAGCTGATCCTCGACGCCCTCATGGAACGCCGGGTCGCGGCGGAGGAGGAGACCCGCCGGCTCCGCGCGGAGCTGACGGAGCTCGGGCGGCGGGAGCAGGAACTCCGGGACGAGGTCCTCACCCTCGACGCGATCCTCGGCGCGCTCCCGCAGCCGCCGAAGGAGAACGAGGCGCCCTCCCTCTTCCAGGCCGCCCCGGCTCCCGCCGCGGCGTCCGCGCCGGCCGCCCCGAAGCGCCGCCGGAGGAAGGGGAGCCGGCGGGAGCAGATGCTTCCCCGATTGAGGGAGAAGTTCGGGACCGGCGTGTTCGCCGTGGAGGACGTGACGGCCCTCCTCCTCGAGGAGGAGCCGGGGGAGCACCGGAAGGCGTACTTCGCCGCGTGGTCCCTGTGCCGCGACCTCGCGGAGGACGGGATCATCGTGGCGGTGTCCGAGGAAGGCTCCGGGAAGCGCGTGAAGCGCACGTACAAGTTCGCGGAAGCGGCAAAGCCGCCGGCATGATCACGCCGCCAATCGCGTGCGCTCGGAGTCCACGTGGCCGAGGTACGCGTCAATCCTCCGGAGGACCTCCGTTGTCTCCGGCGTGTCGTTCATCGAAGCGACGTCGTTCCGGAGAGCAACGAGCGTCCCACGGACGGCGACGAGGATCTGGGAGGCGATCTCCGGCTCCATGCGGCGCACGAAGTTCTCGAGTTCCTGGGTCATGGGGACCGGGCCGCGGATGGCGGCTCCCGTATTTATCGGTGGCGACGCCGTCCTCTCGCCCCTGCTACCGGTATCCGAACAGCCGGTCGTATTCCTTGTGCGGGAGGATCTCCAAGATGATGATCACGGTGCCGACCCCGGAGGCGGATTGAACCGTATAGACTCCGCGGTGAGCCAAGGGGAGTTCGAATCGCCACGCGTTTGTGAGAGGGGAGGGCAGACCGCTCCGGGCAGCGAGTTGCGCGGGGATTCGATCCTTTGGAATCTGATCTCCCGCAAACGCGTCGCCTTTCAGACGATGGATCCACCATTGGAGCTTCCTTCGCTGTTTGGGCTGGAGCTCCGCCTCGGCCGCCCGCGCTCGAGGTCCGATCCGGACCTCGCTTGCGGTGAGGCGCGCCAGATCAGCGAGCCTCCCATGCCCCTACCGCCTTCCACAGCTCGGGCTCGACGTTGAGCGTCCACATCACGCCCTTCGAACCCTCCGTGACGCACCCGAGACGCTTGTAGTGCTCGATGGCCTCTCGGAGAGTGGAGTGCATCATCTTCCGCGGCAGAAGCGCTTTGATCCGATTGAGGCTGAGGGGTTCGTCGAACTTCCGAAGCAAGGACTCGACCATGTGCAACGTGTCCAGGGTCGGTCCCTTGTGCTCCAGCTCCGGCGGCATCAGAGGCACCCGCAATCGCATCAGCTACAGGTATGAATTCGTATAGTATATCAACTTATACCTTCGACACTTCAGAACAGGGGGAGAGACCACGGGCGCGGTCCCAAGCGAAAGGCTTTGGCGGCGGTCGCGCTACCGCCCCCAGTGCGCGCGGTCCGCTTCCAGTCCGGCGGCAACATCGAGGTCGTCGACCTGCCGACGCCGGAGCCGAAGGAGGGCGAGGTCCTCGTCCGCGTCCGCGCCGCGGGCGTGTGCCGCACGGACCTCCACCTGCTCCACGACGTGAAGACGGGACGGCGCGAACCGCTCGTCCCCGGCCACGAGATCGCGGGCACCGTGCAAAAGGCCGGCCCGGGCGTCGGCCGCGTCCGCGTCGGCGAGTCCGTCGTCGTCCACTTCGAGCTCCCGTGCGGGAGGTGCCGCTCCTGCATCCGGAAGAAGACGAACCTGTGCACGGAGGGCCGCACCCTCGGCTTCTCCGCGAACGGGGGTTATGCGGAGTTCGTCGTCGTCCCGGAGGACGTCGTGTTGGCGGCGCCGGGGACCCTCGAGGCCGAGCAGGCGGCGACCCTCGCGTGCAGCGGGGCGACCGCGTACCACACGGTCGTCACCCTCGGCGGCGCGGACGAGCGGGACGTCGTGGCGGTGATCGGCGCGGGCGGCGTCGGCCTCTCCGCGGTGCAGGTCGCAAAGGCGCGCGGGGCGAACGTCGTGGCGGTAGATCCCCGGGAGGCGGCGCGGACCGCCGCCAAAGAGGTCGGGGCAGACGAAGTCGCGTCCCCGGAGGACGCCCTCGGGGCGATTCTGGCGGCGACGAGGGACCGGGGCGCGGACGTCGTCGTCGACCTCGTCTCCACGACGGAGACGATGCAGCTCGGCGTGGCGGCGCTCGCCCCCGGGGGCCGGCTCGTCGAGGTCGCGCTCGGCGAGGAGGGGATCGGGGTCTCCCCGAGCCTCCTGATCGACAAGGAGATCTCCTTGATCGGGGCGAACTCGTCGACGATGGCGGACTTCGCGCGCGCGGTCGACCTCGCGGAGGCGAAACTCCTGAAGCCGGTTGTCACTCGCACGGGATCCCTGGCGGAAGCGGCCGCCCTCCTCCACGATCTGGAGAACGGGACGATCGTCGGCCGCGCGGTCCTGCGTCCGTGAGAAAAAGAGGGGGTGGGACGGCCCGCCGGCCGTCCCTTGGCCGCGCACTCAGGGGTTCAGCGTTCAGCAGTCCTCGCGGTGCTCCCGGCGCACGAGGTCCTGGACATCCCAGGTCCCGTCCTCGTCCGTGTCCTCCGCGTGGTACGTGACGACGACCCACGAGGTGCAGTCCTGCGTGCCGTCCTCGTCGTGGTCGTGCACGTGGATCGCGACGAACTCCAGGTCCGCGGTCTCGTAGACGCCGTTGCTGTTCGCGTCCACGCGGGAGGCGATCAGGCGGAGCCCCGCCTGCTCCTCCTTGACCCCGTCCTGGTCCTCGTCGCGGTACGCGTACGCGTACGCCTTCACGGACTCGAGCTCCGGGTTCCCGTCGTCGTCCGCGTCCGTCGTCGACGCCCACAGGACGAGGAACGCCGCCGCCTCGGGCGTTCCGTCCGAGCTGTTGTCGACCCGGGCCGCCGCGCGCACCGTCAGGTTCGCGTCCTCGACGAACCCGTTGCTGTTCCCGTCGACCGCGCGGGCGTCCACCGCGATCCCGCGCTCCGCCTCGGGGAAGCCGTCCTCGTCCCCGTCCACGCGCTCGTACGCGCGCAGGCGGAACGTGGTCTCCTCGGGGAACTCGTCCTCGATCGCGTTCACGACGAGGCCGTCGATCGACAGGTAGGACTCCGCCTCGAAGAGGCCGTCCTCGTCCCCGTCCGCGCGGGCGCCGGCGCGCAGGCTGAGGGTCGCGCGCTCCACGATGCCCGTGGAGTCCGCGTCGAGCGCCTCCGCGTGGCCGACCGCCGCCGCAAGGAACTCCGGCACGTCGTCCTGGTCCTCGTCGACAATCGCGACCGCCAACAGGTCGAGGGTCCGCGTCTCGGGGTTCCCATCGTCCGTGTCGTCCACCGCCACCGCCATCACCTTGGCGGCGTGGACCTTCTCCGGTCGTCCGTCGTCGCTCGCGTCGACCGCGCCGAACATGACGACGCACATCTCCGCCGTCTCGGGGAAGCCGTTCGAGGTGGCGTCGATCACTTCGATCTCCACCGCCAGACCGCGCTCCACCTCCGGTGTGCCGTCGACGTCCATGTCCACGCGCTCGTACGCGCCCATGTAGAGCTCCATCGTCTCGTTGTGCCCGTCGTCGTTCGCGTCCACCGCCATCGCGGAGAGCCGCGCCACGCCGAGGTACTCGCGGGTCCCGTCGTCGCCGTCGTCCGCCGTCTGGAGCATCGCGCCCTCGATCGAGGCGGACTCCGCGATCCGGTTGCTCGTCGCGTCCGTGATCTCGATCCGGAGAGCCGCTGCGCGGTAGAACTCCGGGATCCCGTTCTCCGTCCGGTCGAGCGCCTGCTCGCCGACGAACGTGATCAGGACGTGCTCCGGCCGCTCGTCCTCGTCCGCGTCAACCGCGGAGATCGTCCACAGCCCCTGCGCGAGGTACTCGACCGTCCCGTCCTCGTCCGCGTCCACGATCTCGCGCGCCGCCTGGACGCCCTCGATCGCGTTGAACTTGCCCGAGGAATCGTTGTCCCACAGCTCCACGTACCGCGCGACGGCGACGACGTGCTCCGGCACGCCGTTCCCGTTCGCATCCTCCTGGCACACGAGGAGGCTGCGGTACAACACGTACTCGGGATGCCGGTCCCCGTCCGCGTCCGTCGCGTTGATCGACTCGCGGAACGTGCAGTTCCGGTCCTCCGTCCCGCGCTCCTGGACGGCGGGCGGGGTCAGGATCGTCTCGATCCCATCGGCCTGCGCGGGCGCCGTCTCCGACGGGGGCTCGAACCAACCCGTGACCTGCCCGACGGAGCCGCCCTGTTCGACGTCCGGCATCTCCCGCTCCGACTCGCGGATCGGGGAGTACGCCTCGAACGTCGCCTGGTCCCACTCGTCGATCGAGGGCGCGCCCTCGTCCACCGGCGTGGGCTCGACGCTCGGACCCGTCTCTGCGGTCCCGTCATTGCCCGGAGCCGACTGGGCGTCGACTTCCGCACCCGACGTGTAGCCGACCGCCTTCGGCGTCGCGTCCTCCGGGGTCTGCTCAACGACCGCGTACGCCTCGCCGCGAACGGGCTGCGTCCTCGCGGGTTCCGTGGAGGCCGCCACGTCCGTCGCCGGCCCCGCGTGCCCACGGCCGCGAGTCCGAGGAGGGCAATCGCGACGATCGCAATCCCGAGACCGCGCCGGGTCCTGTTGCCGTGCATGCCCCGGGGGATGGCGGGCCCCCGCTATCGAGGAGTCAGCACGGGTCCTTCCGACGGCTTTAAGAGGGGTCGCCCGCCGGCACTCCCGCTCTCGGTTCCGTCGACGATTCCGAGACGGTCCACAGGCGGCGCGCGAGCTCGGGATCGTTGGCGGCGGGGTTCGGCTCCGCGGGCCTCCGGCGGATGAAGTACTTCCCGGACATCTCCTCGACGTCCGGAGAAGACGCGAGGTACACGGCGGTGTCCGCGCCCTTCGACGCCGGGAGCATGAACGGCCACGCGAGGAGCATCCCCACGCGGAAGAGGCCCGCGCCCTTCGCAAGGTTCGTCCGCACGCCGCCCGGGTGGAGCGCGTTGGCGGTGACGCCCGTCCCCTCGAGCCGCCGCGCGAGCTCGAACGCGAAGAGGACGTTCGCGAGCTTCGAGTTCATGTACGCGCGGAATCCACCCCACCGCCGCTCCCCGTTCAGGTCGTCGAGGTCGATCCGGCCGCCATGGCTCGCCTCCGAGGAGACGATCACGACGCGTGAGGGCGCGCTCGCCCTGAGCGTCGGCAGCAGGAGGTTCGTGAGGAGGAAGTGCGAAACGTGGTTCACCGCGAACGTGGACTCGATCCCGTCCGGGGTCATCGTGCGTTTGGCGGCGACGATCCCCGCGTTGTTCACGAGGACGTGGAGCTTGGGGTACCGCGCGGCGAACGCCGCCACGAACGCGCGGACGGACTCGTGGCTCGCGAGGTCGAGCTCCATCACCGCCAACTTGCGGTTCCCCGTGTCCGCCTCGATCTCCGTCCGGGCGGCCTCCCCGCGCTCGACGCTCCGGCACGCGAGCACGACCGTCGCGCCCTTGCGGGCGAGCCCCCGCACGATTTCCTTTCCAATTCCTGAGTTCGCGCCGGTGACGATGCAGATGCGGCCCGTCATCGACGACGAATCCGCGGCGGAATTCACGGCCTGCCCACGGCCCTGTCCCCGATAAGCGTTTGTCTCACGCGGTCGCGAGCGCCCGCGGCTTGCGCCGGATCGGCCGCACCCGCCCATCGAGCCACTCGTCAAGGGCCGCGTCCTGCCCGGTGAGCCACCGCCGCAGCGCCTCCGTGTTCGCGTCCGTCTCCCGGTCCGCCCGCGTCATCATCGGACGTGCAACGCCGCGGGGGCGAATCTAGGAATCAGCACAGGATTTCCCGACGCCTTTAAGATGGGACGCAACCGCCAAAGAACCAAGTAGGCGCCTCCGCATCGGGCGCCGAGGCGGAATGCCGCGGCCGTACAAGGATCTTATCATCTACGGCTGCTTCGTCCTGAACCGCCTCGTCTCGGAGCTCGGGTTCAACCTGATGCAGGAGGGACTCGAGGGGAAGCTCGACGAACTCCTGGCGGCGCGCCCCGTGTTCCTCACGAAGGAGCAAGTCAAGCGCGAGATCCGGTCAAACCACTACATGACGACGAAGGTCGTCGAGTACCTCGCGCGGGAGAGGTACGTGCGCGTCGAGGAGCAGGAGGGGCGGTACCGGATCTTCCTCACGAAGGAGGGCGTCCTCCACGTCCGGCGGTACAACGATTTCTACCGCCGCGTCTACCAGGAACAGATTCGGGACCACTACGCGTACCGACCGCCGCCCGGCCCGCTCCGGGAGTGATCACGGCCGGACGGAC
>Ga0209751_10004685_pt1 | contig 13022 bp, 12 predicted proteins | sample RifCSP13_1_FD_184019 | JGI IMG/M metagenome (GOLD analysis project Ga0209751, IMG submission 184019) | Soil microbial communities from Rifle, Colorado - Rifle CSP2_sed 13_1 (SPAdes) (version 2) | ecosystem: Environmental > Terrestrial > Deep subsurface > Rock core/Sediment | place: Rifle... | reverse complement strand
GTGTCCAATAACACGGTCAGCGAGACGGGCGGCGGCCTCGCCAATTGGGGCGGCATGCTGACGGTGGATGCCAGCCTGATCTCCGGCAACTGGGCGCCTTCCGCAGGCGGCATCCAAAACTACGGCGGAGGCACGGCAAGCGTCGCCAACACCACCATCTCCGGCAACACGGCGACCTGGATTGGCGGTGGCATCGTGAATGACAGCACGCTCACGGTGGATGCCAGCACCGTCTCCGGCAACTCGGCCAACGATGGCGGCGGCTTCTTCAACTTCGGCACGGCGACGGTCCAGAACGGCAGCGAGTTCAGCGGCAACGTGGCCAATGCTTCGGGCGGCGGCCTGTTCAACGATGCTGCGGGCACGCTGAACCTGACTGACAGCACTATCTCAGGCAATACGGCCGCCGGCGGCGGCGGCCTGATGAATCTTGGAATGGCGACACTGCACGGCAGCCAGGTCACCGGAAACACAGTGACCTGGGCCGGCGGCGGGGTCAGCAACCTCGCTGGCGGCACGCTGATCGTGGAAGGGGCCAGCGCCATCTCCGGGAACACATCAGATGTTCACGGCGGCGGCGTATGGAACGAGGGCACACTGGCTGTGACGAACAGCACGCTTGCGACTAACGCAGCCGCCGATGCCGGGGGCGGCATCCACAACCTTGGCACGCTGACCATCGAGGCCAGTACTCTCTCGGCGAACTCGGCGAGCCAGGGCGGCGGCCTCTACAACACTGAATCTGGCACGGCCACGATCCAGCAGGGCAGCAGCGTGATTGACGGGAATGCCAGCGACGGCGGCGGCGGTCTCTTCAATCTCGGTACTCTGACGGTGGATAGCAGCACCGTCTCCGGCAACTGGGCGCCATTTGGCGGCGGCCTGTTTAACTGGATAGGTGGGATTCTGACGATCAGCAACAGCACTGTATCTGGCAACTCGGCGAATGAAGGCGGGGGCCTCCATAACAAGGAGGACAGCACAACCGTGATCGAGAATGGCAGCGTCATCTCCGGCAACTCGGCAGCCTGGACTGGCGGCGGGTTGGACAACTGGGGCACGCTGATCGTGACGGGGAGCGCGGTGCTGGGCAACACGTCGCCGGGCGAAGGCGATGCTATCAGCAGCGGCGTGAACAGCGAGAACGCGACGAGCATCACCGGGAGTTGCATCGTGGGGAACGGGGACACGGCAGTCTTCAATAGCCAGCCTGCTTCCCAGGATGCCACCGGCAACTGGTGGGGCGATCCGATCGGCCCCAGCGGAGCAGGCCCGGGCTCCGGCGATTCGGTCGGCGCAAACATAGACTTCTCAGACTGGTTGACCGAGCCGCCCGCCATCTGCGGCCCCGATTGAGCGCGTAGAGTTTCCCGCGCTCTCATCGCCGCGGATTGGCCTGCTTACGTCTGCACGTACTCGAAGTGAGACCATTCTGGCCTTTGCTCTCGGTGAGGTTTTCAGGTGGGGAGGATAAACCTCCCCACCTGGTCACTTGGTTCTTCAAGCCCCCTCCTCTCCAGGCGTGATAGTTAAACAGAAGAGAGACTGTATGAAAACGCCAAACACTTCCACCCATCCCTTGCTTCTTGCACTCCGCTGGGCTGCGCGCCTCTCGAGCATCGTTTTCATCGGCGTATTCATCTTGATGTTTATAGGTGAAGGTTTTGAACCAGCCAAAATTACGCCGCGCGAATGGGCCAGTCTGTTTTTCTTCCCGTTCGGACTGGTGGTTGGAATGATCCTTGCCTGGTGGAAAGAAGGTCTGGGCGGCGCGATGACAGTGGTCAGTGTGTTCGCCAGCCTTTTCGTTAGCGATCCTTCCTCCTCCGGAGGGGGGTATATGCTGATCTGCGCTTCACCGGGTTTTCTATTCCTTCTTTACTGGATTCTTTCCAAGTCAGCAAGGATGCCGGCGGAAACACTTGCGCATGAAGAGGGCATGGCACAGCCATTCGCGTCGTCGCCGCTTAGCAAAGAAGTCCTTGAGGCAAGAAAGGCGCGCGTAGCGGCGGGCCGATGTCCAAAGTGTGACAGTCAGATAGCGTCCACGGCTAAGAACTGTCCAGCCTGTCGAATCAATTTGGTCTTCGCCCGCGGGCACCTCGACCAATGGTAGCCTGCCACGAAGAAAAGGAGGTTAACATGAACCGCAAAATTCTTTTCTCAGTAGGTTTTTCTCTGACCCTGATGGTCTTTCTGAGCGCTGGCCTTTCCCTGGCTCAAAATCCTTCCCCCCAGGAAAATCCGGCCATCCGCTCAGTCGGCCAGCCGGGGAAGGTTTTCTGGTACGAGCGGACCTTTGGCGTGACAGAGGTAGCATATTTTGCCGATACTGCCCACATCTACAACCCCGAAGGGGTAGGCGTGGACGGCGCGGGCAACCTGTGGGTGGCCGAGACCCTGGGCGCACGGGTGCTCAAGTACAGCGGGGATGGTGCATTTCTGATGTCCATCGGCACTGCGGGCAGGGTCTGGTTGGCGGATAACAAACACATCAGCGTTCCCATGGATGTAGCCGTAGATAGCGCAGGCAATATCTGGGCCGTGGATCAAAATTCAAACCGCGTGGTTAAGTACGACGCGGATGGCGACTACCTAATGCAGTTGGGCGTCACCTGGGAAGCGGGGTCAGACAATGCTCATTTCGACTGCCCGTTCGGCATTGCCTTTGATAACGCCGGAGATATTTACGTCAGCGATACCTGCAACCGGCGCATTCAGGTGTTCGACAGCAACGGCGTCTACAGCACGACGATCGGCGTGACGGACGTACCCGGCTCGGACAACGTCCACTTCAACTCTCCCTGGCGGATTGCCATTGATGACGACGATAACCTGTATGTGGCCGATCTGGGCAGCGAACGAGTACAAATCTTTGATGGCAACCACAGCTACGTAGCCACCCTGGGAGTGACCGGAGTGCTTGGTGATGACAATAACCACTTTAATAATCCAAGGGGTGTGGCTGTGGATGCAAATCGCATCTACGTCGCTGACGGTGGCAACCACCGGGTGCAGATTTTCAATCGGACTACACGCAACTATGAGACCACCCTGAGCGCCGGCGGGGGTTCTGGTAACAACCAGTTTGATTGGCCTGGGGACGTGGCGGTGGACTCAGTGGGCAACATTTACGTGGCAGATGAGCTCAACAGTCGCGTGCAGAAATTCGACAGCAGCCTGGTATACGTGCGCACCTTCGGCGCCACCGGCGTGCCCTATCTGACCGACAATTATCACTATAACATGCCCTATGGTGTGGCTGTGGATGCAGCCGGGAATATCGGCATCGTGGAAGACGAACGTCGAGGTCACCGCTTCGTCAAACTGAACGCCAGCGGTGTACCGCAGTTCACGATTGGCGTGGCCGGGGTGGAGGGTGACGACGAAGCTCACTTCGCCAATCCCCGCGGCGTGGCTTTCGATGCCAGCGGGAACATCTACGTGGCTGAAGAATGGAACCACCGCATCCAGATTTTCAGCAGCGACGGCACGTACCAGACCACCTTGGGAACTGGCTGGGGCGCGGGCAGCTACCAGTTCAAATACCCCGACGGCGTGGCGGTAGATGACAGTGGCAACATCTACGTCGCCGATTCAGACAACCATCGCGTTCAAATCTACAACAGCAGCCGTATCTATGTAGCCACACTAGGGGTGACCGGGGTGGCTGGCGCAGACAACAGCCACTTCAACGAGCCGAATGATGTTGAGGTGGATGCCAGCGGCAACATCTATGTCGCCGATACGTCGAACGGTCGGGTGCAGAAATTCAACAGCAGCCGTGCCTGGCAGATGACACTGGACCAGTTCTGGGGGCCATCCGGAGTGGCCGTCGATCTCCTGGGCAACATCTACGTGGCAGACACGAGTAACAACCGGGTGCAGGTCTTCGACGGTAGCGGGGCTTATCTGACCACCATCGGAGGATCCTCGGGCAGCCAGGTTGACCAATTCCGCTACCCGACAGGTGTTGACGTGGACGCCGCAGGCAATGTCTACATCGCCGATAAAGACAATCACCGCGTCCAGAAATACGCCCCTGGCGAACTGCTTTACCTGCCTCTGATTTTACGCTAAAGAATCAGCCGTCGCCCATGGTGGGTGAAGGTGTTGCGACTTTCACCCACTATGGGTTTCAGGAACTGGCGCTGGACGGCGCTCCCTATGGTGCATTGAGTGAAGAAACCTGGTTGATTGCGCTGAGCATGTGCGCTCCCATCACCCTCTTGTGTTTGATGAGCCCGTACGACGCATTCGGTTTCTATACCGCCAGGGGTCGGGCCGCCATTACCAGCATCGCAGTGGCTCCCGACGGTGCGCTGTGGGTTGGTACCGAGAGGAGTGGTGTCTGGCGCTATTCGCCGCCGAAGTGAGCGGAGAACAACCAATTGTCGGTGAGCAGATGGTTAACAACGAGGGTTCTCGCTCGGCGCTGGCGCTGCTGGTCATGCAGCTCACCTTCTAAATCAGCCGGGAGGGTGTGCGCCGCGCACCCGGAAGTAATACCCGGCCGCCTCGGTGCGGTTGTTCACGCCTAGCTTTTGGAAAATATTTTGGAGGTGGAACTTCACCGTATTCTCAGAGACGGACAACGTCTCGGTGATTTGCCGGTTGGTGAGGCCTTTGGCGACGAGCTCAAGCACCTCCCATTCGCGCTCGGAAAGCTCGGGGCCTGGCGCCGGCTTGTGGCCGCTCATCCACTTGCGCGCAGCGGGCGGGAAGACGAGGTTCCCCTGCCCGACCTGCCGGATGGCTTCAATCGTCTGGCGCGGCGGCGCGGTCTTAAGCGCGAAGCCATCGGCCCCGCCCTCCAGCGCCGACTGGATAGACTCGCCGTCGCTGAACGCCGTGAGCACGAGCACCTTCACCGGCCAGCCCCGCCGCCGGATTTCGGTCAAGCAGCTGAGGCCGCCTACCGTCGGCATTTGCAGATCAACGACGACGACATCGGGGAGCTGGCGCTCCAGCGCCGACAACAGGGCCGCGCCGTCGGTGACCGTGGCCATCACTTCCATATCCGCCTCGCTCGCCAGCAGGCCGCGCAGGCCTTCGAGCACCAGCTCGTGATCGTCCGCGAGGACGATGCGCAGGCGCTCACTCATCGCTGGGGACTTCCACCACGATGCGCGTGCCCGCGCCAGGGCTGGATTCCACCATGAACAGGCCGCCCACCAGGCTCACCCGCTCGCGCATCCCGCGCAAGCCAATATGCTCTTCCCGTTCGGTCGCTTCCGGCCCGATGAGCGGCGGCGGGTTGAAGCCTCGACCCTCGTCCACAACTTCCAAGCGGACGCGCCGGTCTTCGGCAGAGAGCCGCACCTGAGCGCCTTCCACACCGGCATGGCGGTAAACATTCGAGAGGGCCTCCTGCAAGATGCGGTAGAGCGCGATCTTGGCCGGGAGTGTCACGCGGGGGATCTCGCCGGCCACCTGAAAATTCACGCGGCAGCCGGTAAACTCCTCGTGCTGGATGATCAGCCCTTCCAGCACCGTCAGCAGGCTGCGCCGGGCGAATTCCGGCGGGCGGAAAGTGCCGATGGAGGTTTTGATTTCGGCCAGCGAGGCCTCGACCAGCGCCGAGATGCGGTTGAGGCGCGCCGCCCAATCTTCGTCCGGCGTTCCACCCTGTCCGGCCTGCGCCTGGAGGACGTTCAACTGCGAGAGCGCGGCGAAGAGTTTCTGCACCGGCCCGTCGTGAATGTTGAGGATGATCCGCTGCAGCTCTTCTTCGGTGACGGCGAGGATGCGCTGCGCGGCGAGGTGTTCGTCGGGAGGGAGAGTGACGTTACTCATGGCATCATCCCAGCGTGATCAGCCCCAGCTTCACCGCCGTCACCACCGCCTGCGTCCGGTTAGGCTGGCCCAGTTTGGCGAGGATATTCTTGGCGTGAGAACGGACGGTTTCCTCAGAGATGAACAGCTGCTGGCCGATTTCGCGATAAGTCGCGGTCGTCGCCATCAGGCGCAGCACGTCCATCTCGCGCGGGGAGAGCGCGGTGCGCAGCGCCTCGCGGGCCGCCGGGGCGCGGGCGTTCAGCCGTTCCAGCAGCGCGCGGGTCACGGCGGCGTGAATATACTGCCCCCCCTCGGCGACCGAGCGGATCGCGCGCGCCAGTTCATCCGGGCTGACATCTTTGAGCACGTAGCCGTCCACCTGCTCGATCAGGTCGAGCACGGTTTCGTCAATTTCGGCGCCGCTGAGCATGATGATCCGGGTCTGTGGGCACTGCGCGCGCACGCGCTGGGCCGCCGCGTCGCCGCCTAGGTTGGGCATCTTCAGGTCCAGCAAGAGCACATCCGGGCAGAGGGCGCGCGTCTGCTGAACGGCCTCCTGTCCGTCGCGCGCCTCGCCCACGACCTCAAAGCCGGGTTCGAGGCGCAGGATCATGACCAGCCCCTTCCGCACAACTTCGTGGTCGTCGGCGACGAGAATCCGTATCATTTACTATCTGCTACCGGTACACTCACCCAAATCGTCGTCCCCGCTCCGGGCAGGGAGAGAATCTCGTTCAAGCCGCCCAGCGAGCCGACCCGGTCCTGAATGCCGCGCAGGCCGAAGTGCTCCCGGTTGAACGCGCGGGCTAACGCCAGTCGAAGATCAAAACCCCGCCCGTCGTCGCGCACGACGAGCATCGCCTGGCCGTCCAGCGTGTCCAGGCAGATGCGCGCCTCCCGCGCGGCGGCGTGCCGCACGATATTATTGACTGCCTCCTGGGCGATCCGGTACAAGCCGCGCTTGACCCGGCCCGACATGCGGGCGAAATCGCCCCGGATGGCGATAGCGACTTTAAGCTCACTCCCCCGGCACATCTCCGTGGCATAGCGCCGCAAGTCGCTTTCAAAACGCTCGGCGGTGAGTTCCGAGGGCCAGATGTCGAGGATGGATTGGCGGACCTCGGCGCGTGTGTCTTCCGCGAGCCGGCGCAGGTTGCCCAGCTCGGACTTCACCATTTCCGGCTGCTCCGGCAGGAGCCTGGCGCAGGCATCCAGAGAATACACCAGACCGAAGAGCGACTGTGAAACCGTGTCGTGAATATCCCGCGCAATGCGCACGCGCTCGTCCTGGATCGCCAGTCGCTGCGCCCGGTCAATGCACAGCATGGTCGTGCCCACCGCGATGGCCGCCTGGCTGGCGATGGATTCCAGCGAGCGCAGGCGGGCCGGATCGCCGCCATCTGAGGCATCCACCAGCAAGACGCCCACCGGATGCTCGCGCAGCAGCATGGGGAAGAGGTGATACGGCCCACCCCCCAGATAGCGGTTGACGTGCTCGTTGGACGTGCGCAGGTCGCGGGTGGCGAGGCGGGTCTGGCCGTCCAACAAACACTCGGCGATTACCCCGCCTTCCGGGGCGAGGGGGACCCGCGCGGGGTGCGGCAATCCCCCGGCGAACAGGGCGTGACCGTCTCGCGCCCGGCCGAGCCACGCGGTGATGACTCGCTCATTCTGATCCACCAGCGCAACCACCGCCTGCGGAAAACCCAGGTCAGCGGTCACTGCGGTGAGCACCCTCTCCTCAACTTCGTTGACGTCGCTCGCGCTTTGCAATGAGAGGGTCAGGCTGTGAATGATCTCAAGATCGCGATGGACGCGGTCAAGCTCGGAGTGGGAGGCCTGGAGCCGCTTGAGGAGCGTCGTAGCATAGCCAAACGTCCCGGCGATGAGGAAAAATCCGACGATCTGCGCAATGAGCCGCTGCCAGCTCTGGTCGGCGCGCCCAAGCCCGGCGGCGACGAACAGGAGCGCCGCGCCCGCCGCGCTCAGCAGCGCGCCGCGCATTCCAAAGAAGAAAGCCGCCGCAAGCAGCGGGCTGAAAGCGTAAAGATAATATGGCGTGCCCCACCCCCCCGTCGCCGCGGCCAACGCCGCGCAGAAGGACAAGTCCAACAGCAGCAGCCAGGGGCTGCGGCGGAGCCAGGCGTTCAATTGAACCGGGCGCAGGGTGATGAATAGGTTAACCAGCGAGGCAGCCAGTATCGCGCCGCCGGAGATGGCCTGCCGGTCGCCCGCCGCCAGGGACAAGATGGCCGGGATCAGGCTGAGCCACCGGTACAGCACCAGCAATTGAAACACGTGGCGAGTATTGGTCAAATCACTCTGGGAAACTTCTGACTTCACGGCAGCATCTCCTTAATTGAGATTATGACATTCGAGCATGAGCATGTCAACACAGACGGAGCAGGCACGCAGTCGAAGGATGCGGGTAATCACCAGACGACCAGACGAAACTCAATTGCACTTTTATAGGGAAAAGAGTATTATCACTCGGTTCATCCTCATTCTGCTCCCAGGAGATTCCCATGACATCCCCCCAGACCGACCGCACTCTCGATTGTCGTGGCATGAAGTATCCGGTCCCCATCCTCAAAGCAGAGCAGGCGCTGGCTGAAATGTCGCCGGGCCAGGTCCTGGAAGTAGTGTCTACCGACGCAAATACAAAGCCTGATCTGGCCACGTGGGCCGGGCGCATCGCCTCCGAGCTCGTGGCGATCGGTGATACGAGCAACGGCCAATACAGTTTCTTTGTGCGTAAAGGCGGCGCGGCCCCGGCGGCGCAGGCGGCCCAGGCCAGGCGTGACGAAAATCTGTTTCTGGTGGTGCTGCGCACCGGGGTGAACCAACCCGGCCAGGTGCGGGCCGCCTTCATGTACGCCTCGCTGGCGGCGGCGATGGGCCAGGACACCGTCGTCTATTGCGTGCAGGAGGGCGCCGATGCGGCCAAGAAAGACGTGCCGCAGAAAGATACCTCGCCGCAGGGCGGGCCGACGATCTCCCAGCGCATCGCCGAGGCGGTGGAGATGGGCGTGCGCGTCGAGGTCTGCGAGCAGACCGCCAGCGTGCGCGGCATCAAGGCCGAAGACCTGATCCCCGAGGCTAAATTGATCGGCGGCGCCTCTCTGATTGACTACGCCATCCGGGCGCGCGGCACACTCACATTTTAACCATGCTGACGCTAAGCGCAGAACCCGGCAGCGCCAGCCGCCGCTTCTTCTATTCCGCCATCTTCTGGTTGATCGTGCCGGGGATCATCGGCCTCACCCTGGCGACCTTCCTGTACGTCCCTTCGGTGTACGACTCGCTCCCCCTCACCCTCAAGCCCTATCTCAGTTTTGGCCGCATCCGCCCGGCCCACGTCAATCTGATGATTTTCGGCTGGCTCTCGCAGGCCTACGCCGGCGGCATCTTGTTCATCCTGCCGCGCATCACGCGCGCCCGGCTGTTCAGCGAGCGCCTGGCCCACGCCAACTGGTGGTTGTGGAACCTGATGATAGCCGGCGCGGCGATCACCCTGCCGCTGGGGCTGACGCAGGGGCGCGAGTACGCCGAGATGATCTGGCCGCTCGACCTGCTGCTCATCGTCAACTGGGTCCTGCTGGCGATCAACATCTGGGGCACGTTCGCCCGGCGCGAGGAGCCAAAAGTCTACGTCAGCCTGTGGAATTTCATGGCGGCGACGATCATCTTCGCCGGGGTGTACGCGGTGGGCAACAAAATCTGGGACCCCTCCGGCGCGTACACCGGGATGAACGACAATATCGTCAATTATTTCTACGTCCACAACCTGTTCAATTCGTGGTTCACGACCGCAGGGCTTGGGCTGGCGTTTTACCTCCTGCCCAAGTTAACCGACAAGCCGCTGTACAGCCACCGGCTGGCGCTGTGGGGATTGTGGAGCGTGTGGACCGGCCAGCACCACCAGCTCTACAGCCCCGCGCCGGACTGGCTGGAATACCTCACCATCGTGTTCAGCATCCTGGCCGCCGTGCCGACCATCGCCTTCATGGTCAACTTCTTCATGACGATGAGGGGGCGCTGGGGGCGCGCGGCGGAAGACGTGGCGCTGCGCTTTCTGGTCACCGGAGCGCTCTTCTGGGCGTTCACCTGCGTGCAGGGCGTAGCGCAGTCGTTCCGCACGTTCTCCATGTACGTGCATTTCACCAACTGGGTCATCGGCCACAGCCACCTGGCCTTCGTCGCCGACTACTCCTTCTGGGCCTTCTCGCTCATCTACCTGATGATCCCGGTGCTGGTCCGCCGCCCCATGTACAGCCGGAAGTTAATGGAGTGGCATTACTGGCTGACGACCGTAGGGATGACCATCTTCATGGTGTCTCTGTGGATCGGCGGCCTGATCCAGGGGCAGAACTGGCTGACTTACAGCACCCCGTTCATCGAAACGGTGAAGTCCATGCAGCCCTACTTCGCGCTGCGCCTGGTCGGCGGCTTGATGGCGGGCGTGGGCGTCCTGTGCATGGCCTACAACGTCTGGCAGACGGCGCGTCAGCCCGCGCCTGCGCCTGCGCTTTCACCTGCCGCAGCGGCCAGCGGCGGAGGCGGGGAATGAAGATCAATCAGAGCATCGTCTACCTCACGGGCGGCTCGATCATCAGCCTGCTGCTCGGGATCATCGTGACGATCATCCTCCCGGCGCAAGACCCGGCGGTCCTAGGCCCTTCGCCGCTCGCCCGCCCCTACACTGCACAAGAACTGCTGGGGCGCGAAATCTACAAGCGGGAGGGCTGTCACTACTGCCACACCCAGCAGGTCCGCGCGCCAGAAGCCGACCGGGGGATGGTTCACCAGAAGGGCGACATCGGCCCGGAGTCCGTGCCGGGCGACTACTATTACCAAAGCCCGGTCTTCTGGGGCACAAACCGGCAGGGGCCGGACCTGGCTCATATGGCCAGCCGGGAGGGGATCGGCAGCAACGCTGACTGGCACCGGCTGCACTTCAATAACCCGCGCGCCGTCGCCTCCGGCTCGATCATGCCGTCTTTCGACTACCTGACGCCGGAGGAGATGGAAGCGCTGATCGCCTACATGCTGACGCTGAAGTGAAACGTATCGCGTATTCCGTCCCAAAGGGACTGGCCTGAAGGCCATGCGCGATATTGCGTAAAGATACGGGATACGCAATAGGGCATACGCAAGATGCTTTACTCCGCCACCTGGCTCGTCCTCGCCGCCCTCGCCATCATTCTCATCCTATTCTGGCTCGGCTGGTACTGGGCGCGGACGCACGGGCAGTTTGACGACGTCGAGGCTGCCAAATACGCCATGCTCGAAAACGAGCGGGCGTATGGGGATGAGCGGTACTACCGGCCGCGCGCCTGAGGCGCGCAGCGGCTTTTGGGGCAAGGGTGAAAGGGCAAAAGACAGAAAAGCTGTGCCGTAAAAGGCCCCGCCAGGGACTCTGATGCGGAAAAATTCCGTAAAATGGGCCCCAAGGCAGTCACCGGCAATACAAACATCCCACGAAGTCAGGCCGGGTCACAATCGCCGGCCATCCCAACGATGATTTAGCCCCCGGCACATTGAACAGTGTTTTCAAGCAGGCTCAAATCCAGAAGCCGAAGAAGAAAAAGGAGCAGAAGTAATCATGTACCGCTTTCTGATTGTTATCGAAAAGGCGAACGGCAACTTCTCGGCTTACTCGCCCGATTTGCCGGGCTGTGTGGCGACAGGCAAGACCCGTGCACAAGTCACGCGCAATATGCATGAAGCGATTGAACTGCATGTGCGCGGTTTGCTCGAAGACAAGTTGCCGATTCCGAAGGCGCGCTCTTTTGCGGAATACGTGGCCGTGCGTTAGGAGCAACACCTTCAAATCCATATGCCCGCTGCCGCCACCGGGCGCCCGGCCCCGCTCTCGTCGGCGAAATTATCGGGTCGGCTTCGACGCCTGTCCGCTATCCCACGTGTGGCCGGGATCAGGCTCCCATCACTTTCCTTAAGTCCCAGGTTGGCCTACACTTAGGTCATCGTCCCAGCCAACGCCGCGCCTGGTCCGGCAGCGGCTTAGTTCAACTCAGGATTATGCGGCGGCGGCGTTCGGTCTGCGCCTGAGACGATCGGCTCGACGCCGCGCCGCATGAATCCTTAATCGTTAGGCCGCCATTTCCGGCAGCAAGTTGGATCAAGAATTGCTGGTCAATCGATGGAAGATGACGATGGATACCGGACAGCTCACGAAGATACTGGATGCCGCCATCGACGAACATGCTTTCTCCGGGGTGATTGATATTCGCCACAAAGCGACCGTGCTCTATGCGCGAGCGGCTGGCTATGCCGACCGAAGCAACAAGCTCGTCAACAGGTTAGCGACTCGCTTTGGCATCGCCTCCGGCACCAAGTTCCTTACGGCCTTGGCCATCGGTAAACTCCTTGAAGCCAAGCAACTCTCGTTCTCAACGAAATTGAAGGACTGTCTCGCGCTTGACTTCCCGCACTATTCGCCGGAGATCACCATCCGGCACTTGCTTACCCATACGTCGGGAATTCCGGACTACTATGACGAAGACAAAATCGCGGACATCGACAACTTCAGTCTGAGTGTTCCGTGGTACGAATTGCGAGGACCCCGAGACTACTTGGCGGTGTTTCCAGACGAACCGATGAAGTTCTCACCTGGTGAACGCTTCACCTATTCGAATGGTGGGTATATTCTCCTTGGGGTGGTGGTTGAAGAATTCACCGGCATGAAGTATCAGGATTTCGTGAAGCAGGCGATCTTCCAGGCGGTTGGCATGCATCAATCCGGGTACTTTGCGCTGAACCAATTGCCCGAGACGACGGCGTTGGGCTACGTAGAAGAAGCGGGAGATTGGCGAACGAATATCTACGATCTGCCGATAGTCGGGGCCTCCGACGGCGGGGCGTTTACCACGGTGCAGGACTTGACGACCCTCTGGACGGCCTTTTTGGGGTATGAGATTCTACCGAAGGAGCTAGTCGAGATCTATACGATGCCTTTCGTGAAAGCCGAGACGGAGAGAGCGCATACGTATTACAGCCACGGGCTTTGGATCTTCGAGGGCGCAGGTCGACAGCGGGAAATCTACTTCACGGGTTGCGACGCGGGGGTATCCTTCAAGTCGAGTGTGAATCTGGACACCCGGATGCAAGTCACGGTGATCTCCAATACCACTCACGGCGCATGGCCGGTATTGGGAGATATTGATACCGCATTGCAGGGATTGAGCGGGCGGGCGGCCTAACAACTCGCTGGAGCGGACGCA
>Ga0209751_10004684_pt1 | contig 13023 bp, 16 predicted proteins | sample RifCSP13_1_FD_184019 | JGI IMG/M metagenome (GOLD analysis project Ga0209751, IMG submission 184019) | Soil microbial communities from Rifle, Colorado - Rifle CSP2_sed 13_1 (SPAdes) (version 2) | ecosystem: Environmental > Terrestrial > Deep subsurface > Rock core/Sediment | place: Rifle... | reverse complement strand
ACGATCATCCTCTTCGCGGGGGCGAAGCCGGGACTGACGAAGGCGCAGCTCACCGCGACCCTAGCGCAGCTCCGGAGAGAAAAGCGGGTGCCGCCGGCACTGCACGTGGACTATCTTGGGGACTTCTACGATCGGCCGATCGCGACCCCAGACGTACCGGTCATGACCGACGACCACTCCTTCACGGACATCCTGCCGGTCTGGGGTTGGGAGCCGGAGCGGCGGTAACCCTCCCGGACAGACCCTTCGAGCGACCCGGATACGGAAATTGAAGGATTGACGTAGCCCCAGCGCTCTGGTCAAGTGGGGCTACGCGGACCGCCGCCTGCTGACGTCAGGGGCACTCTGTCCGGTGGAGTCTATCGACGTGGGACGAGGCGAGTTCATTCAGGAGATCGCGAGACGGATCGGCCGCCGTAAGCTTGTGTGGTTTGGTGTGGTCGGAGGCAACGTACGGCCGCTCACCCAGCTGCCGCAGCTCTCAGAAGTGTACTCGATCGTTGCGCCCGCGGGGATCTCCGGCGATCGCGACGTGTGCCTCGAGCGGCTCACGGGGGAACGGGTCCACACCGTCGAGTACAAGCTGCGCCCTGCCGAGTCCGCCATCGAGCGCGACTTCCATCGACGGCTCTGCGCCTCGTTGAGTGAGCCCGCCGTCACCGTCACGCACCAGGCCAGCCCGTTCTTCTTCTCCGCCTACTTCCTGCGCCAGGAGTTCGTGCAGCACCTTGGTCTCTTCCACGAACGCCAAACTGTCTTCGACCACAAGCCATGGGTCGAATCGGAGCTGCGGAAGGTCGGCGTCACCGTCCTGCCATGGCGCTATCTCAGTACATACGAGCGCCCCGCGCTTGTCGGCGCACTGGAAGATGCTCTTCGCGACGGTGCGATTGTGCTGCGCGCCAACCGATCCGACGGTGGAGAGGGGCTCACGCTGGTGCGCCAGCCTGGGGAGATCCCCAGTGAACTGCAGGACACCACCGCGGACGGATTCATGGCCATGGCGCCGTTCTTTGAACCGAGCGTGCCGTTGAATGCGAATGCCTGCGTTTTTCCGGATGGCGCGGTGTCGTTCCACTCCCCGTCAGTTCAGCTGATCGGCCTCCCGGGCTCCTCCCTGAGCAGATTTGGCTACTGCGGGAACGACTTTGCCCGGGTGCGCGACCTGGACCGGGCCGTGTTCCGCGATCTCCAAGAGATGACGACGCAGGCCGGGCGATGGCTGTCCTCCATGGGATACGTGGGTGCCTTCGGCGTGGACGCGCTCCTCCACCGGGGGAAGGTCTACCTCACGGAGGTGAACCCACGGTTCCAGGGGTCTTCTCTGCTCTCAGCGCACCTCGACGCGGAGCTCGACCGCCCGGACGTCTTCCTCGAGCACGTGGGCGCCTTTCTCGGCGTCCCCGCTCCTGACCCCTGGGACCTCGACACTATGGCTCAGGAGCAGCCGCGGGCCGCCCAGATCTCCGCGCGGAATGGTCTCGAGCGAGTCTCCCGAAACAACTCCGGCCGCGAGCCGCCCGACGGGGTCGACTGCTGGCTGCTGCCCGACCACGGCGTGGTGGTGCACCCGCACGCACTCCTATCAAGGGTGGTCGTGCGCGACGCTGTGACCGAAGATGGTTGGCAGCTTCGCGCAGACGTGGCTTCCTGGTTCTCTCAACTCCCAGGGATGCTCTTCGATGCCGTGGAGACTGCGGGGAGGTAGCGGGAGTGTTCATCGGACATTATGGTGCCGCGCTTGCCGGCAAGCGGATCGCGCCAAGGGTCTCTCTGGGGACCCTCTTCCTCGGTGCCCAGCTGCCCGACCTCATCTGGCCGATCCTCTTGCTCTTGGGTGTCGAGCGCGTGCGTATCGAACCGGGCTTGATTGCCGCAAGCGCGCTCGACTTCCAACATTATCCGTATACACACAGCCTGCTGGGTACGGTGGTCCAGGGTGTGGTCCTGGGGCTGGTCTATCTTGCCCTCCGCGGGAATCGGCGGGGAGCGCTCGTCCTGAGCATTGCGCCCCTGAGCCATTGGGTCCTCGACCTGATCGTGCACCGCCCAGACCTGCCGCTGATTCCCGGTCTATCGCAATTCGTCGGCTTTGGGTTGTGGAATTCGCTTCCGGGAACGCTCGTGGTCGAATTCGGTCTCTACGCGGCTGGTCTCTGGGCGTACCTGCGCGGCACATCCGCCCGGGATCGGATCGGAGGATATGCTCTGTGGGCCCTCGTCATCCTCCTGGCCGTGTTCTATCTGGCGAGTGTTCTTGGCCCACCGCCGACAAACGAACGCGCCATCGCCTGGGCCGGCCTGCTGGGCGGGTGGGTGATCGTCCTATGCGGGTACTGGGCGGATGCCCACCGACAGATGAAGGCGGGCGCGGTGCGCTGACTACTTGGAGTGCTTGTCGGCGACCTTCGTGGCGCCGTACGCGTCGGGCTTCGTGACCGCGACGTAGCCTGACCCGGTTACCATCCCCACCACTTCCCGGATCACGCGCTTCGTGTCGCCGTTGGGCCCGACGTCGAGGTGGATCTCGACGGGGAGCTCGGAGTGTCCGTTGCGGGACATCTCGGCGCTGATCAGCCCCGCGGTCTCCAGACTGAGCGCCGTCTCGAAGAAGATGCGCTGGCGCAGGCTATCCATCTTCCGGTTGAACATCTTGCGGTAGAAGTAGCGCCCGCCGTGCCCTAGTCGGTGCACGATCACCGCGGTGACGAAGCAGGTCTGCTCGCTCAGCAGAGAGTCGGTGCCGATGATGAGGTGGTAACTCTGGTCAGGCTCCTCGTTCATGTAGCCGACCAGATGCTCGAACATCTGCCGGAAACTCAGCTTGCCCAACGTGGGACTGACGAACTCGAACCCCACTCTCGGGCGCTTGGGCACAATGCCGCTCGTCTCAACGGCCGGGGCGGTCTCGGTTGTCCGCGCTGTTGCCTTTGCGTCCATGGGTTCCAGGGAACAAGTATACGGTAGAGAGCGCCGGCATCGCAATCAGGCGAGCGCCTCCCGGCGAGGCTGGGCTATGAGGCAGGCTCGAAAAGTTCCACAGGATTCCCGAGTTTCATCCTCGCCACGCGAGAAGGGAGATCACTCACCACGAGGACGAATCGATTCCATCTCCCTGGTTCCTGCCGGCGCCCGTCGGGCAGGGGGCGGGCGCCTGAACTCTGGGGTCCGCTGAGCCACAGAGTAAGATCTCCATTCGAGGTGATGGCGAAGGCAGTGCCCCATTGCTGGTCCAGCTTGAAGCCGAGATGTTGGGTGTAGAAGGCGACGGCACGGTCGACATCTTCGACCAGATATCGGACGGCTGGCATGGGGTTCGCCTCCGTTCGCCCGCTACATCTCCCGGCGGCCCTCAAGGGCCTTAGCGAGCGTCACCTCATCGGCGTACTCGAGGTCGCCCCCCACGGGGAGGCCGTGCGCGATGCGCGTCACCTTCAGCCCGAGCGGCTTGAGGATCTTGGCGAGATAGATGGCGGTGGCCTCGCCCTCGACGCGAGGATTCGTCGCGACGATGACCTCTTCGACCTCGCCGCCCTGCACCCGCCTGAGCAACTCGGCGATCTTCAGTTCGTCCGGGCCGACCCCGTCGAGCGGGGAGATCGCGCCGTGAAGGACGTGGTAGAGTCCTTTGTACTCCCGGGTGCGTTCCATCGCCAGGACGTCCCGGGGATCCTCCACCACGCAGATGGTGTTGCGCGCGCGCGTCGGGCCGTTGCAGATCGCGCACGGGTCGACGTCCGTGATGTGGAAACAGGTGCTGCAATAGTGGATCCGTGCCTTCGCGTCGAGGATTGCCTGGCTGAGCTTCTCCGCGTCTTCCGGGGCCATCCTGAGGATGTAGAAGGCCAGACGCTGGGCCGTCTTTGGGCCCACGGTTGGCATCTTCGACAGCTCTGCGATCAAGCGAGCGAGGGGTTCAGGGTACACGTCACATCAGGCCGGGCGGCATGGGGAGGCCGCCGGTCAGCGCCTTCATGCGCTCGTCGGCCTGGGCCTTCGCCGTGCGCTGCGCCTCCCCGATCGCCGCGAGGATGAGGTCCTGCAGCATCGCCACGTCCGCGGCATCCACGACCGACGGGTCGATGGTGATCTCCTGGATCTCGCCGTGCAGGTTCGCCACGGCGCGGACGACACCACCCCCGGCCGTGGCCTCGACCCGCTCTGCCTTCATCTCTTCCTGAAGGCGCGCCATGTCCTGCTGGAGCTTCTGCACCTGCTTCATCATCTTGCCGAGGTCGCGCATCAGGACTCCTTGATCTCCACGACCTGGGCCCCGAACAACTCCATCGCTTTCACCACCACCGGATCGGCCGCGGCCGACACGGCGGGGCCGGATGGTTGCGGGAGCGTCTCGCCGTCCCCGATGGTGCACTGCAATCGCAATCGGTGCTGCAGCACGCGCTCGACGGCGCCCTCGACGATGGACCGGTTCTCCGGGCGGTGCAGGTTCTCCAGGTGGAAGTTGTAGCCTGCGCGCAGGCCGATGACCAGCGTGCCGGCGTCGACCTGGAGGGGGATCCCCTCAATGAGGAGCGCGTGGCAGAACATCTTCGTGTGCTTCACCTCTTCGAGGATGCGCGCCCACCCCCGGCGGACATCCTCCAGGGCGACAGGCGGTGCAACCTCGAGCGGAGGCTGGTGCTCGATGTCCACCGGGGTCTCCACCACCGCCATGACCGCCGGAAGTGCCGAGGCGTTCGTCGGTCCTCTCGCTGCCGATCTAGCGCTTGGCCGCGGCTGTGGCTTTGACGGAGCGGGAGCCGGAGCCGGCGCTTTCGGCGGCGTGGCCGGGGCCGTGCCTTCGATCCGCTGCTCCAGGTCCGCCAAGCGCGCGCGGAGCCCCTCCAACGTCGCGTCCATCTCGGGCCGGCAGAGCCGGATGAGCCCGATCTCCAGCAGCAGCCGGGGCTGCGGGCTCCAGCGGGCCTCTGCCTCCGTCGCCGCGAGGACCTTCAGCGCCCGCAGCACATCATCGATGCCGGCCCCTTCCGCTTGGGCACGCAGGGCTGCCAGGTGCTGTTCAGTGGTGTCGAGGACGTCGGCGCGGGCACCGGTCTTCAGGACGAGGAGGTCTCGGAAGTGATCGAGCAGCGTGTGGAGGACCTGCCGAACGTCCTTCCCCTCGCCGATCACATGGTCGACGAGGTCGACGCACGCCGGGACGTCGCGGTGGAGGATCGCGTCGGCGAAGCGCAGGGCGACGTCCTCGGCCAGCATGCCCAGCACGGAGATCACGTCCGCATCCGTGATCGGGCCCTCGGCGAACGCCGCGAGTTGGTCGAGGATGGACTCGGCGTCCCGCACGGAGCCGTCGGCCGCCCCGGCGATGAGGGTGAGGGCCTGGTCCTCGATGCGGAAGCCTTCGGTTTCCGCGATGCGGCGCAGCCGGGCGATGATCTCCCGCTGCGAGACGCGCCGGAAGTCGAAGCGCTGGCAGCGTGAGAGGATCGTCGGCGGCAGCCGGTGCGGCTCGGTCGTGACGAGGATCAGGACGGCATGGCTCGGCGGTTCTTCGAGCGTCTTCAGCAGCGCGTTGGCGCCCTCCGTCGTGAGCATGTGCGCCTCGTCGATGATGTAGACTTTGTACCGTCCTTCGGTCGGGACGAGGCGGATGCGGTCGCGCAGTTCGCGGATCTCGTCGATGCCGCGATTCGTCGCGGCGTCGATCTCGATGACGTCGAGCGAGTGGCCACCGGCGATGGCTTCGCAGTTCGGACAGGTGCCATCGGGCGTGGGGGTGGGGCCGCTCAGGCAGTTCAAGGCCTTGGCCAGGATGCGCGCGGTGGTCGTCTTGCCCGTTCCTCGGTGACCTGCGAACAGATAGGCATGTACGACCCGGTTGGTCCGGATGGCGTTCTGCAGCGTGCGCGTCACGCGGTCCTGGCCGATGATCTCCTCAAACGCCTGGGGACGCCACTTCCGGTAAAAGGAAACGTGGGACATTGCGGACCTCCGGGGCTCGGCTGCTCTCCGTGATTTCGCCGGGTGCGGAAAACTTCCCTTGCCCCTTCGCGGCATGGCGAGGAGGGGTGTTCGGGGGCGCCGAACCATGCTGAAGTGTCCCCGGTCTTCTTCATCTTGGTCACCGCGGTGTCCGCGGGGGCCGCCACCTGGGTGTACGTCGATTACCGCGCTCGCACCACCGCCGCCCGATGGGAGCGCGTCGCGTGGTGGCTTGGGACGCTCCTGGCCCTCCCGATCTTCCTGCCGATCTATCTGATCGCGGCGAGACCGCCCGGCCGCCTCATCCGCTGTCCCTCGTGCGGCCGCCCGACCATCGCGCACCGGGCCGCGTGCCGGCACTGCGGGAGCCCCATCGCCTTCGAACCCGCGCCGGAGATCTGGGGGTTGGGCGAGGTGGTCGGCCTCGGCTTGGTCTTCATGCTCGCACTGCCGGTCATCGCGGGAGCGGTCGGCGTGGGGCCCGCCCCGACGCTCGAGCAGCTCTCCGTGTTCGCGATCGCGCAGAACCTCCTGTTCATCGGTTTGACCGTCTATGTCGTGCGCAAGCGATACAGCCTCCCGCTCGATCGGCTCGGCCTGCGCGCAGACCGCTGGCCGCAGTGGCTCCTCGGAGGGGTGGTGATCGGGGCGGCGAGCATCCCGCTCAGCGTGGCCGCGGAGAGCGCTGCCGTGGCGGTCATCGGCGCCGTCGTGGGACCTGCCCGAGCCGCGGCGATGGCCGAGCAGGAACATCTCACCGACGTGCTCACGGGGATCCTGCAACGCCCTTTGGCCACAGCGCAGATCGTCTGGATCGTGGTCTTGGTCTGCGTGCTCGTGCCGATCGGGGAGGAGATGTTCTTCCGCGGGTTCGTGTATGGGACGCTGCGCCGATGGGGCGTGGCCGCGGCGACCGTGCTGTCCGCGTTGTTCTTCGCGGTCGTGCACCAGCAGATCGTGCACTTTCTGCCCATCGCCCTGCTGGGCGTGGTCCTCGCCGTGGCCTACGAGCGGACGGGGTCGCTCCTCCCGGCGATGCTCATCCACGCGGCGAACAACCTCGTCGCCGTGCTCGGCGCCCTGCATAAGTGGAACATCTGACGATGCTGATCTCGCTGGCTCCCCCCGCCGATGGCGGTGTTCGCTAGCCTGCTACTCCCCAGGGCGGTACACTAGGGACTGGCCGTGCTAGGCGGGGAGCTAGCGGTTCCCTGTACCCGCAATCCGCTACAGCGGGGCTGAATTCCCCTCCGAGACGCCGGACCTCAGGGTCTGGACGGCGCACGTGGCGACGGCCGGGTCCCGCGCAACGAGATCTGATGAACCCCGCCAGGTCCGGAAGGAAGCAACGGTAAGTCAGTGCTCTCGTGTGCCGCGGGGACACCTGGTCCGAGCCGGCGGTGCTGATCCCGCCTGGGGGCTGGTTGGCGACGAGGGGTGCACGGCCAAGAGAAAACTACGGGAGCAGGGAACCGGGAACGGGGCCTAGACTCTCAGGCGCTCGATCAGGCGGTACAGCATTCCCCCGACCAAGTCATAGCCAGCCGACAATCGGTGTTCGTCCGCAGCGGGCAGATAAGCGAGTCGGACGCACAGATTCAGCAGTGATCGGATCTCGGCAATCGAACCGCGCGCGATGTAACAGACCTGTCCATACTCTCGTCTGAAGCGTCTTGCGTTTCCCTCCGCGAGATTAGCTGTGACGCTTGGCAGCCCGACGCAACTGGGACGTCAGGCCAAATCGCTCGTCGATCGGGAATCGCTTAGTGACCCGGTACACTTCGACGGCCAGGTCCTGAGCAGCCTGCCAGACCCGCAAAGTCTCGAATGGCGCCTTCATGGAACGAGAAGACCTCGGGTTCTCCGAGGTCCACTGTCCCATGACATCAGGCACTCGCACTGGCCTGTCTAGACCATTTTCTGTTGCTCCCTGCTCCCCGCTCCCAGTTCCCGCGTAGCCTAGCGCGGTACGAGCACCTTCAGCCTCTGCGGAGGCCAATAGATCAGCAGCGCCTGGCCCACGATTAGGGGTTTCTTCAACGCCCCGAAGGCCCGGCTGTCCTCGCTATTGTTCCGATTGTCCCCCATGACGAACACCGAGTCCTTGGGCACGGTCAACGGGCCGTAGTTCCCCTGTGGCCCGTTGTTCACGTAGAGCTCGATGACGCGCTTGCCGTTCACGAACAGCTTGCCGTCCTTCACCTCGAGGACGTCCCCCGGAAGCGCCACGATCCGTTTGATGTAGTTCCGCTGGGTGTTGAGCGGATACTTCAGCACGATGACGTCGCCGCGGCGTGGTTCCCGCATCCGGTAGAGGATCTTGTCCACGAGCACGCGATCGTGAGGCAGGAGGGTCGGTTCCATGGAATACTGCTCGACCTGGAACGCTTGGGCGACCGAGACCATGATCAACTGCGCGAGGACGAACGCGATGATCAGGGTCTTGGCAAACTCCCAGACACTCCCGCCGATTCTGCGCCAGTCAGGGGCTAACACAGCGTGTCTATGATAAACGCCTCGTTCTGGGGCCGTCAATCGATGCTGTGACGTGCGTCACAGGACGCCTGTGATGTTCGCCATCGTCCCCGAGCGGCTCTTGGCGTACTGTACGATCAAGGACGGCTGACTGAGGACCGGAGGGATTCATCATGCAGCAGAACCCATACGCCGTCGAACGGTTCATCCAGGAGCACAACGCCCATGCGCGGGCGATGGCTGAGCTCCAGGCGTTGCAGCGGAAGGCCGTCGCGGAACGTCGGCGTGTGATCTGGGAGGGTTGGTGGTTTGGGCTGGGGCGCCTCCTGCGCCGGCCCGTTGGGGGCCGTTTCGCCCGAGCGGGACGATAGGAAAGGGCGCGTGGGCTAGGGACGCGCAGATGCGCCCGCGAGAGGGTCTGATCATGGTCACAGTGCTGACGGCACTGCTGTCCGTGAGCAGCGTGTCCGCCGCTCCCCCTGTGCTCGTCGAGGCGGCACGGGATCTAATCGAGAGTGTCCTCGGTGCAGGCACGGTCCAGGCCATCCGCAGCGCAGGAGATGGGAGCGACCTCCTCGTGCGGTGGGATTCACCGACTTTCCTGAGGGCCGCAAACGTGGGAGACGCGAGGCAGATGATGTATGCGGAGGCTGTGGTGGTAACGGGTACGATTTTCGGGCATCTTCGCGGCGTCCGGAGGGTTCGATTCACCCTCGTCCGCGGCGAGCGGATGCTGGCGACGGGTGAACATATCCGTGGCCAGGATGCCCGGATGATCTTCGCTGGCGAGTTGGGCGGGCCGTATACGCCCAGCGCTCCCGGAACTCCGCCGAAGCCCAAGCCTTCGGGAGGGGCGACACAAGAACTTTAGCGATGCCATGACCGCCGCTGCGGAACTTCCTCCGCCCCCTCCGTCATCACGGAGGATGGACCGCAGTTCGGCCAGAGAGGCCACCCCAGTTGAGGGTGGCCTCTCCATTTTGAGCGGATTGCACGAAGGGTCACGGAGCAGGGGTTTCGGCCGCGAGCCGCTGCTTCATCCACTCGGCCGCGCCTTCCAGGGCCTCAGGGACGTTCCGGAGCACGTGCACGCCGCTCCGCCACGGCTACGCCCGAGCGGTGGGAACGAGGCGGGCCAACTCTTCCGCCTGCACACGGTACATCTCGGGCTCCAGGACTCCGTAGACAAGGAGCATCGGGCAGCAGATCTGGTGGGCGATGTCGAAGACGCTCACGTGCGCTTCAGGCCGTCCTCACTGTAGAGGTGGGGAGCCAGGGACTTGATGGCGACGGGACGATCGAGGAGGGTGTCGTGGGCTCTGTAGACCGCCCCCATGCCGCCTTCGCCGAGCTTCTCATCGATGCGGTAGCGCTGAGCGACCAGCGTCCCTGCCTGCACGCGATCCTCTCCCTGGACTCTAGAGGAGGTCCTCCGCCTTGGCGCGGTAAAGTGGACTGTTCAACTCCTGATGAGCGATTCCTCGGGCAGGAGAGGCCACCCAGTTGTCCCGCAGAGTCCACGACCATGTAACGCCGGTCACACTCACCGCGTGACGGGTGTCATCGTCCGGTCGGGTCCGCCGGAGTAGGGTCGGGGTAGAGGGACGTGCGGCAGGCAGCGGCGTCGGAGAGGAGGACGGAGGTGGCCCGTCTAATCGCGGTCACTGCAGTCGCAGTCTTCTTCGGCTTCTCCGCGGCCGTCCAGGCGCAGCCCGGATCCAAGCCTGTCCCCTTGCAGGTCCAGGCGCGCTCTCTCGCCGAGAACGTGCTCGGTACGGGGCTGATCCGGGGGATCACCGTGACGGAGGGCGGCGCGACCCTCCTGATGCGCTGGGAAGCGGCGACCTACCGGCAGCAGCAGAAGGTGGAACAGACGCGTGGGCAGCTCTTCGGCGAAGCCGAGCTGGTCACCGGATCAATCATGGGCGGGATCCGCAGCATCTCACGGATCCGTTTCAGTATGGCCAGGAAGGACGGGCAGGTGCTGGCGACCGGCGTGAACACCCGGGGCCCGGGGGTATCCCTGACGTTCAGTCAGCTCCTTGGAGGTGGGGTCCACCAGGCCCCTCCGCCCAAGGTTCAGGATAAACCGCAGACCGGGGGCTCCTCAGCAGCGAAGGACTGAATCACTCCCAGGCCCACCGGTGGACGTTCCACGTTTCATACGTCCCGGTGAGTTGGATCGCGACGAAGTTCTGCAACCCGGCCTTGGCTGCCGCGACCTGGGCGCGGACGTAGAGCGGAAGCGCCGGCAGGTCGCGCGAGAAGATGATCGCCGTCTCGTTCAGGAGCGCGTTGCGCTTCCCCTCATCGATCTCCCGGCTGGCTGCTTTGCACCGCGCATCCATGAGCGGATTGACGTAGCCGGGATAGTTCTGACCTGACCAGCCGTTGCGCTCCCTGGGGATTCCGTCGGAGGTGTAGAGCGAATCGCAGTCTGAGGTCGGGGACAGGATCCATGCGTACATCACGAGACCGGGGAAGGCTCGCCTGTTCGTGATGTCCCCGAGCAGCACCCGAGCCGGGTAGTTCTTGATGGTCAGGCTGATGCCCACCTTGCGAAGATCCGCCTGGATGATCTGGGCGATCTGCTCCCGCAGACGGTTCCCGGCCGTCGTGTTCAGTTCCAGCACTAGCCGGTTCCCCGCGGCGTCGCGGAGGATTCCGTCGAGGTCAAGGAAGAACCCAGCTTCTTTCAGCAACTGCCGCGCGCGCGCGGGATCGTAGGGATACCGTTCGACGCGGTCGGTGTACCCTGGGTGGCGCGGCGGCAGGTAGGTGTGCGACACGGCCTGCCGGCCCTGAAACAGCTGCTGCACGATCGCTTCCCGGTTCACGGCGTGCGCGATGGCCCGGCGCACACGGACGTCCCGCAGGAAGCGGTTGTCCAGGTTGAAGTCGATGTGCTCCCAGACGAGGCCCGGTTCGAAGAAGACCTTGAACCGCCCTGCGCCGAGGCGCTCGAGCTGGACCGCCTGGTCGAAGGAGATGCCGATGGTGCTGATCGCGTCGATCGCCCCTGAGAGCATGGTGGCCACGAGCGCGCTGGTATCGGGGATGAAGCGCCAGGTGACGCGTTTGATCGAGGGCGTGCCGAAGATCGGATGGTTCGGCACGGCTTCCACCGTCAGCGAGGACCCCTTCCGCCATTCGACGAGCCGGTAACGGCCGTCGCCCACGGTTGCCTTCGGGTCGTTGCCAAACCCCGCTTCGTTCATCCGGGTGGGATTCTGCCGGTAGAGCGGTTCGAGGAGATGCTTGGGCAGCGCGCCGTGTTCCGTGATCGTCTGGTTGGCATAGGCGTATCGCTCGCGCCACTCGACGACGACGTCGAGCCCTTCGGACCGGTCCGTGCAGCGCACATTGGCGATGCGCCTCGTCAGGTCGCGGACCACGACCGGGACGCGGTCATCTTTGGCAAGGGCGTGCGTGAAGAGGTAGTCGGCGCAGCTCACCGGGCGGCCGTCGGACCAGAGCCGCGGTTTCACCTTCCAGGTCAGGACCATCCCGTCTCCGCGGAGCGCCCACGTCCCATCCTGGAGATTGGGGAGGAACCGGACGCCCTGGGGGAAGAGGCGCCACGTGTTGTCCCGCTGGACGTCAGAGGTGAACAGCGTCGCGATGACCGAGAGTGAGGCCGCCATCTCCGCGAAGAGGGGATTCACCGTGCTCGGCTCCTGCGCCATGCCGATTACCACATTCTCCCGCCCAGCCGCCGGGGCTGCGGACGGGCCCGCGGCGAGCGGGGAGCCAGCGAGCAACGAGACGACCAGGAACGGCAGGAGACCGAGGGGGCGCGACATGCCTCCCCTTTCGTCATCCGCCCCGGCTTTCTCCTAGCCGCCGCGGGGCGGGGATCGCGCGACGTGGCGTCGAGGAATCATGCGTGCCCTGGCCGAACAGGGTCGGCGTGCTCCTCGGTCCCTGGCCGTCAATCACAGGCCGGACGCTCACTGCCGAGCGCAATCGGCTGCTCGGGGCGTTTGTTGTGCTGCTCGCCGTCAATCTCGTGTTGGGCTCCACGTTCCACTATCGAGTGCCCTGGGAGAAATACGCCGGTTACGGCGGCCTGCTCCTGGTCGCGGCGAAACTCCTCTACATCTACGTCGTCTACCGCCTGTCTCGAGTGCTGCGCCAGCCCCGATGGATGACAGCGCTGTACGTCGCGCTTGCCCCGATCGCCGGCTTTGAATTGATCCCGCTGGTCGGGCTCCTTGTCGCCGTGCGCGTCGCGCGAGGAGCACTGGACGAACTGCCCTCGTAACCGGGCCGCGTCAGTCCTGCATGGCGCGGGCCCGTTCGGCATCAGGCCGCGCACCGTTCGCGTCAAACAGACGGATCGATTCCTGCAGTAGCGCTGTCGCGTCGGCGTCACGGTGCTGTGCCCGGCGCAGCAAGGCGGACTCACGCAGCGCGAACGCTAAGTCCCATGGGCAATCGAGTGCCCGGAACACCTCCGCCGCCTCGCTGAGCAGGGCATCGGCCTCGTCGAGGCGTCCTGTCGCTCTCCGGTGCGATCCCAGCGAGCGGCAGTGATGAGCGATGTACCATCGACCGTGGCTCCTGCGGGCCCGTGCCAGAGCTTCATCCCCAAACGTCTCGGCG
>Ga0209751_10004682_pt1 | contig 13033 bp, 13 predicted proteins | sample RifCSP13_1_FD_184019 | JGI IMG/M metagenome (GOLD analysis project Ga0209751, IMG submission 184019) | Soil microbial communities from Rifle, Colorado - Rifle CSP2_sed 13_1 (SPAdes) (version 2) | ecosystem: Environmental > Terrestrial > Deep subsurface > Rock core/Sediment | place: Rifle... | reverse complement strand
CGCCACTGGGGCCACGAACCACGATCGGCACCGCCTTGCCCGTCTTCCAATGGTACTTGGCCGCTTCGGTGGTGAGCTGGTCCATGCCTGGATAAATGAAGTCCGTGTATTGCAGTTCGACCACGGGCCGCTGGCCCGCGAGAGCCGCGCCGACGGCCGCGCCGATGATTGCCGACTCGGCTATCGGTGTGTCCACGACGCGATTCGGCCCGTACTTCTCAAAAAGTCCCTTGGTCACCTTGAATGCCCCACCGAACGGCCCGACGTCCTCTCCCATGACGAAGACGCGCTCATCGCGATCCATCTCCTCGTCGAGAGCCGCCGCCACCGCGTCGAGCAGCGTGATGGCATCGCCCAGGGCAATTCCCGGTTTCGATCCCGCGTCCGTGCGCTCCGCAAACAGGTCTACCGCCACGGACTCGGGCGCGGGATCGGCTTGATCCTGCGCCCATTCGAGGGTCTTGCGGATCTTCTCTTGAATCCGATCTTCGAGGGCCGCGCGCCGCGCCTCGTCGAGAAGGCCGCGCGACCCGAGAAACTCCTCGAACCGGGGTAGCGGGTCCTTGGCCATCCAGCCGGCACGCTCATCTGGTTTGACGTAGTCGGCGGCGTCATGCCCCGCGTGCCCGAAGTGGCGGAATGTGACCGCCTCGATGAGCGTCGGGCCACCACCACCGCGGGCCCTCTCGACGGCTTCGCGAGCCGCGTCGTAGACCTCCAGAACGTCGTTGCCATCCACGACGATCCCTGGGATCCCGTAACCGTCGGCTCGGTTGGCCACGTACGGGACGCCGTACTCCACGTCGTTGGGCGTGGAGTACGCGTACTGGTTGTTCTGGACCGTGAATACCACCGGGAGGCCGAGCACAGCGGCGAGATTCACCGCCTCGTGCCAGGTGCCCGTTGCGGTCGAGCCCTCCCCGCAGTTGGCCAGGGCCACCCGCCGCTCCCCCCGCTGATGAAAGGCCAGGGCGTATCCGACCGCGACCGGGTAGGCGTCGGGAAGTGGCGACACCACCATCAGGGTTCCCTTGTCGACCACGCCGAAGTGGCTATTGCCGTCTCTGCCCTTGGTGGGGCCCGCAGCCTTTCCATAGAAGTTGAGCAGTGTCTCCTCCAGCGTCACCCCTCGCGTGAGTTGCGCGAGAAGATCGCGATGGGTGCCACCGAAGACATCCCCGGGACGAGAGCGGAGGCGATCCCGACCTGGGCCGCTTCCTGGCCGACGCCCGGGTACACCGCGCCCGACAGCCTCCCTCCTCGGTACATCGTGTGCAGACGCGTCTCCAGCAGCCGGCCGGTGAGCATCAACTCGTACATGCCGAGTAGCTGCGCCTCGCTCAGCTCTGCGGCGTGCCGCCTTGCCTCGATCACGGATCGGTCAACTCCTCTTCCTCAATGCAGGCTCCTGCCCGAAGCCGCCAGCAGGGATTCGCCCACCGCCTCGGCGAGGGTCGGATGAGCGTGTACGAACGCCGCTGCCTCGGAGGGCAGGGCCTCCCATCCAACGGCATACATCAGCTCGTGGATCAACTCACCGGCCGATGGCCCGACCACGGTCGCCCCAAGGATGGGACCGCCCTTCTGTACCACGATCTTCACCAGTCCCGTCGTGTCACCCTTGATGATGGCGCGACCAACACCACCGATTCCGTGATCGTGCACCTCAACGTCGTATCCGGCATCCCGCGCCTGTTGCTCGGTGAGTCCGACCGCGGCGACCTCGGGTGCGGTGTACACGACCAATGGGATCGCCCGGTAGTCGACGGGTGCGGCGGTGCCGGTGGCAATGTGCGTGATCGCTGCCATCCCTTCTGCGAATCCGGCGTGGGCCAACTGCGGCGTGCCGGCGACGATGTCGCCCACCGCGTAGACGCCGGGGGCGTCGGTCAACATTGTCCGGAGGTCCGCATGCACGTAGCCCCGGTCCAGCCGCACGCCTGCCTCCTCGAGCCCAACGCCGGCGGTCAGAGGAGCGCGGCCGACGGCGACGAGCACGACGTCCACTTCGACCGACTCCTCCCCAAACGGCACCACTACCGCATGCGATCCGATTCGAGGGGCGCCGACTTCTGTTCCGACGTGGATCTGAACACCCTTCTTGACCATGGCCCGTGCGAGCACCCGCGCCGCAGCAGGTTCGATGCCGGGAACCACCTGATCGACCACCTCGAAAAGCTGAACGGTCGAACCGAGGTCGGCGAGCAGACTGGCGAACTCCGACCCAATCGCCCCCGCTCCTATTACGGCCACGCGCGGTGGCTGGGAGGCCCAGTCGAGTGCCTGGTCCGAGGTCACAATCCTGGTGCCGTCGATCTCGTATCCCGGGATCGTGCGCGGCACCGCACCTGTTGCGACGATCACGGCACGGGCCTCGATGCGGGTCGAGGCGCCGTCGTTGCCGACCACGTCGATCGTGCCCGGCCCGGAAAGTCGACCCGTTCCCGCGAGCACGGCCACTTTGCGCTGCTTGATCAGCCCGTTGAGACCGCTGTACAACTGGCTGACAACCTCGTGCTTGCGAGCGAGAGCCCGAGACCAATCAACGACGGGCGGCGATGACATGACACCCACCTCAGCCGAACCGGCGACCTCGGTGAACACTTCCGCCGTGTGGAGCCACGCTTTGGCGGGTATGCAGCCCCGGTGGAGGCACGTTCCGCCCACCTTGTCCTTCTCGACGAGGGCAACGGAGAGCCCAAAGTTGTGGGCGTAGAGGGCGGCGGCGTAGCCGCCGGGCCCTCCCCCGATGATCGCGACGTCGTACACGCTGCCTCCGAGTCGGTGCCGACTGAGGTTAGCCGAGGCGTGAATCGGACCCCCGAGCGCCCGTATACGCTCGCACGGTGCAGACGCGCTACCTAATCATCGCCGCCCTCGTGACCGCGCTGGTAATCCTCGCTGCTTCTGTGGTGTGGTTCCTGATGGCAGCGACATGATCGGGATCGAGACATCCGACGGCCTCCGCCTCGAGGCAGCGTGGACGGAGGCCGGAGTCTCCCCACGGGGTGTCGTCGTGATGTGCCATGCCCACCCTCTGCGCGGAGGCTCGATGCGCAATCCGCTGATGCGGGGCGTGACCCGGGGTCTCTCGAGATCGGGCTTCCACGTCCTGCGTTTCAACTTCCGGGGGGTGGGGCACTCCGACGGGGCCTGGGGCGGGGGTGACCCGGAGATCGACGACGCCGCCGCTGCGGTCAAAGACGCGGCCTCCACGTATCCGGACCTGCCGATGGCAGTCGTCGGTTGGTCATTCGGTGCGGTCACCGCTCTGCGGTGGCAAGCGAGGGACGGCAGCTCGGTTCAGTACGCCGGAATCGCACCTGTGATCGGTCCAGTTTCGATGGTGCTTCCACCGGTGGCAGCATTGGCGCCCGCGAACCGGCTTTTCGTGATCGGCGACCGCGACCAGTTCACGCCCGTACGCGCCGTGGCGGAGTACGGGAAGGCCATCGGGGCTCGGGTCGAGATCATCCATGGCTCCGATCACTTCTTCTACTTCCGCCACGACCGACTCGCGTCGCTGGTCGCCGCCCATTTCAGCCAACAGACCAAAGACGCCTGATCAGCGCGCGGGGTGAAAGCCGCGATTGCGGGCCTCCGCCAGCGTGTCTGGACCGAAGGAATTGACCAGTCGACGGCCGATGAGATCATCGTCGGCGACACGCACCTCGAGAGCCGCGAGTTGCTCAGGATCGTCGCAGTCGTGGACGATCATGTCGTCACGCGTCCCCACGAATCGTCGATCGGGAAAGCGACGAAGCCGTCCCATCACGCCACGTTGAGGGTGACCACGATCTGGCTCAGGCCCTCCCCGACGAAGTTGATCGTCGCTTCACCGAGCAGCTCGCCCAGGTTGAACTCGATTCGCCACAGCACGTCTGATAGAGCCGTCCCATCACGCCACGTTGAGGGTGACCACGATCTGGCTCAGGCCCTCCCCGACGAAGTTGATCGTCGCTTCACCGAGCAGCTCGCCCAGGTTGAACTCGATTCGCCACAGCACGTCTGATAGGGCCGTCGAACTGGTGACGACGTAACCACGATTCACCAGTTCGATCTCGTAGTACTGGACGGCCGTTGTCAGGTCGGCCCTCATCTGGACACTGAACTCCGTCTTGTGGTTGACCCTGTCGATGAGGGTCGACCCGATGACCGCGTTCGGGGGGGTCGGAAAGTCGGCGGGGACGGTGGCGGGAATCTCGCCCTCTCCGAAGATGACCGTTCGCGTGTCTTCGGTACCAGTCGTGTCGTCGCTGCAAGCGGTTACCACGACGAGAAGGGCCGCAAGCGCAAGGAATCGAATACGAACAGGTCGACTCATTCGACGCCGGATGCTAGTGAGGGCGGCGCCCATGGATGGACGGCGTCGCCTCCCCGACCAGAAGAACGGCCGCCGGAGGCGGCGATGTGTCCAATCGGGACCAGGGTGAGGTGACCGGGGAGAATGACAGCGCCGTAGAGATGACGATGGGGGCGAACCGGTCCCGGACCCGCTTGGAACCCGTCGCCACGTCATACCCTCGGCGGTTCACGGTACCCACCGAACACGCCCTTGAGGGCGCCGGCGATCTCCCCTTCCGTGGCTCGGACCCTGGCCGCGTCCACGATGCGCGGCATCAGGTTGATGTCTCCGGACGCGGCATCGGCGAGAGCCGCCAACGCCCGATCGACCGCGTCCGCATCGCGGCGGGACCGAACGGACGCGACCCGGCGACGCTGGGAACCCTCCGTCTCCGAGCCGATGCGAAGGATGTCGAGCTCCTCCTCGTCGGCTGCCACAAACTTGTTCACACCGACGATCACCCTCTCCCCCGACCCGACTGCCTTCTCGAATTCGTAGGCGGAGTCGGCCAGTGCAGCCTGGAACCATCCCTCGTCGATGCCGTGGAGCACGCCGTCGAGCATCGACCCGGACCCCATCCGATCGATCTGGCCGAGTATCTCGGAGACCTTGGTGTCCATGCGGTTGGTCATCTCCTCGACGAACCACGATCCACCGAGCGGATCAACGACATCGGCTACACCGGTCTCCTCGGCGAGCACCTGCTGAGTCCGAAGCGCGATCTCGGCGGCGCGTGCGGTCGGCAGCGCGTACACCTCGTCGAGCGCATTGGTGTGGAGGCTCTGCGTGCCGCCGAGGACCGCGGCGAGTGCCTCGACCGCAGTGCGAACCACGTTGTTGTCGGGCTGCTGGGCGGTGAGTGAGACCCCCGCCGTCTGTGTGTGGAACCGGAGCTTGACCGACCGATCATCCTGGGCCTGGTACCGATCCTTCATCCATCGCGCCCAGATGCGGCGGGCCGCCCGGAACTTCGCGATCTCCTCGAAGAAGTCGATGTGGGCGTCGAAGAAGAAGGAGAGACGCGGGGCGAATTCGTCGACGGCCATGCCTCGCCGAATGCCCGCCTCGACGTAGGCGAACCCGTCGGCAAGGGTGAATGCCAACTCCTGTGCCGCGGTGGCCCCCGCTTCACGAATGTGGTAGCCGCTCACGGAGATCGTGTTCCACTGCGGTACCTGGCCCGCGCAGAACTCCATCATGTCGGTGATGAGCCGGAGATGGGGCTGCGGAGGAAAGATCCACTCCTTCTGCGCGATGTACTCCTTGAGGATGTCGTTCTGGAGGGTCCCGCGCAGGTCCTGCCACGATACGCCCTGTTCCTCGGCTGCCACCAGGAGGAAGGCGAACAGGATCTGGGCGGGTCCGTTGATCGTCATCGACACCGACACCTTGTCAAGCGGGATACCGTCGAACAGCGTCGCCATGTCGTCGGCCGTGTCCACGGCCACACCGCAATGCCCCACTTCACCAAGGGCGAGGTCACTGTCGGAATCCAGCCCCATCAGCGTCGGCATGTCGAACGCCACCGACACCCCGTGCTGGCCTTGCTCGAGGAGGTGACGAAACCGGGCGTTCGTGTCGGAGACACCGGCGAAACCGGCGAACTGACGGATCGTCCACTGCTTCCCGCGATACCCCGTCACGTGGATGCCGCGTGTGTACGGGAACGACCCTGGCTCACCGATCTCGGGGGGTGCATCCCCACCGTCCGGCGGGAATCCGGCAGCCGGCAACTCCTCGAACGACATCGTCACCCATCGGTCCCGTCGCTTGGGAGCGTCTGCGTATGCCTTCTGCCAGTCAGCGGTGCTCACTCGTCCTCACCTTCGCCGGCCTGAACCGTAACCGAGGCCCCGCAGTTGGGACAGGGGGCCACGTCCACTGCACCGACGATGAACGACAAACCGCACTCAGGGCAGCTGACCCGAGGCAACGGCTTCACCGGCGGAGGAGGGGCTTGAGGGGGTGCAGGTGGGCCGGCTCCCTCTGCGCCACCAACCTGGTTGGCCGTGCCGCATGCGGGGCAGTTGTATCGACCGGGACCGGGCACATCGAACCCAGACTGACAGCGGCCACAGCGAACGATCACGACTCGTCCTCGACGGGCGTGCCGACAGCCCCGATCGAGAGGAGATAGCCGGTCTCGATCGCGATCACCTCGGCGATGTCGACCGGCTCGACCGGTCTACCGGCCGAAGCAGAACGATCCATCAGATACTCGATGGCATCGCCGCTTCCGACCACCGGATGGCGGTGCTCGTCACGGGGAGCGACGACCTGGTGGTAATGAATGCCCCACTCGAGAAGCAGGCGCACGTCGGCGGGCGAGAGCCTCCCTCTGGCTCGGTCCGACAACCGGCTCCACACGAACGTTGCGGCGTCGTCGACGAGGTAGACCGCCGGCTCGTCGAGGACCGACCGCCGTGCTCCCTGCCAGACCATGACGGCGACGATGACGAGGAGAAGGGCCGTGAGTACGGCGCCGGCGGCGACGGCTCCCATACGCGGATCGTACCGTGGCTAACGATCCGTAATCGCCGCGATGAGCCTCCAGGGCACCCGATGAGCCCCAAACAGCGGGCAGATCGGCGCGAGTTCGCCCGAACGGAGGAAGACGCGGTGACCATGCGGATCGACGTACCACCCGCCGACCGGCACCGGGTACCCGTTCCACCGAATCACCTGCACGCCCACCTCGCTCCGTTCCTTGGCCCGACTCGCCGGCCCCCAACAACCCTCGGTTAATGTCGCTCCGAAGCGACACCGCCCGCAGGGAGCGCCAATGTCAGTCAACACGGTATCCACATTTCTGGCGACAGGCACCATCTTGCTCGGGGCGGGACTGATCACCTTGCTCCTCGTCTGGGTGGCGTCACTGGTGTCGGACCGCGCCCGAAGAGTGCTCGACGCCGTGGCGAACTCGTTCGAGGGCCTCGGCCTTCGCCTGGCCTGGGTGATGGCGGTCGTGGCGACCCTGGGAAGCCTCTACTACTCGCAGATCGCCCATTTCATCCCGTGTGAGTACTGCTGGTACCAGCGGATCGCCATGTACCCGCTGGCCGTGATCCTCGGAATCGCAGTCGTCCGCCGGGATGAGGGAGTCCGTCGCTACGTCCTCCCACTGGCCGTGGTCGGCGGAGCGATCTCCACGTATCACTACGTGATACAGCGTTTCCCGGATCTGGCGGCCGGATCGTGCTCGACCACGGTCCCTTGCACCACGGCCTTGGTGTGGAAGTTCGAATTCGTCTCGATCCCCCTGATGGCGCTGGCCAGCTTCGGGGTGATCGTGGCGGTCCTGCTCCTCGACCGTTCTAGCCCGATCTCGCCGATGCCGGCGATGACCACCACCCAGGAGGAACCGTGAGCACTCAGAGCCAGTCAGGAACGCCCCGGAGATTTCCCGTCGTCCCGGTGATCGTCGGGGCGGTGGCGTTGGTGCTGATCGCAACGGTAATCCTGACGTTCAACGGTGGCGGGACCGACGCGTTTGGCACACCGACCGTCACCGGGGACGCCCTTCCCGCATACGGAGACGGTGTTGACGCAGCCGTGGGCCTGGTAGCACCCTCCGCTTCGGGTACCGACTTCGACGGCGCCGCCGTGGAGATAGCGAACGACGGGCGGCCCAAGATCATCCTGATGCTTGCCCACTGGTGTTCACATTGCCAGGCCGAGGTTCCGGTGGTGGAAGCGTGGCTCGACGCAGGGAACCTCCCAGACGGCGTCGACATCTACTCGGTGGCGACCGGCACCAGCGAGACGCGCGACAACTACCCGCCGAAGGCGTGGCTCGAGCGTGAGGGTTGGTCGGTTCCGCTGATCGTCGATGACGCGTCGTATTCGGTAGGCAATGCGTTTGGGCTGACGGCCTACCCGTTCTGGGTGTTCGTGCAGGCGGACGGAACCGTGGCCGCCCGGACCACCGGCGAGCTGACCCCCGAGGTGCTCAGTCAGGTCGCACAGGGCCTGGCGGGTTGAAGCAGCCGGTTGCCTGTTACCAGTTGCCCGTTACCCGTTACCAGTCACCAGCCTCCAGCAACGGGTAACCGCGACCAAGCGAACGCTCGACCACGACAGGCACGTTCCGTACGCCGGCCCCCGAGCCGGTCTGGAACCGGTGACCGCGACCGAGCGGTGAGAAGCGCACGCCAGGCGCGTCCAACACCGGCAAAGCCGCGTCCGCCTGGCACGCTCCTACAGCCCGAGTCTGTCCGCCAGTACCGCCCGGTGTTGCGCCGGGGTGCCGAAGAGCAACTCGTCGGTCTTGGCGCGCTTGAAGTAGAGGTGGGCGTCGTGTTCCCAGGTGAACCCGATCCCGCCGTGGATTTGGATGTTCTCCGCGGCGCAACGGAAGTACGCCTCTGAGCAGAACGACTTGGCCAGTGGGGCCACGATGGCGACTTCGTCGTCGCCGGCCGTCACCGCCCAACCGGCGTAGTACGCCGCCGACTTGGCGGACTCCACGTCGACCAGCATGTCGGCGCACTTGTGTTTGATCGCCTGGAACGAGCCGATCGGCCGGCCGAACTGAACGCGCTGCTTTGCGTACTCGACCGACATCTCCAGGCACCGCTGAGCACCGCCGACCTGTTCGAACGCGAGCGCAACGACGGCGCGGGTGAGAGTGGCTTGGAGGGCCGACCAGCCTGCTCCCTCGGATCCCAACAATCCGGCAAGTGGCACCCGCACGCCCGAGAAGGTCACCTCGGCCTGCTTGCGAGTCATGTCCATCGTTTCCAAGCGACGCCTCGCCACCCCGGGAGTTGTCGCGTCGATGACGAGCAGGCTGATCCCATTCTCGCCGGAAGAGCCCTCGACCGTTCTCACGACGACCAGCAGCGTGTCGGCAGTGTGACCGTCGATCACAAAGGTCTTGGTGCCGTCGAGGACGAAGGCGTCGCCATCACGCTTGGCCACCATGGTGATCCCCGCGGCCTCCCACGACCCGCTCTCCTCGAGGTGAGCGAGGGCGACCCGGCGTTCGCCGGAGGCGACGTCCGGGAGCAAGTCCCGTTTCTGCGCCGCCGTGCCTGCCGACAGGATCAGATCAGACCCGAGAACGATCGAGGAGAGGTAGGGGACGGGAAACAACGATCGACCCATCTCCTCCATGAGAATCGCCTGCTCCATGAAGGTGAAGCCCGCCCCGCCATACTCTTCCGGAATCGCCATCGCCTGCCAACCCTGCGCGGCGATGTCTGTCCACAACTTCGCGTCGAACCCGGTGTCGGTCTCCATCAGGCGCCGGACCACCTCGGACGGCACCTTGTCGTCGAGGAAACGGCGCGCGGTATCGCGCAGCATGTCCTGTTCTTCGCTGAAGGCGAAGTTCATCGTGGCCTCCGCTTCGGTTCCTGACGTGAGGCTAGTAACGGCTACAGCACGGCTGGGCGGAAGTGCCCCTCGGCTGCAAGAGTGATGGCCGACCGGTGTCGAAAAGGGTGCAACGATGGAATTCGGACTCATGACAGAGCCCCAGATGGGGATGACGTATGACCAGGTCCTGGCACTGGCCCGCTACGCCGAGGACCGGGGACTGGATGCGTTTGCCCGGTCAGATCACTACCTGTTTCCTCGAGTGGCGGCGCCGCACGCCACCGACGCCTTCGCCACCCTCGCCGGCCTCGCCCGGGACACGAACCGGATCGATCTCGTCGTGCTCGTCAGCCCGATCACGTTCCGGGAACCCTGGGTGATCGCCAAGACGGCGGCGACCATCGACGAGATGTCGGGCGGCCGCCTCGTGCTCGGCCTCGGCACCGGTTGGATGCCAGAGGAGCACACGGCGTTCGGCATCCCCTTCTACGATCAGGCGGAACGGTTCGATCGCCTGGAGGAGACGCTCGCCTACCTCGGACACGCCTTCGGACGGCTCCCCGGCCCCTACCACGGAGCCCATTACCGGCTCGAGGAGACCGAGGTTCGCCCCCTGCCGGACGGTCTCCGGATCGCGGTAGGCGGGAGTGGCGAGCGCCGGACACCACGTCTTGCCGGGACACATGCCGACGAGCTGAACCTCACCGTTCACGCTCCCGAGAAGATCCGAGTCCGGGCCGAACGCGCCCGAGCCGCCGCCGAGGCCGCAGGGCGTGACCCGGACGCGTTGAAGATCAGCTTGATGTCGCCGGTCATAGCCGGGGTCGATGAGGCAGGGTTTCGCGGCGCGCTCGCACGCATGGCAGCGGCCGACCCGTTCGGCCGAGACGCCGCCGCCCTCGAGGCCCGCTATCGGGAACGAGGCCTCCCCGTGGGAAACGCCGATGAGGTGCAGGCAACCCTTGCCGGCCACGCGGACGCCGGAGTCGAGCGTTTCTACCTCCAGCACTTCGGTCCCTACGAGGAGGACCTCCTCGACGAGATGTTTACGGCCCTACGGACGAGGTGACGTAAGGGCGATGAAACCGACTCAATCCTTCGACGCGATAAGCGAAAGGCGATGGGCGAGACCCGTCCAAGGGGTTTCGCCTTTTGCTCTTCGCTCTTCGCGACTCCAATCTGATGAGAAGATCGTGTTCGGTTACGAGGCTCGGGGCCGATATCCTCGGCCCCCATGTCGGACTCCCCACTCCTGATCGTCGACGATCTGCGCGCCTCGGCAGGGGGTGTCGAGATCTTGCGAGGCGTGAACCTCGCGGTCGACCGTGGGGAAATCCACGCGCTCATGGGCCCCAACGGCTCGGGGAAGTCGACATTGGGCAATGTGCTGATGGGGCACCCCGGCTATGCGGTGACCGGGGGCCGGATCCTCTACCGGGGCGAAGACATCACTCACTGGACCTCGGACGCCCGGGGCCGCGCCGGGATGTTCCTCGCCTTCCAGTACCCCGAGGAGATCCCGGGGGTATCGGTTGTCAACTTCCTCCGCAGCGCGCTATCCAACCGCACCGGTACCGACTACACGGTTCTGGAGCTGCGCCTCCGGGTGGCGGACACGATGAAGCAGCTAGGGATGGAGCGTGAGTTCGCCGACCGCTATCTCAACGAGGGATTCTCGGGTGGTGAGCGCAAACGCAACGAGATCCTCCAGATGGCAGTGCTCGAGCCCGAACTGGCGATCATGGACGAAACCGATTCCGGCCTCGACATCGACGCCCTGCAGACCGTCGCCGAGGGAGTAAAGCGGCTGGCCGGACCGGAGCGTGGCTTCCTCATCATCACCCACTACCAGCGGATGCTCGACTACATCACTCCGGACATCGTCCACGTGTTCGTCGACGGACGAGTGGTGGCGACCGGAGGCGCCGACCTTGCGCGTCGGATCGAGGACGAGGGGTACGAGGCCTTTCGCGAGGTGAGGGCGTGAGACACGTGCAATTGGCAATCGGCAATCAGCAATTGGACGGACGCGTCGGAACCCTCCGTGATCGCCACGCTCGATTCGCGTTTCACGACCGCGGAGACGATGAAGCGATTCTGTCCAATCGCCAATCGCCAATTGCTGATCGCTGGCTGGAGGCTCGGGGCCGGAGACTGGGGACTCTATGACCGACCTCTCCCACCTCCGCAAAGACTTCCCCATCCTCCAACGCGAGTTCGACGGACATCCGCTTGTGTATCTGGACAGCGCCGCCACCTCCCAGAAGCCAACTCAGGTGCTCGACGCCCTCGACGACTACTACCGCCGACACAACGCCAACGTCCATCGAGGCGCCTACCGACTCGCCCAGGAAGCCACTGAGATGTACGAGGGTGCCCGAGTCAAGGTTGCTCGCTTCATCAACGCCTCATCCCCATCAGAGGTCGTATTCACCCGCGGTACCACCTCGGCGATCAACCACATCGCCTACGGATGGGGCCTCTACCACCTCAAGCCCGGCGACCGGATCGTGCTCACCACGCTCGAACATCACGCCAACGTGGTCCCCTGGCAGCTCATCACCCGCCACACAGGCGCCGAGCTCGCGTACCTCCCAATCAACTCGGACTACCTGATCGACACCAGCCGGATCGCCGACGTGATCGACGAGCGGACCAAGGTGGTCGCGTTCTCCGGCATGTCGAATGTGCTTGGGTCGATCGGCCCGATCACCGAGCTCGTCGCCGCCGCCCAAGCAGTTGGGGCAGTGAGCGTGATCGACGCGGCGCAGATGGTTCCCCACATGGCGACCGACGTCCAGGCGACAGGTGCCGATTTCGTCGCGTTCAGCGCGCACAAGATGCTCGGACCAACCGGTATCGGGGCTCTGTGGGGCCGGATGGAGCGCCTCACCGAGATGGAACCCGCAGAGGGCGGCGGCGAGATGATCCGCGACGTCAAGCTGTACGAGTCGACCTGGGCGGATGTCCCTCACAAATTCGAAGCGGGTACCCCTCCGATCGCCGAAGCGATTGGATTCGGCGCCGCCGTCGACTACCTCGAGGCGATCGGGATGGATGCTGTCCGCAAGCACGAGATGGACATCACCGCCTACGCCCTGGAACGACTCTCGGAGGTGCCGGACCTCACAATCTACGGGCCGATGGATCCTGGCCTGCGAGGCGGTGCCGTCTCCTTCACCCTGGCCGACATCCACCCCCATGACCTCGCCACCATCCTCGACCAACGGGCGGTCACCGTCAGGGCGGGCCATCACTGTGCCAAGCCGCTGATGACGGTGTTGGACGTCCCGGCGACGGCCCGGGCGTCGTTCTACGTCTACAACGAGCACCGCGAAGTCGACCTGCTCGTGGACGCGCAGGTCGACT
>Ga0209751_10004680_pt1 | contig 13036 bp, 15 predicted proteins | sample RifCSP13_1_FD_184019 | JGI IMG/M metagenome (GOLD analysis project Ga0209751, IMG submission 184019) | Soil microbial communities from Rifle, Colorado - Rifle CSP2_sed 13_1 (SPAdes) (version 2) | ecosystem: Environmental > Terrestrial > Deep subsurface > Rock core/Sediment | place: Rifle... | reverse complement strand
CTTCCGCAACCTCGGTAGATAACGGGGCTGACCATACTAGCCGTGTGCGGGGACCGAAACCCGTAAAGAACATGCTCCCGCACCGAGTCCGGCAGATTATATACCGAAAATATATTCCGTCCGAAAAGGCGCTCAGGAGGGCCGAGAGGGTTCCCGGGCCGGGCCGCTCCGGAACCCAGCCCGCCGGGTCGGGTCACAGCCGATCGATCAGGGCGGACAGCCGCGTGCGGGATTCCTCTTCGAGCTCCCGGCCGAAGCGCTCGACGACCTTCGCGGTGAACTCGGTCTTCACCTCGGGAGTGGCGCCCTCCAAGGCGCGCAAGAGGAAGTGCACCTTGCGGTCCTCCATCTCCCGCGGCGAGCCGCCAATGGCGAGCAGGTGCCCCGCGAACCGGAGGGCGGCCTCGACGTTCCCCTGCTTCAGCGCCCGCTGGAGCGGCTTGAGGAGCATCTGGAACTGGTGGTAGGGGTCGTCCTCGGGCACGCGGTCGCCGCCCGGGGATTGCCCGACGCGGTTATCTAGCCTTCGCGGTCACCGCACGGGCTGCCGGAGCACGGACGCAAAGCCTTAGGCCGGGGAGTCCTCACGCACGCCGTGAAGGGCTGGTCCCGAGCCAAGCGCACGAAGATCGTCTGCACCCTCGGCCCCGCGTCCAGCACGCCGCGGGTGGTCGAGGCGATGATCCGCGAGGGCATGGACGTCGCGCGGCTGAACTTCTCCCACGGCACCCGGGCCGAGCACGCCCGCGTCGCGCGCCTGGTGCGGCGCCTCTCCGACCGGGTGGGGCGTCCCGTCGCGGTGCTGGGGGACCTCGCGGGACCGCGGATCCGCGTCGGCCGCATGGCCGCCGACACCGTCCTCAGGCCGAAATCCCGAGTGACCGTGACCCCCCGGGATGTCATCGGCGACGAAGCTACCGTGCCCATCAGCTACCGCGGCCTCGCTCGGGACGTCCGCCGCGGCGACCTCATCCTCCTCGCCGATGGCTCTCTGGAGCTGCGCGTGGATTCCCGCCGCGGCCGCGACCTCCAGTGCCGCGTCCTCGTCGGCGGTCCGCTCGCCTCGCACAAGGGCGTGAACGTGCCGTCGCGCGCGCTCTCGCTGCCCTCGCTCACGGAGAAGGACGCGAACGACCTTCGGTTCGCTGTCGCCGCGGGCTTCGACGTCATCGCGCAGTCGTTCGTCCGGTCACCCAAGGACATCGCCGCAGCGAAGGCGATCACCAGGCGCGCCGGGAGGGACACCCCCATCATCGCGAAGGTGGAGTGCCAGGGCGCGCTGGATCGCCTCGAAGCGATCATCGACGCCGCGGACGGCGTCATGGTGGCGCGGGGGGACCTCGGCGTGGAGATCCCCCTGGCCCGCGTCCCCGCCGTCCAGAAGCGGATCATCCACCTCGCGAACGCGAGGGCGAAGCCCGTGATCACGGCCACGCAGATGCTCGAGTCCATGGTGGACACGCCGCGACCGACGCGCGCCGAGGCCGCAGACGTCTACAACGCCATCCTCGACGGCACGGACGCGGTGATGCTCTCCGAGGAGTCCGCGGTGGGCCGGCACCCCGTGGAGTCCGTGCGCACGCTCGCGTCGATCGCGCGGGAGGCCGAGGCCGCGCTCCGCCTGCGGCCCGGAAACGCGGAGGAGGAGGTGAAGGCCGCTGTGGCCGCCGCGGCGGTGGAGCTCGCGGAGGACCTCGGCGCCGCGGCGATCCTGACGCCCACCTCGACGGGGCGCACGCCGCGCGCGATCGCGCGACACCGCCCCCGCCAGCCGATCCTCGCCCTCACCGCGGACCCGCACGTGCTCCGCGCCCTCACCCTGGTCTGGGGGGTGGTCCCCGTGGCCGTCCGCGGCTCGTTGAGGCTCGACGGACTCGTCGGAAGGGCACGGGGCCTCCTCCGCGAGGAGGGCCTTCCCCGGGCGGCGCCCGTCGTCCTCACCATGGGCTACCCCAGAGGGAAGGGGCTCACGAACATGGTCCTTGTCGTGGAGGCGTGAGGCGGCCTTCCAGGGCCCTCTTAACCGCGACGCACGACCAGTGAGATCCGCGCCGCTGGGTTCATCCCACGACACCCCATGCGCGCACCGGGATTCCCATGGCGAGCTGGCTGTTCTTCGTCTTCGTCGATGTCGCGTCCGCCGTCCTGACGCTCCTGATCACGGCGTTCTTCGCACGCCTGTGGCGGCGGAGCCGGGAGCCGCTCGACCTCCTCTTCACGATTGGGTTCCTCCTCGCCGCCATTGGCTTCCTGTCCGTGGCGGTGAGCTTCCTCAACCCCTTCGGGACCTTCCGGCTCGTCGTCGGCCTGCGCGTCTCCGGGCAGACGGCGGCGGCGCTCGTCCTCCTGTTCGCCTACCTGAGCGTCCGCGTCCACGGCGCCGCCCGCCTCTGGATCGCCCTGGGGTGGACCGCCGCCACGGGAGCGGTCATCCTCGCCCTTCTGTTCGCGGCCGTCCCCCCGTATTTCGCGGTCCCGAACACGGGGACGATGCTCGCCGCGGCCCACGTCGTGATGGCCGCCGCGTTCACGGCCTGCGCCGTGATGTCCGGGAGGGGTTTCGCCCGGAGGCGGACCCTCGACCGGACGCTCGTGCCCGCCGCCTTCCTCTCCATGGCGGTGGGGAACTACACATGGCTCATCTACGACGTCTTCGAGATCGACGGCTTGGTCTCCCTCGCTTACATGTGGCGGCTCCTCGCCCTCGTCCTGTTCCTGCTCGCCGTTCTCCTGCCCGCGAGATCCCCGGAGGAAATGACCCGTGCCGCGGCGTGAGCGCTGGGCCGTCGTCCTGGCCATCCTCGAGGCCATCGACCACCACCGGTCCACCTATGGCGAGAACGCGCGCATCACGCATGTGGCGACGACGGCGAACCTCCCGTACGACCGGCTGATGGAGTACCTGCGGGAGCTCGGCCGCGCAGGTCTCATCACCGAGGAGCACATGCCCCGCCTGACGGAGAAGGGGGCCGCGCTCCTCCGGCACTACCGCCAGTGGAACGAGGTGCTCTCGCGCTTCGGGCTGGGCTGAGGCCTGAGACAGCACGACTCGTGAGTTCCATTCAAGTGCCACAAGTACTGCAAGTGCGTCAAGGCCATGTAGCCCAAGTCGGCTATTTCCGTTCGACACACAAGGTGTCAAACAAGCGAGAACCGCTACGGGCGCACCCCCTAGGGACAATAGGAAGATGCGCCCGGCCCTTTTTCAACCTTCCGGCGGGCCTTGAGGCCCCTGACTGATCCCGGCTGCCAATTCCGCCTGCAGTGCGTGCAGGAAGACCCTCAACGCGGTCAGTACCGCGGAACGCGGGAGTCGATTCTCTCCGCCCAGGCGTCGATGCCGCCCGCCAGGCTCCGGACGTTCCTGAAGCCGAGCTGGCGGAGGTAGAGGGCCGCGTGCAGGCTGCGGTTCCCCGTGTGGCAGTAGGCGACGACCTCCTCCTCGCGACCGAGCTCTCTCGCGCGTAGGGGCAGCTGGGCGAGCGGGATCAGCTCGGCCCCGTCGAGCCGGCACAGGGCGTGCTCGAAGGGTTCGCGCACGTCGAGGAGGAGGACGCGTTCGCCGCGCTCCAGCTTCGCCCGGAGCTCCTCGGGCTGGATCTCCCAATCTCCCGCCATGCGGACCCGCCAGGGAAGCGCCCTTCTGTTTAGAGGCTTTGGGCTCGCGGCTCCAGGGTGCACCCTCCGTGGGGGAATCCCTCGCTCTCACCTGAGCGGTGTCGCGAAGGCGTCGAAGAGACGGACAGCACGGCCCCGTCAGCGGAACGGGATCGCTCAGGGGGAGACCTGGGCCCGATGGAGCGCGCGGGCGCCATGCCCCGGACGCCCCGTCCCTAGCCTCGGGCCTGCGGCGGGGGGATCCGCCCGACCTGAGGGGGCGTCTCTGGCCCGGCGGGGCGGACGTACGACTCCAGGGTCTTGGTGACCTGGGCGGGATCGCTCACGTCCTTCTTGAGCAAGTCCTCGAACACCGCCGCGCGGCGTCGAAGGACCGCCTGGACGTCTTCCACGGCGAGGCCCCTCTTCTCCGCGAGTTCTTCAAGGAGGAAGCTGTGCTCCGAGGAGCGGAAGGCGTCGGTCTCCCGGTCCCACGCGTAGGTCCAGTTCGTGATCAGCTCGTTCGTCTCCGGCTCGTAGCCGACGATCTCGACGATGCGCGTCATGCGTCGGTGCCGGTTCTCCCCGACCTCCACAGGCTCCTGGAGGACGAGAACGTGGAGGGCGGTCAGAAGGATTCGAGGCGTGTTGATCGGCGGATCTTCCAGTGTGTTCACCAACGCCTTCGGGTCGGCGGCGCACTCCACTGTGGTGCAGATCGCCTGGCCATCGGCCATCTGGTAGAGGGCCTCGTGCGCCTCCCGGCCGCGCAGCTCCTGGATGAGAACGTAGTCCAGCTTCTTCGGGAACCCCGCGGAACTTCCCCGGATCTCCGCGGACCGATCCTCGCCGTCCTTGCTCTCCCGGACAAGGAGGGTGGGCGCGTTGCGGGGTATGAAGGACGTCAGGATGTTCCAAGTGGTCGTCTTCCCCGAGCCCGTCGGCCCACAGACCAAGAGGTTCTTCTTCTCTCCCACGGCAAGCCACAGGTACGCCAGCATCTCCGGGCTGGCGACGTTGTACCGCAGGATGTCCACGGCGGTCAACGGTCGAGAGGTTTCGCTCCCCATGTTCATACGCTCCTCGGAGGCCGCACCGGGTAGCGGTCCCTACTCCTCCCCGTGCCTTCCTCCCCCGGGGGAGGGGCACGGCTGCCCCATACTTGACCCTTGCGGGCCGTGGACCGTCATCGGCTCCTCTTCGAGACGGGCGCGGGCGGCGTCCAGCCTCCAGGCCTGGGCCTCCCGCATCTCCCGAGCCTCCAGCGCCACGATGAGGTAGGTGTACCCGGACCAGGCCCTCTCCAGATCGAAGGCCGAGGGCTGCGGCGGGTACCCGGGATGCGAGTGGTAGAATCCGAGGTGGACGCGGTCCGTCCCGCGAAGCTCGCGGTCGAGGCGGAGGGTCTCGAGCGGGTCGATTGTGTACCGTGTCTCGCGGGAATCCGGGTGGACGTTACGTGCGGCGCGCGCCTCGGTCACCGCGCGGGGTTCGCCCTCGCGGCCGATGAGGAAACCGCAGCACTCCTCCGGCCAGGTCTCGCGCGCGTGGCGGTGGATCTTCTCCAGCTCGGCGCGCGGGAGGAGGAGCACCGGGCCTCAGCCCTCGAGGCGCCCGGCCTCCCCCTTGCCGAGGGCGAGGCGCAGGACGTGGGGGCCGAGCATGAGGCACTTCACGCGTGACGCGCCCACGGGGATGCCGAGCATCCTCTCCATGTGTCCGCGGTCCACAGCGAGCGCCTCCTCGACGGTCTTCCCCTTCACCCACGCGGTGAGCATCGACGCCGCCGCGGTGGAGATCGTGCAGCCGCGCCCTTGGAAGCGCACGTCCGCGACGCGGCCGTCCTCGACCTTGAGGTGCATCGTGACCTCGTCGCCGCAGAGGGGGTTCACGTCGTGCGCGGTGGCGGTGGCGCCGGGGAGCTCCCCGAAGTTCCGGGGGCGCTTGTAGTGGTCGAGGACCTGCTCCTGGTACATGTCCAGCGACATCTAGGCGAACACCTGCTGGACCTTCCGGATGCCGGCCATCAGGCGGTCCACGTCCTCCGGCGTGTTGTACACGTAGAACGAGGCGCGCGAGGTCGCCGGCACCTTGAGGCGCTCCATGAGGGGCTGGGCACAGTGGTGGCCGGAGCGCACGCAGATCCCCTCGACGTCGAGGATGCTCGCGACGTCGTGCGGGTGGACGCCCTCGATCTCGAAGGAGAGGACGCCGCCGCGGCGGTCCACGTCCGGGGTCCCGAAGACGCGCACGCCCTTCACCGCGGCGAGCGCCTCCAGGGCGTACTTCGTGAGGTCGCGCTCGTGGCGGCGGACGTTGTCCATGCCGAGCCTCGTGAGGTAGTCCACCGCGGCGCCGAGACCGACGACGCCGGCCATGTTCGGCGTCCCGCCCTCGAACTTCGCGGGGACGTCGTTCCAGGACGACGTGCCCAGGTGGACCTCGCGGATCATCTCGCCGCCCCCGAGGAGGGGCTCCATCTTCTCCAGGAGCTCCTGGCGCCCCCAGAGGACCCCGATCCCGGTGGGCCCGAGCATCTTGTGCCCGCTGAAGGCGAGGAAGTCGCAGCCGAGGTCCTGGACGTCGACGGGGAAGTGGGGCACGCTCTGCGCGGCGTCGACGAGGCACAGCGCGCCGACCGCGTGGGCCTTCTTCGCGACTTCCTTCACGTCGTTGATCGTGCCGAGGACGTTGGAGCACTGGGTCACGGTCACAAGCCTCGTGCGCCCCGTGATCAGCTCGTCGTACTGCTCCATCCGGAGCGTGCCGTCGTCCGCGATGTCCACGTACTTCAGGACCGCGCCCTTGAGGTCCTTCACGAAATGCCACGGCACGTGGTTCGAGTGGTGCTCCATGACGGTCCCGACGATCTCGTCGCCCTTCTGAACCGCGCCCTTCACGCCCCACCCGTAGGCCACGAGGTTGATGCTCTCCGTCGTGCCGCGCGTGAAGACGACCTCGGATGCCGAGCGGGCGTGGAGGAAGTCCGCGATCTTCTCGCGGGCGCCCTCGTACTCGCGCGTGGCCTCCTCGCCGAGCGCGTAGATCGCGCGGTGGACGTTCGCGTTGTACCGCGAGAAGTAGTCGCTCACCGCGTCGATGACCTGCCGCGGCTTCTGCGAGGTCGCCGCGCTGTCCAGGTAGGTGAGGGGCTTCCCGTGGACCTGGCGCTTGAGGATCGGGAAGTCCTCGCGGACCTGCTCGAACCCCCGCAGCACGCCGGCCTGCTCCATGGGACTCAGCCTTGCTCACGGAAGGCCGCGGCGTTATTAGAGCCTTCGCCACCAGGGAGGACAGAGTCCATCCGGGAGGCTATCCGAAGGCGCCCCGCAGCTCCTCGTCGACGAAACGGTCGAACTCCACCGCGTATTCCGGCGGGAGGTGGCGGCCGAGGCCCAGGAAGCTCGTCAAGAGCAGGTGTGCCGCCTCGGCGCGCGAGAGGCCGCGCGACGTGAGGTAGAACACCTGGTCCTCGTCGAGGCGGCGCGCGCCGCCCTCCTGGGACACCGAGGCATCCGCGTCCCGAATCTCCACCACCGGCTCCGCCTCCGCGGTGGAGCGGTCGTCCAGGAGGAGGGTCTCGGCCCGCACCGCGGCCCTCCCTTGCGAGGCCCCCCGCTGGACACGCACGGAGGACGCGTGCGTGACGCAGCCGCCGTCCCGCGCGATGCACCGCACGTGGATCGTGGACTCCCCCTCCGGCCCGCGGTGCTCCGCCTCACCGCCAATCTCCATTTCCTGACCGCGGCTCGCAAGGGCCATCGCCTCGACGGAGACGCGCGCCCCGCGCCCGGCGAGGATCGCCCCCGGCACCGACCGCGTGAGGCGCGACCCGAGGAGCATCGTGACCCACTCCACCGACGCGCCCTCGTCCACGTAGGCGCGCTTCCGGCTCAGGTTGAGGACGTTCCTGGACAGGTTCTGGAGCGCGGTGTATCGGACCCGGGCCCCCGGGAGCGCGACGACCTCCGCGACGCCCGCGCGCAGCACGCGGCGCGTCCGCACGGGGGCGCTGCATCCCTCGATGAAGTGCACGCGGGAACCTCGGTCCGCGACGATGAGGTGGCGGCCGAACTCCAGCTCGCCCTCGGAGAAGCCGAGGAACTCCGACTGCAGCGGGACCTCGACCTCCACGCCCGGCGGCACGTAGAGGAAGACGCCCTGGGACCACACTGCGGCGTTGAGCGCGGCGGCCGCGCCCTCCTCCGCGGGGACGAGGCTCCCGAACCACTTCGCGGCGAGGTCGTTCCCGCGCAGCGCCTCGGCCATCGGGACCATGACGACCCCGCGCGCGGTGATCTCCCCGAGGACCTCCGCGTACGCGGCCTCGGACTCGTCCACCGCCCCGCGGCCCTCCCCAGCGGCCTCCTCTGGAGCCTTCAGGGACTCCGCCGCAGCCGGCGTTTCCACCGCGACGAGCCCGCCCGGTAGAGGAGCGTGGTCGCGGAGGAGTTCCAGCGCGCGGAGGCGCCGGCGCGTCACCCACTCCGGCTCCCCGTACTCTCGCGCGAACGCGCGCACGCGGTCCTCGGTCACCGCGTCCCCCGCGACGTTCACGGACCCGCATGGGCCGCCGCGGTCAAGAGGGTTTCCCCGCGCTACTCCAAGGACACCGTGTTCGTCCGCCGCTCCAGGGCGGCCTTCAGCGTGTGCCACGCCAGGCTCGCGCACTTCACGCGCACCGGGAACTCCGAGACGCCCTGAAGGACGCGGAGCTTCCCCATCTCCTGGAGCGCGGCTTCGTCCATGGCCTCGCCCTTGACCATGCGGTGGAATGTCTCGAAGAGGGCCTCCGCCTCCGCGCGCGTCCTCCCCTTCACCGCGGCCGTCATCAACGACGCGGACGCCTTGGAGATCGCGCAGCCCTGGCCCTCGAAGCCCACGTCGGCGATGCGGTCCCCCTCGAGGCGCAGATACACGGCATAGGCGTCCCCGCAGAGGGGGTTGTGGCCCTTCGCCTCCTGCGTCGTCCCGTCGGGGCGGTGGAAGTTACGCGGCTTGCGGCTGTGGTCGAGGATGACCTCCTGGTACAGGTCGACGGCGGTGGGCATCAGGGTCCCCTTCCGGTAAGGCAGGCGCGCGTCATAAACCTCAGACCAGGTCGCTGATCCACGCCCCGCTGGGGAGGCGCGTGTGGAGGATCTCCCGCAGCCGACGCTGGAGCCCGGCGGGTCCCACCGCCGCGAGGATCTCCATGGCGAAGGCGTAGGTGAGGATCCCCCGGGCCACCCACTCCTCGAGGCCCCGCGCGCGCATGTAGAACACGGCGTCCTCGTCGAGCTGGCCGATCGTGGAGCCGTGGCTGCACTTCACGTCGTCCGCGCGGATCTCCAGGCCCGGCGTGGAGTCGACGAGGGCCTGCTCGGAGAGGAGGAGGTTCTTGTTCGACTGCCGCGCCACGGTCTTCTGCGCCCCCGGCCGCACGTACGTCTTCCCGTTGAACACGCCGCGGGACTCCCCGTCCAGGATCCCCTTGTAGATCTGGAGGCTGCTGCAGGCCGGCGTGACGTGGTCGATCCGCGTGTGGAAGTCGACGTGCTGCTTCCCGTGCACCGCGAAGAGCCCGTCCATCCGCAGGTCACCGCCCTCCCCCTCGAAACGCGTACGGACGTCGTTCCGGGCCAGGGCGCCCCCCGTGGCCGCGCGGAGGTCGTGGACAGCGCTCGCACGGCCTTGTACGATCTGCGTGGAGGCGACGTGGAACGCCTGCTCCGCCTCGTGCTGGAGCATGTAGTGATCCAGCTTCGCGTCCTCCCCGACCGCGATCTCCGTCACCGCGTTCGTCAGCGCGACGCCGCCGTCCAAGGAGACGTAGGACTCGATGACGGTGGCCTCCGCCCCGGCCCCGAGGACGATCACGTTCCTCGGATAGGCGGCCAGCGGGGGCCGGGCGGGCACGGAGAGATGGAGGAGGTGGATCGGGCGGGCCGAAGCGCCCCGGGGGACGTGCACCCAGGCCCCGTCGCGGAAGAACGCCGTGTTCAGCGCGGCGAAGGGATGGTCCTCCCAGGACACCAGCCGCCCGAGCTGCCCCGACACAGCGTCCGGGTCGTCCCGGAGGACCTCGGCGAGGCTCGCCACGGAGGCCCCTGGGGGAAGCCCCTGGACGGACGCCCGCACGAGGTGGCCGTTGATGAACGCGAGCTCCGGGCCCTCCTGACGCAGGGAGAAGACATCGAAGAGGCCGGACGGGAGGAGAGGGACGGCCTCGACGGCGCGGAACGCGAGGCGGGTCAGGGGCGCAGGGTTCGTGTGCCGCCACTCCTCGTGCTTCTGGGTCGGGAACCCCAAGGCCCCGAAGCGCCGGATCGCCTCCGCGCGAACCTCCGCGAGCCAGGGTGGGCCCTCCGCCGCGAGCTCCTTCTCCAGCCGCCCGTAGGCGGCGAGGTAGGCTTCCTTGGCGTCCCCGACGGCGGCCACGGCAGTCGCCTCACGAGCCCGCCGTCTTCGCGGCGAACTCCTCCTCGATCCAGCTGTACCCGCGCCGCTCGAGCTCCCGCGCGAGCTCCTTGTCCCCCGACTTCACGAGGCGCCCGGCGAAGAGCACGTGGACGAAGTCCGGTGCCACGTACTCGAGGATCCGCTGATAGTGCGTCACGACGACCATGGCGCGCTCGGGGCCCCGCATCGCGTTGATCCCGGTCGCGACAACGCGCAGGGCGTCGATGTCCAGGCCCGAGTCCGTCTCGTCGAGGACGGCGAGCGTCGGCTCGAGGACGGCCATCTGGAGGATCTCGTTCCGCTTCTTCTCCCCGCCGGAGAAGCCCTCGTTCAGGGAGCGCTTCAGGAAGCTCTCGTCCAGGCTCAGGAGCTTCGCCTTCTCCGAGACGAGGCTCATGAAGTCCATGGCGTCGAGCTCCTCGAGGCCGCGGTGCTGGCGCACGGCGTTCAGGGCGGACTTCAGGAAGTACGCGTTGCTCACGCCGGGAATCTCCACGGGGTACTGGAAGGCGAGGAAGAGGCCCTCGCGCGCGCGGTCCTCCGGCTTTAGGGCTAGGAGGTCCTTCCCCTTGTAGCGGGCCTGGCCGTCCGTCACCGTGAACGTGCCGCGCCCCGCGAGGACCTGGGCGAAGGTGCTCTTCCCGGACCCGTTCGGCCCCATGATCGCGTGGACCTCCCCCGCGTTCACGGTGAGGTCGACGCCGCGCAGGATCTCCTTCTCGCCGATGCCGACGCGCAGGTTCCGCACTTCGAGCAGCGCCATCCGAGGCCCTCCCGGGCGGTCAGCCCACCGTGCCTTCCAAGTTCAAGCTTACGGTGATCAGCTTCTGGGCCTCCACGGCGAACTCCATGGGCAGGTTCAGGAAGACCTGCTTACAGAAGCCGTTCACGATCATGGAGACGGCGTCCTCCGGGCGGAGCCCCCGCTGCTGGCAGTAGAAGAGCTGGTCCTCCCCGATCTTCGACGTGGACGCCTCGTGCTCCATCTGGGCCGTCGGGCTCATCACCTCGATGTCCGGGAAGGTGTGGGCGCCGCACTCGCTGCCGACGAGGAGGGAGTCGCACTGGGAGTAGTTCCGGGACTTCACCGCGCTGCCGTGGATCCGGACCTGGCCGCGGTAGGTGTTCTGCCCGCGTCCCGCGGAGATCCCCTTCGAGATGATCGTGCTCCGCGTGCGCTTCCCCAGGTGGATCATCTTCGTCCCCGTGTCCGCCTGCTGGCGGTGGTTCGTCACCGCCACGGAGTAGAACTCCCCCTGGGAGTCGTCCCCCTGGAGGATGCAGCTGGGGTACTTCCAGGTGATCGCGGAGCCCGTCTCCACCTGCGTCCAGGAGATCTTCGACCGCGCGCCCAAGCACTTCCCGCGCTTGGTGACGAAGTTGTAGATGCCGCCCTTCCCCTCCTTGTCCCCGGGGTACCAGTTCTGGATCGTGGAGTACTTCAGCTGGGCATCGTCGAGGGCGATGAGCTCCACCACGGCGGCGTGGAGCTGGTTCTCGTCGCGCATCGGCGCCGTGCATCCCTCGAGGTAGCTCACGAAGGACCCCTGGTCCGCGATGATCAGCGTGCGCTCGAACTGCCCCGTGTCCTTCGCGTTGATCCGGAAGTACGTGGAGAGCTCCATGGGGCAGCGCACGCCCGGAGGGATGTAGGCGAAGGAGCCGTCGCTGAAGACCGCGGAGTTGAGCGCGGCGAAGAAGTTGTCGTTGTACGGGACCACGGAGCCCAGCCACTTCTGGACGAGGTCCGGGTGCTCCTGCACGGCCTCGGAGAAGGAGCCGAAGATGATCCCGAGCTCCGAGAGCTTGTCCTTGAACGTGGTCCCGACGGACACGCTGTCGAGCACGGCGTCCACGGCGACACCCGCGAGTTGCTCGCGCTCCTCGAGGGGGATACCGAGCTTCTCGTACATCGCGAGGATCTCCGGGTCGACCTCGTCGAGGCTCTTCGGCTGCTTCCTCGGGGCGGCATAGTAATGGATGCCCTGGTAGTTGATCGGCCCGTAGGTGACGTTCGCCCAGTGCGGCTCCTTCATCGTGAGCCAGTGGCGGTAGGCCTTGAGGCGCCACTCGAGCAGCCACTCCGGCTCCGCCTTCTTCGAGGAGATGAGGCGGACGATGTCCTCGTTCAGGCCCTTCGGCGCGAGCTCCTCGTCGATGTCCGTGACGAACCCGTGCTTGTACTCCTGGGACGTGAGGGCCTGGACCTCCGTCTTCGATGCCATGCCTGTCGCTCCTGAAACCGCTGCTGGCGGTTCTATAACAGGGTTATATATAAGCGTTCGTCCGTACCTGCGGGAAGCGCCGCGGGGCACGCGCAACGTTTATCTCCGCGGAGGTACCCTGCCATGGCCGTGCAGCTGATCCGACCCGTCGACCCGGTCCCCGAGACGCCGGCCCCCCCGCCGGCGGAGACCGACGAGTCGAAGAACCGCCTCATCGCGGTGTCCCCTGCGGCGGCGGCGCGCATCCGGGAGCTCACCGCGGCGAAGGGGAAGCCCGACGGGGCGCTGCGCCTGCGCATCGTCTCCGGCGGCTGCTCGGGAAAGGAGTACCAGATGGACCTTGTCGACGCGGCCGGGCCCATGGACCGCGTCTTCGAGCTCGATGGCGCTCGCCTCGTCGTGGACGTGCGCAGCCTTGTCTTCCTGCTGAACTGCACGCTCGACTTCAAGGCGGACCTGTTCGGCGCGCAGTTCACCGTGGACAATCCGAACGCGAAAACATCCTGCTCGTGCGGCATGTCCTTCAGCGTGTAGACCAACGCGGCTTCGCAGAGGGGTCAACCGACGAGCGGGACCCCAGTCCGTCGGAAGGTTGCCTAGGGGGTCCCCGCATTAGGGTTTGCGTTACGAGGGGGGCCTGATCAGCAGTTCAGAGGGCGTCCGCGAGGATCTCCACGATGTCCAGCGTGGGCATCCCCCGCCCGAGCTTCTGGGCCACGGCGTTCAGGTGGACCTCGGTGTGGGCGTCCGCCGTGACGATCGCCTCGGCGCCG